>JAABUQ010012373.1_pt1 | contig 10616 bp, 9 predicted proteins | sample 5560001 | NCBI WGS metagenome assembly JAABUQ01 (sample SAMN10711888, study PRJNA513371) | rock metagenome | isolation source: Antarctica rocks | place: Antarctica: Victoria Land, Finger Mt nord | collected 2015-12-18 | reverse complement strand
GAGATCGAAGCGCGCGTGGGGTGGCTGCGGGCGATGAATGCGCGGGGTGCCGATATCTTTGTGCGGCCCGCCGAGCCAGGGGGCCTGGTACTGGTGGACGACGTGGGGCGCGAGGCCTTGGGGCGCATGGTGACAGACGGAGTGGCCCCAGCAGTCGTGACGGAGACCAGCCCCGGCAACCACCAGGCGTGGGTGCGGCTGGCGGAAGGGCCGATGACACGGGCGGTGGGAACAGAGGCGGCGCGGGGGCTGGCAGGGCGGTACGGGGGCGACCCGCGCAGCGCGGAGGCGGGGCACTACGGCAGGCTCGCAGGGTTCACCAATCGGAAGCCGGAACACGCGCGTGAGGACGGGTTGCAGCCGTACGTGCTGCTGCGAGAAGCGCGGGGCAGTAATGCGCCAGCGGGAGAAGCGGCGCTGGCCCGGGCGGGGGCACGGGTGGCGATCCGGGAGGGGGTGGCGAAGGCAGCGCGGGACGCAGAGACCCTTTCTCGCGCCGGGGGAGGCGGTGTGAGCGGCGAGAGATTGGCAGCCGAGTACCGGGAGCGGGCGGCACGGCTGTGTACCCGGTATCCCGATGCCGACCGGTCACGGGTGGACTGGACGGTGACGCGCGATCTCGCGGTGGCGTATCCGTCAGCCGACGCAGCGGCGCTGACGGCGGCATTACAGGCAGGTAGCCCGGACCTTACCGAACGCAAGGGCGGGCATGTGGAAGATTACGTGGCGCGCACGGTGGGCAAGGTGCTGGCGCTGCCCGAGGTGGTAGCGGCGCGGCAGGGGATGCGGGCGCGAGATGACGATCGGAGTGACCGATGAACCAATCCCCGCGCGTCCAGGCTCAGGGGGAGTGTGAGACGGGAAATGCTTTTCGTTACCGCTACCTGACGGCTCACCATCTACGAAAGCGAGTTAACTCCACTTATGTCGTCGCCGGATTGTTTAGAAACATGAACGAGGTCAGCAGGCCGTTCGTCTGGGCGATGAAATCGGCAAAGGTATCGTCCGTCGCCGTGAACGTCATGAAGTAGATATTGTTGCCCGCGATCACCGCGACCTGACTACCGTGAACCGCGAGTCCGTTGATTGTTGCGACATAGCCGTAGCGTTGTGCGGGCATGCCCCCCACGGTGAGGGACTGGAACCCCACGCCATCCGGTGTCGCACTGGGAATCGCCTGTTGCAGGTTGTTCAGGATGGTCGGGCCAGCATCGTCCACGCTGGCCGTCATGCCCCCGAGACTTTGTATAGTCACGTTGACGTTGTTGCCGAGTGTTTGGGGATCCGCAGGCGTCGTGGGAGTCAGAACCACGCCGATCTCGATACCGCTTGCCTGTTGGCCCGTGTAGCGGTCATCGACTGTGAGACCATCGGGAATTGTGAAGGTGAAGCGTCCCTGTGGGTCGGTGAAGGTGTTCGCCGCCCGCACCGTTGCCGGCAGGCCGGTAATCAGGAGACCGAGGAGAAAGAATAGTCCGAAGAATCGCTGTCGCATGTGCCATGCTCCTTGCTCGCTCCCTGTTGCCGTGACCACCAACGATGCGGTGGTTGCCTCCCGCACTGCAACGTTGATGCCTGTCCGACGCACGCGTTACTCATGCATCGCCATCACGCGCCTGGCAGAAACGCAAACGAACTCACCACGCTTTGCCGGTCCCGTTGCAACACATCATTGTTCGCTTCGGGCGCAATGAAGGTCAGGTAATACACCGTATTGCCCACCAGCGTGATGACCTGTACCCCGTGGGCCTGTAGCTGGGGCGTAGTGTAAAAGAAGTCATACGAACGAGCGTCCTGCCCGCCAAGCGTGAACGACTGAATCGGGTCGGTGCCCATCGTGATCTGGTCGCTTGCCTGCGGCAACTGGGATCGGAGCATCGCCACCCCGTCGTCCAGCAACCGGGGGTTGCCCGTGGGCGTGATCTGTTCCGAGGAGATGATGATGTTCGCACCGGTCGTGGTGGTGGAGGTGAATCCAAGCAGGGGTGTCCCGATGCGGAGCCACGCGCCAGGAAACGTTTCGTTTGGCCCCACCTGGCGGTAGTTCGCCGGCAGGGTGAACGAGAACCGCCCGTTCGGGTCTGTCACTACCCTTGCAGTTGGTGCCGCGGTGGCCGTGGGCATCACGGGTTGTGGAGAGCGGGCGCCGGGGAGCACCATAAAGGAGTCGAGCACGGCCTGCCGTTGGGGGTCGAGGCTGGCGAAGTCGCTGTCGCGGGTGTTGAACGTCACGGAGTAGGCGGTGGTGCCAATCAACGTATACACGACCGAGAGACGGATGCGCAGGCCCGCAAAGGTCGCGACGCTGTCGTAGCGGCGTGCGTCCTGACCGCCAAGGGTGGTGGCCTGAATGGTGTCGGGGCCGGGCACGGGGTCGTGGTTCGCCAGCCCTTGCGCCGCCTGCACCACGAACGGCGCGAGGTCATCAAGGGTGCCGCGGGGGCCGATGTCCTTGCTTTCGTCCTCGATCTGGACGTTGTATCCCGTGCCTGGCAGTTGCGCGGCGGTATAGGACACGGCCATCGGGGGTGGCGGCGACGTGACTTGCCCAAAGCCGTCGAGGACCGCAATGGAAAAGCGGTTTTGTGGGTCGGTATACGTGGTGGGTGCGGTAGTGGCCGCGCCGGTGGCAAACAATGCCAGTGCCAGGAAAAGAATCACCGTCAGCGCGTATCGTCGCTGCATCATCACATGTCCCCTTTGTCGCCCCATTCGATTGATGACCGCGAGGGCAGCGACCGCAAGGTTTATGCCGCTTTTTATCGAGAATGCCAAGATCCGCATGCCACACCCGATACCTGTCCCGATCACTCTTCCCCGGTGATGTTCTTTCATGCGGTATAATCTTTAATCTGACCCATATTAGAAACTTCGATCCTTGACTTGCCCAGTGCCTGCCGCTCCGCCCATCCCGCTTCCTCCCGCCCATCTTTCGGAAATGGGGCACCCGCATGTCCGTGCTCTGGTCGTCTCCGCCGAGCGAACCGGCCGCGCGCCGCCACTTCGAGTGGCAAGTCTTTCGCCTCCGCTGGCTAACGTTGCCGCTTGCCCTTGCCCTGGTCACCGCGCTGCGTAGCCCACCCGTCTGGCTCTCGCTGCTTGCGCTCGCGGGCTACCTGCTGCATAACCGCGCGCGCGGTCGCCTGCTCCGCCACGGCACGATCACCGGGTTCCGCATGGTCGGTGGCCTGCTGTTCGGGGTGGACATCGGCGTAGTGCTCCTCGGGCTAGCACCGATGCTCCTCGCGGGTGTGGTGGCGCTGAAGGTCGTGCTGTTCGCGCTGATCCTTGAGGCGGCGGCGCGACTAGGCCTCGAACCGCCACGCCGCTCGGTACCCGGTATGGCGGCGATCACGCTTGCCGTTTCCCTGTACGCGGGCCTGCTCGAGGCCCGGATTGGTGAGGGGGGGCGAGACGTCGCCGTGTGGGTAGGATTGCTGATCGCCGCGGGGATCGCGGGGTGGTTCAGCGCCCGGAATCGGTGGCGGACGCACCGGCGGGAGTGGCGCCCTTCGCTCACCGCGTCGGTTCCTGATCCCCCGGAGCCAGCGCCCGTCACGCAACCCACCGACGCACCCGTTGCACCGCTCTTCGCCGCGCCGCCCCCAAACCCCCTGACCGCAAAGCAACGGCGTATCCTGCGCCTCGTGGAAACGGGGCTAACGAACGACGAGATCGCCCGCGCATTGGATCGCGGCAGCGAAACCGTGCATTCACACCTGCGCCTCATTTACCGACGCCTGGCCGTGCATGATCGTGACACCGCCGCACATATGGCGCGTGCGCGGGGATGGCTTGACGAAAACTGAGGCCGCTTTACCCGAAACCACCCCTCACCTACCCCGGAAACTACCCCGCTATGCCCCCTCGCCCCCCGAATTCACCCGTGAATTCACCCGCTTCGGGTGATTGTCGCTGCCCCTTGCAGCCGCTAAAGTCGAATACGGGGCAGCGTGTTGTGATGATGGCAAAAACCTTCACAACACGAAGCTTCCTATATTCCAATACACAGAAAATGCTTTTGTAAAAAGGAGGAACGAGCGGTGTGATCACCGCACCGATCATCGGCAGTTCATCGCGCTTGGGAATCCAAAGCTCTTCTACTTGGGGGGGAACGATGCGCCGTATATTACTCCTGCTGCTTGCCCTTTTGCTTACCTTGTCATCCGTTACAACCGCATCCGCACAACCCGCATCCACCACGGTGACACCCAACCCGCAACCCGCGCCTCATACGGCAGGGAGCACGATCCCGGCAACGATGGCGGTCGTTGCGACGCCCACCACCGTGACGCCGATGAACGGGAGCACCACCACCACGGCAACCGCCATGGCCGCCGCGCCTCCGGCGGGTAGCCCGACCAGGGGTGCAACGGGCGCGGCAACCGCCACCGCACCGCCGGCGACAGGCGCCATCGCGCCGCAGCCGAGCACGGCGACCGCGACGCCACGGGCGACGGGCACCACCGCCCCGACCGCGACCGCGCGTGCGACCGCGATGGGCACGGCGAAAGCGGCGCGGGCAATCACGCCGAACGTGGTAATGACTCCGAATACGGCGATCGGTCAGCAACGCTTTCAGACGTTTGTTCGCCAGCGGATCACGGATCGCCAGGACTTCGGGGTGAATGTTGCCAATGGCAACCTGATCGTGCATGGGCGCGAGATGAACATCAAGGGCACGGGGCTGAACCTCGCCTTTGATCGCTTTTACAACAGCCAGTCCACCCTGACCGACACCCTGCTCGGCACGGGCGGCACGCTGGGCACCGGCCCCGATGTCAAGGTGCAGGAGAACGCGGATGGCTCGGTACTCTACCTCGGGCCGAGTGGCTATCAGGTGACGTTCGCCAAGAGCGGCAGCACCTACACTACGCCGACGGGGCTTGATGCCACCTTAACGAAAAACGGTGATGGCACCTTCACCCTCGCCTTCCACGCGAGCGGCGAGAAGTACGGCTTTGGCACGAGTGGCGCCCTGACCACCGACACGGACCATAACGGCAACGTGATCACGTTCGCGTACAATGCCGATGGTACCGTGTCGGGGATCACCGACACCCAGGGGCGTGCCTTTCACTTCCAGTACGGCACCCAGGACAACGGCCAGCGGCGGCTCGACTACATCAGCGACCCGAACCAGCCGGGCAACAACGTGATCCAGTACCTGTACTTCCAGAACCGCCTGTCGGGCGTGAACAACGCGGCGGGCGAGGACACGAGCTACTTCTACGACGGCACCACAGGGCTGATGACTCAGATCAACGACCCGCGTGGCAACCCGATCAAGTTCACGTATGACGCGAGCAACCGGGTGAAGACGATCACGCGCATCACGGATGGCGGCGCGGGCACGGGGCCAACCACGACGTTTACCTACAATAGTGGGAACACCGTGGTGAATGACGCGAATAACCACCCCACGACCTACACCTACGACGGCATGGGGCGGGTGACACAGACCCTGGACGCCAACAACCACACACGCGGGGCGAGCTACAACGGGGACAGCAACGTGCTCACCTACACCGATGCGGCCACAAAGATGTGGAAGTTCACCTACGGGGCGAACAATGGCGAGAGCATGACCCAGATGCAGCTGCCCACAGGCGCGACGATGAAGCTGGCATACACCGACACGGCGAACCCCTACTCGCCCACAAACTTCACCGACGCCCAGGGCAATCTGTCGCAGTACACCTACGACGCGAACGGCAATCAGATGAGCGCGCAAAACGGTCTGACGGGCAACAACACGACGCACGCGACCTACAATAGCAACGGCACGGTGCATACAACCACCGATGCGCTCGGGCATGTGACGACCGACGGGTATGACACGGGCAACAAGAACGTCACAAGCGTCACGCCGCCTGCCCCGCTCGGTGCGGTGGGCATCGGGTACGACACGGACAGCCGGATCACGCAGATCACCGACGGCAAAGGCAACGTGGTGAATCTGAACTACGATGCCAGTGACCGGGTGCGCAACCAGAACTATGTCAATGGCCCGAGCATCGCCTACGGGTTCGACTCAAACGGCAACGCGACCTACGTGAATGACCCGAACGGGTCGCAGAATTACACCTACGACCCGCTGAACCGGCAGACGCAGAAGACGTTCCCCGGCAGCGGCAGCCCCTTCACCTACACCTACGACGGGGTGGGCAACCTCCTCTCGCTGCAGGACGCGAGCGGCACCACGAACTATAGCTACGAGCCCACCAACCTGCTGGTCGCGCTGTTCGAGCCAGGGCAGTCGGGGGCATCGCCGCACACCACGTTCGCCTACGACACCAACGGCAACCGCACGGGCACGACGGACCCGAACGGGGTCACATTGACCGAGGCGCACGACGCGAGCGGGCGCGTGACGAGCAGTACGGGGACGAAGGGTGCGACGGCGCTCACGGGCTTCAGCTACACTTATATCAAGGGAATGAACGACGCGAATCTGCGCAACAGCATGACGAACACCGTGACGGGGGTGACGACCAACTACAGCTACGACGCGGCGAACCGGCTGCTTGGTGCGGTGAACCCGACGCAGAACAATCAGTACACCTACGACGGGGGCGGCAACCGCCTCACCGCCACGCTGAATGGCACGAGCGCCTTCACGTCGCCCACCTATAACGCGGTCAATGAACTCACGGCGGTGAACGGCACGACGCTCAGTTATGATGCCAATGGCAACGAAACGGGGCGGAGCACGGGACTGACGGCCTTTGCCTACAACCAGGCAAATCAGACTACGAGCATTACCCCACAGGGCGGCAGTGCATTGAGCCTGACCTACGCGGGTCAGACCCAAAGCGCACGCGACACCAAGGGGGGCACGAGCTACGCGAACAGCCTTTTGGGCGTCTCGAGCGAGACCACGAGTGGCACCACGACCTACTACGTCCGCGATAACGGCGGTAAACTGGTCGGGGAACGGATCGGCGCGAACAGCTACTACTATCTGTTCGACGGGCTTGGCTCGGTGGTGGCGCTGACCGATGGGAGCGGCACGGTGGTAGACACGTACAGCTACGACCCGTATGGCAAGGTCACGCCGGGTGCGAGCAACAGTGTAACGAACCCGTGGCAGTACACGGGGGGGTACCTCGACAGCGAGACGGGGCTGGTGAAGTTGGGGCAGCGCTACTACGATCCCTCAACGGGGCGGTGGACACAGCTCGACCCCCTCGGTGGCGGGTACGTGTATGCGAGCGACAATCCCATCAACTTCACCGATCCGACAGGGTTGTTTAACGGAGCAATATTCGCTGGCGGTGCTGCAACAGCGGTGGTAGGTGCTGTTGCAGCTACTGCGGGAGTTGTCCTTACAGGCTCGATAGCAGCAGGTGATCCGTTAGCCCCTCTTGGACCCGCTCTTTTCAATGCTGGAGCGACCGCAGTAATAGGAGGGATCGGAACTGCTGTCTACGGTGCGGCTAGCAACTAGAGATAGCCCCAGAGGAGACCGGGTATAATAAGAGCAAGCAGCAATCGTAAGGAGTTCGAGAAAGTCTTTTTTCTCTAATTGTCTGCGATTGCTGCTCTTGTCTTTAGCGCAAAGCATGGAGCACATTCTTGATGCTTACCAGCTCATGGATTCGTGTTTACACTAAAAGAGGTAACAAGTATGTTTACGCAAAGCCGACGTCAAGTAGTTATATCAGTGTTGTCAACGACATGTATAGTTATCGGTATTGTGGTTACTGTTACATCTCGGAGTGGCATTCCGATTGTTGTTGGGGCAGTTATTGGAATAGTGTTGGCAGCCCTTATCAGCATTATTTGGCGGTAACGGGACAATAACATTGAGCGCAGCGTAAGGTAATTGTGGGTAGTAGTAGCAGTAATCCGTCTCTTTTTGGGGCGCTTGATCAGTGGCACCACGACCTACTACGTTCGTGACAACGGCGGTAGACTGGTGGGGGAACGAATCGGCGCGAACAGCTACTACTACCTGTTCGACGGGCTTGGCTCGGTAGTTGCCCTCACCGATGGGAGCGGCACGGTAGTGGATACCTACAGCTACGATCCGTATGGCAAGGTGACGCCGGGGGCATCGAACAGCGTGGCGAACCTGTGGCAGTACACGGGGGGATACCACGACGATGCAACAGGGCTGGTGAAGCTGGGGCAGCGGTACTATGATTCGAACATCGGGCGGTGGACACAGCTTGATCCGCTTGGCGGTGGGTACGTCTATGCGAGCAATAACCCAATCAACTTCGTGGATCCACGCGGGTTGGATGATCTCTTCCCCTTCTTCCAAGGCCCAGACTTCCGGTATCCGGGAGGGTTTAACCAGTTCCTCACCGACTCTCGAACAGGCCTATTTAACCTTGGCATTGCCTCCGGAACGGCTGGCCAAGTTGCTAGAGCGCAAAGCGACCAGGCAGCGCGAGACAACAACCTTCCCCTTGCAAACGGCTACAATCTTGCTGCCGGTTTTGCAAACAACACTGCGACGGTAGCGCTTGGTACTAGCGCTGCAATAGGTGCTGTTCAAACAGTAGGAACGCTGTTCGATCGGTAGAGGTGAACTAAGCACCTAAGTGTTGCATGGTGGAAGCCTCACTCACAAACCTGAGGCTTCCAAATCACTTAGTGCTTGCTCAGAAGAGGTCGTAGGGTATGAAGACATTCCGCCTGCGCTGGCTATATCCTTGAATCCTACCTTGTATGCCGAGGAGGTCTCCTGATTATGCATTAGCTCGACTTTTCCCGTCTCAAAGGTGGGAGCAGGTGATTTTTCCTCACCGGGAACTGCTCATCCGGTGAGGCCGAGACTTTTCGCGGCTCACCCCAGAAGCCCGATACGCGAGAGGTTCTACCCAGAAACAATGGCATTCCGTTCGGAGGCGGAGAACCGTTGCAGATAGGCGATTCGCGCTCGGCAGCGGTAGATACGGGGATCGAACGCTCCCAATTAAATGGGGAAAGTCGAGCTAAGTGGATGACTACGGGCCTTCGCATGTCGGGGCAAAGGAAGAGCAACATGAGGGAATCGCAGCATATAGATACAAGTGTAATTTTTGTTGTTGTAACAACTTGCTTTGCTATTTTTTTCTTTGTTGTAGCGAGGCATCCTCAACGAGTGTCTATATTATCAAGTTTAATAGTAACCGAAGCAGCTATCTTATTTCTAAATATTTGGAATTATGTTAACGATGATAACATGAATACGTTTTGGTATTTACTGCTAATAGTTTGTTCAATTTCTATTGCTTTAATATATATTAAGCAACAAAATGTTTTTAAACTTAAGCGTTCAATGCTTAATGTATTCATGGCATTTGTAACTTGCTGTTCCTTACTGCTTCTTTTTAGAGGTCTTTTAAGGCAGTTTTAATTTTATATTCTATTACAAATTTTTAAATTGGATGAACGTGCGTTGGAGTATGAGAAACACGGAGGCGGCGAGATGCAACCTGACCAGTGTTTCGAACACTACCGTGGATCAAGCCGCAAATAGCTGGTGATGAAGGCGTGTTGCCGCTGAGCCGCCTACCCGTCGCATCCGTGCCTGCTCCCGCTGTGCCTGCCGTTTGCCCCCACGCAAACGGCGGCGGCGCCCGCCAGGTTTCGCGAGGGAACAAGGGAGAACCAGTTCTCCGACGAAGACTACAACAGTGTGGCGAACCCGTGGCAGTACACGGGGGGGTATCTGGACAGCGAGACGGGGCTGGTGAAGCTGGGACAGCGATACTACGACCCCCTGACGGGACGATGGACGCAGCTTGATCCCCTTGGGGGTGGATATACCTACGCCTCGAACAACCCTACCAACTTCACCGATCCGACAGGGTTGTTCACAACCGACCTCGACAAAATACGCGGGGCAGCTAATACTGATGCACTAAAGGGTGCTGATGCGGGAGCGGTTAAAGGTGCGATCGGCGGAGGAATCGCAGGAGCTTTAACTGGCCCAGAAGGTATCCTTCCAGGTGCTGTTGCAGGCGCGGCAGCTGGGGCTGTCGAAGGAGGGGCAGAGGGAGCGATTGTGGGCGGTCTCGCTTGCTTCCTTGCTGACAAATGTTAGTTGGACGTAGGTCGTTGTCAGTATTTCGTCCTCTATTCCTCTCTCTACTCAATAGGGAGAGGAATAGAGGCAAGATCTGTCTGGGAATATTCGGCCTGTAACGTCAACTGCGTGAGTTAGAGTGCCGATGCGGAGGTCCCCTATGCCTTACCCTATCCCCATGTTGTGGCGTATCGTCGGTGCGGCTCTCACTATCGCCGTCGCACTCATCTTGATCGCTTTTGGTGTGATAGTTTGGGTGGCGATTGTTATTGGAATAGCCCTTAATTTCTTAGTTGTAGACCTTCCATTCGCGTTCCGCGCTCGACAACGGCCATGAACCCTACTCGGGAAGTATCAAACACTGAGCATATGTACCGACCCTCAAGGAGGCGAAGATGTCTGCACAAACAAAGACGATTCTGATGGCTTTTCTTGCCGTAGTAATGCTTGTTGTTACTTATAGTGGGGTGAACTAAGCCACATGAGACTGCACGGATATTGTCAGTCAGCCAGACAAGCCTTTATACTCCGCTGCTCGACATAACGTTGGGATGATCGCTCTGCGGGGCTTGTTGGCCCGCTTCGTCATCTCTGA
>JAABUQ010012371.1_pt1 | contig 10618 bp, 6 predicted proteins | sample 5560001 | NCBI WGS metagenome assembly JAABUQ01 (sample SAMN10711888, study PRJNA513371) | rock metagenome | isolation source: Antarctica rocks | place: Antarctica: Victoria Land, Finger Mt nord | collected 2015-12-18 | reverse complement strand
GACCTCGGCGACGCCCTCTTCGGCGTCCCCCGCCACCCCCAGCCTCCGGGAACTGGCCCAAGAATCCCTGGGCACACCCGGATCCCGGTGCCGGCCGGCCGCTCGCCGGGTCTCCGCCGCCGGAGATTGATCGAGTCGGGCCGGGTTGGCTAAGATAGTGGACCTCGCGACGGGTCGGGGGATCGGCCGATCGGCCGGGCCCCGGAGGTCGGTCGCGAACATCCAACGGCCTTGGGGGTGCGAACTCTTGCGGTCCTTCCATCGAAAAGCATCGGCCGTGATGATCTCGTCGGTCGCACTGTTGGGCGTGGTGGCCGGGTGCGGCCAGCAGAACGCCTACCAGGCGCCCCCTCCGCCGGAAGTGACGGTGAGCCTGCCGGTCCGGCGGTCGGTGACGAACTACCTCGAGTACACCGGCCAGACCAAGGCGCTGGAGACGGTCGAGCTCCGGGCGCGGGTCAAGGGGTTCCTCAAGGAGCGGCACTTCGAGGAAGGCAACGTCGTCAAGGCCGGCCAGCTCCTGCTGGTGATCGACGAGGAGCCGTTCCAGGTGGCCCTGGGGATGTCCAGGGCCCGCATGGCGGAGGCCGAGGCGGCCTTGAAGAAGGCCGAGCAGTCCAAGTCGAAGGAGGTCGCCACCGCGCAGATCGCGCTGGACCAGGCGAGCCTGCTGCTGGCGAGGATCGAGGAGCGGCGGAACAAGGCCCTCCTGGAGCGGAACGCGGGGACCCGCGAGGCGCTCGACCAGTCCGAGGCCACCCGCCGCAAGGGGGAGGCCCAATTGGAGGCGGACAACGCCAACTCGGAGCAGGCCGCCGCCGACTATCAGACCAACATCCTCTCGGCCAAGGCCAACGTCGAGGCGGCGAAGGCCACCGTCCGCGATGCCGAGATCAACCTCGGCTATTGCCGGATCATGGCCCCCTTCGAGGGGCGGATCTCGCGCCGGGCGTTCGACGTGGGCAACCTCGTCGGCGACGGCCAGGCGTCCGTCCTGGCGTCGGTGCTGCGGGACGACCCGATCTATTCTTACGTCAACGTCAGCGAGAACGACCTGCTCCGGTTCCGCCAGATGACCCGCGAGGGCAAGCGGCGCGACTTCGACAAGGGGGACGAGATCGGGCTCGACCTCGGCCTGGCCAACGAGGTCGGCTTCCCGCACAAGGGGAAGCTCAACTACGCCGACCCGGCCGTCGACACCGCCTCGGGCACGGCCCTGGCCCGGGGGATCTTCGCCAACCCCGACCGGGTGATCATCCCCGGCCTCTTCGTCCGGGTCCGCGTCGCGCTGGACGAGCGGCCCGACGCCCTGCTCGTGCCCGAGCGGGCCCTGGGCCGCGACCAGCGGGGGTCGTACCTCCTGATCACCAACGCCCAGGACAAGGTCGAGCGGCGGGACCTCAAGCTCGGGGCGATCATCCGGGCCGGCAGCCTGCCCGGGCTCGACCCGTTGATGGGCGACTTTCGCGTCGTCGAGGCGGGATTGGCGCCCGCCGACCTCGTCATCATCGACGGGATCCAGAAGGCCAGGCCCGACATGCCCGCCAAGCCGATCCGCAAGGACGTGGCGGTTCGGGCCGTCGCCGCCGCGGAACCCGCCCTTTCCCATTGATCCGCCCTCTCCCCGAGGCCCGACGAGACCCGCGATGATCTCTCGCTTCTTCATCGACCGGCCGATCTTCGCCAACGTGATCGCGATCGTCACCATGCTCATCGGCGGCGTGACGGTGTTCCTCCTGCCGATCGAGCAGTACCCCCAGATCACCCCGCCGACGGTCCAGGTGACGACCACCTACCCGGGGGCCGACGCCCAGGTCCTGTCCAACACCGTCGCCGCGCCGATCGAGCAGGAGGTCAACGGCGTCCAGGGCATGCTCTACATGTCCTCGACCTGCGCCAGCGACGGTTCGTACAGCCTGACGGTCACCTTCGACGTCGGCACCAACCTCGACATGGCCCAGGTCCTGGTCCAGAACCGGGTGGCGATCGCCCAGCCCAGGCTCCCGCAGGAGGTCCAGCGGCAGGGGATCGAGACCAAGAAGAAGTCGACGGCGATCATCCTCGTGGTCGCCCTGACCACCGAGGCCAAGTCCCCGGTCCAGTACGACAGCCTCTTCCTGAGCAACTACGCCACGCTCCGGGTCCGCGACGTCCTCAGCCGGATCTACGGCGTCGGCGACATCCAGGTCTTCGGCTCCAGCCGATACGGGATGCGGATCTGGCTCGACCCGGAGAAGCTCAAGGCCCGCGAGCTGACCACGCTGGACGTCCTGGCGGCGATCAACGAGCAGAACATCCAGGTCGCCGCCGGCCAGGTCGGATCGCCGCCGACCCCGGCGTCGCAGAGCTTCCAGTACACCGTCACGACCCTCGGCCGGCTCACCGAACCCGAGCAGTTCGGCGACATCATCGTCAAGACCTCGCCCGGCGACACCGTGGGCACCGGGGCCCGGCTGACCCGGGTCAAGGACGTCGCCCGGGTCGAGCTCGGCGGCCAGGTCTACGACCAGTGGTGCGACGTCACCGGCAAGGCCGCCGCCGGCGTGGCCGTCTTCCAGCTCCCCGGCGCCAACGCCCTCGACGTGGCCGACAAGGTCATGAAGGCGATGGAAGACCTCAAGAAGTCGTTCCCCGCCGGGATGGAATACTCGCTCCCCTACGACACGACCATCTTCGTCCGCGAGTCGATCCACGAGGTCTACAAGACCCTCTTCGAGGCCGGTGTCCTCGTCCTGATCGTGATCCTCGTCTTCCTCCAGGACTGGCGTGCCACGTTGGTCCCGGCCACCACCGTCCCCGTGACGATCATCGGCGCCTTCGCCGCGATGTTCGCCCTGGGGTTCACGGTGAACCTCCTGACCCTCTTCGGCCTGATCCTCGCCATCGGAATCGTGGTGGACGACGCGATCGTCATCGTCGAGAACGCCACCCATCACATCGACCACGACAAGGTCTCGCCCAAGGAGGCCACCATCCGCGCGATGGGCGAGGTGATCGGCCCGGTCATCGGGATCACCCTGGTCCTGATGGCCGTCTTCGTGCCGACCGCGTTCCTCCCCGGGATCACCGGCCAGCTCTACCGCCAGTTCGCCCTCACCATCGCCGCCACCGCCGTCATCAGCGCCATCAACGCCGTGACGCTCAAGCCGGCCCAGTGCGCGACCTACCTCCGGCCCGCTCCGGCCCGGAAAAACCTCTTCTACCGCGGCTTCAACGCGATTTATGACCGTTGCGAGGGGGCGTACATCGCCGTCGTCCGCCGCCTGGTCCGGCACACGGTGCCGATGATGATCCTCTTCGCCGCGATCACCGCCGGCACGCTCTACTGGTTCACCCGGCTGCCCACCGGGTTCCTCCCGGTCGAGGACCAGGGGTATGCCATCGTCGGGATCCAGCTCCCCGACGCCTCCTCGCAGTCGAGGACGCGCGAGGTGGTCAAGCGGGTCGAGGAGATCTTCAAGAAGACCCCGGGCCTGGCCCACTGGGTGATGATCGGCGGCCAGTCGGTCCTGGACCAGACCGTGGCCTCCAACGCGGCGACGTTCTACGTCCGCTGGGCCCCCTACGAGGAGCGGACCACGCCGGAGACCCAGCAGGACGCCATCATCAACCACCTCCGGGGGCAGTTCGCCGCGATCGAGGAGGCGATCATCTTCGCCTTCCCGCCCCCGGCGATCATGGGCCTCGGCGTCGCCGGCGGGTTCCAGATCCAGCTCGAGGACCAGGGCAACATCGGCCTCGACACGCTCCAGAAAGTCACCGACGAGATGGTCCGCGACGGCAACTCCCAGCTCGGCCTGAAGTCCCTGAACTCGACCTTCCGCTCCGGCGTGCCCCAGCTTTACGCCGACATCGACCGGGTGAAGGCCAAGAGCCTCGACGTGCCGCTGGATTCGATCTTCGGGACGCTCCAGTCGTCGATGGGCTCGGCCTACGTCAACGACTTCAACCAGTTCGGCCGGACCTACCAGGTCCGGATCCAGGCCGACCAGAAGTTCCGGCTCGTGCCCGACGACATCCGCCGGCTGGAGGTCCGCAACCGCGCCGGCCTGATGCTCCCGCTGGGCACGGTGGCCACGGTGTCCGAGTCGCTCGGCCCCCAGATCATCACCCGGTACAACCTCTACCCCTCCGCCTCGATCTCGGGGGAGGCCGCGCCCGGCTTCAGCTCGGGCCAGGCGCTCGACCTGATGGAGCAGATGGCCAAGGCCAAGATGCCCGCCGCGATGGGCTCCGACTGGACGGCGATGTCGTACCAGGAGCGGAAGGTCGGCGGCCAGGCCCTCTACATCTTCGCCCTGGCGGTCCTGCTGGTGTACCTCGTGCTGGCCGCCCAGTACGAGAGCTGGCTGATCCCGGTAGCGGTGATCCTGGTGGTCCCCCTGGCCCTGTTGGGGACGGTGGCGGCGGTGGCGATCCGGGGGATGGATAATAATATCTATACCCAAATCGGGATCGTCCTGATCATCGCCCTGGCGAGCAAGAACGCCATCCTGATCGTCGAGTTCTCGCGCGAGCTCAGGGCCAAGGGGGAGTCGATCGTCGACTCGGCCCTCCACGCGGCCCGGCTCCGGTTCCGGCCGATCCTGATGACCTCGTTCGCCTTCATCCTCGGGATCGCCCCCCTCGTGTTCTCCCGGGGGGCCGGCGCCGCGAGCCGCCAGGCCCTGGGCACCGCCGTGTTCGGCGGGATGATCGCCGCCACGATCCTGGCGGTCTTCTACGTCCCCGTCTTCTTCGTCGTGATCCAGCGGATCGCCGAGCGCCAGCCCAGGCGACGGGCCGCCGGCCCGGAAGCTCCCGTCGCGACCGAGCCGCACGTCGAGATGGCCGCGGCGCAGGCCCTACCGGAAGCCGAGGTTCGCTGGTAATCTGGGTTGATTGCGCCGCCCGGAACGGCGGGGGGGTTGAGTCAAAATGATGGAGTCGGATCGATGGCTCACTTGTCGCTCGTCGGCCTGCTCGACGGCGTGAACCGCTTCTTCGACCTGTACACCGGCGGCCGGCGCAGGCCGGTCTTCTTCGACGTCGCCGCGACCTGCCCGCGACTCCTCGAGTTCGACCGGAACCAGGAGGCGATCCGCGCCGAGCTGCTCGCCCTGATGGCCGAGAAAGGGTCAATCCCGCGCTACCACGACCTCGATCAGATGCAGTACTCCATCTCCGGCCGGTTCGACGCCGACAAGGATTGGAAGGTCTTCTACCTCGACGCGATGGGGGAGAAGCCGGCGGCCAACCGCGCCAAGTGCCCCAAGACCTCGGCCTTGCTCGACCGGGTGCCCGGCCTCTTCCAGGCATTCTTCTCGATCCTCGACGGCGGCAAATCCATCCCCGCGCACCGGGGGCCGTACCGGGGGTATCTCCGCTATCACCTGGCCCTGGTCGTGCCCGAAGTCGATCCCCCGTCGATCCGGATCAAGGACCAGCACTACACCTGGCAGGCCGGCCGGTCGATCCTCTTCGACGATAGCTGGGACCACGAGGTCACCAACAAGGCCGTCGAGGACCGCGTGGTCCTGATCGTCGACATCCGGCGGCCGATGCCGCTCGTCTTCGACCGCTTCAACCGGTTCGTCGAGTTCGTGATGCGCCAGGTCTACGGCAAGCAGATCGTCAAGAAGCTGGCCTGAACGTCCCCATCGCGCAAACATGTAGGGTGGTGTCGAGCGCAGCGAGGCCCACCACTCCGACCGGGCGCGATCGGCGAATGCGGGGACAACGGTCAGCCGGGGGGGCGACGGCGTGGCAGGACTGGGGGGAGCGGCCGAGCGGCGGTGAGCAGTCAGCAGTCAGCCGAGTAAAGACCACCGGATCATGAATCCGTGGCATCTTTCTGCTGACCGCTGACCGCTGACCGCTGACCGCTGACCGCTGACCGCTGACCGCTGACCGCTGACCGCCGACCGCTGACCGCTGACCGCCGACGGCTACCCTCGCATTCATCGATCGCGCCCAGTCGGCGTGGTGGGCCTCGCTGCGCTCGGCGCCACCCTACATGTTTGCTTGCATCGGATTCGGTCGGGCCGAATGTTTAGCGGCTCGACGCGAGCGAACCGCCGCCGATCGGGTCGGTCGGCTTGGCCTCGGCGGGCGCCTTGAGGGTCTTCAGGAAGGCGATCAGGCCGCGCTTCTCCGGCTCCGAGAGAGACTTGTGGGCGTCGAGGACGGCCTGGGCGTCGCCCCGGTGCCGGACGATCGCCGCTTCGAGGGTCCGGGCGGCCCCGTCGTGGAAGTAGGGGGCGGAGTCGGCCACGCCCCAGAGCGGCGGGGTCTTCCACTCCTCGGGCAGGGGGAAGGCGTCGGGCAGGGGAACCTCGGGCGAGGAGACCGTCGAGTACCCCTTGCCGCCGCTCGACCGGTCGTCGAGGCGGTGGAGGAGGAAGTCGCTGTAGACGCCCGCCAGACCGCCGAGGTCCGGGGTGTGGCACGAGGCGCAGCCGATCCGCTCGAACGTGGCCTTGCCCGAGGCGGCCAGCTTCGCTTCATCCTCGGCCAAAGGGGCGACCTCGACCGGCCGGGGCAGGGTGTCGACGAACGCGACGAGCGACCGGAACTGCGAGCGGTCGAGGTCGGCGGCGACCTCGGGGTAGTCGTGGCCGATCGGCCGGGCCTGGGCCATCCCGGGGTTGCCCAAGCCAACCTCGTTGGCGCAGGCGGCGGCGACGAACTCTTCGAGCGAGGCGAACTGGGCCTTCCAGCCGAACTTGCCGACCCGCCCGTCCGCCAAGATCCGAGGCCGGCCGGGCAGGACCCCGTCGAACTGGCCGTCGAGCTCGCGGCCGACCTTGGCCACGGCCTTCCGCAAGCCATGCTGGTGGATCGTCTTGCCCGAAAGCCGGTCGACCCAGCCCGCGCCGAAGAGGGCGGTCGAGTTCACGCTCTGGGTCGAGAGCGGGTCGAAGTCCTGGACGAAGGTCTGGCAGCCCCCCTGGACCACGACGCTGCCCGGGATCACCGGGAACATCGCCCGGAGCGTCCCCAGCTTCTCGGTGAGCTGGTTCGACACCGCGAAGGCGTGGATCAGGCCCCCCTTCACGCTCGGCCGATCCTTGGTCGGCATCAATTCGAAGGAGACGACGTTGTGCTGACTGTTGCCGCCCCCGCCGACGCCCCCCTGGAAGTGGCAGGCCACGCACGACTTGGCGTTGAAGACCGGGCCCAGGCCGTCCCCCTTGGCCAAGGAGTCGTGCGGCTGCCACTCGTGCTCGAACAGCTCCAAGCCCGCCGCCTTGACCTCGGCGCTCGCCCGGGGGGCCCAGAGCACCGGCAGCCCCGGCGAGGCCAGCCAGGCCAGGCCCGAAGCCGCCACCACCGTCAAGGCGAAGCTCGCCCGACGCCTCGACCGGCTCAGATCGTTGCCGACCATCGTCCACCCTCCCCTTCGAGATCAGGACCGACCGCCACCGCTATCGAAGTCGTCGGGCGACTCCGCCCCGACGAAACCTCGACCTCTCCGACAAGCGTAATGAAGGCCTGGACCGCGAGCAAAGGGCCCGTTAGACAAATGTCCGAAGCGGGCCGATCGGAGCACGCCGGTCCGCAAGATGCGTCCCGATCTCCCCGCCGCTAAGGTCGATCTTATCGTCGTCTCATCGTTTCCTTACGGCGGTGTCGTTACACTCCAACGCAGGCCCGGATGCCGGGCCAGGACACCATCACCTCTCCGAGGAACCCGCGATGCTCGCCACCCGATGGATCACGGCCGCCGCCCTGCTCGCCTTTTTGGCCGTCTCGACCGCCGCGCCGGCCGCCGAGGACGACAAGCTCAAGTTCGACGACCTGCCCAAGGCGGTCAAGAAGACCGTCAAGGAGAAGTTCCCCGAGGCCAAGTACCGGGGGATCTCCAAGGAGAAGAACGAGGAAGGCGAGATGGTCTTCGAGGTCGAGATGACCATCGAGGGCAAGTCGGTCGACATCATCATCGATGACGAGGGCGACATCGAGACGATCGAGAAGGAGATCGAGGTCGAGGACTTGCCCAGGGCCGTCATCAAGGCCGCCAAGGCCAAGTTCTCCGACGCCAAGATCGAGAAGGTCGAGGAGGTCACCGACGAGGAGGGCGTGGTCGTCTATGAGGTCGGCTTCAGTTCCCAGGCGAAGAAGTCCTTCGAAGTCGTCATGAGTCCCAACGGCAAGATCATCGAGAAGGGCGGCGAGGAGAAGGAAGAGAAGGGCGAGGCCAAGAAGAAAGACAAGGACGACGACGACAAGAAGGGCGAGGCCAAGAAGAAGGACAAGGACGACGACGACGACAAGAAGGGCGAGGCCAAGAAGAAGGACAAGGACGACGACGACGACGAGAAGGGCAAGAAGAAAGAGAAGGACGACGACGACGATGACAAGAAAGAGAAGAAGCCCAAGGCTTGATTGAGGCCCGCCCTCCGATCGTGGGAAGAAGGAGGCCCGGGTCGGGGATCGTTGGCGAGCGGCCGCCGATCCTCGCGCCCGGGCTCAACGCATGGGAATCCGCATCTTGGTGGTCGAGGATGAGCCGGAGATCGCGGATTTCCTCGTCCGGGGGCTCCGCGAGGAGGGGTTCACCGTCGAGCATGCCGGCGACGGCGAGACCGCCGGGCACCGGCTCCGGTCGGCCGACTGGGACCTCGTCCTGCTCGACTGGTCCTTGCCCGACGGCGACGGGCTGACCGTCCTCCGCCGCCACCGGGCCGAAGGGGGCGAGGTCCCGGTCCTCTTCGTCACCGCCCGAGACGCCGTGGCCGACCGGGTCCGGGGGCTCGACTCGGGCGCGGACGACTACATCTGCAAGCCGTTCGCCTTCGAGGAGCTGCTGGCCAGGGTCCGGGCGATGGTCCGCCGCCCCCGGGGCGGGACGCTCTCGGCCCTGGTCGTCGGCGACGTCCGGGTCGACCTCGCCACCCAGCGGGCCGAGCGGGCCGGCAAGGCGCTCGACCTCACCGTCAAGGAGCAGGCGCTCCTCGTCTTCTTCCTCAGGCACCCGGGCGAGGTTCTCACCCGGACGAGGATCTACGAGCACGTCTGGGACGAGCGGTACGACGGGACCTCGAACACCCTGGAGGTCCACGTGATGGAGCTCCGCCGCAAGCTCGAGGCCCGAGGGCCTCGCCTGATCCAGACCTTGCGGGGCCGAGGGTACCTCTTCGGCGACCCGCCGGGGGGCGGCCCTTCATGACGCTCTCGGGCCGGCTCTCGGCGTTCTTCCTCGTGGCTCAAGCCTTGGTCCTGGCCGGCTTCTCCTCCGCGCTCTATTTCGCGGCGGTCGCCCACTTCGACCGCTCGATCGAAGACCGGCTCGACTCGGCCCTGGCGACCCTCGCCGCGCTCGCCGAGGACGGGCCGGGGGGCCTGGAGTGGGAGCCGCACGACCGGAGAGCCATGCCCGGCCAGGACTCCGACCCCGACCAGGTCCGCTGGACCGTCCGGGACGAGCGTGGCCGGGTCGTCGACCGTTCGCCCAACCTGGCCGGGGGCGAACTGCCTCCGAGCCCGACGAGGCGCCGGGGCGACGGATCGGGCCTCCCTTGGCGGATCGCCCGGCGCGAGGTCCGGTCGGACGACCCTGGCCGGCCGCCGGCCCGGGATCGCGACCAACCCCGGTCGACCGCCTTAACCTTGACCGTCGCGCTTCGGCTCGACCCGTCCGAGGCGACCCTGGCACGGTTGGCCCTGGCCCTCGGGATGCTCTCGGCGGCGGTCTGGGGCTGCTCGGCCCTGGTCGGGCGGCGGATCTCCAAGCGGGCGCTGGCCCCCTTGACCCGGATGGTGGCCGACGCCCGCGACCTCGGCGTCGAAGACCCCGCTCGGCGGCTCCCGGTGGCCCGGACCGGCGACGAGCTGGAGAACCTCGGCCTGGCCTTCAACGGCCTGCTCGACCGCTGGCATGAGGCCCTGGAGCGGCAGCGCCGGTTCGCCGGCGACGCCTCGCACCAGCTCCGGACCCCCTTGACCGCCGTGCTCGGCCAGGTCGACGTCGCGCTCCGCCGCGACCGCCCGCCCGAGGAGTATCGCCGGGTCCTGGCCCTGGTCCGCGACCAGGCCGACCACCTCCGGCGGATCGTCGAGGCCCTCCTCTTCCTCGCCCGGGCCGGGGCGGAGGCCGACGCCACCTGGCCCGACCTCGATTGCTTCGACCTCGCCACCTGGACCTCCGACCAGATCGCCCGCCGGGCCGACCTCGGCGGCGGCGACCACCTCCGCTGGGAGCCGCCCAACGGCCCGGCCTCGCCCTTCTTCGTCCGGGCCCACCCGGCGCTGCTCGCCCAGGTGTTCGACAACCTCCTCGACAACGCCCGGCTTCACGGCGACCCCGAGGCCCCCGTCACCCTCCGGGTCGGCCGCGAAGGCGGATCCGTCACCCTCGCCGTCGAGGACCGAGGCCGCGGGATCGCCCCGGCCGAGCTCCCCCGGATCTTCGAGCCCTTCTTCCGCGGCGAGGCTTCCGGCCGCCGCAAGCCGGGCGTCGGGCTCGGCCTGGCCGTCGCCCGCCGGATCGCCGTCGCCTTCGGCGGCTCCCTCGAAGTCGAGAGCCGCTCCGGCGAGGGGAGCAAGTTCACCCTCCGCTTGCCCGAGGCCCCTTCAACCAAGCCCCGCGAAAAAATGGTGGGTGGGCCGGCGCGGCGAGCCCCACCAACCGCGATAT
>JAABUQ010012368.1_pt1 | contig 10621 bp, 9 predicted proteins | sample 5560001 | NCBI WGS metagenome assembly JAABUQ01 (sample SAMN10711888, study PRJNA513371) | rock metagenome | isolation source: Antarctica rocks | place: Antarctica: Victoria Land, Finger Mt nord | collected 2015-12-18 | reverse complement strand
CTGTTTCGGTCAGCTCGCGGAGCGGGTCTTTCTTGAGTCGGGACATGACGGCCTCCGTAGGATCAGAGGCGGATGACAGTACCAAACCCGAGGCGTTTATGGCAATGGGCAAGCCACATGACCCACTCGATGACAGCGTCCTCGCACGCGGCGAGGACCGAGCCATCCGGGGCGGTGGCGGCGAGATCCTTCATCTCCTCCAGGAAGCCCGCATATTGGCGGAGGAGGTCTTCGTGCTCGGTGTCGATCTCCAGCGTGATGACCGTCCGTGACATGGGCCGTCTCCCGGGGAGGAACTGGGAAGTCGTCCCAGTTTGCCAGGTCGCGTCACTCACCACCAGAGAACTTGGTTACACCCAGCCCCCTGGACATCCCGTCGCCCCGCGTCGACAACGGTGGGAGACGTCCCGACTTCCGACCCGAGCCCGACTCCCGACCGGCCGGAGCCCCCGCCCGATGAAGTTCGTCAAGGAATCGCGGATCGCCGCCGCCCCCGACCGCGTCTTCGCCTTCCACGAGAGCGCGGGGGCGCTCCGGCGGCTGACGCCCCCCTGGGAGAAGGTCGTCGTCGAGGAGGGGGGCCATTCGCTCCGGGTCGGCAGCCGGGTGGTCCTGAAGACGAGGCTCGGCCCGATCCCGCTCCGGTGGGTCGCCGAGCACACCGAGTACGCCCCGCCCCACCTGTTCGCCGATCGCCAGGTCTCGGGCCCGTTCGCCTCGTGGTACCATCGCCACCACGTCCTCGACGACGGCCGGGGGGGCACGATCCTCCGCGACGAGGTCGACTACGAGCCCCCCCTCGGCGCCCTCGGCCGGCTCGTCGCGGGGGGCTTCCTGGCGCGGAAGCTCCGACGGATGTTCGACCACCGCCACGAGGTCACGCGGCAGGTCGTCGAGTCGGGCGATTTCGCGACGCCGGGGCCGGCGCCCGGGGTCCCCTAAGAAAGTCCGACCTTCGTCGTAGATTGATGGGCCATTCTCGCAATATCCTCCGGGCTCGATAGAATGTCCTGTCGGATTCGATGACTGTGCCCGGACGATGTCCGTCGGGTACAAAGGAGGCCGGATGACCCGAACTATCCCCCCTGGCGGACTCCGGACCATGCCGCGCACCATCCAGTGTCCCGAGTGCGGAGTGGTGCTGAACATCCCCGAGGCCGCGGCGGGCCGACGCCTCAAGTGCCCGAAGTGCGGCAACAAGTTCGCCGCCGACGTCGGTCCGGTCCGGCCGTCCGGCCCCGCCTCGTCGTCGATGGGCCCGGCGCCGAGCAGCGGCGACTTCGCCCCGGTCGGGGCGTCCGCCGTCCGGCGGTCGCCCGGTGCGTCGTCGGCCGCGTCGTCCCACGGCGACCTCGACCTGCCGACGGCGGCCGGGTCGCTCCGCGAGCTGTTCGACGCCCCGTCGCTGGGCGAGGACCTCCCGCCCGCGCGGGTCCCGCACGCGCCGTCGGCGTTCGCCGACCCGATGGCCCTGTTCAAGGACGACCCGCCCGCCCGGCGGAAGGCGACGGCGGCCGAGGGCCGGTCGCGCGCCCGCCGCTGCCCGACCTGCGGCGGCGTCGTCCCGCAGGGGATGTCGCTCTGCTCGACCTGCGGCCTCGACCTCGAGACCGGTAGCAGGATCAGCCTCGCCGAGGAGCTGGAGGTCGTCCCGGGGCCGCCCCGCCCGACGGGCCCGCCGATCGGCGTGATCATCGTCGGCGGGCTCACCATCTCGGCGAGCGTCATCCTCTCGATCCTCGCCCTCTTGAAGTGGCAGGCGGGCGAGCCCGGCTACCTGTTCCTCCTGCTCGTCTGCGGGTTCGGCATCTACGGGGCGGTGAACTTCCTCCGGCTGAAGTCGATCAAGCTCCTGATGGTCGCGCTGACCCTGGGCGCCCTGGTCGACGTCGTCGCCATGATCGCCCTGCCGGTCTACTCGGCGAGCGTCCAGGTCGACATCAAGAACTCCGGCCCGATCGCGGGCGACGACGACAACCCCGCGATCACCAACATCAGCGACCACCTCGACGTCAGCAAGCTGACGTGGGGGATCGGGATGCTCGTCGGCTACGCCGGCCTCTCGTTCTACCTGAACAGCCCCGGCCTGAGGCGCCACTTCCGCTGACGACGGGGGGGCAATCGCCCGGTCAGGCCGTGGCCGAGTCGAGCGGGCTCCGCCAGACCGGGCGGATCGGGAAGAGGACGCGCGCCGCGTCGACGGCCGTGCCCGTCGAGCACTCGACGCCGTCCTCGGCGATCGCGCGGTCGATCCCGGTGTGCCCCATCAGGAGCCGGACCAGCGCCGCCTGCGAGAGCGACAGGTGGCGCCTGCTGAGCTTGTCCGGCTCGACCTTGCCGCCCCCCGCCTCGACGTGGACCATCCACCGCCGGTCGCCCACGGTCAGGCCCAGCTCGATCGGCGGGGTCAGGCCCGACTCGACGGCCCGGCGCGACAGCTCGGGCAGGATGCCGGTCAGGAATCGCTCGATGTTCGGGATGTGGCACATCGAGCTGCTCCCCTCCCACGCGTCCTCGTCGACGACCTTCCCCGACGACTGGACGACCGCCTCCATCGCCGGGTGATCGGCGGGGGCGTGGATGATCACCTCGGGGTAGGCCCGCTCCAGCGCCTCGGCCCGGATCCGGCCCAGGAGGGCCCGGAGGGCCTGCGGGTGCGCCGCGCTCGTCGCGATCTCGAGCACCTTGTGGTCCTTGACGAACGCGTAGCCGCGGACCGCCTCCCCCTGGCAGGCGACCCAGATCACGTGGGCATACTTGCGGCCGATCATCCACCGCCAATAGTCCTCCGACCGGACGACCGTCCCGGTGTTGTCGCCGAACTGGGCGTCGTACAGGTGCATCAGGTCGTTCAATTCGACCTGGCGCCAGGGGCGGACGTGCCAGAAGGCCCCCTTGCCCTCGATCACGCCGTCGGAGGCCTGCGGGAGGTTCCGGCTGAGGGCCTGGCCGAAGGTCTGCCGGCCGCAGACGCCCCAGCCGAGCGGCCGGTAGAACTGCGGCATCCCGGTCGTCAGCGCCTGGACGGCCACGCCGGCCTCGCGGGCCCGGGCGTCGCCCAGCCGCATCAGGTTCTGGGCGAAGCCGAGCCCGCGGTACTCGGGCAGGGTGCCGACCCACATCACGCCGTTCATCGCCAGGGTCGCCGACCCGTACCGGATCGACCGCTCGGTGAAGTGGACGTGGCTGACGACCCGGTTCTCGATCCGGGCGACGAGCCGCTGGTCGGGCCGGTACGACGGGTCGGCGAGCGCCCCGAGGAACGAGTCGCGGTCGGGGCCGTGGAAGACGTGGAGGAGGGTCTGATACACCGCCTCGTGGTCGGCCTCCGTCCCGGCGGAGAACTCGACCGAGCCGCGACGATAGGGGAGCCGGAGCGAGGGCTCGTGGGCTTTCATGGGGAGGTGGACCTCGGAGACGGACCCGATTGCACGCGTGACGAGGCCGATCTGCCCACGAGGGTCGCCGCGAAGATCGTCCGGGCTCATTGCCCGTTATTTTATGAGGCCGGCCGGCCGCCCGCCCGTGGGTCCGGCCCGATTCGCCCATTTTTTTCCAGGGGCCGAACTCAGCCCGGGGACGCCCCGGCCGCGCGGCGGACGTCGCCCATCGCCGCGGCGATCCGGCCCTCGTCGAACAGGACGATCGAGTACTCGCGCGACCGGGCCACCGCCGCGTCGTGCAGGGCCGCCGCGATCGACGCGTGCTCGGCGACGAGCCCGGGCCGGAGGTCGTCGACCCGCGCGGCCAGCTCGGCGTTGACCTTGCGGAGGAGGTGGTACCGCGCCCGGCGATCGGCCTTCGAGGCCGGCACCTGGGCGATCAGGTCGCGCTTGGCCGCCACGAGCGAGGCGACGTCCCCCCGGCCGTTCAGCGACCGCTCGGGCTGCCAGGCCAGGTCGCGGAGCTTGCGGTCGACGGCGTGCAGCCCCTCGGCCGTCGCATCCGGCGTCGGCAGGCCGAGGTGCAGGGTCATCGACAGCGTCAGGAACGTCGGCGGCTCGATCCCGAAGAAGCCTCGCGCGATCTCGTCGCCCAGCTCGTCGTACTTGGCGCCGCCGATCCCGTGGACGAACAGGTCGCCGACCAGGGACCGGGCGAACATCGTCGTCGTCAGGGCCCGGGTCCGGAGCCGGACGCCCATCGCGGGCAGCTCGCGGAGGGCCTCGACGGCGCAACACGCCTCGCGGTCGGGGGTCAGGGGCAATTCGAGGAACGGCTCGTCGTCGCCGGCGATCCGCAGCTCCATGGTCCGGGCGAGCTGGCGGACCATCAGCGGCCTCCGCCTCGGCTCGGCCTGCCGCCAGGCCCAGAACGGGGCCTCGACCCACTCCCCCTGGCGGGCGAGGGCGGCGACCGGGTGGTTCTTGCTCCGGATCCCGTACAGCGCCCGGTAGCGGTCGAGGGCGTCGTTGTGGACCTCGCGATAGTGATCGAGCTGGGCCAGCAGGTGGCAGGCGAACCAGCGGAACCCGTCGGTCTCGCAGAGGTCGCCGAGCGGGACCTCCCAGTTCTTGACGCCCCACCCCGCCTCGACGACCCGACGCGCCCGGGCGAACCGCCGCCCGACCCGGTCGCGGCCCGGCATCCCGGCCGGGGCGTCGAGGACGGCCGGCCAGAACCGATCGAGGAGCGGACGCCCGACCCGGCCGTCGAGGACGTCGCGGACCCGCCCGGGGAAGCTGGCGAAGAGCCGCTCGTCGCGGATCGGCTGGTCCTCGAACGGGACCTCGCCGGCCCAGTCGTCGAAGGCGACCAGCCGGGCCCGGAGCGACCCCGACGACCCGTCGGGCACGCGGATGAAGGCCCCTTTCGGGATGTCGTTGTCGACGATCAGGTTCAGCGCCAGGCCCCCCGCGGCCTCGGCGATCCCGGAGACCGCGAAGTTCTTCACCCAGACGCCGGGGTGGAACAGCTCGGGCTGGTGCCCGGTGACGACGATCGGCCCGGCCGGGTCGTCGACCTCGGGCAGGTCGAGGCCCGCCCCCTCGTGGTACCGTCGCGCCGCGTCCAGGGCCTCGCCCCGGACCTTGGCGCGGAGGACCGAGGCACGTCGCCCCTGGAAGTCATGGTCCCAGCCGTCGAGCCTCGCCGCGTCGTCCCGGAGCAGCGAGGCCGACTGTTCGAGCGGGGGTTCGGCGAGGACGGCACCGTCGACCTTCGGGGCGCGGAGGCGATGGGCCAGCATCAGGGACATCCCCCCGCCACCGCCAGCCCCGACCGCTCGAGCGCTGCGCGGAAGACCGCCTTGTAGTGTTCGAGCCGGTACGAGGCGTCGTCGAGCGCCCCGCCGAAGGCCCGCTTCTCGTCGAGGTAGATCAGGGGGACCGCGACCTCGTTGATGGTCATCCCGTGCTCGACGGCCTGGGCCCAAACCTGCAGCGGCATCGCGTAGCCGTCGTCGGTGATGGCGAACTTCGCCAGCGCCGAGGCCCGGTAGGCCTTGAACCCGCAGAACGCGTCGGTCAGATTCAGAGTGAGGCACTCGTTGAGCCAGCGTGTGACCTCGACGTTGATCCGCCGGCGCTCGATCGGGGGCATCTGGGCCGGGTCGAACACGCGGAGGTAGCGGCTCCCGGAGACGATGTCGGCGACGGCGAGGCCGGCGGCGACCTCGGGGATCCGCATCGGCTCGTGCTGGCCGTCGCAGTCGAGGGTGACGAGGCCGTCGTATCCCCCCTCGATCGTCCGCCGGAAGGCCGACCGGAGCCCCGCGCCGTACCCTCGGTTGACGGGGTGGCGGATCACCGCGACCTCGGGGAACGCCTCCAGCCGCCGGGGGGTCCCGTCCGTCGAGCCGTCGTCGACCACGAGCACGTCCTCGGCGTGCCGGAGGACCTCGCGGAGGATCGGATCGAGGTGCTCTTCCTCATTATAGACCGGGATCGCGGTGAGGATGCGCATGGATGGGAGGGCCCCTGCGATGCTGCGGCGAGGAGGGGGGGCGGGATGACGGCCCGGGCGCCTTTCATCGATCCCTCTTAAACCCGAGGACCCTCGCATTCTAGGTAGGGTCGGAGAGAAGTCAACGAGGGCCGGAGGGGGCCGCGGATCGGCGTCCCGGAGGGCCGGACGGGGGGGTACCCGGGCCCCTCGTGCCCCTTGACCGGGGCGGCTCCGCGGCCCTAGCATGATCCTCTGCAATTTCTCCGGGCCGGGGATCTCCCGCCCCTCCTCCACCCTTCATCCCCGACGGCCTCCATGACCGACGAGCACACCCCCGAGCCGACCCTGCCGGACGGGTCGACGACCGAGACCCCGTCCCCCGAGAAGCCGGCCCCCGAGCCCTGGACCGCGGCCAAGGTCACCGAGTGGAACGCCTATTACGACCTCTACGTCGCGATCGGCGTCCTGCTCCTGGCGTTCCTCGGGTCGGCGAACAAGATCACCCAGTCGTCGACCTGGGCACAGATCGCAGCCGGTCGGCAGGTCGCGACCACGGGCACGCCGGTCACGACCGACACGCTCTCGTTCACCGAGGAGGGCCATCGCTGGGTCCACCTGAGCTGGCTGTCGGACCTGGCCCACGACCGGATCTACCGGCTGGTCTCGGGGTTCGCCCCGGTCGACCCCGCCGCGGCGATGAAGGGCGACGCCCCCGAGACCGTCGCCGCCCGTCGGGCCCAGACGGCCGCGAGCGAGCAATGGGGTGCGGCCGGGCTCATCGCCTTCGACGCGCTCCTGCGGGCGCTGACGGCCCTGGTCCTCCTGAGGGTCCGGCACCGGGGGCCGGGCCTCTGGTGGTCGGGCGTCTGCGCGATCCTGGCCCTCGGGGTCGTCTACAACCCGGTGGTCAAGGTCGCCATCGGCGGGATCGCCAACCCGGCGGCGGTCAGCTCCGACACCGTCGGCCAGCTCCTCCTGGCGGTCGAGGTCCTCTGGCTCTTCCGCGCGATCGGGCAGGGGAAGTCGGCCGCGCTGTACGGGCTGATCCCCCTGTTCGTCCTCTGGGCGAACTGCGACGAGTCGTTCGTGCTCGGCCTCGCCGTCCTGGGGGCGGCGGTGGCCGGGCTGGCGGTCCGCCGCAAGGAGAGGCCGGTGGCCGACTCGCCCGTCGCGCCCGGGCTCGTCCCCGGGCGAGGCCTGGTCGTCCTCGCGGCGTCGGCGGCGGCCTGCCTGGTCAACCCGTCGCTCTTCCGCGTCTACCCGGCCGCGATCGGCTCGGTCCTCCCGGGGCTCGGGCCGAGCCCGGGGCTGCTCATGAACGACCAGATCTCCTACTTCGGCCAGCTCGCCCGGAAGATCTCGGGCTTCCGCATGGACGAGCTGCGGCTCTACTACGTCACGGTGGTCGGGGTCGGGATCGCCTCGTTCGTGGTGAATCGCCGGCGGCTCTCGTGGCCGAGGCTGCTCGCGTTCGTCGTGGCGGCGCTCTTCTGGGCGGTCGCGCTCCGGTCGCTCTCCGGCTTCGCCATCGTGTTCGCGGCGACGCTCGCGCTGAACGGCCAGGAGTGGTACCACGACCGGTTCGGCACCGAGGGCCGGCTGGGCCGGGGGTGGGCGTCCTGGTCGATCGGCGGACGCGCCGCGACGATCGTGGTCGTCGCGCTGGCGACCTTCAAGGCCGTCACCGGCTGGGACTATCGCGAGGGCCAGCCCCAGTTCGGCTTCGGGTTCGACCCCGACCTGTTCGCGTTCGAGTCGGCCGAGACCCTGCGCGACCTGCCGATCGAGGGCAACCTGCTCAACACCGAGGCCGCGCAGGGGGACGCGCTGCTCTGGCGGGCCTCGCCGCGCCGCAAGACCTTCATCGACAGCCGCCGCCACCTGTTCACCCCCGAGACGGTCGGGCTGTTCGAGGAGCTGCGCAAGGCGATCCGCGACGACGACGAGGAGACCTGGAGGCCCCCGCTGGAGGGCCTGAAGGTCGCCGCGGTGATGATCCCGAACTCGTCGACCCAGACCTATCAGACCCTGATGGCGAGCAAGAACTGGGTCCCGTTCTACGACGACGGCGCGATGATCCTGTTCGGCCGCAAGGACGCCTCGACGGCCGACGTCGCCTACTTCGAGTCGCACCGCCTGATCGCCGACGACCTCGCCTTCCGGCGGCCGACCCTGACCACCTCCAGCGACAAGCTCCCCCGCGCCTCGACCGACCTGGACCGGATCTACCAGTCCCGCGCCGCGATCCGGCCGCAGCAGCACAACTCGTCGGCCTATCGATGGCTCGTCCCGTACGACCTCGCCCCGAACACCCCCTACATGCCCGACCCGGCCCACTGCCTGATGGCGATCCGCGAGCTGCGTGCCGCCCTGGCGGCCAAGCCCGACGACCGGGTCGCGTTCCGCCAGCTGGCGCAGGCGTACGAGGTCCTGCTCAAGGAGGAGTCGGCCCTGATCGCGGGGATCGCGCCCACTCCCGAGAACGCGACGAGCATCAACAACGTGGCCCCGCAGGCGTCCCTGCTGCCGAACCGGCTCCGCCAGCTCCTGACGGCCACGAACTACGCGATCCAGACGACCCCGCCGCCGAAGACCCCGGAGGAGCGCCGCGACCTGATCGAGCTGAACTTCAAGCTCGCGACCCTCTACCTCAACCAGGGGTTCGTCGACCTCGGCCGCGACCGGCTCGATGCCGTGGTCCGCGAGAGCGCCCCGGACGACCTGTCGCCGGAGATGTTCACCGGCCTGACGGCCCAGCTCAACGACCTGAATACGCGGCTGGCCGACGTCCAGAACCGGGTCACGAACCTCGGGATCGAGCAGCAGGCCAGCCCGATCCAGAAGGCCGGCGTCGCCCGCCAGTCCGGCGCCGTCGGGCTGGCTATCCAGGTGCTGGAGGACGCCATGCAGGCCGGGATCAACCCCGCGATCGTCAAGCCGACGCTCCTGGACCTGTACTGCCAGGTCGGCCAGCCGGACAAGGCGCTGGACCTCTGGACCGGCGGGAATGTGGCCGACCCGCAGCTCGGGGACGGCCCGGGCTCCGCCGCGCTCCGCCAGGGGCGGGTCTTCTTCCTGCTGGGCAACTACGCCAGCGCCCTGGCCCTCTGGTCGCGCGAGGCCCTGCCCGAGCTGAAGGCCCGCCGGGCCCTCCGCGCCCCCGAGGCGGCCCGCGCCCTGATCCAGGGCGAGCCGATGGCCGCGACCCGGACGATCCTCGAGCTTCCCGACGAGGTCGCGAAGCAGTCCCTCTGGGAATTCGAGCTGGGCATGGCCAGCCTCGAAGGGGGCCTCCCCCCCGAGGAGACTGCCACCCACCTGACCGCCGCCCTGACGCTGTCCCCCGAGAGCCCGCTCCGACCCGTGATCGCCTACTACCTCCAGAAGCTCGGCAAGCCCGTCCCCCCCGACCCCGCCGAGGCCAGGAAGGCGGCGACGGCCGAAGCTCCCACCTCGACCCCAGCACCCGCCACGAACGCGGCCGCGCCCCCCGCCAAGTGATCGCGGATCGGCGGCCGACGGCGGCCCTCAGGGGCACGGGACCGGGGATCAGCGGGCGGGCCGGCGTCCCACACGGTTCCTGGATTTCATGGATTTATCCATCAACGAACGACTGCTCGTCCACGCCGGCCTGTCCTGGGCAGGGGAGATCCCGCCCGATCGGGGATTCCTGGCCGTCATGGATCTCCTCCTGAAGGATCGGTCATCCAACCGGCAGTTGTGGGACGAGGTTCGAGACGTCCTGGCCTGCCTTCGCGGGATCAACGAAGAACTCAACGGTCGGCCACCGACCGAGGTGTCCTGGCAGGACAAGGTCCAGCATCTCGATCGGCTGTGCGTCTATGCCCTCCATCTGATCCTTCATCGGACCCGGACGGTTGCCTTGGAACCGCCCGACTCGGCTGCACCTGCCGTGATCGAAGAGATCGGCAAGGCGGGTTGGGTCATGAGCGCCGCGCTCGACGGGGTCCTTGCCGGTGACTTCGACGACCTCGACGAGCGCGTTGCGGACGAGGCGATGGCGCGCGGGATGGATCTGGATCTGTGGCCGTAGTTGGCGCGGTCCCGGATGAACCGACCGAAGGCAAGCCCCGTCACGGCCGTTCGACGAGGACGACGTTACCGACCCGGCAGACAACGTCCTGGGAGTCGTCGTTGGTCGTCTTTCTCATTCCGTATCCATTCTCGTTCAAGTACTACCTTTGCAATCCGAATGCGGTACTCTATGACGTAGAAAACGTTCCTTTGAAGAAATAGCCCAGGGGATCGTCGGTGTAGAACATGACCGCCAGTCCCCCTTGGGCCGCCCTTTGGTAAAACTCCTTGAGTTTGACCATTCGAATATTCAGGTCATACAGATAGTCTTCGACTTTCGCCGAGGTTTCACGAGGAAACCCGACGGGGGGCAGGCGGATGTATCGCTCTCTGAACTCCTTCTCGTCGATCTGATCAAATGCTCCCGCTACGTCTGGAACTTCTTCCGGCATGACCAGGTTGACGATGGACCCCTCCCAGACCAGGAGGCGACCGCCAAAAAAGCACCGATTCAATGGGTAAGTACCACCTGCAGGGTCATATGTCCCGTCCGTCAGACAGCCGAGCAAGATGTTCCGTAACCATTCTGCCGAATGCCGTGGATCTTGCAATCTGCTGACCGCGACCTTCAACTGTGGCGATGGCGACAACGGGTTCGGACACCCTGGACACGGCATCCTTGCAAGCCCTGCTCGGGCCG
>JAABUQ010012367.1_pt1 | contig 10623 bp, 17 predicted proteins | sample 5560001 | NCBI WGS metagenome assembly JAABUQ01 (sample SAMN10711888, study PRJNA513371) | rock metagenome | isolation source: Antarctica rocks | place: Antarctica: Victoria Land, Finger Mt nord | collected 2015-12-18 | reverse complement strand
TGCCTACTACAACCGCACGATGGCTAAACCATTTTTGTGGAAGTTTGAAGGCTACCCAGAGTCTGTCTAATCTGGTGCGTTACTTCTGCCGAACTGCACTAGCTACAGACAAAATCTATGCTTTTGATTCATAGGTGGTTGTCACCTATTGACAAAATAGGTGTCCCTCTTTAAAAAATTGACAGATTATTTGTCTTTGAGCTGTCAAGTGCTATTCTTCTAAGGGTCGCGGCAACCCGAACCCAGACTTGGATATGGAAAAAAGCGAACGACTCGCAGAAGCTGGACATCAGTGCTACAACACCCTGCTGCTGAGTGCTCTGCGCGGGGAGGAAAGCAAACGACAAGCTCGTTACGAAGAAATCAAAGCCTTGCTGGTTGCGTACTTGTTGCCAGTGCATTCGTGACAATTTAAGACAGAATCGCGTTTGTCAATAAGCAATTTTGCTTAAATTAATCGGCTGCTCAAGGTGTCGGAGTATGAACCGGATGCATGTAAAAACAGGACTACCGCACCTAGAAGTTAAGCCGCTACTGAATTCAGGCAGCTAGACGCTCCCCATCTCGTGACAAGCTTTGCTCTGCCTAAAGTTTAGCCCTACGATTTTTTCGTAAGTCTCTTTTTTAAGAAGTATCGACGATGACCTGGAGGAAAATCCTCTAACTCTCCAAACACTTCGTACCCCAAGTGCTTGTAAAACTCAGGAGACTGGAAGCTATAACTAAATACATATGCATTACAGCAGCCATGTCTAACAGCCTCTTGCTCTGCCGCTAATAGAAGTGCTCTTCCATATCCATAACCTCTTAACTCCTCTGCAATCCACAGCGTGCCGACATGGAGCCATTCCAAACCCATAAAACCGTCCAAGCCACCCACCACCTTTTGCTCTGAATCACGAAGAAACAGAAACAGTGGCGTATATTGGTAATTTCCAATCTTGCCTACATTAAATTCATGAAGCTGCTTGTCTATAAAGTCAAGTTGTTTGGAATCTGGCTGAGTTTCAATTGATATTGTATACTCAGGCATCTGATTTTTTTTGAACGCCCTCATTAAGTGGATAAGCGCGAATTAGGGAAAACCAAACCTCTTGACAAACTGCTCATGATCTTAACTTGTCACGAATGGGGCTTAACTGAACCTTATTGACCGCTGTGCTGCTTGCGGTGATGCCAGTAATAGCTGACAATAGAAAAGATCGCTACTAAACCCAATGATGAGGGTGATGAGACACTGCTGAGATTCGGGGAAAATACCGGATCGGCGCGGAAAACTTCCTGTCCACCATTTGTCAGCACAGCGTCAAAAGCAATCTGTCCCTGATCATTTAGCCCTTTATGGGAAATAAACAGATTTGACACCGTGGAACCATCGAGGGCATCGCCTACCGCAATCACCTTGTGGAGTCCTGTAGCTGACCAGGTGTAGATAGCGGTGCTCCCATCTTTTAAATCAGCCAGGAAGGTAACATCTCCTTGCTGGTTGAGGGCAACGTCTGACTTAAAGTCTTTAAAGATGCTGCCGCTAGTAGTGTCAGCAATGGTAGTCAGCTTCCCGTTACTGGTCTCGAAGATCGCTGCCCCTCCGCTAGTGAAACCAGCATTAAAGGCAACCACACCTGAGTTGTTGATGGAGGGTAAGCTGAAGTAGCTAAAGGGGCCTGAGGAAGTTTCGGTAATAATAGTTTTGAGAGTCTTGCCGTCACCAACGAAGATGCCCTTGCCCCCGCCCTTCAAGTCAGCATTAAAGGCTACCGCTCCTGTGTCATTGATACCGGGTATAGTGTATTTGGCAAAGGGACCCTCGCCCCGACCCACATCCAACCCACCAACCAGGAAGTCGCTGAAGCTGTTGCCACTGGTGTTGGCAATGGTGGTAGTCACCCCGTTGCTACTTTTGGTGTAGATGCCGGATGTCCCGTCTGTATTACCAGCTACATAAGCAGCTGTTCCCTGGTTGTTAATGTTGGGTGCAGAGATGAATGAGCCACTAGCTAATTCATTAGTAGGATCATCAATACTTTTATTAGGATCAAGAGCAACAGTAACAAATGGGGTACTGCTGTAGGCGACGTTATTAATCGCGCCGTTGGTAACGCGTTGGACGGCAGTTGGTCCCGAAGCATTTACCGCTGCTGTCCCAAAGTCATATCCCGCACCCGCCAAGACCGTCATTCTTGAGTTGTTGAGAGCAGGGCTAAAGAAAATGCCACTGTTATATGTTTTACCAGTATTGTCTGTGAATTGATATTTAGTTATGTCGATGAGAGCGGTGGGTGGACTGCTGCCGTTACCGCCGTAAATAGCAGATGGGGGCAAATAATTCGTCGGGATACCAACTAAACCCTCATAGTCCACATATCCATCATCGTTGATGGAAGCGTTGGCGAAGAGGTTAGGGACGAAAGGAAAGGTAGAAAAATTAGGTGGGGTGCTGACGCTGCTGATCCGCGTATAGTTATAAGTCAAGTCAATCATCCTATTTTTCTCCTTAGCTGTTTATAATGAAATCTAAGAACCAATGTTGAGCTGATGGAACGACCGGCTTTTTGTCACGCTTTCCTGCGGAAAAATTGGCTGATAAATGCTCAGGTGATGACAGAAAAAATTACTGCTGATACCCTCTTACTTCAAGGGGTATCCGCCCAAATAGCAACAAATTCAGCTATCCAAGCGCTTGTGCCTACGCCGCTAACCTTTAACATTAGCAGTGGGACTATTCTCTAGAACTGAGGTAGCTTGATGCGATCGCAGTTTTGGCGGGCGAACTTTTTCGCATTGCTCCCTTTAGTTTAAATAATTTAGTTAGTTCATAGGTATTCTTTCATGCAAATACTTCAACCGAGTCTAGATCAAGTGTTAATGCTGTATAATTTGTGTCGGTTTTCTGTAGAATTTTGTTTAATTGGAAAAATTATATATCCGGCTGATTGACCGAAAACGGGGTATGGGGTGTCGTCCAAGGCAATATGCCCACACCCCACACCCCTTTCTGGTACTAGATCCCAAGACTCGTTCTAATTTTCTGCACAATCACCTCTGGCGGCTCAGAAATGTCCACTTTAATTCCCTCCTCTGGCTCCTCTAGGGTGTCGAACTGACTTCGGAGGAGTTCTGGTTTCATGTAGTGGTGAGGGCGCAATTGCAGCCGGTGCTGAATCTGCTCAAAGGAACCCTTAAGGTAAACCAGCCTCATGCGTTCCTTGTCCGGCAACAGCATCTGACGATAGGTAGCTTTCAGAGCCGAACACGCCAGCACCATGTTCTTATCCTCTTGCAGCCACTGCTCGATCGCGCGTTGCATCGCTTCCAGCCACGGCTTGCGATCTGCATCATTAAGGGGAATGCCGTGGCTCATTTTCTCGATATTTGCCCGAGGGTGGAAAGCGTCGGCATCGTTGAAGTCCCACTTCAACGATTCTGCTAGCAGTTGACCAACAGTGGTTTTGCCGGAACCAGAGACGCCTATTACTAGAATGATCATATTGGGATTTTTAAACGTAGCGATCGCGTTTCTCTCTTCAGACAGGCTACAAAATCTATGCTACCTGCGTAGTTGGAGTTTGCGCATTGCCATTTTGAACTAGATACCGGATTTTTTGATGGGATGTCCGCAAACGTTTTCAAACCTCTAACTTTGCCAACCCTAGGTAGTGAATCCCCGCTGGCGTCAGCTCAAACCGACAGGGCAAAACTTCCAAACCTTGCTTCATAGCCTCGCGAAGCAACTGACCGTAGACTGGATCGGCACTATCGCCTGGGGCAAAACGGTTACAATCACAGCGATTGACAAAGAAAAGTAGCACTGCCCTTGCTCCCTGCTGTAATATCCCCATCAGTTCCCGCAAGTGCTTTTGCCCGCGTGTTGTCTCCGTATCGGGAAATAGAGCCAGCTGACAAAGCGCCCAAGTCGTGCTTTTTACTTCCAGATAGATAGGGCGCTCCGAATCACTTCCCGTCAATAAAAAATCTACCCGGCTTTTATTATCTTTGCCGTAAGGTACCTCAAACCGGACTTTGCTGTAGCTGCGTAGTTCGGGAAAGAGGAATTTTTCTAGAGCAAGCTTGATGACCCGATTGGGCAAGGCAGTATTTACGCCTACCCAAGTTGGCTCGTTGTCATACACCTGAATCATTTCCCAAGTGTAGGGAAGTTTGCGACTGGGATTATCGCTGTAGGACAGGTGGACTGGACTACCAGGGGTACAAATCCCAGTCATAGGGCCTGTATTCGGGCAGTGAGCCGTGATTATTTCCCCGGAAGCTAGTTCGATATCGGCAAAGAAGCGCTTGTAACGTTTGAGTAAAATGCCAGGGTAGAGGGGCGGGTAGCGGTATAGCCAATCGATCATGGGTGAGCTAGGTAGGTTGTACTGATTGAAAAAGGACTCCTATTGCTCAATGATCGTGAATTATTTGATTTTACCACTCCTATTAAACCTACAGCTTCTAATGGTGAAGGTATAAGGGACGTGTTTGTTCTTACTTGCCCAAGCTTACTTGGCTGAATTGCACGCACGCAGTTCGGAGCTACGCCATTCTTCGCTCATGAGTTGACCAGACAGTCATATTGTGCCAGCACCGCCCGGGCTACCGCGATGTCATAAGGAAAGGGACGCTTCTGAGGGATGTAATCTCGCTCCTGGGCAGGTCTATGACGCAGAACTGCATTTACTAAAACACACGGTCCTGGATCGAGATTAATGGCCCCATGCAACACACCGGGTGGGATCTTAACCACTACAGGTCGGTGTTCACTTAAGGGAATGTACTTATACCGCCGATTGATTAGAGTAACAAGTACCAAACTACCTTTGACTACCAATAGTTGGTCTGTTTGTGATTTGTGTACAAACAAATCATCAATCGTCCCCGAGGGAATCTGCACCAGCATCGTCTCGTGACTGCACTGAGGGGTGTAAAACTCAGCCATTCCCCCCTTTACAGAGGCCAGCGGACAGATTTCAATTTCCCTGACTAGACTCATACCAGGCATCCTTAGACTTGAAGCTTTATGTTCAGCCTAACACAGCAATTGTAAAAAAATGTTACGCTTTCCATAAGAAAGCCCAAAAAGGTGATATAAAAGCTCTAAATCTATCAAGCGGTAGATAGCGTTAAAGTGCTGGGTTACGCAAGATTACAGTGCAAGACCACACCCTGCTGGTTCGCGTAGAGATGGCGCAAAATTTTTTAAATTGCCTCAATCTGCTCAAGGGAGTAACAAGTCTCAACTATCTCTATTGCCTCAACCGAGCACCTGAATCCTTACATTTGCGTGTTAGTAATGAAGCTACACCAAAAGCTCCAAAAGCTAATAAATCTAAACTGGAAGTTGGTTCAGGGACTGAGGTTGGAGCTTTTGGGGAAGTTACGCGAAATGTCCCAGTGTCAATACTTGTCGGCAAAGCGGGAACATCATCAGTATCGGTAACACGAAGTTCCAATTTTGTACCTTTGCTAAGCCCTGAAAAACCACTGCTGGTAAAAATACTTGATAGCGGGACGTTTAACAATGATAGGGTTGTGGGCGGGGTTGAATTACCCAGACCGTTGGCAGAGTTGGCAGGAAATAGTTTAAAGAAACCAAGACTTGTGTTCCCGATCGCAAGGGAACCCAAGGGAATTGTTAATCCTTTTGCTCCTGGATTTGGTGAAACTGTTGAAATTGGTATAACTTCACCGGGATTATTTCCTATAAATGTTCGCGAGACAGTTACACCCGCAGCGTTGACTACTAAGCCACCAGTCGTATGAGGGGGAGGGGCAAGATCGACTGTCCCCTCTGCTGCCAGGCTAAGGGTATCTGAGGGGAGGAAGTTTTCTGAAACAGTAAAGGATGGGGCACTTCTGAGAGTAAGGTGGACAAGAGAGTCGGGGGTATAGTTTGAATTGGCGGGAACATTTTGGCTGGGGATAACCAATGAAGCAGCATTTGCATTCGTTGCCAAGCTAGTGATACAACCTGCTCCAGCAGTTGCAATCATCAATGTCTTCAGAAACCTTGAAATAACCATGGAATAAAACTGTATTTTTCTAAAAATTAAGGATGAGGCAATTCTGACACTGCCTTGATTTTAGTCATCAAACCCCAGAACAATCGTCAGTATTCTCACGGAATTTAACCCTTGTAGGTGCGGCAGTTTAGGTCTACCAATCACAAGTCAAAAAGGGCTGCTAACTCATGAACAGCAAAACATCGAGATCAGGAGCGATCGCGTCATGAACTTCTCAACGAATCACTTGCACATCCAAAGCCAGTCCCAGAGTTGCCCAAGCGCGATCGCTGGTCAGAACTGGAACATTCAGCCGCATTCCCACACTCAGACAAGCACGGTCTCCCAACGACAGCCCAGCCTGTCGAGTTTGCAACCAGAGCTGTCCCGCCATCTCAGCGTCTTCAGGAGAAAAGGGAGCGATCATCAGCCCCAACGCCTCCAAATCTTTCCGCATCCCATCGACTAATACACCAGAAGCCACAGACTTCTGCACCACTTCCGCCCAATTCACACTCGACATCACCGACTCAGCCAGCACTGCTTCAACCGCTTCATCACCAGGTTCATCTTGCAAATAGGCAAGCAACGCCGATGCATCCAACACGACCGTCATTCACCTACTTCCCATTTCGCTTCTTCACGTCGTTCTGCCATCAATTCATCCGCAAGGCTAGTGTCCTTTCCTAAGTGGGAGAACCGAGCCTTCAGTCGGCGTTGGACAGTGTCCAGTTTTTCCAGTACGAGCCGTCCATCCTCAATCCGAGCAATCAAAGTATCCCCTGGCTCAAAGCCAAGCGATTTTCGTAAAGCCGCAGGAATCACCAATCGCCCCTGCACACCTAGTCGAACCTCAGCATGGGTAGGAAACTCAGCCATAAAGATCATAAATATGCCACATTCCTATTATATCTGCCACATTAATCTAATTAGTGGCAAAAGAGGGACTCAGAATCCCCAATCAGGTATTCTGCCAATGTTTGAGTTCCGCCACTTCCAACACAAAGGGCAACCGCAAGAGAAGCAATCGTCAAGTTGATAGATAGGGCTAGCTGTCGTCAGTCGTCAGCAATCCACTCAGTTTAGTATGAGAGCTGCCAGATCTTGAGATCGTCTCGGAGCGCATTCTTTTGATAATGACGCAACTTGAAAGGGTTGGACTTGGACATGGACAAACTGGACAGGAGACCACAAGTGGCCTACCGTATCACCTTTGGCTCAGGTTTTTGCAACACAACGCATGATTCAGCAAACTATCATTCACCTCGACTACACACAGGAAGATGAGATTTCAAAGCTCGTACCAAGTTTGGATATTCTTTTTAGTCATCAGGTAGGACAAGATCTGGTTGGTTTAGACTATTTTCGCCGTTCTGCCGGATATGAAGTGCCTGAGCATTACTGTGAGCAGCATGGAATCATGGTTTCACTGTCTCAATTACAGGGAACAGAGCGGCGAATCGATGGACGTTATCAGCTTGAAAATCAATCTGTTGGTGATGTGGCACTGATCCCATTCCAAGCACATCATTGGACAGTCGATGCTCAAGAGAGCGAGTCTATTCTTTTAACCTTGCCACCAGTTCTGGTGGCATCCAGCGTTGCGGAAGTGGTGAATCCTGATCGTATTGAATTAGTGCCTACGTTTGCCCAACCCGATCCGCTCATCTACGGCATAAGTTTGGCACTGAGGAAAGAACTGCGATTTGATCAGGGGCCCAGTCGTTTGTATATGGATGCAATTGCCAATCTTCTCTGTGTGCATTTACTTAGACATTACTCAACGCAATCGCTCAGCATTCGAGATTACCGAGGAGGATTGTCTCGGTCTACCTTGGGAGAAGTCATCGACTATATCCAGGCGCATCTGAATCAAGACCTCAGCGTATTGGAATTGGCAAGGATCCCTCAGATGAGTTCCTATTATTTTGGTCGTCTGTTTAAACAATCGATGAATATGACTCCTTATCAGTACCTCATTCAATGCCGGTTAGACGAAGCACGGCGATTGCTGAGAACAACTGACTTACCCATCGCTGAGATTGCCAGTCGGACTGGATTTTCCAGCCATAGTCACCTGACAACACTGTTTAAAAAACAATTTTCAGTGACTCCCAGTGCCTATCGAAGACAACTGTAGTGACGAGCGATCGTGCCGTCTGTGAATGAGAAATATAGCAGGATTCTGAAAGCTTTTAGCAGGATTTTGTAAAGACAACGAACAAGGAACCCCCTAAACTGAGCTAGCAAACGACCACATTGAGGAAACGCGATGGATCAGCTTGATAGCAAGACGCTCCATTGGGACAGTCATCATCAACTCTCATGGACATCGCACCTGTGGGAATTGCGCGGTGGGTATCAATGGTAAAGTCTCAGAACCGACGGCATCGGAAAAGTTTCGATAATCCTCAAAAGGAGATTTTTAATGAAAATGATTTGTAGCTTGTCGGCTAAGTCCACAGCATCGCCTGCCAACTTTATGCAGTATAAGACGCTGAATCAAAGCGTGTTTGGGAACTCTACACCACTGGAATTATTAATGAAATCTACTTAGGAACAGATGAGATTGGCGCTGTCATCATTCTGCGCCTCTCACACTGAAGCTGAGAAAGCGATCAAGAGTCTGCCAATGGTCAAAGCGGGGCTGTTTGATGTGAGCTATATGGCACTAGGCGAATGGCCCGAAATGACTCGTATGTTACACGAGCATCAACAAGCTATCCCAGCTTGGTATCCAGATGCAGTCGCGCATTCAATTTAGAATTATTTTAGTCAAATGTTCACTAGCCCCTAATCTTTATGCGGTCTAGTGTTGCCAGGAAAAACATCAGGGCAATCTCAAGAGTCTGCTGGCAGTGACGGAGAGCGGAGCCATTATCGCCCCACCAGTGAGGGAAGTACCCTACGAGGTATCAGTCGCATAAGTGGGTTAGCCTACGAAACGGTTGTCAGCATCATTCATGCTGCCAGTCAAAAAGCTCAAATGATTCACAATCAGGAACTGCAATCAGAGCTTTGAAAAGCCTATCCTATACCGCAAGATGAGGAGGGGGAAACGTCAGTTCCTAGCAGAAGACTTCTGAAACCTTAGACAAGGATAAAAGCTTTATGACAGTTGAAAACAAAGTTGCTTTGGTCACTGGAGCAACTTCAGGCATTGGCAGAGCAACCGCTTCGTCAATCGTGGTATTATTGCCACAGACATGATTGACCGCAATATTGACAGCACAGGTAGCGATGCCTCTACCTTGGCATCAACTGTGCCGATGGGTCGCATGGGACAACCAGAAGAAATTGCTAAAACAGTGGTTTTTTTGTGTTCTGATGCTGCTAGTTACATTACTGGACAGTCCTTAGTCGTAGATGGAGGATTCACAGCTAATTGAAGACTCACAGGAATCTGCAGATGAAGGCGATTTAAGGACATCAACAGTGGTCGTCATTATGGCGTGGCGGAAACGTTCACCTTTTTCATCGGTGGTCGCCATGAGGGAACGCACAATCCGGGAGCATTTGTGATCAGCGTCCTAGATATTTTAGAAGTTTGAACGAATTGTTGAGCGCAGTCCCCATCTAGAACCTTAAGTTTAGATGGGGTTAGCGAAACCAGCTTTCATTAGCGAAGCATCATTATTCCGGCTTTTCCTGGTTCTGTACATACTCGATTAGTTTTTCTAGAGGTGCTTGCGTTCCAACGGTAATTAACGCATAGCTTCCACTCCAGAACATGGGCTTATTAGACCAATAGAAACGTTTAAGATGTTCTGCATACTTTTTGCGCATTAGTTGAGATGAGACGGTCTTGAGGTTGTTAACTAGCTTAGATAGATCAATACTGGGGATTGCCTCAAACAGGGCGTGAACGTGGTTGGCTTCACCACCAAACTCCATCAAGGCGCAATCCCATTTTTCGAGCGTGAGGTCAAAAATCTCCTCTAGCCGTTCTACCATCTCACCAGTCAAGCAATTATTTCTGAACTTAGTTACCTTTGACTAGGTGGTAGATTAAGCGAAAAGCAGAATTAGAGCGAGTTTTGAGTCGACTAAAATTCACAAGAATGAATCTTAACTAAATTGACAACTAAATGATAACTTGTTAAACTAGTGCTTGTGAGTGGTGATATCGATGCCATGAGTAAGAAATTAACTAAAAAGCAAGCTAAGCGTAAAAAGCAGCAAAAAGACTTCTTCATTAGAACTGATGTTTGGTTGCTGTCTCTAACTCGTCAACAGCGCAATTTAGCAGTTCTTACTGTGGCTGAGTATCGCCATTTCCTCAAACCGTTGGTATTAGTCAGTTATTGGAATTGGGAAACTCTGTCTGTATTGAGTGCAAAAGAACGAGTAAACACCCTCGAAAAGCTGTAAGGATTCAGGTGTGGGGTATTGACAAAGAGGACTTTCGAGGTAGAGTATCAGGAGATAATGAAAGACCTGCCTCAAAGACCCGACCAGGATAGCCTTAACCAGTTGTCAAGAGAAGAACTGGTGGATCTGGTGATACAGCAGCAGAAAATCATCGAGCAACTTAGGCAAGAGATAGAACGACTCAAAGTCAGTAGAGATAAGAATAGTCACACCTGATCGAAGCCCCCATCAAGCGACCTGCGATAAGAAACCC
>JAABUQ010012366.1_pt1 | contig 10623 bp, 12 predicted proteins | sample 5560001 | NCBI WGS metagenome assembly JAABUQ01 (sample SAMN10711888, study PRJNA513371) | rock metagenome | isolation source: Antarctica rocks | place: Antarctica: Victoria Land, Finger Mt nord | collected 2015-12-18 | reverse complement strand
TTCAACTTATACGCGGGCTCGATCACACCATAGAACGACCAACCTCTCCGCCAATGGCCCGCAAACAGTGCCACAGGTTTCATCCACGGCGGGTCAATGTTTTGGTGTCGAACTTATACCAACCGCCTTTAACTTTGACCTGTGGCGATGGTGGGCGACGGGCGAAATCACCGGTCAAAGTTAAAGGCGGTTGGTATTAGTGAAAACTACAGCCCGGTCACGCCCTCCAGGGTTTGCGCAGCCGGAAGATAGCGGAAGCCTTCACCGGCCTTGACCACATGGCCGATGCCTGGCCAGGCGAAGTGGGTTCCGTGTCATCCGGCAACCGGAATTGAGGGAAGGAAGACTCAAGCTGTCATCGCGGCCAGTGCTACCAAATCATCGGCTCGCGCAAGGCCGCATCCAACCTTCGCGCATGATGGGTGATCTGCCAGTCCTGCACCGGCATGAAGCGTGGCGCCAGGAAGCTGTATGTGCGGCGCAGCAGGTGCCAGGTGTCCTGCGACCAAACGTTCCCACCGCCTTCCCACGCCGTCAGGATGCCCTCCCAGGCGCGCAGGCTGCTATAAAGCCAGTCCCGGTGAATGCGCACGGCGCAAGCCCAGCACTCCACGTCCCGCAACACATCCATCACGTCGGCGGTGCAAGCGTCCAACGTGTGGAACCGGGCACGCAGCTTTTCATAGGCAATCCCGGCCAGGCGGCGGACGCGGGACAGCAGCTCGATCGCGCCGAGATTATGGCCCACGCTGGCGCCAAGCGTATCTACCCGCGCCAGCAGCAGGCCGGCCCGGCGCAGCAGCCGGTCCCGCAACGCCTCAACGAAACCCATCTCGTGGGCCGCCGCTGCCAGCAGGCGTGCGACGGCCGTGGCATTGGGCAGGTCCAGTACGGCTGCCGCCTCCCTGGCAGCGGACTGCAGGCGTTCGTCCATATCCGGCTCGGCCGCCGCTTGCAGTACGGCTTGTGGGTCTTCCGATGCCCAGTTCGGGCAGGTCCCACTGCTGAAGCTGCCAATCAGTTGTAGCCGCAGCCGTTCCTCCGCCACGCGCTGGTGCAAGGCGCTGGGCTCCCAGCTTGCGCCACCGCCGAGAACTTCGAGCGGGAACGAGTCTCCCGGCCGTATCTCGGCGACAAAGTCCAGCGCCCGGACAACGAGGCTGAGCATCATTGCGTCCGGGCTGCCGGCCTCAATGACGCACCTCTGTTGCAGCGACTGCAGCGGGATGGCAGCTACGCTGCCGCCAAGAGAGAAAACCATCACCGGAGCGGCGTCAGCCTCTGCCGGTCTGAACAGCACGTCCCCAAACTGGCTGAACATGGGATGCCGCAGGACGCACTTGCCGTGCGTCGAAGCTGTAAGGTCTGTAGGGGCAGCAAGGGCAGCCATTGCTGCAGTATCGGGGGAAGCGCTTAAGAAAGCCTGTGCAAATCAGGTCAACTGCACGGCCTGCTGACCAGTCATGCCGTGGCGGGATGCCGGGCGGCACGGCAACCGGATGGTGGCGGACATGCCCGATGCTGGCCCGGCACCGGGGTAGGCGGATGCTACAAGCCTCTTACCCGCCGCCGCTCTGCCTGTAGCGCGGCAGGAACGAAGCTACGGTCCTGGAACCCGCGCAGCAACGGTCGCAGGTGGAGGAGGGCGATGACCACCAGCGCTGCTCCGGCTACCTGCACCCCCGCTGTGCCGAACCCTGCCCCGGCCCTTGCCAGGAGCGCGGCCTGTGCCAGGACCGCCGCGCCGGCCACTGTAGCCATTCCATGCCGCCGGCATAGTACCAGGTCGGCCGCCTTCACCACCACGATGACATACAACAGCAGCAACGCGCCAAGGACCGCGGGGCCGGCTGGAAAGGTCAACGCCGCCAAAGCTGGGACGAGCATCAGATCCAGCTTGAGCCATTCTGGGAACCGGCACCGCAGCATCCACCTGGACACCCACGCGGCCACATCCAGCACCAGGCAGGCCAGGATGCCGGTGATAAATCCGCCCAGGTGGGCGCGCCAACTGATGGACGGCACGCCGGCCGAGAAGGCCACGTTCAATGCAACCGTCACGGCAATCGTCGCGAACGGCATATCCACCTTGCGGCGCAGCGACAAATACAGCAGCGCCCCCAGCAGCCCGGCTATGGCGCCGGATGCCCCGGCCGTCACCCCACGCGGCTCGGCCAGCGCAACTAGGCTGCCGGCCACCAGCGACGTCCCGTACAGCAGCACGAACCATGCGGTGCCGATCCGCCGCTCGACGGTTGTGCCCCAGGACGCCAGGCAGACCATGTTGAACAGCAGGTGCATGGGGCTGAAGTGCAGGAAGCTCGACGCCACCAGGCGCCACTGCCCGCCCAATAGGTCGCGTCCGTTCAATGCCCCGGGATACAAGGCCCCGAACCGCACCGCCGCCAGCACGCTCAGGTTCAGCGTTCCTGTTGCCACGGCGACAGCTACGAACGCAGCGACGTTCAGCGCCAGCAGCAGCCAGGTCGCAGGAGTAGGGGCGTTGGACGCCAGGGCGCTCAGCGGACGCACGGCGGGACCTGTTTGTCAGTCGCCTTTGGACTCCAGGGCGGCGATCTCGGCGTCGCTAAAACCAAAGTGATGGGCGATCTCATGGATCAGGACGTTGCGGACCAAGCGGAACAGGTCTTCCCCAGTCTCGATCCATTCAAGCAGGATCGGTTCGCGGTAGAGCAGAATCAGGTCGGGCGCATGACGGGGACCCGCTGCCTCGGCCTGGCCGAACGGAACGCCGCGATACAGGCCGGTCAGCTCCCAGGCGTTGTCCAATCCAAGTTCTGCAAGCGTCTCATCATCTGCGACCTCCTCCACCAGTATGGACACGCCGCGGACGTGCTTACGCAGCACCGAGGGAATGGCGACGAGCGCCCGGTCGGCCAAGTCGGCGATATCCTCAGGCGCGGGCGGCAGGGTATAGATCGGCATGGCGGGTATCCGCCCGATCCCGGCGAGGAAAGCAACCGAAATGAAGCCCGCATCAGCAAATCTTCTGCCCGCCGAAGGGCGTGCCACCCTTCAGGACATGCTGCCGCTTTGGCATCCCGTGCCCAGCCGGGACGCCATCCAACGCGAGTTCAACTTCTCGGGCTTCAACGCCGCTTGGGGGTTCATGTCCCGTGTGGCCCTCCTCGCGGAAGCGCAGGACCACCATCCCGAGTGGTCCAACACTTACGGTCGCGTCTTGATCATCCTGTCCACGCACGATGCTGGCGGCTTGTCTGAACGGGATGTGCGGCTGGCGCAGGCGATTGACGAATTGGGACTTTAACGCGCTTCGCGGCCGGGCACACACGGCATCATAGTCCTCGATTGCGAGAAGGTGTTTGCGCCTACAAGTCCGCTTCTGCCATGCCGGGACATGACCGCAGCCTGTTCTAGCCCACGCCGACCGCCGCTTGCTGGCCCGCAGCAGCCAGCATTCCACCAACCAGGCTGGCAAGGGTGGTCCGGCACAGGGACGCATGCATTGCTGCCTCGGCCGCGGCAAAGGCATCGCCCAATACCAGGTGAATGTTGCAGCCGACAACACAGGCCGCGTTGGGGTTGCCGTGCACCGGCAGCAACGGGCGGCAGCCACCGGGGTTGACGGCCTGCCAAACGTCGCCGAGCGTGATCTCCTCTGGCGCCCGCACCAGTTCCGCCCCGCCAGGCCCGCGCTTGACACGGACCAGCCCGGCACGTGCGAGCAGCCCCGTAATGCGTCGCACAACAACTGGATTGGTGTTGACGCTCCGCGCCATGCGCAGGCTGGTCGCCGGCCCGTCCACCAGCCCGGATGCCAGCAGCAGCAGGATGTGAATGGCGACGGCGAAGCGCGTGGCGACCATGGAATATGAAAGCCCGGACTGGCTAGGGGTTCCAGTCACACCAACGCAACGGTGCAGGCGGCCGTAGCCGAGACATGCCAGGCTGGTGTAAACAGCAACATGGACAGCTTCGTTGAGGTCGCGCGCGAACCCACCTTACCCGAGCGCTCGCTGGCCGTACGGCGCGCTGCCGCCCGCCTGTGCATGCAGATGGGGTGGTCGCCAGTGCACGAGGTGCCGTTGCCGAACCATCGCCGGGCCGATATCCTGGCGTTGCGGCCGGACGGCGGCTTTGTATGCATTGAGGTGAAATCAGGCGTGCGTGACTTCCAGACCGACGGGAAATGGCCGGAATACCGGGCCTACTCGGACGCGCTTTTCTTCGCGGTGGACGCCGACTTCCCGTTGGCAGTGTTGCCGCCAGACACCGGCCTGATCGTCACTTGCGGACTGGAAGCCGAGATGTTGCGCGACGCCCCGCCGCACCCTCTGGCACCTGCCCGCCGCCGTGCTCTGATGCAGCGCTTTGCCACCATCGCCGCCCAGCGCCTTGCCTGGCTGGAAGACCCAGCAGCGATGAACGGGGTACGAATGGCGTTGCGAGTGGAGTAAGGGCATGGGCCGGCAAGATCGCGCGACGACATGGCCAGCGGGGCGCTCCTGCCAATAGTGGCCGGACCCAAAGGTAAATCAGCCTAGCCGTCCTGCAATTCTGCAAGCCAAACCCGGCCGGTCCAGCCCTGAACCTGGTCTGTGCCGACCGTGTCTTCCAGCATCTGGTCGGCACTCTTCACCAGAATATCCGGCCGCAAGGCCTCCAGCAACGGAAGCGAGGTATCCTCGTCAAAGAGGCAGACGAGGTCCACCGTGGACAGGCTGACCAGGACGGCCGCCCGCGCCGCCTCAGGCTGTATTATGCTGCCATTCGGCATAAGCCGCAGGCCGGCAGCTGACCGGAGCCCGACCACAAGACGGTCGCACTGGCCCCGAGCCTGTTCCAGCAGATGCAGGTGCCTGGAGTCCATCAGGTCGAACACGCCCATGATAAACCCAGTGCGCCAACCACGTCGCCGCCAACGCTCGATCTGCTCCACGGCCGTTTCACGTGAAACGATCTTGCCAGGCATCCCGCCCCCTGGAGCCAGAGCCTGAAGCAGATCTTCTTCACGCACGACGCTGGCGCCGATTTTGCCTACAACGACCCCACCGGCCAAGTTGGCCAGCCTTGCAGCCATGCGCAGATCCAACCCGGCTGCCAGGCCTGCCGCCAGAGTTGCCACTACAGTGTCCCCAGCCCCGGCAGCGTCATAAACGTCTTGGGCGACAGCCGGCAAATGCAGCACCCCCGATGCGTCGGCAAGCGTCATGCCGTCCTCGCCGCGCGTCACCAGGACAGCGCCGAACCCGTGAGCGGAACACAGAGCCAGCGCGGCAGCCGCGATCTCCGCATCCGTGCCGGCAGGCAAACCCGTCGCATCGGCAAGTTGCTTGCGGTTGGGCGTGACGACGTCCGCCCCCGCATAGCGGGCGTAATCCGCCCCTTTTGGGTCCACCACCACGCGCCGCCCGGCGCCTTGTGCGGCGGCGATCAGCAGGGCTGGCGTGTCCCCGGCCAGCACCCCCTTGCCGTAGTCGGAGAGCACCGCAACCGAAGTCGCGGCCAACGTATCCCGTGCAACGCGCATCATCCGCTCGGCAAGCTTGTCGGGGATCGCGCTGGTTTCCTCCCGGTCAGCCCGCAGGAGCTGCTGTCCGCCGCTGACAAAGCGTGTCTTGACCGTGGTTGCCCGGCCGCCCTGCACCAGCAGCCACGGTTCCACGCCAGGCTGGCCACCAATCAGGCCAGTGAGGTCGGATCCGTCCTGGTCATCCCCCACCACGGACACGAAGGCAACAGCCGCACCAAGGGCCGTCAGGTTCCGTACGACATTGCCTGCTCCACCGGGCATGGCCAGCTCCCGTTCGACAGCAAGGATCGGCACCGGCGCCTCGGGGCTGATCCGCTCGACGCTGCCATAAACCGTCCGGTCCAGCATCACGTCGCCAATCACCATGACGCTCGTCCGCGCCAGACGGCGGACAGCAACCGTCAACTCCTCAACCGTGGGACCGTCAGGCTGCGGGCCGGGGCTGCCTGGGTCCAAGCCGTTGGAATGCGAAGCTGCCTCGTCAGGGCGGCTTTGGGCAGGGGGGATACTCTGCATAGGTGGCAGGGCTAGCCTCCCCCCGCTCATGTGGCAAGCGCGGCTGGCGGGTGGGCGACAGACAAGATGGCGCGTCAACCCTGAAGGAACCATGCCTCCGACCCCTCCAGCACGGCGCAGGTCAACGGACCGCCACGCCCGGCACCCGTGTCCAGGCCCAAGCGGTTCGCCTTGATTTCGGGCCGTTGACTCGGCGTATGGCCGTGTACGACCAGCATGTCCGGAGCCTCCGGCAGCATCGTGCCGCGCCAGCGCAGGAAAGGTTCGCGTATCCACAGCAGGTCATCCAGCGACTGCTTCGCCAGGGTCACGCCCGGGCGCACGCCGGCATGGACGAACAGCGCACCTTCGCAGGACCAGTGTGGCAGCAGACCCCGTATGAACTGTAGGTGGGGCGGTGGCAGGCAGCGTGCCCAGTCCCGCGCCGGGCTGCGGATCGGGGCGCCCCAGCTCAGCAATGTATCAACGCCGCCATTGCCCAGCCAGTCATCCACGGCTGAGGGGCTGGCTTCACGCAGAGCGGCCAGCATCATGGCCTCATGGTTTCCCATCAAGTTGACCACTTCCACCCCCGGCGCGGGGGGACCGGCCAACAGGTGCGCGACCACCCCGGCGGACTCCGGCCCACGATCTATGTAGTCGCCCAGATGCACCACGACGGCCTCACCGCAGGGCCGGTCCCGCAAGTCGGCGCGTATGCCGTCATGCACACGCTGTAGTCTGTCCAGGTGCCCATGAACGTCGCCAAGGGCATAGATGCGCCGCCCTGGCGGCAACCCGGCAAGGCGTGGATCAAGACGGTGTCGGACCATGCACTCCTACATAGAACAGGCGCCGCAGTCCGTCACCTTGCACTCGCCCCATGTCGCAGTCACCCAATCTTGCCCTGGCTTGTCCGCCAGGACGCACCAACTTCTCCTTGCATGAGGGAAAGCGCAAACGCTATCGAGGTTGAAGGCCTGACCAAGCGCTACGGCGACGTTTTGGCTGTAGATCGCGTGTCCTTCAGCGTGGCGCCGGGCCAGACCTTGGGCCTGCTGGGCGGCAATGGCGCCGGAAAGACGACGACCATCGCCATGCTGCTCGGCCTGCTGATCCCGAGCGCCGGCTCCATACGCATCCTGGGCTGCGACATGGCACGGGATCGCTTCGCCGCACTTGCGAGGATGAATTTCAGCAGCCCCTACATCGCGCTGCCGTCCCGCCTGACAGTGGCCGAGAACCTGCGCGTCTATGGCCACCTCTACGGCGTCCGCGGCCTGGAGGCGCGCATCCGCGAGCTTGCGTCGCAACTCGACCTGACCGGTCTGCTGAACCGGCCGTCAGGCGCCCTATCCGCCGGCCAGAAAACGCGGGTAGCGCTGGCGAAGTCTCTCATCAACCGGCCGGACCTGCTGTTGCTCGACGAGCCGACGGCGAGCCTTGACCCCGATACCGGCGACATGGTCCGAAGTTGGCTGGAGCATTACCGGGCCGAGAGCGGCTGCACCATCTTGCTGGCGTCGCACAACATGCCGGAGGTGGAGCGGCTATGCGGCGAGGTGCTGATGCTCAAACAGGGCCGCATCGTGGACCACGGCGCGCCGGTGGAGCTTGTTGGCCGCTACGGTCGCAGTGACCTGGAACAGGTGTTCCTGGACATCGCCCGGCGGCGTGAGGCGGCGTGACGCTGCGTCCGTCGAAGCCGTCATCGCCGGGTGCGCGCGGCAGAAGTCCGGACGATGCTCGGGCCGGTTGTTGGCGCCGGGATTTCGAAGGTCGCCACGGTGCAAGGCTGGCTTGCGGTCATCCCGGCTTCCGCACGGTGCAGGACACATGACAGGCGCTGCACGCCGTGTCTGGGGTTTGATGTATCGCCACCTCGCGCTCTACCGCCATTCCTGGCCGCGGCTGCTGGAGTTGATGTACTGGCCGGTGCTGCAGATGTGCATCTGGGGCTTCACCGCGTCTTTCATCACCGGACGTGCCGGGACGGGCGGCACCATAGCCGTTGCGGCCGGCGCCCTGTTGGGCGGCGTGCTGCTGTGGGAGGTTGCGTTGCGCAGCCAGATGGGCGTGGCGATCAGCTTCCTTGAGGAGCTATGGTCCCGCAACCTCGGCCACCTTTTCGTCAGCCCAATCCGCCCCTGGGAGATGCTGGCCGCGCTGGTCGGCATCAGCGTGCTGCGGATGCTGACCGGCGTGTTGCCGGCCATCTTGATCGCGTTCCTGCTCTATGCCTTCAACCTTTTCGCCATGGGGCCGGTGGTCGTGCTGTTCTTCGCCAACCTCATGGTAATGGGCTGGTGGGTGGCGCTGGGCGTTGTTAGCCTGATCCTGCGGCACGGCGCCGGGGCAGAGGCGCTGGCGTGGTCCGTGCTGTTCGGGCTCACGCCCATCAGCGCCGTTTTCTACCCGGTTTCAGTGCTGCCGGCTGTCTTGCAGCCAGTCGCCCTATCCCTTCCTTCGGCCCATGTGTTCGAGGGGATGCGGGCAGCGTTGCAGGGAGTTGTGCGCTGGGACCACCTAGCCTGGGCCTTCGGACTCAATGTGCTGTGGATGGCGGCTGGATTGCTGCTGTTTGCTGGGCAGTTCCGCCAGGCCCGGCTGCGGGGCGCCCTGCTCAACATCGGGGAATGATCAGGCGGATGACATCCCGACTGCGTTCTTCAGCCATTTTCCATTTTGGGAGTCGTTTGCAGCCAATACAGGTTGCGGCCAGCCGACGTTTTCTTTGAATGGCGGATATTCTAGGGGTGATGCCTGGAGGGATCGCGTTCAGCTCTCAGCGAGGCAAATTGCACCTCAAGGCGCCTCACCGGCGTGTCCTGAATATTTGTAAGACGTGGGCGGAAGGAATAAGGGCGGCGACGGTCAGGCCGCTCTGAGGCGCTGTCACGTCGTGAGACCATTCGACAGTGCGAGGTGACGGCGGCACGCGGCGCTGCCTGCCGTATAGCGTCGGTGCGGACCCTGCCGCGTCTGGTTGCCTGGGCGTCCTTACGGCGCCGATACGTGCCGAGGATCCGTCAAGCCGTCACAGAATTGCTTTGCCATCTTAGATCGTGAGATTGGCTGAGGCTGCGCCAGGGCGAGGCGGGCGCCAGTTCACCATATATTATCGATCGCAAGGGGATCTGAATTTGCCAATGGGATCTCAATTGTATAAAGAAAGCCTTCAAGTCCTGTAGCGGCCTTCAACAAAATCTGACAAATTAGGCCCTGGCAGAAGTTTGTTGCATCTATATTATGAATATGGTCAAATAGAGTGGCGTGCCTGAATGGATCATGGATTATCGGGTATTGACGGTCTCTAGAAAAGCGATAAAGCACTACAAGTCATGAATGGCGAAGCCGGCATGTCCGTTCCCGATGAAGCAATGATGATTGATGGTGCGGCCGGTTCTGCGCCGGCAGATCGGACGAGCGGCATGTGCCTCGGCGTCGTCGGCGGGCAGGGGGCGGGCCGGACTGTGACTGCTGCGGGCGACACCGAGGTCTTGGAGGCCAAAATGAAGATGGATCCGGCGCTAGGTTTGCACGACAGTATCGAATACATCCTGGGAGCGCAGAACGGCCGGCATCACCGCCGGGTCGTCAAGGACGACAACGCGTTATTTGCCTATCTCGCGCGCAACAAGGCAAACTCTAACCTGGCGATGCCACGCTGCCTTCGGAACGTGGATGACGCGGAGCTGAACTGACCTATCAGCCCGACGCTTCCAAGCCGCTTGATCAACCGGGATAGGGTGCGATGGCAAAGCTGAACTGCTCTCTTGCCGGGTTTACTGCATCCGACGCGTTGGATATCGAAAACCTGGCGAGGCTGATGCGCCCGCGCTTGTCGGCCGAATGGTCGTTCACCATGACGGGTGGGGATAGTTGCGACCTGCTGCTGTGTGACATCGACTCAGCGGCGGGTGCCGCTGCGTGGCAGCGCAGCGCGTGGCGGGGCCCGCGCCGCCGTAACCCTCGGGTTCCTGACGTCGGGCGGGCTGACGTTGAATAAGCCGGTGCAGGTGCATGGGTCCGGCGGCATCGTGCATGTCCTCAACGAGGCCGCGCAACTCGGCAAAGCCCTCGCCATGCCGACCCTGCCTACGCCCGGGGCTGCAGCGCAGGGTGGGGCGCGGCCGAAATTGGGGTGGATGCGGTCTTTTTTCCGCACCATCCTTGCATGGTTGCCCAGGCGGCCCGTACGCTCACCCAGATCGCACATAGTGCAAACGCCGGAGATGCCGGGCAGCATTTTCCTTGTGGATGACGATGTCGAACCGGCACCGCGCACGCGTGATATCTTGCTCCCGCATACCCCAGCCCAAAGCCGCACGGCCGACAGGGAGCCTGACGCGCAAAGCCAGGGCGGGACGGCCGTCATGGAGCTTAACCGGCCGAAGCGGCAGCCAGCATCCAGAACTGCATCCGCCGCGGCCGGCACTGTGGTCGTTCCCGGTGCAGCAGGCTGCGACTTGCTGGACCTGCTGCGCCAGGCTAGTACAGCTCGCCGGAATTCGCCACTCCGTTCCATGTGACGTCGGGGGCTGAGTCTGGGCGGCCACACGCTGGCAATAATCGTCACTGCCGGGCAGCACCGAGGCACGGCGTCCCGAGTC
>JAABUQ010012365.1_pt1 | contig 10625 bp, 10 predicted proteins | sample 5560001 | NCBI WGS metagenome assembly JAABUQ01 (sample SAMN10711888, study PRJNA513371) | rock metagenome | isolation source: Antarctica rocks | place: Antarctica: Victoria Land, Finger Mt nord | collected 2015-12-18 | reverse complement strand
TGCTCCAGGCCCACCAAATCTGCACCGCGTCGGACGTCGCGACCACCACCGAGCGAAACCGATTCAGCGCCTGGGGTTCTTCAGGGGGAAGTAGCTAGGTCTTCGTCGTACGCCACCCGACTATTGTCCTCGCTGTTGACCCAAGCGTGCGACCGGTTGTCGGCCGATCGGAGCCGAGCTCGTTGCACCGACCCTCTGTGCCCCCGCTGGTGGTGTCCGATTCGGTCGATGACGCCTTCAGGGCGGGAAGTTGGCCGCTGCCCAGCGCCAGCCCACATGCCGCGCGGAGTCAACTGCTTCCTGACTATGAGTGTTTGTCCGGCCTCGCGGTATGGCTGGAAGCCCGCCCGAAGATACATTGACAGCAGCCCCCGGTAACCTCCCTGCGCGCTTTCGGCTGCCCGCTTGGGATACCCCTCAACCCAGCGCAGTCCGCGGTCAGCAAGCCTGGCGCAGGCGGCCTCCAGCAGCCGGCCGGCGAGGCCGTGGCCACGATACTGAGCCGCAATCACGAAGCAGGCGATCGAACCCACGCCGTCGTGATTGCGAACCTCCAGCTCGTACCGGCTGAGCACTCCCTGGAGTCGACTTGTGCGGCCGTAGTTGCACCAGCCGACGGGTCTCTCGCCGGCATAGGCGAGAAGCGCTGCCACACCATCGTCCTCGATCAGTCTCACCATGGCGTCCCGGTTGTCCGCAGCGGTTCGGCCCGCCCACTCCTCACTGGAGCCGGCCCAGTGTGTCTCCATGCAGTAGCAGCCCTGCCAGGCCGGGTTGTCGCGGAAGGCTTCGTCGTCGAAAAACCGCAGGTAGTCGCCCAGCCGCTCCCGCGTCAGATCGCGGATGTCGATCTCCCCGATCTCGTCGAGCCTCGCCAGCTCGGCGCGGGCAGCGGGGTCGACCTGCAGGCGGAGACCGCGCAGGATCGCCTCACCCTCGCTCTGCAGAAGCCTGGAGGCCTGGCCGGACTCCTGGAAGTCGGCGCTCATCCTGACCCGACAGCCCAGGGCCGTGGGCTCGAGCTCCCAGGTGAGCACGTGCGGGGATTCGGCGGTGAAGGCGGCAGCGAAGAGCCAGCGGCTCTCCAGGACCAGGCGTCGCGGTGGATCCAGCTCCCGGACGGTTGACTCCTCGGCGACTGATCCGTCCTCGGACCGCCATTCCACCCGGCCGCCGGGACGCCATTCTCCGAAGGCAGCCTGCCCGTAGTACCAGGCGCGGCGCTCCTCAGGCGCCACCAGGGCACGCCACACCTCCTCGGGCGCGACATGCAGCTCCAGCTCCTTGACAACCCTCACGCGAGCTGGAGCATACGGCCCTCGGCGCTAGCCGCCGACGACCAATCGGCCACCGACTATGGTTGCGGTCACGCGGCCCGAGTCGACCACAGTCACGTCGCACAGGTAGCCGGCGGCGAGGCGGCCGAGCTCCCTCTCCAAGCCGGCCGAGAAGGCTGCTCCAACCGTGTAGGCCGAGAGCGCCTCCCTCTGGCTCAAGGCCTGCTCTGGGTGCCAGCCCACCTCCCGGCGCCAGGTGGTGGCGGCGTGCAGGCACGCTAGCGGATCGGCAGATTCGACCGGCGCATCAGTGCCGAAAGCGAGGATCGCACCGGCGCGCTTCAATGCCTTCCAAGCGTGGGCGTGAGCGGCCTGCTTGGGCCATTCCGCGTCGGTCAGCGGCCGGTCAGTGACCGCGTGGATCGGCTGCATGGAGGCGATGACGCCGCCGGCGCGGAAGCGCGGCGCGTCGTCAGGATGGACGAACTGGGCGTGCTCGAGGCGTGGCCGCCAGTCAGGACGCGCGCCGGCGAGCGGCAGTAGCGCGTTGAGCGCGCGGCGAACTGCACGATCGCCGATGGCGTGCAGGCAGATGTTGAGGCCCGCTCGAGCGCAGCGCCGGACGGCGTCTTCCAACTCATCCTGCGGCATCACCTCCACCCCGCTCCCATCCAGCATCTGGGCTGTGCGCGAGCCAAGTGAACCGTCCAGGAAGCCCTTGACGCCCCAGATGCGCAGCGTGTCGTCGCCCAGCCCTGAGCGGACGCCCATCCGCTCGGCCTCACCCAGCTGAGCCACAGGCAGGTGATGTGTCACTCGAAGAGGCAGGCGCTGGGCAGCGTGAAGGCGCTGAAGCGAGGCGAAGCTGCGCGGCCCGTCGAACGACTGCACAGAGGTCAGGCCGAGCCGCGCCAGGTCGCGGAGGGCGGCCAGGAGAGCGCCGTCGTATGCCGCAGCAGGCACCACCGGGACGGCCGTCGCGGCCAGGGCGATGGCGGACTCCCGGAGGATGCCTGTCGGCCCGCCGTCGGGCCCGCGGTCGATCACGCCGCCCTCCGGGTCGGATGTCCCGGGGGTGATGCCCGCAGCGCGGAGGGCGGCAGTGCTCAGCCAGGCTGAGTGGCCGTCCGCGCGGTGCAGGAGCACCGGCCGCCCGGCCGCCGCGCTGTCCAAGTCGTGTCTGTCAGGGAAGCCGGGAGCGCGCCACTGGTCGTTGTACCAACCTCGGCCCAGCAGCCAGGCGTCCGACGGCAAACTTCGGGCGCGCCGGTGGACGCGTTCAAGCGCTTCTTCGCGGGAGCGCGCCCCGCTGAGATCAACGCCGAGCCGGCCTAACGCCAGCGCCTCCAGATGCAGATGGGAGTCGCCCAGTCCCGGCCAGGCCTGGCCCCGGAGCTCGAGAACCAGAGCGTCCCGGCCCGCGACCGCGCGGGCGCGAGCTCTCGTGGCCAGGATGCGGCCGTCCGGCCCCGCCGCGATCTCCGGCCGGCAGCCTGCCAAGAGCACATTGCCGCCGCTCACAATGGCCGGCGCCGCGGGCCGCCCTGCTCTTCACGCACTCGGGGCGGCTACTGGGGCAGCTTGCCGCCCGGGTTTGAAACCCGGCTGGAGAACGCGGGCCCCCAGTCGCCCACGCGATCGGCGGCGTCCTCCCATTCATCGATTGTCTCGAACGGCCTGTACATCGCGAAGGGACGGAGCTGATTTACGTAGAAGTCGATCATCGGTTGCGGCCTGTACTGCTCAGGCTCGAACCGGTTCCAGTGCACCATCTGCTCCAGCGGGCGCCGCCATTTTGCGCCCACCTCTTTGGCCGGATAGCCGATCGGAACTGTGCCATGGGGCCTGGCACTGGCCGGGAAGCCCAGGATCTCCCGGAGCTCTGCAGCCGTCCGAGTTTCGCCTCCGCCCGAGAGCCAGGCTGACGTCAGACCGCAGGCTGTGATCGCCAGCTGCAGGTTCTGGATGGCAGCGCCGAGTGAGCAGTAGAAGATGTTGTCGTTGTTCGCGGCGTACTCGTCCTGCCAGGCGGCTTTGTTGCCCTGGGGGAAGGCGGCCTTCCAGCGGGGATCGCCCAGGACCAGGATGATGGCACTCGTGTGGGCGAGAAAGCTCTTGTTGACGGCCGGAAAGCGGGTGACGTGCTCGAGCAGGCGCTGACCCTGACGGAGGAAGACTTGCAGCACCTGCTGCCGCACGTCAGGCTCGTCCACACAGATGAAGTCCCAAGGCTGAGCGTTGGCCCCGCTGGGCGCCCAGCGTCCAGCTTCCATGATGCGGAGCAGGGTCTCGCGCGAAACCGGCCGGCCGGGCTGGAACTTGCGCACGCTCCGACGTCGGCGGATGGTCTGGAGCAGAACGTCGTAAGGCTGCTCCAAGTGAGGGGGCTGCGCCTGCGCGGCCGCGCCACCGGCGGCACTCAGCGGTTCAGGCGTCAGCGCCATTATCCCGTCACGCTGGTACAGCGGCGCTGGCTGGGGAGGAAGGATTCGAACCCTCGATCTCCTGATCCAGAGTCAGGCGCCTTACCAGCTTGGCCACTCCCCAATGCCGGGCACCAATTGTAGCCGGGGCGCACAGGCACGCCAGGATGAGCTGCGCGAAGCTAGGACGCCGCCCGGTTGCCGACCCGGCCGCCTGTCGCGCTGGCGGCGACGTCCTGGGCCTTGCTGGTGGCCTGGGTCGCCGCCTTTTGCGCCTGGCGCAGGACAGGCGTCGCCCCCCCTGTGCCCATCAGCATGCGGAAGCCGTTCTCGAGCAGGACGCTCGCCCGGTAGAGGTTGATCGACCAACCGACGCCCAGCACACGTGTGGACAGGAGGCTGCTCGAGTTCGGGTTCCAGTAGGCGGCCCGGATACGGTCCCACGTCGGCGGCCGGAAGTCGTAGGGAACGAGGCCGAAGACCTTGCCGGTCCACGTGCGCTGGGCCTCCGGCTTGGCCATCTCCTGTGAGATGGCGGCTACCATGAGGCCAAAGCCGGCGACAGCTGTGAGGCGCCGCAGGCGCCGAGCAGTTCTCATGCTCTGATTATCCGCTCCGGCGCCTGCAGCCGTGCGCCGGAACCGGCAGCTGAGGCGTAACGGCCGCCGTTGAGATCGCGTTCTTCACAAGACCAAGGAAACCCGCACCCCGCTATGAATCGAAACACCGCCTATCGGCGCTGGCTGCGCTGGCTGCTCCCCGGACTGGAGGTCAAGCGCTGGCTTCTGCTCCTGATGGCTGCCATCCTGGTGATCGACCTCGGCGCCAGCTACGCCCTGAAGGCTGTCTATAGCGAGGTCACCTTCCCCGGCTGGGTGGCGACGCTGACACTCCAGTTCTGGCCCAAGCCGGTCAGGGCGGCGATCTTCACTGTTGGCGGGCTCAGCGTCCTCGTCTTCGCCATCTTCATGCTGCAGCGCTCGGTCCTGGGCCCCTTCCTGCCCGGAGCGGAGAACGGACCCAGCACGATGGAGATGATCTACACGTTCCGCACGCGGCGGCGGGGCCCCCGGCTCGTGGCCATCGGCGGGGGCACGGGCATGTCGACCCTGCTCCGCGGCCTGAAGCAGTACACGAGCAACCTCGCCGCAGTGGTCACTGTAGCCGACGACGGCGGCTCCAGCGGCCGGCTGCGAGACGAGTATCGCATCCTGCCCCCCGGCGACTTCAGGCAGTGCCTGGTCGCTCTGGCGGATGCCGAGCCGTTGGTGAAGGAGCTGTTCAACCTTCGCTTCAAGGAAGGCTCGCTGAACGGCCACTCCTTCGGAAACCTGTTCATCATGGCCATGGCGGAAGTCACTGGCAACTTCGAGACAGCCCTCCGCGAGTCAGGACGCGTGCTCGCCGTCCGCGGCACCATCATTCCCTCCACGCTGCACGACGTGACGCTGGTCGCCAGCGTCAACGGTGCCTTCGTGGAGGGTGAGTCGCAGATCCCGAGACAGAACGCGCCCATCAGCCGCGTCTTTCTCAAGCCTGATGACATCCTGCTCAACCCCGAGGCGGCGCTGGCCATAGCCCAGGCCGAGCTCATAGTGGTCGGCCCAGGCTCTCTCTACACGTCGATCCTGCCCAACCTGATGGTGCCGGGGATGATCCGCTGCATCCGCGAGTCACCGGCGCTCAAGGTCTTCGTTTGCAACCTTGCCTCCCAGCCTGGCGAGACCGACGGCTACCACGTCAGCCACTACCTGAAAACGCTGCACGATCACGTTGGCGAGAACCTCTTTGACTTCGTGGTGGTGAATTCGAATTCAAACCACATGCCGACTGGAGGCCAGAACCTGGTCGTCTTCGACCACGAGCAGGCGGTTCGGCTGGCGGATGGCTCCAAGTTCATAGGGGGAGACGTTGTCAACGTCACCATCCCCTCTCATCATGACCCCGACAAACTGGCCAGGCTGATCATGAAGCGCGTTTGGGAGAGCTAGCGGCCAAGCCGGCCGGAGGACCGACCAGGAAGCTAGGCCACCGCGTCTGCTCGGGCCGCCTTACCCTCGTCTCGCCGGCGCAAGTGGCGCGAACCCAGCTCCACCGCTGCAGTGGCCACCGCGACGTAGAGCAGGCCAAAGAGCGCATCGACCACGTAGTGCTCGCCCAGGTACACGATGGCGAACCACACTCCCGCGCTCCAGAACATTAGAGCCACTGCCAGCAGCCGGTAACGCGACCACGCGTAGACGGCCGCCAGGACCGGATAGGAGGCGTGCAGCGACGGGAAGGCGGCGTACTGGTTGGGATTGATGTGGTCATAGAGCGGAGAGATGAAGTAGTCAATGTCCAGCTTCGTGACAGTCTCGTTGGCCACCTTGTGTACTTCGCCTGGGTACTGCAGCCAGGGCGGTGTGCTGGGGAAGAACAAATAAGTCACGAAGGCCAAGGCAGACATCAGCAGCAGCGCGCCCACGAAGTGCCAGTAATGGCGGCGATCTCGAAGCCAGACGATGAACCCAACTGCCACCGGCAGCGGGAAATGCAGGAAGTACAGGCCCATGCTGAGCAGATCCACCCAGCCCACGCTCTTGGGCCCGTAGAGCACCTGCTGCAGCCACTCGCTCGGGAGGGCCCCGCCGAAGAGCAGGCGCTCAGGCCCTGAAAGATCGTGAGGGGCGAAGCCTGTCTTGGCGGCGAAGCCACGCATCACCTCGTAGAGCAGGAAGAGCAGCAGGAAAGGGACGAAGTCGAAGATGAATTGCTTGCCCCGACCCATCGCGGCGGCGATGACGAGTAGCGCCAGAACGACCCACTGCGGCTCGATGTCGATGCCCCGCCAGAGCATCACACCGAAGATGAGGCCGAGGTAGACGACGCTGCCGCCGAGCAGCAGGCGCGGGTGGCGCCTCAGCGACGAGGCATCGAACCGGTCAGCTGTGGGAGCTGAGGGTGGATTGGGCAAATCTGTGTAAGCGGGAGCCGGCAGAGGGCTTCGTCAGGCCCAAGAGTCTGCTTGGAAGAATGAGCGCGAGAGACGCGGTCAGCGCTCTTTGGCTGACAGCGATCCAGGTCGACATTCAGGTGCGAACCAGCGCGATGGCGCCGATCTCGACTGTGACGTCCTTGGGCAAACCGCAAGCGCCGACGGCGGCCCGGGTGTGCTTACCCGTTTCACCGAGCACCTGGACCAGGAGGTCGGAGGCTCCGTTGGCGACAGTCGGTTGCTCTGTGAAGTCAGACGTGCAGTTCACCCACACCGTCAGGTTGACGAGCCGTTCCACGTTGTCCAGTCCGACAGCACTGTCGAGCTGGGCCAGGATGCTCAGGGCACAGCAGCGCGCCGCCTGCTGGGCATGCGCCAAGTCGACCTCATCCGGCACGCGCCCGGTGAGCAGTCTGCCGTCCTGACTCGCAACCTGACCAGAGATGTAAAGCAGGGAGCGGCCGTCGGCGACCGGGACCTGCACTGTGGGCACGTAGGAAGCCATGGCGGCGGGGGCCGCAGGCAGCCGGAGGCCCAACTCCCTGAGGCGATCTGAGGCCGAGCTCATCGCCTGGGAGTCTAGGGAAGTGCGCCGGCGGACGATTGTGCGTATATCTTTCCAGGCGAAGGAGACTGGTGCTCAAGTTCTATCCCGAACGTCCTCGGCCGGCTGCCTTCAGAGTCGTCGGGGATCTGGCCGTGGGCACCTGGACAGTGATCTGCCTGCTTCTCGGCCGGTGGCTGCACGATCAGATCGAGCGCCTGCGCCAGGTGGGTGACGCGCTGCGCGGCACAGGCGATGAGATCAACTCAGGCATCGGCCAGCTGAACACCGGGTTTGGCCAGCTCAACGAGGTGCTGAAGGCCATCAAGGACAGCCCGCTCAGCCAGCTCCTGAACCTCCACAATCCGCCCGCCCTGCCCAGTTTGGCTCGGAGAGGAGATCAGCTGATCGCTGCAGCGGGCCAGCTGAACACAGTTGTAGATCAGACTGCGCTCGTGGTGGGAGTCTTGGTGGCGGCCATCCCGATCCTCCTCATCACGGGCCCCTACGCGGTGTGGCGCTGGCGGGACGCCCGCGAGCGTGGCGCCGCTCTCGCCTACCTGGACCGGGCGGCGGCCGGCGGCCTCTCGGAACAGGCCAGCGCACTCCTCGCCTTCCGGGCTGTCAGCACGCTCTCCTTTACCCGTCTCATGCGGGTGAGCCGCGATCCAGTCTCGGATCTGCTGGAGCATCGCTACGAGGCGCTCGCCGACGAGATGCTGCGCAGCACAGGACTGCGGGGCGACCGCCATCGCCGTCCTGAGCGCCCGCCCACCCCTGAAGCAACTTCCCGCCGCTTCGAGCCGCCCGGGCTGCCCCCGAGCACCGATAGCTAGCAAGTCCAGCCCAAACGCCGTCGGTCGGCAGCCTTGGCCAGCTCGCCCGTGGCTAGAGTTTGCGCGCTCTGCCCGCGTAGGCGCCCATGGCCAGCAGCAGCACCAGCAGTGACACTATGCCGAGTGCTAGGAAGGGCGTTTCGGGGCCGTGCAGCAGTTGGCGCGCCTCCGCTGCTGGATTGAGGGCCCGCCCAGGTGCCGGGGCACCTGCCTGGGCGACCGGCTTCGGCGCCGGCACGGCTCCCGTTGCCGTTTGAGGAGTGCCGCCCGCGTCCCGGTAGGACCAGAGGAACACGGCGTGGTCGACCGGTCGGAAGCTGGCTGCGTAGAGCACCGGCTGCGGACCGCGAGATACCGCCAGGGCGGTCACCGCGTGGACTGGCGGTTCCAGCGAGCGGAAGTGGCTGCCACTGTCGGTCGTCTGCCACAGCCCGCCTGCATCGGAACCACCGCCATCGCTGGCCACATAGAACTGATCGGCCCTGTCCGAAAAGCCTAGTGCTGAGAAATCGGCGGCCGGCAGGGCGGGGTCGCCGGTCAGCTGCTGCCAGCTGCCGGCTCCATCACTGGAGCTGTAGAGGCCGGCATTGGTACCGAGCAGAAGTGGCCGGGGCGACCCTTCTGGAGCTGGTCCGGCCCCCAGCGCGGACACCATACTGCTGGCACCGACGTCCTTGGCCGCGAGGTTCCAGCTCTGGCCACCGTCCCCGCTGGCAAAGAGCGGCAGCGCCTCCTCGGCCTTGCTGGCGTCGGCCCCGATGACCAGCCGGGCGGGCTGGCCCGCCTGCACCACTGCCACAGCGCTGACGCCGAGGGTCTGCGGCCCCGATGGCGTAAGCGGGGCGCCGTCGCGGCTGAGCAGCGCCCCCTGGTCGCTGCCGACCAGGGTCAAGCCCGGACCGAACGCAATGGCCCGCACGCTGCGGCCCTCGCTGCCAGCTTCCCGACCCCAGGTCTGGCCGCCGTCAGTGCTGCGCCAGGCCCCGGCGCCGTGGGTCCCCACGACAACGCTGCCGGCTTGGTAGGGATTGAAGACAACGCTGGTCACGGGGCCGCCGAGCCGACGCTTCACCAGCTTCCAACTCTGACCTCCGTCGGATGTGCGGTAGAGGTTCCCAGCAGGGGTCCCGGCCAACAGTGTCGCCGGCTCCGAGGGGCTGACCGCGAGAGCGAGCAGTGGTTCAGCTACTGCCTCAGGCAGCTGGGCCAGGCGCTGCCAGGTGTCACTGGCTGGCGGCCCGGCAGCAGCCGGTGCAGCGCCCCCAAACAGGGCGAGCAGGGCCAGGACGATTGTCGCTCCAAGGCGTAGAGAAGACGGCGACACGCACTTCCGATTATGCCCCAAGACGGTTGCTAAGCTCTGTCCCCGCAAGTCCGTGTCTAAACTCCGCTTGTGCTGGACAGGCTGCGGCACCGCCTTAGCGAGCTGATCCTCAGGCCCCAAACCGCTCCGTCCGCCTATGTTTTCGCGTTGGCCCTGGTGCCGCCCCTCGTCGGCGGGATCCTTCTTTTCAAACAAACGGCGGCCGTGCTTCTGGGCCTGGCGGTGGGGATCGGCTGCGTAGCTCAGCTTCCTGCCCTCTTTCTAAAACGCTTTGCTGGAGGCGCTCCCCTGCTTTCCTCGGTGGTTGCGATCGCTCTCGTGGGACCCAACGCCCCGCTGCTAGTGGTGATCGGCCTGGCTGGCGGCGCGGCCGCAGCTGAACTGTTGCGAGCGCGTTTTCTACCTTCACTCAGGTTCCAGGTGGGCCTGGCTGCGTACGCCGCTGTGGTGATCGCCACACAGGGCGCCCCAGCCGCCTATCTAAGGCCCGACGCCGCCACGCCAATGCCTGAGCCCATCCGCCTCTGGCTCGATTTCTACGGTGGCAGCAAGATGCCCATCGATATCACTCGACTCTATCTGGGGAACGTCGCGGGCCCCATCTTCGCCACTTCGCTGCTGGCCCAGGTCCTGGGCGCGGCCTGGCTCTGGTACGCGCGCCGGCTGAGCTTGCTCACGGTCTTCGGCAGCCTGATTGCCGCTACGGCTGTGACGCTCTTTTTCCACTGGGCGCCGAGCTATCAGCTGGCCAGCGGACCGCTTTGGTTTGGCCTAGCGTTGCTTCTGGGCGATCGGCTGAACCTGCCCCGAAACCAGCTGCTGCAGTTGCTGGTCGGGCTGCTCGGGGGCGGTGCGGCGCTGGCTGTGCGCTCACGAGGGTATGCGATCGAAGGGTCGTTGGTGGCCGTCGCAACTGTGCAACTGGCCTCGGCGGTCGTCTCAGCCGGAACTAGCCGGCTGGCAACCTCGCCCCGGCCGCAGGAACGGCTGCTGCCGCCTTCGGCACGATCAGCGTCCTGGAAGGCCTGACAAACATCCCTCCTGGAAACGCCAGCGGTATCGTGCCTGCTAAGCCGGTGTCGGACTTCGTGCCGAGAGCGGTCGGACTGTCGGCAATCAAGCTGGGAGTGGCAAGGGTGAGCACTAGTTGAGGGTTCCCGGAGAGCTGGGTCAGGCAGGAACCGCCGACCAGCGCGTGGGCGCTCCACGCTTGCTGTTTCAGACGCCCCGCTTCGGCCGTCTCA
>JAABUQ010012364.1_pt1 | contig 10625 bp, 13 predicted proteins | sample 5560001 | NCBI WGS metagenome assembly JAABUQ01 (sample SAMN10711888, study PRJNA513371) | rock metagenome | isolation source: Antarctica rocks | place: Antarctica: Victoria Land, Finger Mt nord | collected 2015-12-18 | reverse complement strand
CGCCAGCACCGCGGCCGGATCGCGCAGGCGGCCGCCCTGCTGCAGCGCGTCGGGATCGCGCGCCCACTTGCCTATCCGCACCAGCTCTCGGGCGGCCAGCGGCAGCGGGTGATGATCGCCGCCGCACTCGCCTGCGACCCGGCACTGCTGATCGCCGACGAGCCGACCACCGCGCTGGACGTCACCGTGCAGGCGCAGATCCTCGACCTGCTGGCCGACCTGCGGCAGGAGCGGCGGATGGCGCTGCTGCTGGTCAGCCACGACCTCGGCATCGTCGGGCAGGCGACGACACGGATCATGGTGATGTATGCCGGGCGGGTGGTCGAGCGGGGGCTGACCGAAACGGTGTTCGCCCGCTTGGCGCACCCCTACACGCGCGGCCTGTTCGCAGCCTCGCCGCACGCCGCGCGCGACGGGCGGCTGGCGCCGATGCCGGGACAGGCGCCGGCTCCCGGAGCACGCCCGCAAGGCTGCCCGTTCGCGCCCCGCTGCCCGCGCGCCGAGGACGACTGCCGCGCGCTGCTGCCGCCGCTGGCAGGCCCGCCGGAACACCAGGCGGCGTGCTGGCACCCGTTCGCATGAGCGAGAGCGAGGTACTGCTGCAGGTGGAGGGCATCGTGCGCGAGTACCGCGGCCGGCGGGTGCTGCACGGGATCGACCTCGCGGTGCCGCGCGGCGGCTCGCTCGGCATCGTCGGCGAGAGCGGCAGCGGCAAGTCGACGCTGGCGCGCACCATCCTGGCGCTGGACCGGCCACAGGCGGGCGTCGTGCGGCTGCTGGGCCAGGATCTGTTCGCGCTGCCCGCGTCCGAGCTGCGCGCGGCGCGGCGGCACATGCAGGCGGTGTTCCAGGACCCGTACGGCTCGCTCGACCCGCGCATGAGCCTGGGCCGCATCGTGGCCGAGCCGCTGCTGATGCTGCGCGACCTGTCGGCTGCCGAGCGGGCGCGCCGGGTCGCCGCGGCGCTCGATGCGGTTGGACTCCCGGCGGCGTCGCGGGAGCGCACCCCGCACGAGTTCTCCGGCGGCCAGCGCCAGCGCATCGCCATCGCCCGCGCGCTGGTGACCCGCCCGGCCCTCGTGGTGGCCGACGAGCCGGTGTCGGCGCTGGATGTGTCGGTGCAGGCGCAGGTGCTGAACCTGATGCTCGACCTGCAGGCGCAACTCGGCCTGGCCTGGGTGTTCATCAGCCACGACCTCGCGGTGGTGCGCTGCATCGCGCGTGAGGTGGCGGTGCTGTTCCAGGGCCGTATCGTCGAGCAGGGACCGACCGCCGAGGTGTTCGACGCGCCGCGCCACCCGTACACGGCGGCCCTGGCGGCGGCGGTGCCGCGGCCGGGCGTGGCCCGCGTGCGACCCGCGCCGCCCGCCGGCCTCGACGCGCCCGGCGGCTGTCCCTATGCCGCGCTGTGCCCGCGCGCGTTCTCGCGTTGCGTCGAGCCGCCGGAGCTACGCGCGTCTGGCAACCGGCGCGTTGCGTGCCATGCGGCGGAGCCGTAAGCGCTGCCGCATCACAGGGTTTGCCGACGGACGATGACGAACACCGTAAACGCCGCGCACGCCAGCGCCGCAAAGATCGGCAGGCCGTGCAGCGTGAAATCCATGGCGGCGCCGGCCGCACTCGGCCCGACAAATGCGCCCACGCCCCAGGCGATCGACATGACGGCATAGACGGAGACGAGGTCGCCGCCCGCGAACCGGCTGCCGACGATGGCCATCATCACGGTGTAGATGCCGACGAACACGCCGCCCCAAACGAACAGCAGCGGGTAAGCCAGCAACGGCACCCCGATCACGAACGGCCATGCCAGCGCACCGAAGGCGGAGGCCAAGCCAAGGCCGATCACCAGCTTACGCCGGTCCATGTGGTCGCCGAGCCAGCCGATCGGCAGTTGCAGCAAGATCGCGCCCAGCAACAGGACGGATAGCAGCAGCGTCGCCGGCTGCTTCCCCCAGCCGACGCGCATTGCGTAGAGCGGCAGGAACGACATGCCCGCGGTCTCCAGCGCCGCGTTGACCAGCGTGGCGCCGATCGCCACCGGCGCCAGCGACAAATAGCGCAGGAAATTGGGATGCGCCGGGCGCTCGAACACCGGCGTACGCACCCACGGCATGGCGATCGAGAGCAGCGCCAGGAGCGCGATCCCGCCGCCGAGCAGGAATGGCGTGAGTCCCTGCGTGCCGACCACCGCCAGGATGACCGGTCCGAGCGCGAACCCGAGCGACAGCGCCGCCGTGTATACCGCCATGGTCCGGGTCCGGGTGCTCTCGTCGCTGAGCTGGTTCAGCCAGGTTTCCGACATCACGAACAGCGTCTCCGACGCGGCGCCCAGCGCGATCCGCAGCGGGAACCACAGCCAGATCGACGGCATGATCGGAAACAGCGCCAGCACCCCGGCTGCGACCAGCAACGCCGCGGCAATCGGCAGCTTCGGGCCGCTGCGCCACGCCAGGCCCGGCAGCAGCGGCGCGATGGCCAGCACTCCCACCGCATGCATCGCCGCGTTGGCGCCGACGAAGCTCTTGCCGAAGCCCATGCCGGTCAGGCTCAGCGCCAGCAGCGGCGCGCTCAAACCATAGGTGAGGCCGAAGATCATCGCCGTCGCCACCAGCGAGGCGATGGCGGGCAGGTTCGACTGCGTTGGTTGCCCCTCCGCGACCTGGGCGCGGCGGCGCTGGTGGAGCCGTCCGCGCATGTCCCACAAGCGCGCGAACCAGCGCTGCCGGCGACCCTCGACCACATGCTCCAGCGTCTGCGCGTAGTCCAGGACCAGGCCCGGCGTCCACGTCATGGCCTCGGCCCGGGCGCGCCACAGCACCAGCAGCCACATCGCGGGATCGGTCAGCAGCGCCAGCAGCGTCCGCCAAGGCCGGCCTTGGCCAAGCGCGCCCTCGACCGCCGCGTCGAGCGACAGGGCAACCGTCGAGGAGCAGTTGCGGCTGGTGAGATTGTAGACCGGCACCTGCTGGTAGAGCGCCAGGAAGGCCCGCAGGCCGCCGGCGTTGTAGCGGTGGAAGGCGACCTCGCGATCGGGCTCGCGCCAACTGGCGCACTCCTCCGCGAAGGACGACTTGAACCGTCCCGGCACGTCGTTCTCGATGTCGGCGCGCAGCATGTGCCCGAAGTCGTCCGGGGAATGGTCGATGTCGTTCTCGGGGCAAAGGCTGACGTAGGTGGCGGGTGGCAGCGACAGTGCCGCGTGCCCGGTCGAGATAACGCCGCCCTGGTCGATGGCGGCGACATAGCGGTCGATCACCGGACGCCGCTGCGGGTTCACCGCCGAGCCCACCGGCGTCCAGACATGCACCGTCAGGGCGTCGCTGTTCTCCCAGGATGTGGCCCTGGTCTGCGACGGATGCAGGACGCCCCGGCCATGCCAGTTCGGCCCGGCGAACAGCGGCAGGTCGGTGACCGACGAACCCGGCTGCAACCGCCGCAGCTGCAGGCCCAGCCGGCACAGGCTCCACGACGCGGCGAGCAGGGCGACGCCGATGCAGAACGGCACGGTATGCCGATGCGGCACCGGCCAGGGCGCCCAGACCAGTCCGGCCATGACCAGTTCGATCAGTCCGACGCTGTAGCGCCAGCGCGACGACTGGATGATTGCCGCCGCGACGAAACGGAATAGGCCGTCGATCGCCAGCGCGCTCCCGAGCACGATCGTGGCAACGATGTTGTCGTCCCACGGCACGTCGATGGAGATGAAGCCGAGGGCAAAGAAGCCGAGTGACTTCAGTACCGGAATCGTCGCATTCGGAAACCCGATCGCTGCAAGCGTCAGCAACCGGACCAGACCCTCGATGACCAGGACGATACCCACGAAGTCGGTCGTCACGATGATTGCGCTGTCGAGCAGGTCGTCGATGAAGACAAGACTCAGCAGCAGGCTGCAGACTCCCAGGACGACAAATACCCACCACGAGGCGCGCAGCGGCTTGGCTCCCAGCAGCAGGATCACCAGGCGGATCATCGGGAAGCCGTCACTTGCTCTGCCGTTTCGCGGCGTCCTGCCTGTTTTCCTGATCGACAATGTGCTGGTTGAACCGGTCGCGCTCGGTCGATTGCTGCATCACGCACTTGGCGAATGCATCCGTTCCGGGCTGGAAACCGAACCCTGCGCATTTCTCGCGGAACTGCGCCATGTTCATGCGGCTCACCGCGTCGTCGAGACCGCATCCGCTCAAGATCAAGCCGGCGAGAGGGACTAGGAGCCACAGTCTCATTGCACTGGTCCTACGGTTTAATGGGTGGGCGGCGGCAGCGACTTGTCGGCCTTGCACCGGGCGAGCGGGGTGGTGTGGCCGGAGATGACCTCGGTAATCCGCTTCGCCTTGGCATCGGTCTCGACCGTCAGGCAGGCGCAACCGTAGCCGTAGCCGTTCGGCTGGGTCTGGACATACTGCTTGTCGTCGAAGCGCGGCGCGTTGTCCGCGCCCTTCGCATCCGGACCCTCGGCCTGCACCTGCGAGGTGATGCCCCACAAGGCGTCCTTGTCCTGCAACCAGAGATTGCCGGGCGTCGGGTTGATGTACCAGCCGCATCGCTGCTCGCTGGCGCTTGCCGGAGCGGAGCACGCGATCCCGACACAAAATGCGACCCTGACGCTCAGGGCGGAGGCATGGTTCGGCATGGTGGCGCTCTCCCAGTCGCAGGGTCGTAACAACCATTATGCAGACCATTCTTTATCCTTCGATCAGACGCAATTCCGATTTCGTTTCCCGTGCAGGTGTCGTTGGAAGGCTGCATGTTCAGAAAGCGTTTGCCGCCGACTTACGATATCCCGGCACCATGCAGCGCTAGCCAGCCAGCCAGCAACGCCGGTCGGTCGGCGGGATAGACGTCGTCCAGCACCGTCAGCGCGCTGACCCGGTCGGTGCGGAAATGCCGGTAGTCGCACCGCATCTCGCACCAGGCGCCAATCAGCGTCGCCTCGGCGAAGTAGGCCACCGCGATCGGCCACACCGTGCGGCTGCTCCGCTGCCCCCGCAGATCCAGGTAGTCGATACGCAGCTTGCGCGCGGCGCGGATGGCGTCGCGGACCTCGCTCATGCAGACCAGGGCTGGAACACTCGCTCCATAGGCCGACACGTAGAACGGAGCCGGCGGGACGGTGCGCGAGGCCGGCGGCAGGATCGCGGCAATTTTCGACCGCACCCGGTCGGCCGCTTCCTGCAATCCCCGGTCGCCGGTGCGGCGCACCAGATCCAGCGCCACCGCAATCGTCTGGGCCTCCTCGGGCGTGAACATCAGCGGCGGCAGGTCGAAGCCCTTGCCGAGCACGTAGCCCAGCCCCGCGGCGCCCTCGATCGGCACGCCGCTGCCTTGCAGCGCCGCGATGTCGCGGTAGACGGTGCGGACCGCTACCTCCAGCCGCTCCGCCAGGGCGCTCGCGGTCATCGGCCGGGCGTTGCCGCGCAGCAGCTGGATGATGTCGAACAGGCGCTCGGCGCGTTGCATCCTGGCCTCCGGCCTGTTTTTACCCACGGACGGCAATCGCTGCTGACACCACGCTGTCAGTGGACACCCTCTATATCCGACCGGAACGGAGTTGGGGGCGGGTGATGCGGCGTCTGGTTGGCCTCGGTCTGGTTGCGGGTTCGGCGGTGGCCTACAGCCTCGCGGGATTCTTCACGCGGCTGATCCCGCTCGACGTGATGACCTTGCTGTTCTGGCGCGGCATTTTCGCCGGGAGCATGATCGCGGCGCTGATCGTGCTCCGGCACCGTGGCGCGGCCTGGGCGGCGACGCGCGCGGTGGGCGTCGAGGGGCTGATCGTCGCTGCGCTCTCGGTGCTCGCCTCCTACCTGTATCTCGCGGCGTTCCGGCATACCACGGTGGCCGATGTCTCGGTCATCTACGCGACGCTGCCGTTGGTGGCGTCCGGGCTGGCGTGGCTGCTGCTGCGCGAGCGCGAAGGCTGGCGCGCCATGGTGGCGAGCCTGGCGGCGCTGGCCGGGGTGGCGCTTATGGCGGGCGGGGCGGTCGGCGCCGGGCGGCTGACCGGCGATCTGCTGGCGTTCGGGATGACCCTGACGTTCGCGCTGATGATGGTGTTGATCCGGCGCGGCAGGGCGGTGTCGATGCTGCCGGCGGTGGCGGTGTCCTGCTTCCTGACGTCGCTGCTGGCCTGGCCGTTCGCGCAAACCAACGGCATTTCGGGACGCACGATGTTCCAGCTCGGCTTGTTCGGCGTGACGCAGCTGGGCTTCGGCTTGGTCCTGCTGACGCTGGGGATGCGCCGCGTCTCGGCGGCGCAGGCGGCGCTGGTCGGACTGCTGGACACGCCGCTGGCGCCGGTCTGGGTGTGGCTCGCCTTCGACGAAGCGCCGCCCGCGCTGACGCTGGTCGGCGGCGCGATCATCCTGGCGGCGGTGGTGTGGAACATGGCCGGCGCGGGCGCGGCGCCTCCCGAAGCGCCGGCCTGAGAAGGCTCAGCCGAACAGGTCGCGCCACGCCGGTTGCGCGCCGGCATGGGGCAGGGCGGCCGCCTCGAACACGCCCCGCGCGATGGCGCGCGCCATGACCTGCGCCGCGCGATGCCCCAGCTCCAGCAACTCGAACGCCGCGTCGCCGAGTGGGCGGCGTTCGGTGCTGGCGGCGAACATGGTGTCGCCGTCCATCGGGGCGTGCGCCGGCTGCACCGCCCGCGCCAGGCCGTCATGCGCCATCACCGCGAGGCGATGCGCCTGCGCCTTGGTCAGCACGGCATCGGTGACGACCAGGCCGATGGTGGTGGCAGGGGCATTGCCCAGCTTCGAGCGCAATGCCAGGTCGGCGGCACTGAACGCGGGCGGCAGGCCAAGCCCGCCGAACTCGCCGGCGACCTCGAACGGCGCCGCCCAGAAGCGGGGGCCGCCGCCGATTGTCGCCGATCCCAGGGCGTTCACCGCTACCATGGCGGCGATGGTGTGCCCGGCCGAGGTCACGGCGCTGGCGCTGCCCAACCCACCCTTGCAGGTGGCCGTCGTGGCGCCGGCGCCGGCGCCGACCGAACCCAGCCGCACGTCGCCGCCGCCCGCGTCCGCCGCCGCCCAGCCCAGCTCGCGGTAGGGCGAGAACCGGCCCCAGTCCTTGTCGCCGCCATTGGCGAGGTCGAACAGGATCGCCTGCGGCACCAGCGGCACCCGCTGTCCCGCGAACATCGCGCCTCTCCCCGCCGCCCGCAGCCAGGCCTGCACGCCGCCCGCCGCATCGAGCCCGTACGCGGAGCCGCCGGAGAGCACGATGGCGTCCACCCGTTCGACGCTACGCGCGGGGTCGAGCATTTCGATGTCGCGGCCACCCGGCGCGCCGCCCAGCACGCACACCGACGCCATCGCCGGTTGATTGAACACGATCGCCGTGACACCGGAGCCGAGCGCCGCATCGGTCGCATGGCCGACCGTCAATCCGGCTACGTCGGTCAGTGCATTATCCACGTCACTTGCATAGCCGACGCCAGCGCCCATCGGTAGGGTGCCCTACATATCCGAGGAGACCGATGTGGCAGAACGACCGTTCGAGGCGGCTTTGATCGTGGGGGCCGGGCCGGGCCTCAGCGCCTCGCTGGCGCGGCTGTTCGCGCGTGAGCGGATGCAGCTGGCGCTGGCCGGCCGCAGCACGGCGAAACTCGGCGCGCTGGCGAAGGAGACCGGCGCCGTGCTGTTCGACTGCGACGCCGCCGACCCGGCGCAGGTGGCCAAACTGTTCACCGAGGTCGACGCCGCCATCGGCGCGCCCGACGTGGTGGTCTACAACCCGAGCTACCGGGTGCGCGGCAAGCTGGTCGACCTCGATCCGGAGGAGGTGCGGCGCACGCTCGACGTCACCGCATACGGCGCGTTCCTGGTCAGCCAGCAGGCGGCGCGGCGGATGCTGCCCAACAACCACGGCGCGATCATGCTCACCGGCGCTTCGGCCGGGGTGAAGGGCTACCCGCAGTCGGCACCGTTCGCGATGGGCAAGTTCGCGTTGCGCGGCCTGGCGCAGAGCATGGCGCGCGAGCTGTCGCCGCAGGGCATCCACGTCATGCACATGGTCATCGACGGCGGCGTGCGCAGCGCCGCCCGGCCCGAGGACACGAGCCACCCCGACGCGATGCTCGACCCCGACGCGATCGCCGCCTCCTACCTGCACATGCTGCACCAGCCGCGCAACGCCTGGAGCTGGGAGATGGAGGTGCGGCCCTGGGTGGAGACCTTCTGAGCGCCGCCCTCGCATGGCCATCACCCTGATAGCACTCGATGCCGACGACACGCTGTGGCACCACGAGACGTTCTTCCGGCTGACCCACGCCAGCTTCAGCGCGTTGCTGGCGCAGTATGCCGAGCCGGCGGCGCTGTCGGCGCTGCTGGAGGCGACCGAGCAGCAGAATCTCGGCGTCTACGGCTACGGCGCCAAGGGCTTCACGCTGTCGATGCTGGAAACCGCGCTGGCGATCAGCGACGACCGGGTGTCCGGCCCGGTGCTGGCGGAGATCCTCGGCCTCGGCAAGGAGCTGATGCGCCACCCGGTCGAGCCGTTGCCCGGCGTGCGCGCCGCGCTGGAGGAATTGGCCGGGCTGGCGCGCCTGGTGCTGGTGACCAAGGGCGAGCTGTTCCACCAGGAAGCCAAGCTGGCCGCCTCGGGCCTGGGCGCGCTGTTCTCGGCAGTCGAGGTGGTCAGCGACAAGACCCCCGCGACGTATCGCCGCATCTTCGACCGCCACGGCACCGGGCCGGCCGCCGCCGTGATGGCGGGGAACTCGGTGCGGTCGGACGTGCTGCCTGTGCTGGAGGTCGGCGGGTATGCGGCGCTGGTGCTGTACCCGTTGGTCTGGGCGCATGAGGCGGCGGAGGTGCCGCATGGCCATGCGCGGTTTCGGGTTTTGCAGGGGTTGGGAGAGTTGGCTGGGTGGGTGGAGGTATTGGGAGGGCTTAGTTGAGACTGTGAGCCTCTCTAACCAGCCTTGGCGGCGATCACGCAAATCTTGTATCTACAATGACGATACACCACAGTCATCTACTATGGTGGAGGACGTTATGAAGGTTTTGGTGAAAAAGTGGGGCAACAGTGCCGCCGTCCGCATACCCGCCACTGTGCTTGCCTCCGTGGGGCTTAGGGTGGATCAGCCGGTGGATGTGCGGGAGGAGCAAGGCAGGATCATCGTCGAGCCGATCCTGCCAGAGACACTCGACCTTGCCGTGCTGGTTGCCGGAATTACCGATGAGAACCGCCATGATGCAATCGAGATGGGGCCAGCCGTCGGACAGGAGGTTTGGTGACGGCATCCGGCGACGTGCCCGACGCCGGTGACATCGTCTGGCTACAATTCGATCCACAGGCCGGCCATGAGCAGGCAGGCCATCGTCCAGCCGTCGTCCTAAGCCCTGCCAGCTACAACGGCCGCGCCGGCATGATCGTCTGCTGCCCCACAACCACCCGGATCAAAGGTTACCCGTTCGAGGTTGCCCTCGCCGGCGACCAACCCAGCGTCGTGCTCGCGGATCAGGTCAAAAGCCAGGACTGGCGCGCCCGCAAAGCGACACGGAAAGGCCGGGTCAGCCCTGCCGAACTGGGCGAGGTGCGGGCCAAGCTGAAGGCTTTGATCGAGTAGGGACGGCCACGCAAGCGATACCACGGTAGCGCATCATCGCTTCATCGCGTGACGGCATTCGCTCTGCCGTTAGTAAGCTTCCGGCGATGGACAGCACCTCCCAATTATTATCCGCGATGTTGAATAACCCATCGAGATGGGTTATATCGCTGCATGGTCACCGTGGTGCGTGCCGATGGTCTGCGCGTCGTCATCTTCGTCAACGACCATCTTCCAGCGCACGTCCATGTCTTCGGTGACGGTGAGGCCAAGATCAACCTGCTGGGCGCCGATGGTGCTCCCGAGCTGGTCTGGGCGGACACCATGACCCGCGGCGAAGTGCGTCGCGCCGTGCGGCTTGTGAGCCAGCGCCAGGCGTTCCTGATGCAGCAATGGGAGGACATCCGTGGCCGAGCCGACTGACACCCAGATCGACGCCGCTCTCGAACGCGGCCAAGCGGCGCGCTTGCATGAACCGCGCGGCGCAGCGGCGCGCTACGACCGGCAGGTTGGTCGGGTCATTGTCGAGTTGACCAACGGTTGCACCTTCGCCTTCCCGCCACGCTTGGCCCAGGGTCTGGAGGACGCGTCCGAGGACCAGCTCGCACAGGTCGAGATCCTCGGGGCCGGTTACGGCCTGCATTGGGAGACGCTCGACGCCGACCTGTCGATTTCCGGGCTGCTCGCCGGCCTGTTCGGGACGCGGGCCTACATGGCCATGTGCGCCGGCCAAGCCACGTCACCGGCCAAGGCGGCTGCGGCGCGGACGAATGGCGCCAAAGGCGGCCGCCCGCGGAAGTCCGGGCTTGGCCGATAGCCCGAGCCGATCACCCCGGCCGCCCCGGCATCCGATGCCGGAACGCCAACGCCTCCGCTACATCCTGCCTTCGCACCGACGCCACGCCCGCCAGATCGGCGATGCTCCGCGCCACCCGCAACGTCCGCGTGTGGAACAGCGTGGAAAACTGACCCTCTGAGTGGGGTTACCGGCGTCCAAAACTGACCCCTTCGATCTGTGATGATGCCGCTCATTCAGATGGGCGGTGGGGAGATGCTGGTTGTGGACACGATT
>JAABUQ010012363.1_pt1 | contig 10626 bp, 10 predicted proteins | sample 5560001 | NCBI WGS metagenome assembly JAABUQ01 (sample SAMN10711888, study PRJNA513371) | rock metagenome | isolation source: Antarctica rocks | place: Antarctica: Victoria Land, Finger Mt nord | collected 2015-12-18 | reverse complement strand
TCCCAAACCTATTCAATTGGGTAATGGAACAGATAGGTGAGTTACCTCGACCCAGAATCTCCAAAAAATCAGCAATGGCTAGAACCCTGACGCTGCAAAGTGTCCCGTGTTAAGTTGGTAGCCAGTTTCAGAACCTGTTCCTGCCAGTTAGGATAGGTTTTGTAGTTGATCGTTTCGTGCGCTCCCATTTCTTTAGCCCGCTCCAACTTCTCATCACTGCTGGAAGTAATAATGATTCTGGCTCCCAATGTTTGGGCAAATTGCAAGGCAAAGATGGAGACACCCCCTGTTCCCAGTAGCAAAACTGTTTCACCTGCTGCTAAACCACCTCTGGTCACAAGTGCCTGCCAAGCTGTAACGGCAGCACAAGGCAATGCTGCGCCTTCTTCGTAAGAAAGATGTTTTGGGAGGAGAACAACGCCCTCCTGATTTAGAACAACATACTCCGCCAGCATTCCATTGATTGCACCTCCCAAAGCAGATTTGATTTTCTCACGGGTGAGTCTACCAGCAATCCAATCTTGAAAGAAGATGCCTGCAACGCGATCGCCCACATTTACCCGTGTCACCCCTTCACCAATCGCGACGATATCTCCCGTACCATCAGATAAGGGAATGACGGGTAGCGTTTGTCCAGGATACATTCCACTGACGACTGCAGTATCCCGATAATTCAACGAAGTTGCACGCACCCGCACGATAATTCGTCCGACACCGCACTGTTTGGGTTCAGGTAAATCCACCAGTTTGAGTCCGTCAATTCCAGAAGCGGTTTGAACCTGATAGGCTTTCATCTCTCTCCTACTGTGCAAATTTGTACATTCTTGCCATCGGTTATGCAGTCAATACGACTTTGGCACCGGCACCATTGTGCACCAGGTCGATCATCTCTGCTGCCTGTGCCATTGGCACCGTTCGCCAAGTGGGTAGCGTTAGCTTACCGTCCGCGAACCAACTTAAAATCTCTTGTAGCGATTGGCGCACAAAATCGAGACGGTAAACGGTGTAGTGAGCAAAGTCAGTGCCTACAATGGCAAAGTTCCCGGTCAAGAGCTTGATGGTGCTGATGTTAGGAATATCACCACTCGCCATCCCAATCGGGAGCAAACGCCCTTCCGATGCCATTGCAGTGACCACTTGGTGGAACAGGTCACCACCTACTGTTTCAAACACCACATCAACGCCCTTACCATTGGTCAGTGCTTTCAGGCGATCGCTAACTTTTTCTTGTTTGTAGTCGATGCCGAAATCTGCACCAAGTTCCTTGACTCGTTCCAGCTTCTCGGCACCACTTGTGGTTGCAATCACAGTGGCACCCAGCAATTTACCAATTTGAATTGCGGCTGACCCCGTGCTGCCAGTCCCGCCAGTGACGAGCAATGTTTCTCCCGTTTGCAATTGGGCACGATGTTTAAGCGCAACATGAGCCGTGCCATAAATCACTGGAATCGCGGCTGCCGTAGTGAAGTCGATCGCATCAGGAATGGGCACCAAATTGGTTGCTGGAACCTGTGCTTGCTCAGCAAACGCACCAAAGTGTGCTGTGCCGTTCACCAGATAAGGTAAAGCGATCAAGACTCTAGTGCCCAGTACCAAATTTGTGACAGATTCATGAACTGCTACGACCTCTCCAGCAGCTTCAAACCCTGGCGTGAAGGGCAAAGTCGGCGGAATTTGAAATAAGCCGTTCACCACATACCAATCCGCCGGATTGACTCCAGCAGCGTGGATTTGTACTATAGCTTGACCGGGCTGGGGTTGCAGAGCCGAAAGTTCATTAAGTTGAATCGCTTGTGGATTGCCAAATTGATGAGCCTGAACCGCTTTCATAGAAATTACCTGTGATTAATTGATTTGTCGTCGAGTGCGTCATCTGCTCCCAGTTCCTTGACCATTTGTAGTGTCTTGGCTTGTCGTAGCAATTCCCTGTGACTTTAAGCGGTTTACCAGCTTGGCATCCGATCGCTTTCATGTGCATCCTGCTATTTCGCAAATAATGCGTCCAGCCCCGTATACGGTTTCAACGGTAGAATTTCAAACTGTAAGATGTGATTCTGTGCCATTGGCAACTTTGCCACTGCTTCTCGTGCAGCGTCTAGGCTGGCGGCTTCCAGCATCAATACAGCCCCACTCATGTCGGCGATGTAGTAAATTGAGCGCAAAAGATCAGCCGCGTAATACTCCCACACCTTTTCAGCTTCCGGTTTCACGTAAGGTAAAACCTTGTCCATTGGCGTTCCTTCAACTGCTCGTGCAAGGACTAAAAATTGCATTTGATCTCTCCTTGGTAATCATCTATCTGCGCGTTGATGCTGGTTAATTCACTAACTACTGAGCTGATGCCATCGTTAAAAAGGGAGCAATATCTCCAATGTATTCACGGTGTCCACCAATCTTGTTGTCCTTCACGTTATAGACAAACACAACTGGTGTTGAAAGGGGTTGATTCTGAGCTTGAACCGCCACATCAAATTCAAAAATAATGTCATGTGCCTTGATGCCTCAACTATCTTCTGGCGATATAACTCAGTTTAACGAGAGCCGTTGTGTGTATCTTTCACAATCTTGCTTTATGTAGCACGTTCTCGCTATTTTTCTACCAGTGTCTTGGGAGTCACCCCCAACCAGCGCTTAAAGTGGCGGTTGAGGTGGCTTTGATGGGCAAACCCAACGCTGTATGCAACTTGGGCGATCGTCAGTTCTCCTTGTAGCAGTAACTGCTTCGCCCGCTCCACCCGACAGCGGATCACATACTGATGGGGGGCGAATCCCATTGACTGTTTAAATAAACGCGCAAAATAATGCGGACTCATCTGTAGGAGTTCAGCCAGTTCAGCCAATCCTAAATCTTGGTCTAGGTGGTTGTTGATATAGTCAATCACTTGCCGTAACTTGTACTTGGGCAAACCGCCCGTGTACTCTCGAATCGGGTGCTTTTGTGCCGAGTACCACCGTAGCAGATGAGCTGATAGTGCAGTTGCCATCGACTCAGCGTAAAGACAACCGCCCAATCCACCCGATTCAAGCTCGGCTTTGAGTGCCAGCCCAATGCCATAAATTAGCGGATCGGGTTTGACAAAATGCGGCACAATTTCAAACCGATCTGGATCGACCGACTCATACACGGTACGGGCAAGGACGGTAGATTCAAGGCTAAGAACAATGAAGTTATCTTCTTCTGTATCAGAATAATTCCAGTGGCGGGTATTTGCCGGAATAACTAAGATATCACCTTCAGAAATTTGCTCGTTCTGCAAGTGCCCATCTAGCCTTCGCTCTGAGCGATATGGATATTGAACCTCGGTAGGAATGCCGATCACATGTTGTCTAGAGAAGCATTCAGGCATTTCATATCTAGGCTGACGGTGATATTCGAGGAGAATGCCATTCCATCCTGCCTTATGACTTGAGAGAACACGTGTACGAGGGTAAATTTGTGAAAGCGCATCTTCCTTCACGAAATCAACTAATAAGGGTTTCTCTTCTGACATCGCTTTTACCGCTCCCAATGAATTTGTCAGATCTGGGTAATCAAATTACAGCTTCTTCATCAACAGAACGCTCTCTTTTCGTTTCTTTTATTAAGAATCTTGAAACATCTTTTGCCATTCATCCACTGGTGTCAAAAAGCGTTCTCTTCGCTCTGATAGAGATACGAGCTCTGCCATTTTTGTTCTCGGTCGCAGAATTATCTCACTTCATCAAACACTTGACAGAATCGTTTCACACTCTCAAATGCTCCAAATCCTAGCGTTGGATAATACCGTCGATTGAGAAACGCTGTAAGAAAGGGTAAAGCCAACTGAACTGCTATTGAAAGCGTTACGAGCATTGATTGCCAGTGACCCAAAGACGCGGGGGTCTCCACCGATTTTCCGCTGTGGTATGTTTTTTCTTCAGATTAGGCAACCGATTCGTCTCCGGCAACTCGTAGTAATGTGAAAGCTAACCCAACAGATATCCCCCTAGCTTACATTAAAGTTCTTGACTTCTTAACTAGTTTGGCCTGACCTTAGAGCCATTCGGCTGCGGTCTTATCTGCTTGCTATTTTTAGCCGTTTCAGTTGTTATCTCATCAGTATTAGTCTCAGTTGTCTCAGCTTCAGCTATGGATACTTCAGTTTCAGTATCATTGTTAGCTATCTTAGTTCCATCTATGGACGCATTAGTATCAGATGCCAATGGATCGATCTCAGTTGATGAGTTAGTACTGGCATTAGAGGCTGCTGGACTTGATAAGTTAAATTGAAGTGCTTCATCAAGAATGACTAGTGCTGTCTCTGCTCCTGGTTTGGCTTGGCGATATTCTCTGAGAATACCAACAAATTCTTTAAGCGTTTTGAAATTCCCTTTTAGCATTTCCTCTAACTGGTCCAGGTCTTGCTCGATTGACTCCTCGGTCAAGACACTCGCAATATTTTGACGAGCCTGAGTAGCACCTTGTTTTAGTCGTTGCGTTCTGAGCTTCAGGAATAAAAACTTTTGTAGTTCGCGTACTGCCATTTCTAGCGGTTCTTGCTCTTCATCACCCTCTGCATCAGTTGTTTTGGCTGAAGCCTCAGTTAAGATAAGTTGTTCAGTGCTTAAACCGTTTGGCAATTCAGTAGACAATTCTCCTGATCCCAACATTTCAGTGATTTTGTCTAGGGCTTTGTTACGAGTAATGAGTGAATCTTTGCCTCGGATAGAAACGGTAATTTCAGGAGCTTCTGCAAGTGTATAGGTTGCCATGAATTTTGTCCTTATGAGCTGAGAAAACAGTAGTAACGCCATGTAAATGGCAAGAACACATCTAGCTTACGCTTTTAGAGCTGGCTGCAAGCGCTGCGAACAATTAGCGCGATTTCTCTAATCAGGTTTAAGAGACTTATTATAGAACAAGTGTACTAACAAAACTAGGAGGATTCGTATCGCTAACACGAATATGTGACCTACAGCGATGCTGCAATGCCCCAAGGAGGAGAATATGGCATGGATAGAGTTGAGCCTCAACACAACGCACGAGGCGATTGATTGGGTCAGTACGCTGCTTGCTGCAACTGATTATACTGGAGACATCAGAATCACAAAGTACGCTAAACCGGACTTAGACCACTTAACCAATGGGGATGTAGTCCAACCTGCTTGGGCGTTCACGATTCACCTCTATCTAACCTACGATGTCAATGCGAGTGCGCGAGTGGAAGAAATCGATAATCTACTTTCGCCCTTACATCGTACAGGTATGACAACTGCACTTCAGATAATCATAGTTGAAGAGAAACCAGCATATACAGGAGGACTCAGCCCCCTGATTCATCGGATCGGGCAACGGTTCGTCGTACTTACTCCCGACGCGCCCTATCAAGCTAAGGCACCGGACGAAGTGACCTTAAGGCTTAGGGGAACCCTCACCTTCGGAAGCGGTCTACATCCAACTACCATTGTCAGCCTCCAACTACTTGAACGGTACGTTACACCTAACATGCAGGTTCTGGATTTTGGAGCTGGTTCAGGAATTCTGAGTGTTGCGATGGCGAAGCTTGGGGCAAATGTCTTAGCACTAGACAACGACAGGATTGCTGTGCGGGCAACCCAAGAGGCGATCCGCCAAAATGGGGTACAACAGCAGGCAACGGTCATGGAAGGGAGCCTGGGATATGGAAATGACTTGGGGCATTGGATGGGCAGGAACACCAGCGACAATCTGCCAACCATTAATGTCACACCGACCTTTGACCTGATTGTCGCAAATATCTTGGCGCGGGTGCATATTGCCCTGGCTCATGACTTTCAGCATGCCCTGCGAACTGACGCACATACGGGATTCCTAATTACAGCCGGTTTTACCACCGATTATGAGGACGAGGTTGATGCAGCTTTAATCGAGGCAGGATTTGAAGCCATCGACTATGAAAGATGTAACGAGTGGGTGGCATTTGCCCATCGCCTGAAGGAATAGTAAGTCAAATTTTGAAGCTAGAAGAAAAGGAATCAATTAGCAACCTCAGGAGACACCGAGATGACTGCCATCACCCTAAACCTTAACCCCATTATTCATCTAACTGATGAGCAATTCTACCATCTTTGTCGGGCGAATCCAGATGTCCAAATTGAGCGCAATAGAAAAGGGGATTTGATTGTTATGCCACCAACCGGAGGGTGGACAGGGAACCGGAATATCAAGCTAGCTGCCCGATTAGAACTTTGGACAGATACAGATGGAACTGGAATTGCTTTCGATTCCTCCACCGAGTTCAATCTTCCCAACGGTGGCGATCGTTCTCCAGACGCGGCCTGGATAACACTGAAGCGTTGGAAGGCTCTAACAATTGAGGAACAAGATGTGTTCCCTCCTACTTGTCCAGACTTTGTAGTTGAGCTTGCTCAAGGGTTTGCCGGAGGTAGCTCCGGCAAACCCTTGAGTTACGCTCAAAAACCGACAGTCTCAAAGGACTACAAAACAAGATGAATGAGTATCTTGATAGTGGCCTGCGTTTGGGTTGGTTGATTAACCCTCAAGACCAGAAAGTTGAAATTTATCGACAAGGACAAACAATGCAGGTGCTGCAGTTACCTACAAATCTATCAGGGGAAGAAGTGCTGCCTGGTTTTGTGTTGGATCTGAAAGGAATTTTGTTTGCTTAAGTACCACGTACTCAGGAGTTTTTTTATTATGACTTACCTATTGACAAAGCGGACAAAATGTGGTTTTATAATAACATCTAAAGGACGATAGTGTTGCAGTACTTGCCACTACTCACTTTTTGCTGGAGCAAATTTTCAAGCTCAGAGGAGAGAGTGATGTTCACATCAGACCAATTGATCGCTCTGCTGTCTATTGTGCCACTCTACTCTACCCAATCCAATTCCTTTGACAAAAAATGACATTTTTCTGCTCATTTCTTGTTTAGAAAGTTGAACAACTGTCCAATTTATGACCCATTAAGCTCAAGGCTTATTAGGTAACTGAACAGTGAACGTAGTCCACCCAAAGGAACTTTCAACAAGGATTGTTCCCTGTAGTTGCTCGACTATCTTTTGCACCAGAGCTAGCCCCAACCCAGTACCACTTTGTTTCCAGGGATTAGCATTAGGAACGCGACAAAACTTCTCAAAAATGCGTGGTAGCTCATGAGCTGGAATTTCTGCTTCATTGCGGATGGAAAAGATAGTGACTGAAGTTGAGGAAAGAATCATTGCTGGTGGATTCGGGTCGTAGCGGATACTCAGAGTAATCTCGCCACCAGCCGGTGTATATTTGCAAGCATTGTTGAGGAGTTCTGCCAAGACTCGTCCCAAGCTGGCGCGGTCACAGAGCAGGGGCGGGAGGTCGGGAGAGAAATTTACCTGAAGGGTTTGCTGGTGTGACTGGGTACGGGAGCGAAACGGTTCAATGATGCTAGGTAACCAGTCCTGTAGACTTACGGTTTCAAGCGATGTGTGGTAAGACCTAGCTTCTAGCCGCTGCAAATCTAGGAGGTCGTTAATCAGCTCAACCTCTCGGGCACACTCCGCTTTCAAAACCTTGAGATAGCGCTCCCGCTCTTCTGGGGCGGAAGCAAGTTGCAGCAGATGAATCGCCATCTTCATATTGGTCATAGGCGTCCGCAGTTCGTGGGAAATGGTGCTCAAGAAGTCGTCTTTGAGAGAATTGAGTTGTTCTAGTTCTTCCACTTGCTTAAGAGTTGCTTGGTAGAGCCGAGCTTGACGCAGAGCGATCGCGCACTGATTAGCTACCAGCTGCACCAAGCGAATCTCTAACTCATTGAAGGCTTGGTGCTTCTGTTTGAATAACCACAGATCACCCAGAACCCCTTGGTCATCGAAAATCGGACAGGCCAGTATTGTAAATTGAAGCCAGCTAGGTTTGGCATCTATGTAACAAAATTGAAAATGCTGCCCTAACAGCAGCTGATGGAAGACATCAGGGAGGTATGCCATTGGCAGCACGCGACTCTGAAATGAGTCCATGAATGTGTACTCATGGCAGACAGTGGCAGAGGTCTGGTCGGCGTTGTACCAAGCCATGTTACAGCGGATAACTTCCAGTCCTTGGGCTAATTCCTGCACAGCGGTTTGCAAAATCTGGCTTTGGTCGAGACTGTCGCGGACTTTGTCGGTAATACGTTTGAGCGTTGCTTCAAAGACGACTCGTTGCGATAACTCCGCATGCATGGTGCGAATTTTTTCCTCAGCCTGCTTGCGTGAGGTAATATTGCGCATACATAAGCGCAGAGCGACTGGTAACCCTTGCTGGTCGCAGACAGTAGCCATCGTCAAGGCAGCGTCAAAGGGCGTACGATTACGCGAAATTAGACGCACTTCCCACTCTTGCACCCGCTCAATTTGGTTGATCTGGTTCAGTTTGGAGTAAAATTCCTGGTGCATTTCCTCAGTGAAGAAAATGACCAGTGGTTTGCCCACTAGGTACTGCTGCCTGACATTAAGCAGTGTGGCAGCGGCGCGGTTGGCTTCCCAGATCGTCCCCTGGGTATCAGTCAGCAGGTAGCCGTCCGGCGCTTCCTCGAACAGCTTCTGGTAGCGCTGCTTTTCGGCTTCGACCATCGCTCGTGTGATTGCCAGCTCCTCATTCTGCTGACGTAGCTCCTCACTCTGCTGGTACAGCTCTTCCGAGGCTACCTGCAGTTTTTCCATGGCAATGTAGAGTTCCTCGCTGGTAGCCGCCAACAGATTTGGTCGCGGCCAAGGCGATGGCCATGGCTGGGCTCTAATAGCTCAGTTACCCGCGTACGTAAGGCTCCTACATTCTGGTCAAAATCGTTTAGGTTCATCTGCCGACAAGGGTCATTGAGATTAGATGGTTGGAATGTTTTAGTTAGCATGCATTACAGCCTTAACGGATGTTTCTGTTCGATTGCTCATTTCACCCCGCAAACTGTTCTTGTGTCAGGCCAATCGCTAACCGAACACGGATGAGCTTGCTAATCCGAGCCTGATGCATTACTAACGGTTTTTTGATGCTCATCTGACTTCACAATGCGCTGTCTAATGCAGCATATAAAACTTTATCTGCTGTATCATATTTTTCTGAAATATTTTTGTCACCAGTGAACATACCGTTAAAGAAAAATGAGAGAATCTACTGATGCTTTATCCCCCAAAGCTCATTTAACTGAAGGCTTCTCAAGCGCTATCTGCTGAGCAGGTTTGTCCTACAGAGAGCCGTGGGACTTCTTCTTCTCGTACATACCCTAGGGTTGGAATAACTCAGCATAGTCTTAGAGAATACCCGTAGCTATCTGTAAATCCTGCTAGCTCAGACACTCAAGGATGTACAGGAGTTAGTAAAAAATAGTGAGTAAAATTACACAGATCGCACGCGCTGGCGATCGCCATGGGGGATTTTGAGCATTGAGAATGCCCTCAAGGTTTCACGGTTTGGGTAAACGTTTGTCCTGCGGTCACACTTCCCAAACCGCCAACAGTATCTACGGCAACTCGACTCCCAAGTCCTGTAATAGTGAAACTACGTAAAGACCAAGAGCTAGCTCCTCCCGCATTTACCGCAATATCACTGAGGTTTAGGTGTAGCCTAATTTGTAAAATGATGGCGAACAGCCAGAGCGTAAAACTCACACTCAAGCTGAGGTATTGTTGGTCGTACTTAGGCACCAAACCGAATTTACCGCGTTGGTCAAGATGAACTGTTCACTTGGTCGGACAGGGGTCGCTGAGTTTGGCGATGCGTGTCCGGCTCTTGACGTAGCAGGTGTTTGCCACATCCAGTACGCCCACTACGCTAGCCGGGACGCTGAAATATGTCGATAGGGTGGCGTTCGCGGTTGCTACACGGTAGTGTCTCTGTATTGGCTGTGGCGCTAGCGCTGCTGCTGACGCTGCTACTAGAGCCCCGGTTGGGAAAAGAGAACCCTTTTCTCCTGTTTTTTGCGGCCGTGGTGGTTAGCGCCTGGTATGGCGGCTTGGGGTTTGGGCTACTAGCTACCGCTTTGGCTGCTAGTATCAGCAACTACTGTTTTCTAGTTCCCACCCATACACTCAAAGTCAACATTCCCAGCCAAAACTTGCAGATGGGGCTGTTTGTGTGCGAAGGGGTGCTGATAGTCGCAGCGCTGCATGCCCAGCGCCATCAGGACAACTTACCTCAAACTGCAGAGCTTCACTGCTTGATGGTAGACAACGTCAAGGACTACGCCATTTTTCGGCTCAACCCTGATGGCAGCGTTGCCAGTTGGAACTTAGGGGCACAAAGCATCTTCGGCTATCAGTCAGCCGAGATTATTAGCCAGCCGTTCGACCGCTTGTTTTCACCTGAAGACATCCAGAGCGGTCAGCCCGAGCGCGAACTACGGAGTGCGGCGGCGGCAGGTCGAGCTGATGACAAGCGCTGGCAGATTCGTCAGGATGGCACACGGTTCTGGGCCAGTGGCAGTTTAACAGCATTACGAGACGAGGCGGGTACTCTACGAGGCTTCGCCAAAGTGCTGCGTGACACGACTGAGGACAAGCAGGCAGAAGAGGCGCTAAGGGAGAGTGAACTAGGACTTACGCATTGACAGGAAGCTGATTATGTGTGTTTAGACCAACCTTCTGTTTGAGGTGTTCCAGAATGAATTCACGAGCCACCTGCAGGGACAAAGTTCTCTGCACTTCGTACCAATTTTC
>JAABUQ010012362.1_pt1 | contig 10627 bp, 10 predicted proteins | sample 5560001 | NCBI WGS metagenome assembly JAABUQ01 (sample SAMN10711888, study PRJNA513371) | rock metagenome | isolation source: Antarctica rocks | place: Antarctica: Victoria Land, Finger Mt nord | collected 2015-12-18 | reverse complement strand
CTCTCACATGCGCCAACCCTGGGGTCCTTTTGATTGCCTTGCAATAGTGGAAAACAGTGAAGCCCTGGCGGACCCTGACGCTTATTACTGGTGAGAGCGGAGGATTCAAGGGAGGATCCGTCTTTGGCAAACGTTATCTCAATGAAACAACTCTTAGAGGCTGGTGTTCACTTTGGACATCAGACCCGTCGCTGGAACCCCAAAATGGCACCATTCATCTTCATGGATCGCAATGGTATCCATATTATTGACCTCCAGCAGACCGTAACGCGTCTCAACGATGCGTACAAATTTGTCGAACAGACTGCGGCAGAGGGTGGTACCATTCTCTTCGTTGGCACGAAAAAGCAGGCACAGGAAGCTGTAGCGGAAGAGGCCAAACGTTGTGGCATGTATTACGTCAATCAGCGTTGGCTCGGTGGTATGTTAACCAACTTCCAAACCATTCAGTTACGTATCCGCTACTTGCGTGAGCTTGAGGGCCGCCGTGATCGCGGCGACTTCGAGCGACTGCCTAAGAAAGAAGTCCAGCGTTTAACTGACGACATGAACCGCTTGGAACGCATTCTTGGTGGTATTAAGGACATGCGCCGTCTGCCAACCGCGCTTTTCATTATCGACACTCGTAAAGAACGCACCGCCGTTATGGAAGCTCGTCGCCTGGAAATTCCTATCGTCGCGCTTGCAGACACAAACAGTGATCCCGATGAAATGGATTATCCTATTCCCGCGAACGATGACGCAATCCGTGCGGTACGCCTGCTGTGCGCGAAGATTGCCGACGCCGCCGTTGAGGGACGCCGCGAACTAGAAGCACGTAATAAAGATACCGAGGTTAGTGAGAAGGATGGCGACGAGCCAATCTCAATCGGAGAGACTCCCACTACTCCTGCAACTACGACTCAGGAGCCTACGCTCACAACCACAACTACCCTGCAAGAGGCTGCTCCTATAAATAATACGGTTCAGGAGGAAGTTGTAGCGACGAGCAGCGCACCCGCTGAATCAATGCCAGGAGGAGTCGATGTTCCTGCAACTACTGCTTCAGCTACACCTACTGAACAAGTGGCAGAGACATCGGTTGCTTCTTCAGCCACTCCTGTTACAAGTACATCAGAAGCTTCAGTCGAACCAGAATTGGTCGCAAAAGAGGCACTCTAAGATAACATACTCGTTTGGCGGGAGGTTAAGAGGCACTTGCCTCCGGCCTCCCGCCTCTTACTGTAACAAACATACTGCAAAAACACGAATAGACACATTTGTCAAGCACTCAGGGACCACAAGTGGTGGACAGAGGTCGTTGTACTGTTCTTAGGCTCTGAGTATGATACAACAAGAATAAGGGAGATACCATCATGGAATATACTGCGGCGGATGTAAAAAGCTTGCGCGAAGAGACTGGCGCGACCTTTGCGGACTGTAAAAATGCTTTAACTCAGTCAAGTACCCGCGTGGAGGCGGTAAAATACCTTGAAGCACGTAGAGATAAAAAGGCTGAGAAGATGGTGACGGCTGGTCGTGAGACAAAAGAGGGTGGAGTGTTCTCCTACGTGCATCATAACCATAGCGTAGGCGTACTGCTCGAACTGAATTGTAGCACCGACTTTGTGGCTCGTAGTGAAGGTTTCCACAAGCTTGCCAGCGAACTTTCACTTCAGATCGCGGGTGTTGCGCCTAAGTATGTCAACTACGAAGATGTTCCCGCCGAGATCATGGAAGAGGCTCGCAAGAAAATCACAGAGGACCCATCGATTGAGCGTGTACCAGAGGCACGACGTGAAGAGTTCCTTAACGGGAAACTCAAAAAGGAATTTGGGTCTGATGTGCTGATGATGCAGCCGTGGGTGAAAGATGAGTCTGTCGCGGTTGGTGAGCTTGTACGTAAGGCTATTGCTGAGACAGGCGAGAACATTGTGTTACGCCGCTTTAGCCGCTTCAAATTGGGCGAGTAGTATGGCGGTAATGTACAAACGCATTCTGCTCAAATTGAGTGGTGAAGCACTTGGTCCTCACGGATATGGCATAGATGCTGAGACGGTACGCCGCATCGCTGGCGAGGTCAAGCGTGTCTATGACCTGGGGATTGAGATCGCGATGGTCATAGGTGGTGGCAACATGTGGCGTGGAGCCGATGCTGCCGCCACTGGCATTGATCGTTCCACCGCCGATTATGTTGGGATGCTTGCCACCGTCATGAACTCGCTCGTTATGCAGGACGCGCTAGAAAAACTGGGCATTGCGACACGCGTCCAGACCGCTATTGAAATGCCACCCGTTGCGGAACCGTTTATCCGTCGTCGCGCGATACGTCATCTGGAAAAAGGGCGTGTTGTCATTCTTGCGGCTGGCAGTGGCAATCCATTCTTTACCACTGATACGGCTGCTGCGTTGCGCTCGGTTGAACTGAACACGCAGGTATTGCTCAAAGCAACAAATGTAGACGGTATCTATGATGACGATCCCAGGCGTAATCCGAACGCTAAAAAGTTTGAAGAAATTAGCTACATGCAAGCTCTTAATATGGGGCTTCGTGTGATGGATAGTACCGCACTCTCCTTGTGCAAAGACAACCATATGCCAATTATTGTATTCAACTTGCATCAGGATGGCGCATTGGAAACAATCATGCGTGGTGAAAAGTGTGGTACACTCGTTTCTGACGTGAAAGAACCTATGTAGTGGTAGCCAAAATAGGAAGCACCACCTGTGTTATCACGTCCCATTTTTGGAGTGCTACTTGAGAGTAATGTACTCGTAGAAAAAGGGAGTTTTGAGTTATGGCGACAGATGATTTATTTAGCGATGCTGAACGGCGTATGCAGAAGGCCATTGACGCCTTGAAACAGGACCTCGCGGCTATTCGCACTGGTCGCGCGAGTTCGTCGCTGGTTGACCGCATACAAGTCGATTACTATGGTACACCAACACCAATTATTCAAGTTGCATCCGTATCCGTTCCAGATGCGCGTCAGGTAGTCATTCAACCTTATGATCGTAAGATGATTCCTGACATCGAGAAGGCCATACAAAAATCTGACCTGGGCATCAATCCTAATAATGATGGACAGGTTATTCGTTTAAACATTCCTCCGATGAGCGAAGAGCGCAGACGTGACATGGCGAAGACACTTCACAAGAAGTTGGATGAGCATAAAGTCGCGGTTCGCAATGTTCGTCGCGATGTTCAGGATAAACTACGTGACCGTGAAAAGAAGAAAGAAGTTTCTGAAGATGAGCTGAAGCGTAGCACTGATCGGCTGCAAAAGCTCACCGACCGCTCCATTGATGAGATGGATAAGGTCGGCAAAAGTAAGGAACAGGAACTCATGGAGGTCTAAGACTTGACTAAGATAAACAATCTCTTTTCTTCGCGAAAAGGGAACGTTGCGTCGCAGTCACAACCTGTCGCAACAGAGCAACCTATTCAGTCAGTGCGCCACCTTGCCATCATCATGGATGGTAACGGACGCTGGGCGACAAAACGCCATCTTCCCCGCCTTGCTGGACACAAGGCCGGAGTGACCGCCTTACGTCGTGTCGTAGAGTGCGCTGCCGATGAGAATATTGAGATGCTCAGTGTGTACGCCTTTTCAACCGAAAACTGGGGGCGACCACGCGCTGAGGTAGATGGTCTCATGCGTCTCTTTTGGGAGACCATTCGCTCGGACCTGGACAAATTGCACCGCGATGGAGTGCGTCTGCGCCATCTTGGTCGTCTCTATGATCTCTCACCAGATATTCAAAAGGCCGTGCGCGACTCTGAGGAACTCACGCGCAACAACACGCATATCGGCCTGAATGTCTGCTTCAACTATGGTGGCCGTGCTGAACTAGTGGATGCTATCCGGCAGATTATCGCTGATGGCAAGCATCCTGATAGCATCACCGAGGAACTAATCGCTTCCTATCTCTACACACGTGACCTACCCGACCCCGATATGGTCATTCGTACCGCAGGAGAGATGCGAGTCAGCAACTTCTTATTATGGCAATCTGCCTACAGTGAGTATTACGCCACACCCACCCTATGGCCCGACTTTGGACGTGAGGACCTGCGGCAAGCTCTGGATATCCTGCAAAGCAGGCAGCGCAAGTTTGGGCTGACACCAGAGCAAACAAAGTAGATAAGCAGTGGACATAATGGCGTGAGGCGTTTTCCGACTTGAAAAACGCCTCATAGTTCTATAAACAGATATCTTAAACATTGAAAATATATTTATCTGAGGATACACCTCTCCTCTTCCACGCTAAAATTCACAGGCTGAGACCATAATGATAGAACCAAAAATTCTTCTAAAGTGCAATATTAATAAGAATCAGCTATTTATTGAAGACGAAATCTCATCTACGATGAAAACAAACGATGAAATAGCAAAAAGAATTGATAGTCTTTGGTTCAGTAAACAAGAAGAAGCGACTTTGCAAGGGAAAAAACTTTGGAACTCGGTTGCTTATCGATTAGAGCACTTCATAGTAGTTGAAGGTAACTTACACTTTCGATTCAGCACAGTTGAATACAAAGAAATTATAGCTCTTCGCTCTATTGAAGTATTGCCGTTGCTAGGTGAAGATTACTACTCAAAATTTGTTTTTGTTGCGAGTCTAATTCATACCTCGGATGATAAATATATTTTTGGAAAAACTGGTGAAAGTTATACCAATCTTGACTTAGACCTCATTGGAGGTGGGGTTATCAAAAGCGAAGGCATCGTAAAAAGTGGTAGTGGTTCTGACTTTTTTAATGTGCTATACAAAGAATTTAAGGAAGAAATAAACCTTGATAGTGCTGATATTGCATTCAGCTCGTTAAGGGGTATTTTGTTATCTCCCTGGTATGGTATCGGCTGTATTTTTTACACGCGACTGAGTATTTCAAGCTCTAAAATCAGTGAGAACTTTCAGCAATGTAATGATGGCGAAATACAAGCACTAATCATTGTAGAAAGCGAAAAAGTCGAAGCATTCTTAAAGACACTCGGAGGGTATAAACCTCTGATTAACACTTTGCTAATAAATATGTGAGGTTCTTATTTATGTTCAGTCACGAACCAGATGGATATAGTTGTCCTTTCTGTATTTTCCTACGTGGAGAAGATAACACTATAAACCGTAAGCAGGATCTAATCTATCAGGATACCCTTGTAACAGCTTTTATTGCTCCCTACTGGTGGCCTAGAAACGAGGGCAATGCTCTTATCATTCCCAATGAGCATTTTGAAAACTTATACGTTTTACCCCAGCAATATGCACACCGAGTTCAGGATATTGCAAAAGAAATAGCTATTGCATTCAAGCATGTTTATTACTGTCATGGTGTTTCAATGAGACAGCATAACGAACCAGCAGGAAATCAAGATGTATGGCATTACCATTTGCATATTTTTCCTAGGTATGAAGGAGACAACTTATACCACAGCCCTCGCTCTCGTGAAATTGCTCCTCCTGAAAAACGACAAGCATTCGCAGAAAGACTAAAGCAATTTATAAAAGATAATAGCGAAAAGATCTAGCACTATAGTCTACCTGGACTACTTGAAATGTATGGGCAAGGAAAGGACTTAATATGCAAACTTCTCAGTGGTTTCAGCAACAACTACAAACAAGCACAGAAAGCTCCCTTTGGTGGACTAGCCGCTGGCCTATGGAGAACATCTGGAAATTGCGGAAACAAGCATAATCATCACGGTTTGCGGAACCGCACCTAATGGTATCATGTGCTTGCAAGCAAAGCAAAAACGGGGTAGGATACTTTTATACCTTTTTCAGTGCGCCCTATTTCTGTTTCTGTAACAAGGAACAGCCTCTCACCGTAGAGGATACTATATGTTATTTTATTTTTGGGGTGCAATCTATCCTGGTCAAAGTCATACAGAGGAGTCATGGGGTGCAACGAGCAAGCAAAGAGAACATACAGGCCGAGGTAGTACAGGTCAGCGAAAAGAAAAAATCACCCGTTGGTCAGCGTTTGCTCACTGCTGGCGTCGCCATCCCTGTCGTACTCACCTTTGTCTGGTTCGGGGGTTGGGTTGCATTCGCGGCTGTGTTGTTGGTTGTCATTTTGGGGACGCTAGAGTTGCATAACATGTTACTCAATGCTGGTTATCACCCCTTAATCTGGATTAGCTTTGGCCTGAGTGTCCTTTTCCTGATAGCAGCCATGTTTCCTCAGCAACGACAGTTGATTCTCGAAACAAGCCTTGGCGCAGGGTTACTCGTATCCTTTCCCTGGCTTTTCGTCCGCAAAAAACTTGATGGAGCGATGGTAGATTGGGCTTTAACGCTCGCCATCTCGATCTATCTGGGCTGGCCCATGAGTTTCTTTTTGTTACTGCGTGGTCCCGACTCAAGTCGCATTGATGTCTTTCATATTCTGACGAATCCGTCATGGCTCTATCTGCCGCGCGGGGTATGGTGGCTCTTAATGCTGCTTTTAGGCGTGTGGGGCTTTGATGCGGCAGCGTTTTTCGCGGGACGTTACTTTGGACGCCACAAACTTGCTCCAAGAATTAGTCCCGCGAAGACATGGGAAGGTGTTCTCGGTGGCTTTATCCTGTCCATCGCGGCTGGTCTGATCTTAACGGTAAAGCAATTAGGGGTTCCCTGGTATCTTGCCATTGTGCTCGGTATACTTCTTGGTATCGCCGCCGTATTTGGTGATCTCGCGGAATCACTGATTAAGCGACAGACACGCGTCAAAGATAGTGGTCAATTTATGCCTGGGCATGGTGGAATGCTTGACCGTATAGATAGTCTGCTCTTCGCGGTAATCGTTGTCTATGTATTTGCTCAGCTTATTGGGAAGTAGTGCTGTTCTATTGTTCTCGTAGGGACTACATTTGTGGCGTCCTCCGCGCAATTCACTACGTGAGATGCCTTTCACAAAGCGTTTTTTATAAAACTTCACCCGATAAATCGGGCAAAGGACGCCATAAATGTAGTCCCTACTATCCGTTCTAGCCCGACCCTGCTATAATCTGAAGAGGGACAAAACACATGTTTGCCAACATAGAAGGCAAACATCAGTTATTTATCATTGTAATAAAGGAATTATGACCACGTTTCCTAAACGTATTGCCTTGTTGGGAAGTACTGGCTCAATTGGGCGACAGACATTAGACGTTGTACGACAATTCCCAGAACACTTTCGTATTATCTCTCTTGCAGCGCGTAGCAATATCGCGTTACTCGCGCAACAGGTAGAGGAATTTAAGCCGCAGCTCGTGGCATGCTCTGCTGAGACGCCAGAACTTGAACGTGCCGCAACAGAAGCACTCCCTGGTGTCATTCTTGGGAAGCAGGGGCTTACTGCCGCCGCGACACATTCGGATGTAGATATTGTCGTTGCCGCGACTTCTGGTCTGATGGCACTTGAACCAACGTTGGCGGCCATCGAAGCAGGAAAAACTATCGCGGTTGCTAATAAAGAGACGTTAGTGATGGCTGGTCATCTTGTGATGGCAGCAGCAAAGCGTAACAACGTACACATTTTTCCTGTAGATAGCGAACACAGTGCGATATGGCAATGTCTGCGTGGGGAAGAAAACGCGGACATTCATCACTTGATTATAACCGCTTCTGGCGGACCATTCCGTCATGCAACGCTCGAACAGATGCAATCGGTGACGATTGAGCAGGCACTCGCGCATCCTACATGGCGTATGGGACCAAAGATCACGATTGACTCTTCGACGTTGATGAACAAAGGCTTAGAGGTCATAGAGGCGCACTGGCTTTTCGATATCCCATATGAGCGTATCAAGGTGGTTGTCCAGCCCGAAAGCATTATCCATTCGATGGTAGAGTTCGTTGATGGTTCTATTAAGATGCAGGCAAGTTTACCCAGTATGCACTTGCCAATCATGAACGCGCTGACCTATCCCCATCGCTTACAGGTTGCTGACAGTGGCTTAATTCGAGAACTACACTGGGCAGACGTGGCACGCCTCAACTTCGAGGCATTAGATATTGCACGATTTCCTTGCTTTAGGCTTGCTTTAGAAGCTGCGAAACGTGGTGGCACATATCCCTGTGTACTCGTTGGAGCCGATGAAGAGGCCGTGGACCTGTTTTTACATGGGAAAATCAAACTCCTAGAGATCGCGGAACTGATTGAGTCCGTATTAGAGCAGCACACCTCTGTTGTACATCCAAGCGTTGCGGAAACATTGGAGACGTGTGCGTGGGCGCGAAGAATGACACAAGAACTTTATCAAACAAAGCTAAGAAAATTATTGTAAAGGAATGATGGGATGAATAACTGGTACTTACTCGCTGCCATTCCAGTGTTTGGGCTGCTGGTGCTGGTTCATGAATTTGGACACTTTATCACGGCGAAGTGGGCGGGCATTCGTGTCGAGGAATTTGGACTAGGTTTTCCCCCTCGTCTTGTTGGTATTCGCAAGCGGGATAGTGGGGGTTGGGAAGTGATCTGGCTGGGTGGCAACCGCAATGCTGAAGATTCATATAGTGATGGAAAACAAACACCGTTTAGTGGTACAAGTGGCGGCATAAGTACTTCTAATGTTGCAGAGCATACCATCTATTCACTGAATTTTTTGCCTATAGGTGGTTTTGTACGGATGCCAGGAGAAAATGGCGATATCAATGATGCCGAGGGCAAGTATGACGAAGGCAGCTTCGCGGCGAAATCAGCAGGAAAGCGCATCATTGTTCTGGTTGCTGGCGTCACGATGAATGTACTGCTTGCCATGATTTTGTTTACCATTGCCTACGGACTTGGTGAACCAACCTTTCCCGCACTCGTTGGCACCGTTGAAGCTAATTCGCCCGCACAAGTTGCTGGTTTGCGTACTGATGATACTATTGTGAGCGTAAACGGTACACCTGTCAAAACGTTCGACGATGTAGTAACACAGGTAAACAAAGTCGTTGCCACTGACACCAATAAACATGATATTGTGCCAGTGAATCTTATGATTCGGCATAAGGGTAACACTACAAGCATTCCCGAAACGGTGAACGCACGAGCACATCCGCAAGCGAACCAGGGCAAGATGGGCATAGGTGCCAAGGAAGTCATTGTTACCTCTCCCTTATGGCAAGCACCATTTAAAGGTATTGCACATACATATGAGGTGACACGCGACTTTATTGGTGCGATTGGGCAGATGATTACGGGTGCTATTCATCCACAATTCGCGGGTCCCGTTGGCATTGTGAAGATAACGGGTGAAGTGGCGCAAAGTGTACCCAGCTTTGGTTGGTGGCCTATTCTCAGCCTCACCGCTGTGTTAAGTCTTAACCTTGCGATAATTAACATTTTACCTTTCCCCGCTTTAGATGGTGGACGCATCCTACTTATATTGATCGAACTTCTGCGAGGTGGGAAGAAGCTCAAGCCAGAACGCGAAGGTATTATTAACTTAGTCGGCATGGCAATTTTGCTGACCCTGATGATTGTTATTACTATTAGTGATGTCACCCATTGGGGCGGCTAGACGCAAGCATTCGAGCAGAGCGTTCGTGAGCAATCACGGACGCTCTCACAACGATTCTTATCGTTTCTCGGCTTGCAAACGGAGTAATTCTATAATGAGAAAAAAGACTCGACAAATACACGTTGGTAACGTAGCTATTGGTGGAGATGCGCCTGTCGCGGTGCAGTCTATGACAACAACCTATACACGCGACGTGAAAAGCACCGTCGATCAGATACATCGTCTTGAGGACGTTGGCTGTGAAATCGTGCGTGTCGCGGTACCAGAGATGGAAGACGCGGTTGTCATTAGCGAGATTAAAAAGCAAATCCACATTCCGCTTGTTGCCGATATTCACTATAATCCAGCCCTCGCGCTAGAAGTCATTCGGCAAGGTATCGATAAAGTACGTATCAATCCTGGGAATTTGCTCAATGGTCGTAAGTCTCTTGAGCAGATTGCTATCGCCGCAAAAGAACATGGCGTTGCGATGCGTATCGGCGTAAACTCTGGGTCAATTGACGCGTTAGACCAGAAAGCTCAGATGCAGCGTATCCAGGTTCGCTTGCGCGATGATGGCGTGTTGGAGCGTACTGATCCGGCAGAAGCCCGACGCAAAGAGCGTGACCATCTTTCTGAACGCATGGTAGTGAAAGCACTAGAATATGTAAGCTGGTGTGAGGCAATTGACTATCACGAGATTATTATCTCACTCAAGTCCTCGACAGTGCTTACTGCTGTTGAAGCCTACCGTAAGTTCTCGCAACGTTCAGACTACCCGTTGCATCTTGGCATTACAGAAGCTGGTACACTTGTTGGCGGCTCTGTAAAGTCTGCTGTAGGACTTGGCCTCTTGCTCGCAGAGGGCATTGGTGACACCATTCGCGTGAGCCTGAGCGCGGAGCCAGAGGAAGAAATTCCTGTGGCTTATGACATCCTAAAAGCACTTGAATTACGTAACCGTGGCGTAACCTTCGTTTCTTGCCCGTCATGTGGACGTGTCGAGATCGACGTAATCCAGGTTGCGAACGAGGTTGAGAAGCGACTCGCAAAGGTGCAGACTCCAATTCAGGTCGCGGTCATGGGCTGTGTTGTCAACGGTCCGGGCGAATCGCGCGATGCGGATGTAGGTCTTGCTGGCGGTAAGGGTAAGGGCGTTATCTTCCGTAAGGGTGAGGTTGTCAAGACGG
>JAABUQ010012361.1_pt1 | contig 10627 bp, 19 predicted proteins | sample 5560001 | NCBI WGS metagenome assembly JAABUQ01 (sample SAMN10711888, study PRJNA513371) | rock metagenome | isolation source: Antarctica rocks | place: Antarctica: Victoria Land, Finger Mt nord | collected 2015-12-18 | reverse complement strand
TGGGCTGCAGGTCCGCCGCGGGCGCGTCGATGCGCAGCACCGCCAGGTCCTTCTCGGGGTCCACGCCGACGATGCGCGCGCGGTAGCGCGCCGTGCCGCCGCGCGCGCTCGTTAGCGCCACCTCGGTTGCCTGCGCGCGCGGCGCGCTCCTGAACTGGTGGCCAGCGCCGCGCCTGACCAGCCCCTGCAGAGAGGGCTACAGTGCCGATGCTTGCCAACACGATGCTGGGTGCCAGCAGCCTGCCTGCACCTACAACGGACAAGACACCCGATGACCAGCAGCTGGGCACGTCGTCGATTGAGGACAACGTAACGACAATGTATAGTGCTCGACATACAGTGGTGCTTGACATACACAGGTTGCGAGCACGCGCCGGACATCATTGTATGAGCCAGTTTTATGCAGAGCAACATGCCGCTGCGCTCCGGCCGCGCGGCAGGCAGGCGCGGCGCGCCTCCTGGCCGGTCGTGTCCTTGGCCAGCCGCGCGACGCAGTGGTAGTTGGTGATGATGTGGCCGCGCCTGCGGGATGCAGGCGGGTTTAGGAATAGGGTTAGGGATAGGCCCTAACCCAGGCCCCAGCTGAGCCTGGCGTGTCAGCGCCCGCCCACAGCGCCGCTGCCTCAGCGACGCGACGCTCCCCGCTGCGGCGGAGCTCCCACGAGGCTCGCGCTGGAGGCGGGGCGGCAGCGCTGCCCCCACGCCTTCGGATGCTGCAGGCCACAGTGGCACGTCCGGGGGACAAAGTAGGCAGTCCTATCGGCAGAGGGGGGCGGGCGGCGGGGGCCGGGCCGCGGCGCACCTGTCCCAGACGACGCCGCTGCCCACGCCCTCCTCCACCACCTCGCGGCCCTCCATGCGGAAGTCGGTCAGGGACACCACGGACGGCACTGCGCAGCGCCTGGAAAGGGGTGAGTCCGTGCGCACGCAGCGCTTTTTACTGCACCTGCAGAGCCAGCAGCTCGCGCGGGCCCCTCGGCACCGTAATTCAAAGGCTTTGGGAACACACTCGGTGACTTCAGAGCAGCGCTTGGGACACCCTCCAGCAGCTGGCACGAGTGGCGGAGGGGCCTGGCTTCAGGGGTGAGATACGGTGAAAGCGCAGGGCCCAGGCGCGCACTGACAGCCTCGAACACCGCGGTCGCCACGTCGTCGTCGACCAGGGAGGCCAGCGCCGCACGCACCGGGCCCGTCCACGCTGCCAGGCCAAGCACGTGAGCCAGCAGCAGGCTCCGCCGTCGGTCAGTGTGCAGGGCGTGGAGGGCGTGCAAGCGCATGCACTGCCGCGCGGGGAGTCTTGCTGCTCTTGCGGGCGGTGCACAGGCCCATGCGTTTGCACACCAGCGGTGGCCGGCAGGGGCAGCTGCCCTTGCAGACCATCTTTCGCAGTCGCTAATCATAGCGTCGCTGTGCAACCAATCTCCATGCCTTGACGTGTAACGTAATAAGTGCTCCTGCGCAAAGGCCGGACGCAACAGTGCGATGGTGCACAGGTAGGTAGTGTACGAAGCGGGACCTCCCACTTGAGAATGATGGTGTACCAGCGACCCGGACATATGCCCCAGGCCCTGCAAACCCTCCAGGCAGTGCCACTCGGTTGCCACTGCAACTTGCAAGGCAGGATAGCATATACATCGCAATTGTTGTTGAAAGGTCCCGATATAGCAAGAGTACTGTGCACCATACGTTCTCCTACAAGGAACTTTCTAGCACGCCCACAAGTGCTGCCCAGTGGCTCATAGCAGCACAAGAACGTCACCGGCACACACAGGGCGCCTCACCGACCCTGCGCTATGACCTGAGCAAGCCAGATGACCAAACTCAACTTTGCCATGGTCTGCGCGTCCAATATGAACCGGTGTGCCTTCCCTGTGTGGGCACAGGCGGTGCAGGCGTGCATACAGTGAAGGCCCAGGCACTGTCAAGCTGACACTGGCCACGATGCCGCAGGTCCATGGAGGCGCACGCGCTGCTGGCAAAGCACGGCTTCCAGGTGCGAGCCCCTGCCCTGGTCTGCGCCAGCCCGCTGGGGCTGCCGGCGCGCACACGCAGCGCTGCACGCGTGCCGCCGCCGCGAGCCCGCCTGCGGCCCCGCCGCAGGTCAGCTCGTTCGGCGTCGGCGGGCACGTGAAGCTGCCCGGGCCCAGCGCGACCGAGCCCAACGTGTACACCTTTGGCACGCCGTATGCGGTCATCCTGGACGACCTGCAGCGGAAGGACGCCGACCTGTACACGCGGAACCGCCTCCTGCAGGCGCGGCCACAGCCTGCGGCCCAGTGTCTGGCCCCTCTTGCCTGGCTTGAACAGCACACGCCTGGCCTGGCGCCCGGCCTGCTGCCCGCACACACGCGTGCAGAGGTCAGCAGGTCATGTCCTTGTTATCCTCTGCCCGGCGCGCGCGCGCGCAGATGCTGCACCGCAACGCCGGCGTGAAGGCCGCGCCGCAGCGGTGGCAGGACTGCAGCGAGCCCTTTGACGTCGCTGTGACGTTCGAGGAGCGCATCTTGGAACAGCTCCTGGACGGTCTGCCCCCCGCTTGCTCGCCCCGCCCAAAGCTCAAGAGCAGCACCCGAGTCTGCCCAGCTCGACGCGTTGCTCTACATGACTGCCAGCTGACACGCGCTGCAGACATGCAGAAGCGCGGTCACAGCACCATGCGGCCGCTGCTGGTCATCAACATAGTGCGCGCCCGCCCACCTTTCCGCTGCTGTGGCGTGCGTGCTGGCTGCTGCGGCAAGCGCGCCGACGGGGCGCCACAATGCCATGCAGGACGTGAAAGATAATCATGAGGAGGCCGCGAAGGTGGCGCCGCAGACGCTGCGGCTATGCCAGATGGTGCGCACCGGCGCTCGCCCGCATGCGCCTGCAGGCGTGTGCGGGGCGTGCAGCGCCAACCTCATGCGCCACCTGGGTCTGGTCAGGCCCCATGTGCGTGCCGTGCGGCGCACGAGCTGCTCTGCATGTCTCGGAGAGCGCGCCGTGCGCCTGCTGCCGGCAAGGAACATCCTGCACACCGGCTGTGGAGGCCCATGCGGTGTGTTGGGGCTCAGACTTCGTAGTAGGTGCCCGCACCGCGGGCCCCCGGCGCGCACTGAGCCTTCCTGCGCGCGCAGCTGGAGCAGCACGAGGAGTGGGAAGAGGAGATAGATGACATCGTCGCGCAGTTTGAGGCCGAGACCGGCCGGCGGCCCGTGTACAGCATCTGCTTTTACTAGACTGCATGCAGCTCCCGGCTGCCGTGAACCCCAGAGAACCAGAACACTCTTGAATGCATGGCAGTAGCGTTGAACACTCTTGAATGCATGGCAGTAGCGTGGGACGTTTTGGGCCTGCTATGTCCCGCTCCTTGGGCTCGGTGACGGCTCAGGAACCCTGCTGCCAGGTTGCCTGCTGCGCAGTGTGCGGCGGTGCCAGGCGGCGTGATTTGGTGAGGGTGAGAGAATGGACTCAGTCCCCGGCTCCATTTACAGTGAGCCCGACCGGTCTCGCGCGCTGCGCATGCCGCGCAGCTGCGGGCTGCTCTGCAGACCCGCCTGCACCACTGCGGGCGCTGGTCGTGGCCTCAGCCTTTCACTCGACGGTTCTAACTTACCGTCATTCGCACCTGGGCTGTTCTGGGCGCTGTGCACCCCGCCGCCGCTGCCGCCGCTGCCTGCACCCTGCCGGCTGCCGCGGCCCGCCGTCTGGCTGTCCTGCTTGGCGGCCAGGCGGCTGTGGTGCCGCCCCAGGCGGTGCCCGACGCAGGCGCAGGCGATGCACACGGGGATGGACGCGGCTGCGCACCCGGATGGCCCTGCCAGGGCGAGCACCCCATGTGAGCTCGGTCAGCCTGCATGTATGACGAGGCTGTTGCAGGGCGGGAGCGTGCTTGCCACCCAGGCAGACGCTCAGGCAGTTATGCTTCAGAGAAATCCAAACATGCCCCCTGCTGTCTGACGGACACGACGCCGCACGTCTCCGTGCTCAGCAGCGTGGAGCCCGAGCGGCGCTGACAGCACGCTCACACGCATCTGCAGTGGCATCATCCAGAGACGCTGCATGCATGCAGCACAGGATAGGGCAGTTTTCTATCCTTGCGGGTCCGGGCCTCACCCAGCTCCAGCGAGCCGTCGAGGACGTGGAAGAGCGCGGCGGCGGCGCCGTCGCCGGCGCGCACGACCAGCGTGTCGAGGCACAGCTTGGCGGCCGTGCGCTCGCGCCGCGTGGCCGGCGCCGTGAACAGCACCTCGCGCGCCGGGCGGCCCAGCGCGTAGCCCACCACCTGCGCGGCGGCGCATGGCAGGGCATGTGGGCCGTCATGGCTGTGTATTGCAGACATCGCATGCGAGGCTTCCACGCACGAAAAGCGACAAGAGTGGAACTGGAGTTGACCAAGCCAGCAGCAGGAGGCGCGGAGATGCCCCAGGCGGCGTCTCGGGAGGCAGCTGTGCCAGCCGGGACCCCACCTTGCGGGCGGCCTCGCCCACGCCGACGACGGCGGCCGAGGGGACGGCGCACACGACGGCCAGCACCGCGGCCGACACGAGCGGCGTCGCGCACAGGGCGCGCTGCAGGCCCAGGCGCTGCAGGAGCCGGCCCGTCGCGCACAGCTGCGCGCACGCATGGGGCAAGTGTGGGCCTCAGCCGCCCAGCGGGCGGGGTGACAGGAGGAGTTGAGGCCTGGGCAGACGGGGCTTGCAACGCTTCTGTTAGGCCAATGCATGGCAGACACGGAAGTCCACATGGAAGTCCACGTACATACGCAAAGATCTCATCAGTAACACCCCCAACAACTTGGTTGTGGTTCGAAAATGAATACAAGAGCAGCCTGCCTTGCTGGGCACCTGCAGCAGCGCGATGGCGACGGCGCTGGCGCTGTTCAGCACGGCGACGAGCGCCATGCGCCCGCCGGCGTCCGGCGCCGCGCCCGCCAGCACCGCGGCCTTCAGGAAGTAGAGGAGTGATGACGCGGCGGTGCTCAGCAGCAGGTAGAGCGCCAGGGTGGTCAGGTAGCGCGAGCGCGCGATGGCCGCCACGCCCTCGCCCAGCTGCGCGGCCGCGCGCGCCGCGCCTGCCGCCGCGCCGTCGCCGCGCGGCCATGCCTGCACATGGTCGCTGCGCGAGTGAGCTGCTCCATATGTGCGCCCTCGGCGGCAGCCCGGTGTTCCGTAGCAGGTGCTTTAGGGCGCAGGGCGTCGCACGTCGGGCTCGTCACCCTCCGGAGACTCATCAACATGACCTGATGCGCACAACGTCATGACCTCGATGCATGAGCGAACATGAAGGCAGGAGCTCCAAATACAACGGGCCTCCGCCGCTGCCTCGCGCCTTGTCATCCTTCGCGCTCGCTCCAGCATCCCGCGCGGCAGGCGCCGCGCCCGCGCGCGCGGGCGCCAGCCGCGCCGCAAGCCGGCCGGCCGCTTCCAGCAGCGCGGCCGCCGCCAGGAGCGGTGCATGCTGCAGCGCGGGCCCCACGGCGCCGCCGGCGCGCCGCAGCGCCAGGTGAAACGCGGCGGCGCCGAGGCTACCCGCCAGCTGCCCTGGCAGGCGCGCACCGATGCATCCGCCCTGCAGGAAGGCTGGGGCTGCAGCAGAGCGGTGTGTTGCTGTGCTGGCCTACGCTGCTTGCCAGCGAGTTGCACATGCAACAATTACACACATGGTATACCTGAGATGGCCTGCCAATCGATCTTATTTAAAACCGTCATGGAACGCCCCAGAGACTTGTGCTGATGCCAGGACAGCTGCCTATTCTTAGTGCACACGGCTCTATCCATGCACACGCATGACCCGGAGTAGCTGTGTGCCATGTCTGGCTATCTTGTGCTACAGCAGTCGCATGCATTATCCACGGCGTCGGCGTCCCGGCTAGTAGTACACTTATGCACAGGTGCCCATGACAGCGGCCGCAGGCGCGCGCACCACAGGTAGCGCCTGCGCTGAGCAGCCCAAACAGGCGGAGGCCGGCGTCGCTGCTGAAAACGTCCGACACGCGCGCCCACAGCGACGAGATGGCCACCTGCCGCGCCCGTGCAGGTGAGCAGTTGGTGCATTTGGTCTGCCAACGCCAGGCTGCTGGGGCCCACCACATGCAAAAAGGACGCAAAGGCGTGCCAGACGGGCGCATGCTAGTGCCAGACTAGGCAGCAGCATCGTCTAAGCTCTGCGATTGCGCAGGAACTGCTCGGCCTCGCACCAGGTTGGCGGTGCCCAGCCACAGGTAGTAGGCCGCGCGGACGGCACGCAGCGCTGCGCTCAGCGTCCGGTCGCCCCGCCGTGCGCTGCGACCGGCCCCGTGCAGCGCCCGTGTGGCCGCACGTCCGCCGGGAATGTCTCCGACTCCGTGGCTGCTGCTGCCGGTGCCGTTCAGGTCACCCTGGGCCGCAGCAGCGCCCCGCAGGCGGCCCAGGGCTGCCTGCTGCAGCCTCCGGCTTGATCCAGGGACTGCCCCCGGCCCTGACACAGGCGCTGGGCCAAAGTGGTGACCACTGTCATGCGTAGCGTCTGTCCTGGGAGCACCCGGCGGGCTCCCAGTGCCCGCGCGCGCAGCATTCCAGTGATGCACTGCCTCATCCAGCAGCCTGCGCTGAGTGTCCACGCGCTTTGCTGCGCTGCCCGACTGCTCTGCGCCGGGGTCAGAATGGATGCCACGGGCTGCAGAAGCGTCGCCGACGCCAGGCGCTGGGGGCGACAGCAGCAGGAACATCAGGAAGAAAGCCAGCGCGCAAGCCGCCAGGCCCCTGTAGAGCAGCAGCAGCGCCCTGTCCCTGCGCAAGTCGCAGGCCTTGTCATGTGATACGTTGCAAGCAAGGAAATGTGAGCAACCAAGCAGTCAGGGCATCCCCGGAGGACGGGAGCGCGTACACAGCCTGCGTGAGTAAGAATGTTGACACACACGGCGATACGAGGACTGTCAGGAAGAAAGACGCCATGAAGAGCTTTGGCAGGCTTGCCGTGCCTGCATGGCAACAGGTTTAGACTCCAAGATGACAGGCAAGGCAACCAAATTGAAAGGGACAGAGGAGCTGCCGTGCACTGCAAGCGCACCAAGCGCCACGCCCGCCTCGTCGCGCGTTGGTAGTTGCAGGAAGTAGGCGCTGAGGATGCAGAAGAATGCCAGGAATGCATCGCGCACAGCCTGAACCTATGTATGCACATAGGCACGCTGGTACCCATCTGTGCTGCAGTGCTCGGTGAAAAGGCTTGATGTTGTGACCAAACGAGCATGCCTACGCAGTCCTCTGGCATCCCAAATATTGCGTCACTATTCACAGCATATGGTTGGTCGTGGGAGCAGTGGCGTGTGTGAACCTCGTCATCGTGCACTAGTGCCAGAGCTCGCAGGAGGCGCTTGGACCCAGGTATAATACCGCTGCCCTGCCTGCTGGTTTGCGCAGTGCCTGGGAGTGCCATATACGTCCATGCACCGCAGAGCTCTCGTCTATAGTCACCTCGATCGCCTCGCTTGGTGCAGCTGCCTTGCAGGCAACCTGTCTGCCTCTTGCACCAGTGGCCCAACCCTACTTGCTTGCAGGTAGCAGCCACTAGCACAGCGTATGTACTACCTACTGAGTAGCACAGCGTTGCAGGTGAAGCATGTTCTTGTAGCAGTCTGTGTTGGTGCGGATGGACGCTCAGTGTGAAGAGGATGTCCGCATTACTGAGTACGCCGGCACTGCGCCGGGCTTCACAGCCATCCTGAAGCAGAGGTTTGTTTCCGCTTCCAGACTTTCTGCCGCGCAGTTGCGCACTGGCACTGGTTGCCAGCACTCAGAATAGCCGTGGCGGCAAGCTAGGAGTTCGTTACTGACCATGCAGAAGCGACCGGCAGGTATAGCGACTTCAAGGTCAACGAGATTGCCTTGGACGGCAGCGTGGTGCGCCTGACGCGGCTCACTGCGTCTGGCGACCCCGCTCCGCCGTCTGCATTCCTGCGCGCGCCGCCTGCGGCAGAATGCGCTGAGGGTGCCAGAGCTCCTGCTAGCGCAACTGCACAGACAGCGGCAGCTGGTGAAGCAGAGCCGGCGCCAGTGCAGCCGCCGGCCGCCGCCCCGGCGCCCGCTGCAGCAGCCGCCAGCGCCTGCCAGGCACCAAATGCCGCGCCTGCGCTCGCAGCACCAGGCGCGGTCGGCGCACAGCCTCCGGCAGGCGGCGCACAGACTGGCAGCGCTCCTGATGCAGTTGGCGCACGGAGTGGGGCAGTCAGCGGCGCCACAGAGGCAGCCGCCGCGCAGCCGCAGGCCGCCGCACCGCAGCCTGATGCGACCGCTGCGTGCGAGCGCCAGGCGGCTGCCAGCACGGCCGCGCCTGCAGCCCCTGCGCCAGCCGCCAGCAGCACAGAGGCTGACCTGGCAGAGTTTGAAGCGCTCGCCGGCGCCGAGAACGCGGCCACGCTGCGGCAGCTGCTTCTGGACGTCGCGGCGTTCTCGCGGCGGCGCGGCAGGCCGCCGCACAAGGTCGATGCGCCCGAGGCCGAGCTGGACGTGTCCTCGTTCGACAAACTGCAGGTGGGGGCACTGGCAGCAGGTCGTGCACTGCTGCAACGTAACACTGGTGCCTCCTGTGCAACAAGAGTGTTACCAAGTGAACCTGCAAAAGGGGGTTCCAGGTGGGGATGGTGGAGGCTGCTATAGCGTTTAAACATGTTGGTGCCAACTCTTGTGGCTCTTGGCGGTATGCATATGGTAGGACATTGCATGCATGACAGACAATTTCCCGATGGCGCACATTGCGCAACGCATGCCAGACACTGAGGAATTTGACTGGCTGCGGCAGCGCACAGCGGTGCACCAGTTCTTCCGCCGGCCGTCGCTGCCGCTGCTGGAGAGCAACACCGCCGCGCGCGAGGGCGGCGTCACCGTGATCACGCTCAAGCACCGGGCTCCCAAGCAGGTGTGCCCACTGCATGGCAGTCACCAGATCAGGAGTGGTGGTGCTGAGGTCGCGTCAATGCATGCCTTCCTCTCACGAGGAACTGCTCATTCAGTGTGCTTGACGCAATATCACTTGGCTCAGCGCCTGGCCTGTGTGACGTAGTAGCAGCATGAGGTGGTATGCATGCATGTTGTTTATTTGTTGTTTGGGAGAGCGGTGGCCTTTGCTGTGTCTGGCCTTTTTGTCATACAGTAGTGCGGAGGAGTGATGAAGCAAATGCCGTATGAGCCGGGCAGCGGCCGATCAACCGCGCCCGGCGCTCATGAAATCAAATTCCATTATGAACGCTTGGCTTCTGACCCCCGCCGCTCCTCGCCCACCAGCAGAGTGGTGCCATTAGAGATGACATCCAGCTGTTGACACTCCTAGAGTGGGGGATATTAGTGTCTGCGAGTGGAGCAGTATTCAGTATGTCATCAAGGCGAGTGCAGTCAGTGCGTCTGCGTGCCTACACTCTTGCACTGCTGTGCCGCGGCAGCGCGGCAACAAGCGGAAGCGCAAGGCGGACGGCGCGGGCGGCGGCGCCCCCGCCGCGCACGCCCGCTTCCAGGACCAGCGCGCGCCCTGGGCGCATGGCAGCGGCATCAGGTGCGGTGGCGCGCTGCTGCGGCCACCTGGCCATAAGGCATGCGCTGCAGGTCACCCTATAGCAGCATACGAAGACGCCGCCGTGCGGTTTTCATGATCACCGTGGAGCCTCAGTTTGTAGTCCCAACACTGCGGGGCGAGCCTGATGGTAGGGCGACTAAAGCACATCAATCTGCATATCTGGATATCATGCCAGGCTGATCTTCACGCCAGACCGTGTGAAGTTGTGACGGGCACAGCAGGGAGTGTGCGCGTAGGCAGTATCAATGTGAGCTGTGCATGCGGAAGCGTGCTGCATGCCTGAACAGGTATCACCGTACTGTGGAGCCCAGGCCAGGCAGCCGCAACCCACCAGCCTGCTCCGCTACGCGCGGCCGCGTGGCGCGCGCGAGCGCGGGGCCCTGCAGCGGCGCGCCGGCCGCGGCCAGGTACTGCCGCTTCGCGCTGCTCAAGGAGAACCTGGACACGGCGGGTGCGTTGGCGATCCTGCAGCGGCACCTGCGCTGCGGCAAGGCCGCGCTCGCGACCGCCGGCACCAAGGACAAGCGCGCCATCACCTGCCAGCACGTCACGGCGTTCAAGGCGCGCGCAGGTGCACGCGGGTGCCGCCGGCGCCCGGCGCGCTCTGCGGCCGGGGCAGGAATGCCGCCGTGCTTGCTCCTCCTCGGCAGCCCGAAGTCGTATGCGTGTAGGTCCGTGCCGGTACCATAAGTAGACCCGTGACGTGTGTGGCTTCGCTATGCATTCAATGAGCGCTTCTTCCTTAAAGGGTTTTCAATTCCAAGGAAATGTGCCATCTTCTCTGTTTATACATCGTTTGCTAAGCGGATGAGCTGCCCGCTCATGCATCGCAGTCGCCAGCGCATGCGGGTGCTCCCCTGGTGGGCAAACTGGCCGCGGTTTGTTAGGCTGCCTCAAGTCCAGTCCGAGCGGGACGTGTCAGGAGGGCTTGTGCCCTCTGCACATCCTGCTCTAAGCATGCTTGCGCCTGGTGAGCGTGCAAAAAGCACCAACCCCTGCTCTTGACAGCGCGGCGTGGCCCGCGCGTGGCAGATCGAGGCGGAGCGCCTGGCGGCGGTGAACCCGGCCCTGCGCGGCATGCAGCTGGGCGACTTTGAGTACGTGC
>JAABUQ010012360.1_pt1 | contig 10629 bp, 16 predicted proteins | sample 5560001 | NCBI WGS metagenome assembly JAABUQ01 (sample SAMN10711888, study PRJNA513371) | rock metagenome | isolation source: Antarctica rocks | place: Antarctica: Victoria Land, Finger Mt nord | collected 2015-12-18 | reverse complement strand
GGCGGCCTGGGCCCGCCGGCGTCGCGCGCGGGGATGTACGCCTTCGGCCCGGCGCTGAAGGCGGGGCCGGACGCCGCGCCGGGCGCCCGCGCGCCGCCGCCCGCCGCCGGCCCGTTGCGCAGCCCGGGGCCTGCGGAGGCGGCTGGTGCGCCGCGCGGAGGCCCCGCAGCAGTCGTTGGAGGGCCGGGCTCGGGGCCGGCCGCGTCGCCCGCGGCGCTGCCCAGCTTCCCCGGCGGCCGGCTGCGCGACGTGGTGCCCAGCCCCACCCCGCGGCCGTATAAGTCGAACGCGCTCGCGGCATTCTGGAGGTGCGTCCTGGAGTCATGGCCGTTGAGCCGGCGGCGCTTGCGTGCGTCTGTGCACCTCCCTGCGAAATGTAAGGGCGCCAGACATGCACAGACGTGCATCATGCAGGCAATTGCATAGTTTGTGATTGTGAGGCATTTAAGGCGTTAAATAACGGTACCAGTGATACAGCTGAAACCACTCAACATCACCCTGACTCCGCGCCTGGGCGGCGGCAGCACGCGCGCGGCGCCGAGTGGGCTGGCCGCGCCGCCGCCGTCGCCCGCACGCGCGGACGGGCACGCGCCGCTGCGCGGCGGCATCCGCACGGGCTCTGTCGCGCGGCTGCTCGCGCGGCTCGAGGGCCGGAGCGGCGCCGAGCCCAAGGGGCCCCGCGAGGGTTCGGCCGAGCCGCCGGGTGCAGAGGGCGGCCGCGGGGGCTTCCCGCCAGGCCCTGCTGCAGCGTTGAAGCAGCCGCAGGGCGGCGCGGCGGCGGGCGGCGCCGGGGGCGGCCGGCGGCTGCGGCCGCGCTGGTACGGCGACACCGAGACCGAGCGCATCGCGCGCATCCTGCGCGCCGAGCGCGGCAGCGGGGCCGGCGCAGAGCGCGCGTGACAGAGCTGGTGTGGGAGTATCAGGTCTGTGTGTTAGTTGCGTTGGGAGTGCGTCAGGTTGTTCAGTGCAGGGACTGCTGCTGCCCCACCTTGTGCGTTGCGTCGTCATGGCTGCTGGCCGCATGGCTGTTGGCCTGTCTTGTTGAAAGGGTGTCAGGAGCGCTGACATGTGGCTTCTACACCATTGTTTGTGTTCAGGCTCTCTTGTGTCCCTGACAGTGCGCAGGCTAATCAGTGCACAGGGCGCCGCTGTACAGAAGTAGGGTGCTGACCTGGTGCTCGCAGGTGCCCTTGACATGTATGTGCACATTTCCCCAGCATGGTGTGGCGTTTTTACACCTCCCACCGTGAGCCATCGCAACGCGACAGTACTATTATGGCTGCTGGCTGGTCACATGCAAGGAGAGCATGCTGCACCCCAGGATCACTTTACCACACTTATGCTCCACTAAGTACACTGCATGCATGGGTCGCAGTGAGCTTTGTCAGGAAAGCATGAAGATGGCCTGGCTGGTCACACGCGTGCTCTTGCTTGAAGCAGTGCTCCTGCTTGAAGCAGCCTGCTTCTCACACTTACAGTTGCAGCCCACACCCATGCGCTGGCACTGGGCTCAGCTGTGCAGCGCGCTGCAACAAACCTTTACTGCACATCCATTTCAGCATGCAAGCCTTTACAGCTCACAACACAGCAGCGCAGCCGCACAGCAGCGCGGCCCTCGGGCGTGCAGTCCATACAGTCTGAGGTGTGCGTCTGCAGCCCACTCTGTGCAACGCGTCCTACTGTGCCGGCCAAAGTTTCTCACATGCCCCAAAAAGCCATAACAGACTCGTATGATTCGCATGCGTATGTCAGCCACTTTGACGACACTGCCAGGGGCCTTGTCAAAGCCTGTTCTGATGCCCAGCAAAGCAGTTCTTCGTGTAAAAAGAAATACCCACTCCACTACATCATTTCACGCATCTCACCTTTCAGAGCGCACAGAAAATACTTCTGGCATACGTCTTCAGTACTGATCACACAAGAGGCGGTGTCAGACGCACACTATTATACACCCAAAGCGGGCACATCCACTCATACATGGAGCCTGGCTGTGGGGTGACGGGTGTATGAATCTGCCACCGCAGTTTATCGTGATATAACCGCTGCGCAAAAGCGGTACCTGCCCCAGCTCTCACCACCCTGGTTCACACACATGTTGTCAGAGCGCGTGCGTACAGGCGCAGGCGCCGGTGGCCAGCGGCATGGGCAGGCCGCCGGGCGGCGCGCCCCGCAGCACGGTGGACGCGATGAAGGTGGCGGCCTCCATGCGGTCCACAAACAGCCGGCCCTGCAGGTGGTCCACCTGCGCCCCAGCGCTATGGTAAGGGTCCGCAAACCGCTGGCCCTGCAGGTGATCCACCTGCGCCCCAGCGCTAGGGTTAGGGTCCACAAACGACCGGCCTTGTAGATCGTCCACCTGCGCCCCAGCGCGGCACAGGGCCCTGACGCCAGCCGCAGCAGGGTCGCAGCGCGGCACGGCATGGCTGAGCAGGACAGCCTGTTGACTGCGAGCGGCGGCGAGCGTGCGAAGCTCGCTGCATACTGGGGCTGAGAAGAGCAAATGCACAAGAAGAAAGGCGCCGCACGCTTCTTGTGGCTCATGCACAGCAGGCCCGCACATGATGCCACCTAGCCGCAAGCGCGGCCGAGCACGCAGTGTGTCGGGCAAGCAGCGCATGACATGCTGCGTTGTGCACCAGCCAGCCAAGGGGCGCTGCAGCAAGGCGCTGCGCAGCCAGAGGACATATGCGCCAGGAGCCCCGGCCCAAGACACTGGCCGCGGTCAGAGGCGGGCGCGGGCCGCGCACCTCGTGCTGCAGGATGCGCGCCTGCCAGCCGGACGCCTTGAAGCGCAGCGGCGTGCCATCCGGCTTGTAACCGCTGCACTCCACGCTCAGGTAGCGGCCCACCATCGCCTGCGCGCACCTCATCTGTCCTCTTCGCCTTTTTTTTATTTAGGTGTAGGCTGGAGTTCTCGGCTAACCGCTGCACACCCTCAGCATGATGATGCACACTGGATGGGCAGCAGGCACTGGCGCTTCCGAGCAGGGAACTGGTGCGCGAAGCAGCGGGCCGCGCGCCTGATAGCCCGGGATGCTCAAGCAGCCTTCGAAGAATCGCGCGCCGTCGGAGCCCACACGCTGCACGCAGACGGTGCGTGCACCGTGAGCATCTCACGCCGCGTGAGCAGCTGTGCGCGAGCGGAGACGAGAACGCAGTGATCGAGCCCTGCTCCCCGCGCTGGGGGCCCAGACCTTAAGGGAGGGGTTGCAGACAGCGTATGCAGGGAACGAAGCCCTCTGCATCGCCGCTGCACGCTCTGGCGAGGAGCGCGCGATGTACTCCGCTCTGTCCTCCAAAACTATCACCTGTGGCGCAGGCGCAACACGCCACAGCTCAGCATACAATAGAAGAGCTTGCGCACGGCTTGAGCTGTATGGTGGTCGCCGCACTCGTATAGGGACGCCCAGTTGAGGAGCAGCAAGGCCCACTCCAGGGGCGTCGCGCATCGTCTCCATCATAAGCGTTACCAGTTCCTTCAGCTCCTTTGTCCCATACATCGACTGCTGCACGGGGCGGGCCACCTAAACAGTGCGCCTGTGTCAGCTAGTATATAGAAAGACGATTGTTGCAACAGCACTTCTCCGCAGCTCTGCACGCACTTTCCGCAGAACCGGTGTTCCGGCAAGGACTATGGGCAGGCCGTCTGCTTCGGAAGCGCACGCTACACGCCGTTGCCTGCACCTCTGTGTGCGGCGAGAGCACGCAGGACAGGGATGCAAAAGCCCGAAGAGCTGCCCGCTGAGCATTGAGCTAGCGCGGGGGGGACACGCTGCTGCGGCACACCAGACAACTCAATGTACACTACATGATCAGTGCCAGCTCAAACTGCTGCACTGGTTGCACAGGATCGAATCACGCACTCGACATACGCGCACAGCGTGTGCGTGAGACTGGGAGACTGCGTTCGTACGGGTGGAAGAGGCAAGTCGCTGCGCAAGCAGGCCGGCTTATGACCCTTGCTGGGACCCTGAACCTGAGAGCTACACTGCTGAGCAACACGTGACTTTCCTACGCAAAAAGCTTGCTCAGCAGCTAGACTAGCGAGCGCCAGACACTCTGTGTGCGAAGCACGCCCGGCTGCTGCAAGCTCTTCTGCACTAGGCGTTGCAAGAGTAGAAGGTGTGCCTGCGCCCGCCCCACTGGCACCTCCGGCGCTGGCGGTGGACCATTAGCTTGGTTGGCAGCATAACTCGCTTGCTGTGCGTTGGCGTCGCCAATGTGTCTCGCGTGTGCAGCTTCTGGGGTGGGGGTTGCTGTTCTCACTGTTTGTGGTCTGAGTGGGAGCATGGGTTGCCGCGCGGTCCTGCACAGCTCCAATGTGGCGCGTTGGTGCATATGCACGGGTGTCCACCATCTGAACAGGCACCTTGCTGTCACACGGCAGTCTGCTGTGGGTAGCATATTATACCTCTTCCTGCTTACGTGTTTGCCGCACCGCAGGAACTGCTCGTACCCATGGCGCACCCCACGGCGCTCAACCGCGCGCAGCGTACGCAGCTGCTCGAGAAAATGAACTCGGGGATCTGCTCGCCTGCACTTGCGTCAGCGCGGCGGCCCAGCGCCAAGGAGGGCCAGGACAAGGGCAGCAACGGGGCGCCTGAGCGGCCGCAGACGCGCACCGAGTCTGGTCACCTGCCCGACCTGTCCGGTGCGCACTGGTGCTGTGCCTCTGCGGTGCTGTGCCACTGCACCGCAAGTCAATGTGGCACCTGACCGTCTACTCTGCAGGCACTGTGCGGCTGCCGTTGGTGTGTATATTCCCCAGCACCTCAGGTGACTCAGTATTGAGCGAGCTTGTGCTCGCGCAGGCATGCACATGATGCGGATAATTCACAAGACGAGGATGCAGCTGCCGCCGTCGCCTCCTGACATGAGCATCCTGCAGAGCTGAGAGACCTTGTCGGAGCCCACTGCTGAGTGGCAGTGAGCTGCTATGCTTCCCAGGTAGTGTCCAGCTTAGTTGTTTGTACGGCTTACACATCGTCCGAGTGCCTTTCCCCAGCGTCAAAACGCGGGGACAACAGCCGAGATGGGAGCACAGCCATGCAGCAGCTGATTTGCTTTGCTGCGCGGCAGATGTTGTGGGTTTTCAACGCCGTGTTGTACTAGGCGTCACAGCTTTGTAGAAGATTTTGCCTGTGCAGCGCCAGTCTGTCCGATCGTTGGTCGCACTCTTCGGCGTACTTTTGAGGCATGCCTCGGCCTGCATTTGGAGAGAGTGTGGAGTGTAGGTCAATTTTTTTGCGTGTCATGATGACAACGATGATGCATATGAGCGCATTCACTCTGCATGTGGGGGCATGCCAGAATGCATGCACAAGCACAGCCCCGTAGGGCATGTAATGGTCTGGCAGAACGACTGTGTTGCGGCGCATCTCTGGTTACAAGTGTCGTGTGCAAGTGTGGTTTTAGTGCCACCTTCCAAAGCGCGCAAACCTTCCTGCATGGGTTAAGCGCCGGCCATCAACTGACGGAGGCTGCAGCATGGGTGGCCATGACACAGTGTGACACAGTGAAACAGCCACTTCCGTCATGCATGCAGCTATGGCAGAGTCGTTGCCTACGCCAGCCGCGCGTTGGTTCGTTCCTGCACTGCGGGGCTTCCTGCAGTCATGCCACGACCTTCACACCTGCAGGGGAGCTGCGCTCACGCCTCTACAGACGCACATCAGCGCCACTGGCTGCCGGCTGCTCAGCCGGGCGATGCCGGGGCTGCGGCTGCCGCCTCGGCCGCCGCCACTGACTCGGGCGCATCACTGGCCACCGGCGGAGCTGCCAACGCAGCTGCAACGGAGCTCAAAGCCCCTTCGCTCGCGCCCCCAGCATCCAACCGCTCTCCGTCCCGACCGCCTGGCGCCTCAGGCGCAGAGGCGCCGGAGTCGCCGGCAGCCGCAGAGCCGCTCCCTGCCGCGGCCTCGGGCGCCGCAGCGCCCTGGTCCAGCGCGTCAGCGATGCCGCCAGAGCCGCCGGCAGGCCCGCCGCCCGGCTCCGCAGCGGCTTCAGCGGCCTCGGATGAGGCGTCGGCTCCCCCGCTCGCAGCCCCCGCGGCCCCGCCCTCCAGCGCGGCCAGCAGCTGCAGGACGGCCGGCGCCAGCTCAGTGAGGCCGGCCGCGGCGGCCTCCGCCACGACCGCGCGCGCCAGCTCCGGCCGCTCGCAGCGCAGGTACGCGCGGATGAGGCACGCCACGACCGAGCGCGAGCCCGCGAACCGCTCGGCGTGCAGCACGCGGTGCAGCCTGCGCGCGGGCCTCGCTCACTATGCGCCGCTCCTTTGCGCATGGCCTCAAAAGCCTGGCCCTTGGCAAGGAGACAGGCAGGAGAGGTGACGCGCGAGCGCATCCGGGATCACTCGCATCACGGCAGCGTCGTCGACAAAGCATCCAGGCCCCACGGCACCCAGCGCAACGCTGGGCGCCCTGCGCGCCCTGCTGGAACCAGGCAACCCTGAGGCTGCATCGTCTGCAGCGGAGGCACCGCGGGCGCGCGCACATGACGGTGGTGTCGAGGTCGCGGGCGTCGGACGCCCTGACGACCAGCCGGCGCAGCATCGGGCGCGTGACGCGCAGCTCCAGCTCGCCCGCGCGCACCAGCGCCTCCTCCGCCACGTCCGGCGCGCCCGCCTTTATCGCTTTCTGCGCAGCCCGACGCATGCACAGGGCCTGAGAACAACTTTGTTGGTTGGCAGGAGCTCGCCTGCCAAAGGTTGTTTCTCATCAAGTGCCATGCGCTCTGTGTCAAGGACAAGCACAGCTCTGTTCCATAAAGCCTCGCCATCAGCCTCGCCAAAGAGCTGCACTCTCTGCGCGCATCGCGCCTCGAGCCAGCCTCACATGACACATGCGGCGCAGGACAAGCTCGGCACGCACGCTGGGACCCAGGCGCGGCCTGGCAAGCCTGCACGCCGGAACACAGGCGCGGCCCCAACGGGCCTGCACGCGGGGGCACAGGCGCGGCCTCGCAAGCCCGCGAGCGCGGGGCGCGCCGCGACGTCTTCACTGACATGTACTTCAGGCGCTATCCTAACCCTAACCCTCACAAGCCCGCAAGCGCCGGGGCGCGCCTCGACCAGCTTCTCCGACACGTACTTCTTGAACGTGCGCAGCTGCTGCCGCGCCGCGCGGTGCGCCGCAAAGAGCTCTGCCGCACGCAGCGCCGCACGCGCGTCCGCCGGCGTCCGCACGCGCCATACCACGTCCGCGAGGTACCGCTCGCCTGTGGGGTTGCAGGAGTCGGGACCCCTCACATACCTGTAGTGCTGTCACGCCTGGAGCTGCAGACAAGAGCTGCATACAGTGGCGGCACGTCTTTGCCAGCACCTTTTCCCGCCCCACAATGTGCACCAGGTGCTGGTCGCCTGGTGGCCAGCCTTGCAATGCGCAGCTGTTACCCAGGCTACAGCCCTCGTGGGCCGCGGCTGCCTCCACGGCCAAAATGGCAGAAAGCTGCCCGGCTTGCAGCCAAGGCAGTGAAAGTCTTCTACACTTGAGAAAGGCAGTGACCGCCTTGGCACACCGCAGCAGGTGACCAGCGCCGGCTGTGTCACGCTCGCCTTGGACTGCAACACTTACATCGCCCAGCTCGCTCAGCTGCCTATTGAGCAGGCGCTCCGCGGTGCTTGGCACACTCGCCTACCAGCAGCCTGGCACAGCACACTCCCCCTAGAACTGACCCGCGCCTGCTGCCACACTATTGAGCTGCCGCCAGCAAGTCCTGCCAAACCGAACGCCGCAGCCCTGCACTTGCATGTCACGGATGGTGTGCGTACGCTGCGGGCCCTCCTGGCGAAGCTTCAGGCGCAGCAGCTTGGCGGCTCGCGTGGCCGGCATCGCGGGGTCGTGCACCAGGATGCCCTCAACGCCGCTGCTGCCCTTCCTCTTTCCTGCGAGGCGCAGGCAGCGTCTGCGCACCGTCTCCAGCAGGGTAGCAGCAAAGACGCGCGCAACCAAGCACACCCTCTGCAAGCTGGTCGGCAGCAACGCTGCCTCCGCTGTCAGCGAAATTCTCCAAAAAGACGTTGACAGCGCCTGCACGCACACGCGGACCTGCACCTCATTGGGCAGGCCAACCAACGGTCGACATACACGATTGAGCACGGGTTGCCAGCCACGCGTGCCGTCCAATGGCCGCTCTGGTCGGTGTGCGTCAGGCAAAGGCTGCCGCTCTTGCGGTGCGAGCTCTGGCGCAGAGCTGAAGAGCTGGCAGGCGCGCCAGATGCTGCACGGCTGCACGTCACTGGCGGCCCACAGCGCCCAGGCAGGTCTGTGCAGGCACTGGCGCGGCAGCCGGTGCATGCTGCTCCGCCGGGGCTGTCAGCTTGAGTGTAGGCACTTGCACGAGCTGGTGGAAGTGTACAAGCTGTGGGCCAGGGGGCGCTGGTTTGCCTTTATGTCGCAGACTGCGAGCTCGAAGGGGTCGTCCGGTAGGGCCTGCGCCTGGGGCGGCAAGTAGCCTGCGCAATGCGATGCACTGCAATCAGTGTCGGCCTTCATAAGCATTGCTAAGCCTGTTTGCGGTGCTTCGTGGCGCGCTTGTGGTTCCTGGAGCTGCACCCAGCGCGCTCAAGATCGCCGAGCACTTTAACCGCACCTGACGGCTATACTGCAATATGCAGGCCGCCGACTTGCAGAGGAAGCTCAAGCCCCGCTCAAAGCGTGCGCGGCGCATCTTGGAGAAGCGGGAGCCGAAGCTGGTGCGGCGCCCGAGCTGGGCCACTGCACGTGTCGCCGCAGAGCATGTTTGGCGTGCTTTGCTCACACTGGGTGTACATACACAGGTGGAGGACCTTAAAAAGTCGCTGCTACTGTTCGGCGGCCACACCAGCCAGGTGACCAAGGACGTGCTGCGCGACTTTCGCAAGCTCAAGGGGGTCCGCCCTGACCTCCGCTCTGCGCTGCCCGGCAGCGCCTTAGACACCTTGACAGCTACACCTGTGCTGGACCTTGCATAGGCTTGCAAGGCAGTGCGCATTTTGTGGTAATTGACTTCAAAGTCTCTCAATAAGACGGCGGTCGAGTGTTGCCAGTGTTCACGTGTTAATATAACCTGCGCTGTGCAGACGGATGCAGTGTTATTCACGCGCCGCAACGAGGACGTTCGGCCGTTCGAGCCAGGCGGTGAAGCGTCGCTCGAGTTTTTTGCAGACAAGGCCGACTGTGGCCTGTTCTGCCTGGCATCGCACTCAAAGAAGCGCCCGCACAACCTCACGCTCGGGCGCTTCTTCGACCGGCGGCTGCTGGACCTGGCAGAGTTTGGCGTCGAGCGCTTTCGCCCGCTCACCGCATACGGCCCCGCCGGCGCTGCCGCGCAGGCCGGTAACAAGGCATGCCCCTCCAGCATGCCCAGTGGCACGCCATGTAGTGATGTCATGTCTTCTACAATACTTGGAGCTCGTTTCTATTCAGACTGCTTGCACTGTTTTTGGGACAGGGCATTACATTTCTGCTTCTTCCCCTATTTTTGGTGAACATCCTAGTGAGCATCCGAGCGGTGAAAGTGTTGCGCCTCATGACAGCACTTGCAACATGCCCTGCATGTTTCTGCATGCCTCTATCAGGCATCGGTCTCACATGCTTTTTAGGTCTCAATAGACGCATCACCAAGTCTGCTTTTGGAGAGGAAAAGTGCTTGGGCAGCATGGCAACTCCCTCTGGGTGTCATCTGCTGGGGGCTGGCGCTGACGGTCCGCGCTGCGCCCGCGGCAGCCGTGCTTTGTGTTCGTGGGCGAGCAGTTTGAAAATACGCCAGAGTTCCGGCTGGCCAAGTCGGTGCTGCTGGACTTCTTCCGCGGGCGTCTGGTGGAGGGCATCAACCTGAAGGTGGGCCGCGAGAGTTCTGTGCTTGCGGTCTGAGGTTCTGTCCTGCATGTATTGGTCTTGCTACAATGATCAAGAGTGCTGTGCTTGCTGACGTGCATTCTTTGTGACGATGCGGGCTGGGCTGAGAGCCATGTGCATGCAACAGCTGACGTGTGCGTGGCTGGTTCATGAGACACAGCATGGAGGTGTTTGAGAGGCCTGGTAGATGATCGCGGGCTCTGTTGGCAACGCGCAGCATGGCATGTGCATTTGCTTATTTATAGGAGTGTGTTCAAACCCGCGCAGGGCATCACCAACGTCATCTTCGTCACGGCCGCGGACAGGCTGCTCAGGCTGCGGCAGTACGCGATCGCGATGAAGAAGTCCGGCACGAAGGCGCGCCCTGGCGCCTGCGTTAGCTTTACCGCTCACGCGCTTGGCTGATGGCATCTGGGGCCTGGGGTGCACAGCCCGCCCGTAGGGTTCGTAAGGGCAGGCCCGCATGTGGTTGGAATGCCCGACTCCGCTCCAGCACTTTGGGGCCTGTGCTGCAAACCGCCGGGGTTCTGCATCAGCACAAGTGGGGCTGCGACCTTGCTCGGTGTCGCCGTAACCCATGCATGGGCCCTGCATACCCCTCAGTCCCTCCGCAGAGACGCTGAAGCCCCCAGCGTGTTGCTGCGGCGTTGCCAGATCCCGCGCGTGGAGCTCAAGGAGATGGGCCCCGCGCTGGACCTGGCGCTGCGGCGGCACCGGCTGCCGGCGCCCGACCTGGAGAAGGAGGCGCTGCGGCAGCCCAAGGTCGCGAAGAAGAAGGCGCGGCGCCCGTGGG
>JAABUQ010012359.1_pt1 | contig 10629 bp, 10 predicted proteins | sample 5560001 | NCBI WGS metagenome assembly JAABUQ01 (sample SAMN10711888, study PRJNA513371) | rock metagenome | isolation source: Antarctica rocks | place: Antarctica: Victoria Land, Finger Mt nord | collected 2015-12-18 | reverse complement strand
CACGTTCGACCGCCTCGTGGCCTTCCGCGCGCGCCGCGCCCTGACGAGCTGGGAGGCCGTCCTCGACGCCCTGCTCGCACCCCAGGAGCTCGGACCGTGACCGACCCCATCCGCGCCATCGCCGACGCCGTGCTCTACGAGGGCTACGTCCTGTGGCCCTACCGCCGCTCGGCCCTCAAGAACGCACAGCGCTGGACCTTCGGCGGCGTCTACCCGCGCGCCCATGCGGAAGCGCGCGATGCGGGCGACGACCCCTGGACGATGCAGACACAGTGCCTCATCGAAGGCGGTCCCGGAACGCGGGTGGGCCTCGGCGTTCGCTTCCTGCACGTCGTCTGGCGCCAGATGGTCGACGCGGACGGGCACGACGTCGATGAGCTGCTCGCCGGCGACGAGCGTCACCTCACGTGGGAGGAGGCGGTCGAGCGAGAGGTCACGCTGGAGCCCCTGGGACTCGACGAGCTGGCGGCCGGACGCCGCGTGCGCGTCGCGATCGAGGCGGGACGCGCGGAAGAGACGCTGGGGACCGCGGGTACCGTGGTGCGGACCTGGGAGGCGCTTGACGGGTCGCTGCACGTCTTTACCGAGGAGCTCTCGCCCGGCCTGTACCGGCTGACCGGCCTGATCGAGAACGTGACGCCGTGGACCGGAGGTCCACGCGAGGCCGCGATGCGGCGCACGTTCTGCTCGACCCACACGGTGCTGCGGGTGCAGGAGGGCGCGTTCGTCTCGCAGACCGACCCGCCGCCCGCGCTGCGCGACGCCGCCGGGGCGTGCGAGAACCGCGGCACGTGGCCCGTGCTCGTCGGTGAGGCGGGCGAGCGCCACACGCTCCTGTCGTCGCCGATCATCCTCGAGGACCACCCCCGCATAGCCCCGGAGAGTCCTGGCGACCTCTTCGACGGCGGCGAGATCGACCAGCTGTTGATCCTCAACATCCTGAACCTGACCGACGAGGAGAAGGCCGAGGTGCGCGCCTCGGACCCCCGCGTGCGCGAGGTGCTCGACCGCTCGGAGGCGCTGACGCCCGAGGAGCTCTTGCGCCTAAACGGGCGCACCGTCCGCGAGCTGCAGGTGCGTCAGTGACATCGCTTGAACGTCTGCGATCCCGGTGAGCGCAGACATGAACCGCCATCCCGGCTGGGACGGGCTGGAGGGTCGCGCCCCGCGCACGGTCGACGTCGACGGCATCCACGTCGGCCGCGGCAGCCTGGTGCGCCTGCGCCCGCGGGCCGGCGGCGACGTCTTCGACCTCGCGCTGGCCGGAAAGGCGGCGGTCGTCGAGTCCATCCAGCAGGACATGGAGGGCAACGTGAGCCTCGCCGTGGTCCTCGAGGATGACCCCGGCCGCGACCTCGGGGTGGCCCGTCAGCCCGGCCACCGCTTCTTCTTCGCTGCGGCGGAGGTTGAGCCCATGGGCCCGTCGGTGGAGCCGACGGCGCGCAGCATCCTCATCGCCGGGATCGGCAACGTCTTCCTGGCCGACGACGGCTTCGGCGTCGAGGTCACCCGGAGGCTCGCGGAGCGCGAGCTGCCGGCCGGCGTGAAGGTAGCCGACTTCGGCATCCGCGGCATGGACCTGGCCTACGAGCTGCAGGAGGACTACGACGCCGCCATCCTCGTCGACGCCGTCCCCCGGGGCCAGGCGCCCGGGACGCTCTACGTGATCGAGCCCGACCTCGAGGGCGCCGAGCCGGTGCTCGACGCCCACGCCATGGACCCCGTCCGCGTCCTGGGCCTGGCGCGCACGCTGGGCACGCTGCCGCCGCGCGTACTGGTGGTCGGCTGTGAGCCGCAAACTGATATGAGCCTGGATGACGAGGAGCTCGTCATGGGACTCAGCCCGCCGGTCAAGGCGGCGATGGACAAGGCGGTCGAGCTGGTCGAGTCGGTGCTCGAAGACCTCCTGGCCGCCGAACAGGACCAACCACAAAGGAGTCAATCATGAAGGCACTTCTGGCAGCGCTCGTGGCGCTTGGAGGCATCGGCGTTGTGGCCAAGAACCAGGCGCCCGAGATCCAGCGCTACCTCAAAGCACGAAAGATGTAAGGAGCCCACCACACATGCACCGCACCAAGGTGAGGGTCGTCGAGGACGTCCTCGACGCCAACAACACCATTGCCCAGGCCAACCGGGATGACTTCGACCGCCACGGAGTGTCGGTGGTCAATCTCATGAGTGCCCCCGGAGCCGGCAAGACCCGGCTCCTCGAGCGCGCGCTCGACGGCATGGCGGAGGAGGGCGTGCGGGTCGCGGTGCTCGAAGGCGACGTTCAGGGCTCCTTCGACGCCGATCGCCTCTCGATGCTGCACGTCCCGGTCGTCCAGCTCAACACGGACGGCGGGTTCGGCGGGGAGTGTCACCTGGACGCGAACATGGTCCGCTCGGCGATCCCCTCGCTGCCGCTCGCCGACATCGACCTCCTGATCATCGAGAACGTCGGAAACCTCGTGTGCCCGGCCGAGTTCCGGGTCGGCGAAGACGCCCGGATCATGGTCTGCTCGGTCACCGAGGGCGAGGACAAGCCACTGAAGTACCCGCTCATGTTCCGGGCCTGTGAGCTGGTTATCGTCAACAAGATCGATCTGCTCGCGCACCTCGAGTTCGACGTCGACCGCCTGGAGGCCAACCTCGACGCCGTGCACCCGGGTGTCGAGCGCATGCGCGTCAGCGCCCGCACCGGCGAGGGGGTCGACGCGATCCGCCAGTGGCTCGTGCAGGTGCCGGAGAGGGCGCGCGCCGTCGCGTGATGCTCGGAGCCACGGCCCCCCGCGTGGAGGAGCGGCTGCGCGAGCGGGCCGAGGCGAACGAGCGGTTCTTCGCAGCCGAGGCTGACCGGATCGCCCGGCTTTGCCACCGGATGGCCGAGCGGTTCGCGGCGGGAGGGCGGCTCGTGGCCTTCGCGGCCACGCCGGTGGCGCGCTCTGACGCGCGCCACGTCGCCGTGGAGTTCGTTCATCCGGTGATCGTCGGCAAGCGCGCGCTGCCCGCGCTCGCCCTGGCCGGCGAAGGGGGAGACGCCGCGGCACAGGTCGACGTGGTCTGTGAGGCCGGCGACATAACCCTGGGCTTCGGAGACGGCGTCGAGGCGGCGATGGCCGTCGCGCGCGAACGTGGCTGTTTGACCGTTGGCTTCAGGCAGGGGTCGGGCGCGGAGTGGGAGTTCGTGGCGCCCACCGCGGACCCCTGCGTCGCCCAGGAGCTCGTCGAGACGCTCTACCACGTCCTGTGGGAGCTCGTGCACGTCTTCTTCGACCACCGTGGGCTGCTCGAGGGCCGGACGGGGCGCCCGGTGCACGACACCGGTGCGTCGAGCTTTCTCTATCCGTTCCTCGGCGAGCAGGAGCACGACCTCGAGGCCGTCGTCGCCGACGTGCGGGGCTCCGTGCTCATGAAGGCCGACGAGGTCACCGCGCTGCGCGCGCAGACGCTCTGTGAGGGCGCCGAGCAGCTGGCGGGCGCCGCCGCCGCGGTGCGCTCCGCGTTGGAGAACGGCGGCCAGCTGCTGGCCCTGGGCAACGGCGGGTCGGCCACCGACGCGATGGATCTGGTGGCGGACCTGCGCGCGCCCTCGTTCGGCGGGCCGCCCCGCCGCGCGCTGGACCTCACCGAGGACGCCGGGATCCTCACGGCGATCGCCAACGACATCGGGACGGACGCCATCTTCTCGCGCCAGGTCATCGCCTACGGGCGCCGCGGGGACGTCCTGGTGGTGCTCTCGACGAGCGGAAACTCGCTCAGCGTCATCGAGGCGCTGCGCGAGGGCCGCCGGCGTGGCCTGGCCACCATCGCGTTCGTCGGCTACGACGGCGGGCGGGTGGCTCAAGAAGGACTCGCTGACCACGTGGTGGTCAGTCGCTCAGAGCACATTCCCCGGGTCCAGGAGGCGCAAGCCAGCGCGTATCACGTCCTGCGCGAGCTCGTGGAGCGACCGTGAGCGGCGTGGCACTGTCGGCGCCGCCCCTGCGACGCGTCCGCCTCCGCGTCGAGGGGACGGTGCAGGGCGTCGGCTTCCGTCCCCACGTGCACAGGCTGGCCGGCGAGCTCGCCCTCGCCGGCTGGGTGGGCAACGACCACCGTGGCGTGGTGGCCGAGGTGGAGGGCGACCCGCTCGCAGTCGAGTCCTTCCTGCGCCGCATGGCCGATGACGCGCCGCCGCTGGCGCGGGTCGAGCGCGTGCTGGTGGTGGACGCGGCCGCCACCGGCGAGCGCGGCTTCGTCATCGCCGAGAGCGCCGCGGGCGGAGCCGCGGACGCCCTCGTCGCCCCGGACGCCGCCACCTGCGAGGACTGCCTGCGCGAGCTGGCCGACCCCACTGACCGCCGCTACCGCTACCCGTTCGTCAACTGCACGAACTGCGGGCCGCGCTACACGATCGTGCGCGGCGTCCCCTACGACCGGCCCTTGACGACGATGGCAGGGTTTGAGATGTGCCCCGAGTGCAGTGCGGAGTACCACGACTCGAGCGATCGCCGCTTCCACGCCCAGCCCAACGCTTGCCCCGCTTGCGGGCCGCGGGCCCGGCTGCTCGACGCCAAGGGGGACGCAGTCGCGGGCGCCGACGACGCCGTGGCCGCGTGCGCAGCGGCATTGCGGAGGGGCGCCATCGTGGCCGTCAAGGGGCTGGGGGGCTATCACCTGGCCTGCCTGGCCGCCGACGCCGACGCGGTCAAAGAGCTGCGCTCGCGCAAGCATCGCGAGGACCGCCCCTTCGCGTTGATGGCCACCGACCTGGAGGGCGCCCGGGCGCTGGTCGAGCTGTCCCCGGCGGCCGAGGCGCTGCTCCTCTCGCCCGAGCGCCCGATCGTGCTCGCGCCGCGCCGCGACGACGCGCCGGTGGCCAGCGCCGTCGCCCCAGGCCACCCGGAGCTGGGCGTGATGCTCCCCTACACGCCACTGCATCACCTGCTCGCGGGCGACGTCGGCGATCCGCTCGTGTTGACCAGCGCCAACGTGTCCGACGAGCCGATCGCCTACCGCGACGAGGATGCCCGGCAGCGCCTGGGCTCGATCGCGGACCTGTTCCTCGTCCACGACCGCCCCATCCACACGCGCGTGGACGACTCCGTCGCCCGGCCGGGGATGATCCTGCGTCGCTCCCGCGGGCACGTCCCCCGGGCGCTCATCCTGCCCGTTCCCGCCCAGCGGCACCTGCTCGCCTGCGGGGCGGAGCTCAAGAGCACGTTCTGCCTCGCGCGGCAGGAGCGCGCGTGGCTCAGCCATCACGTGGGCGACCTCAAGAACGTCGAGACGCTGTCCTCCTACGGCGAGGGCGTGGAGCTGCTGCAGCGACTGTTCGCGGTCGTGCCCGAGGTCGTGGCCCACGACCTGCACCCGGACTACCTCTCCACCCGCTTCGCGCTCGGGTGCGATGGACTTCATACCGTCGCCGTCGGACACCACCACGCTCACCTAGCCGCCTGTCTGGCTGAGCACGGGGAGGTCGGTCCCGCGGTGGGTGCGATCTTCGACGGAGCCGGACTCGGCCCGGACGGCACGGTGTGGGGGGGCGAGCTGCTCGCCGGGGGACTTGACGGCTACGAGCGCGCCGGACACCTGTGGCCGGTGTGCCTTCCCGGTGGCGACCGTGCGGTGCGCCAGCCCTGGCGCATGGCGTGCGCGTGGCTGGCCGAGGCGCTCGGCGAGCCGCCGCCGCTCCCGGCGGCGCTGGCGGGCCGGGTCGATCCGGCGGCGTGGCGCGCCGTGTCGGAGATGGTGCGCACCGGCGTGGCCTCGCCGGTCACCACGAGCGCCGGGCGTCTGTTCGACGCGGTGGCCGCCCTCTGCGGCCTGCGCACGGAGGTGACCTACGAGGGCCAGGCGGCGATCGAGCTGGAGGCGGCGTGCGACCCGGCCGAGCGTCGCGCGTACGAGCTGCCGGTCGAGGACGGGGTGCTGGACGCCCGCCCGCTCATCCTCGCTGTCGCACGCGACGTCGAGGCCGGGGTGACGGCCGGCGTGGCGGCCGCGCGCTTTCACCACGGGCTCGCAGACGCCACCGCCGCGGCGTGCGCTCAAGTGGCGCACGAGCGCGGGATCGGCACGGCCGTGCTCGGTGGCGGCGCATTTCAAAACCGCCGGCTGCTCGAGCGGGCGGTCGTCGGGATGCGCGCCGCCGGCCTGCAGGTGCTCGTTCCCGTACGCCTGCCCGCCAACGACGGTGCCATCGCCTACGGTCAAGCGGCCGTCGCCGCCGCGGGCAGCGGGCTGTTATGAGCGTCCGAGCGCCGTTCGAGCCGCTGACCTGGCCAACCCGGACCGTGTACCGGCAATCGTACGAGGGTAAGACCTTGCCATCCGTGAGTATGAGGCGGAGCGATAACGAGGGGGTAGATCGATGACCGAGGGCGATGATCGCCAGCAGGCGACAGAGACAGAGAACGTCGACGCTGAGAGGAACAGCGAGGGCGCCGAGGGTGGCGAGAGCACAAACCCCGCGCAGGCCACGCCGCCGCTCGAGGATGACAGCGAGCCGGACCAGACCCAGGTTCCCGCTCCCGACGACGACGTCGGCGGCCAGCAGGGCGGGGAGCACCGGCCGTCGGAGTAGGCGCGCGCTAACCGCTGCGGCGCCGGATCGCACCCACTAGCGCGCGTACCGCTGCGGCGCCTCGGGCGACCTGGTCCGCAGCGGTTCGCGCGAGGAGCACTTCCGTACCGTCACCCACTCCGACCTCAGCCGAGGGCTACCGTAGGGGGGCCGAGGGCTACCGTAAGGGTGGGGCCACGTCCCTTACCCAGAGCGTGAGGTTGCGGGGACGGTTCACGGCTGCTCGCGCCTGCCCTCCAGAGCGGCGACCTCTCGGCGGCCGGCCGACGCCTCCATGCCCGCCGTCCATTTCTCTTCGATGTGCGCGAAGCGCCAGATCGCCAGCGCGATCGCCCAGGTGGCCACGAACAGGCCGACGATGATGAAGCCGGCGGTATTGATGTTGAAGTTGGACATGTAATCCCAGAACCCGCCGGTCAGGTTGGCCTTGGTGGCGATCAGGCCGAGGATCTCGATCGTGCCGATGACCAGCGCGACCATCACGGACAGGCCGGTGATGGTGATGTTGTAATACACCTTGCGCACCGGCTTGGAGAAGGCCCAGCCGTAGGCGAAGTTCATGAACGAGCCGTCGATCGTGTCCAGCAGCGACATGCCGGCCGCGAACAGGATCGGCAGGGACAGGATCGCGTAGAAGGGAAGCCCGGCGCCTGCGGCGCCGGCGGCCAGGAAGAGCAGGGCAACCTCCGAGGCGGTGTCGAACCCGAGCCCGAACAGCACCCCGATCGGGTACATCTGCCAGGGCTCTGCGATGGCCCGGGTGAAGCGTCCGAAGAAGCGGTTCATCAAACCGCGCGAGTTGAGTTGCTCCTCGAGCTCTTCCTCGTTGTAACGACCACGACGCATGTCGCGGAAGATCCGCAGGATGCCCACCAGGATGATCAGGTTCAGCCCGGCGATGATGTAGAGGAAGGTGCCCGACACGCCGGTGCCCACGAGGTTGGTCACGTTGTGCAGCGTCGAGCTGTCGTTGGTGACCTGACCGTTCAGCGCCTTGATGCCGACCGCGAACAGGAACGCGAGCAGGAACACGACGGTCGAGTGGCCCAGGGAGAAGAAGAAACCGACACTCAGGGGGCGCTTTCCCTCGGCCATCAGCTTGCGCGTCGTGTTATCGATCGCCGAGATGTGGTCGGCGTCGAAGGCGTGGCGCAGGCCCAGGGTGTAGGCGGTCACGCCCAGTCCGACGCTGAAGGCGCCGGACTTGCCCAGGCTGTAATGGTGGGGGGCGACGAGCACGATCAGCAGGAAGAAGCCGACCACGTGCAGGCCCAGGACGACCGCGGCCATGGCGCCCGCGCGCCGCCACTCCCCGGGCGTGAGGGCCGCTCGGATGCGACTCAAGCGCGACCCCTGCGGCAGCGGTGCAGACGTGGCTTCCATCGCCGTTCCCCCTCGGTGTGGTCAGTGGCCTAGAGTCCCGCCGGGCCAGACTGCGAGCCTATTAGCTCGCCATCGTAGTTGCAACTCGGCTGCGATAAGACTCGGAGCCCGGTCACGCGCGCGTCGCGCGCGGCCCTTCACTCCCCGCCTGCGCGTTAGCATCTGAGCGTGACGATCTCGCCCCCGAGCCTGCCGGAGCAGTTCGACGATCTGGACGCCGCTCTGAGTGCCCTGCGCCGCCACGGACTGCGGGTCTCGGCCGCACGTCGGCTGATCCTGCAAGCTCTGTTCGCCGCGCGTGCGCCCCTCTCGGCGGAGTCCATCGTGCGAGCGGTGGACGACGTCCACGGAGCATTGGACGCGGCGTCGGTGTATCGGAACCTTGAGACCTTCGAGCAGGCGGGCATCGTGCGCCACGTTCATCTCGGTCACGGCGCCGGCCAGTACGCGCTGGTCGGCGCCGGGGAGCTCGAGCACCTGCACTGCGAGCGCTGCGGCGCCACGCACAGCGTGGGTACCGCCGAGCTCGACGACGTCCGCACCCTGCTGCGCGAGCGCTTCGGCTTCAGCGCCCGCTTCACGCACTTTCCCATCGTCGGCGTGTGTGCCGACTGCCTCCGGGCCGCGGCGCGCCGAGCACGCTGAGCCCCCCGGCGGGCCGGCCGCGCGCGCCTGTGAAGGCCCCTGATACCCTCGAACCGTCATGTCGCGCTGGCTCGTTCTTCGACTTCTTCTCCTCCCCCCGCGGGGGGAATAGCGCGTGGCGGCCGCGAAGCCGCATACCCATCGAGAAGAGGCGAACGCACGAGACCAGAGAGGACTCCTTTCGAGAGCGACATGAGCCAGCCCGAGCCGCACCCCAACCGAGTACTCATCTTCGACACGACGCTGCGTGACGGCGAGCAATCGCCGGGCATCTCCCTGAACACCAGCGAGAAGCTGGAGATCGCCCAGCAGCTGGCGCGCCTGGGCGTCGACGTGATCGAGGCGGGATTCCCGATCACCTCGCCCGGTGACTTCGAGGCGGTGCAGGCGATCGCGCGCCAGGTCACCGAGCCCGCCCCTCCCGTCATCGCCGCGCTGGCCCGCACGCACGTGGGCGACATCGACGCCGCCTGGGCCGCGGTGGGCGAGGCCGAGCGGCCGCGCATCCACACGTTCATCTCCACCTCGGACATTCACATCCGTCACCAGCTGCAGACGACGCGTGAGGATGTCCTGGGTCAGGCGCGCGCCGCCGTGGCCCACGCCCGCTCCCTCTGTGACGACGTGGAGTTCTCGCCCATGGACGCCACGCGCGCTGACGTGGCCTTCACCGCCGAGGTCGTGCAGGTGGCCCTGGACGAGGGCGCCACCACGATCAACATCCCCGACACCGTCGGCTACACGATGCCCCACGAGTTCTCCGCCCTTCTCGCTCGCCTGTACGAGCTGCTCCCCGGCCTGGCCGACGTGGTGCTCTCCGTCCACTGCCACGACGACCTCGGCCTGGCGGTGGCCAACTCCTTCGCCGGAGTCCTCGCCGGTGCGCGCCAGGTCGAGTGCGCCGTCAACGGCCTGGGCGAGCGCGCGGGCAACGCATCACTGGAGGAGATCGTGATGCTGCTGCGTACTCGTCACGCCGACCACCATCTGGACACCGCGATCACCACCACGGAGCTCGCCCGCACGAGCCGGCTGGTCTCGCGCCTGAGCGGCTACGCCGTGCAGCCCAACAAGGCAATCGTGGGCCGCAACGCCTTCGCTCACGAATCCGGTATTCACCAGGACGGAGTGCTCAAGGAGCGCTCCACCTACGAGATCATGGACGCCACCTCCGTGGGCCTGTCGGCCAACTCGATCGTGCTGGGCAAGCACTCCGGTCGCCACGCCCTGCGCCAAGCCCTGGAGGAGCTCGGATTCCCGGTGTCCGGACAGGCGCTCAACGCCGCCTTTGCGCGCTTCAAGGAGATCGCCGACAAGAAGAAGCAGGTGACGGCCATGGACCTGGAGGCGCTGGTTACCGACGAGTTGCGCGACGACATCCCCGCCTTCACCCTGGACTGGTTCGAGGTGGAGGCATCATCGCGCCGCCCGCCGCACGCTCGCGTCAGCGTCCGCCTGCCCGACGGTGGCCGCGGCGAGGGCACGTTCACCGGTGACGGCCCGATCGACGCCGCCTTCCGCGCCGTCAACGCGGCCACCGGCATCGAAGCTCGACTGCAGGAGTTCAACGTGGGCGCCGTGACCGCAGGCCAGGACGCACTCGGGGAAGTCTCGGTGGTCCTCGAGGTCCAGGGCCAAACCGGCTCGGGCCAGGCCGTGTCCACCGACATCATCGAGGCCGCCGCGCGAGCCTACGTCCGCGCGCTGAGCGTCGCCGTTGGGCGCGCGACGAAAGCCTCGCTCCAGACAGGTCCGCTGGCCGGCGAGCTCGCGTCGGCTCCCTGACTAAAGGGCCGCCCCCCGACGGCGCCGCAACCTTGACCGTCCGCCAGGTTTGTACGTGGAACAGGCACGTTCTCGCCTGCCCGTTGAGGGCGGATGAGGTCGGTGCCTCCCATGCCATCAACAAAGGACTGGTCCTTCACCATGTCAGACGTACTCAATCGGGTCTACGAGTCGATCGATCACGAGAACCGGCACCTCCCCGCGGCCACGCGCCGTCAGATCATCACGGGAGCCGCGGCCACGCTGGGCACCATGGGCCTGCTGGG
>JAABUQ010012356.1_pt1 | contig 10632 bp, 6 predicted proteins | sample 5560001 | NCBI WGS metagenome assembly JAABUQ01 (sample SAMN10711888, study PRJNA513371) | rock metagenome | isolation source: Antarctica rocks | place: Antarctica: Victoria Land, Finger Mt nord | collected 2015-12-18 | reverse complement strand
GATTCGAAGATGGGGAGGAGGGAGCGGGGAGGGTTGTCGGTGGGGGGTGGGGAGAGGAGGGTGAGGAGGGGGCGGATGGTGGAGGAGAGGGGAGGGGAGCCAGAGGGGGGGAAGACGTGCGAGGGGTCGCAGGAGATGAGGATGCGGGCGAGGGCGTGGGCGGCGGTGAAGTGGGTGTGAGCGGCGTCGGGAGCGCTGGTGCTGGGGAGGGAGGTGTAGGTTGAGAGGAGGAGGCGGGCGGCGCCTTGTTGGGCGAGGGGGCCGCGGTGGGAAGGGGTGCGCGAGAGGGAGAGGAGGATGGAAAGGAGGAGGGTTTTGGAGGTTGGGGAGAGGGTTCTGGATATGCCGACGAGAGCGGGGACGAGGCCTGCTTGGAGGAGAGTGGAGTTGCGTTTTGTGACTGCTTCGTCGGAGTCAAGAGGTGAGGGTTCGGCGGAGGAGGGAGATGCATTGGCATAGGCTTTCAGCTGAGACATTCGCTTCTGTTCCTCGGATTGGATGGGGAGGTAGCGTGTTAGGTTGTCGATAAGAGTTAAGGCACCAAAGGCTGTTGTGGAGCCTGGCCGTGCCTTTTTGACAGCATCGAACAGTCTTTCTAGAAAAGGTTTGTCCTTCGCGAGCTCTTCTTTAACAGCTGGCTGAGTTGATGCATACGCCAATCCTTCGATCGCGCTCTGCAGCGTTGTTGGACCTGCTGAAACCATCATGGTTTTCAGTCTGGGCACAAGGTCGTCGTCAACTTCATGAGCCTCCTCTGAATTCCCAATCATATCTTCGTCCCCAGGTGCTTGGATTTTCGCCATGATTACAGCGGCAATGTTTTTGCTTTGTTCTTTGCTAGAGTCCAAGACCTGCTGAAGCCATTGAATGCAGTGTTTGTAAATGGCTTGCCGGCAAGCAGTATCGATGCATGCTGCGCTTAGCATTTCTAGGGCAGCTTGCTCAACTCTTTCTGACTTGGCCTTCTTTTCCAGTAGAGGGATCAAAGAACTTACAAAACCGTCGATGAGGAAGAATGAAGCAGCCATTGATGTTGCAATTGGAAATACTGCAGCCGCAGCAGAGAAAGCCAAGATGAGATCTTCGTTCTTCTGACGTGCAATGCGTCTCTGAATAAAGCTAAAGAGATACGTCTGACCGTTTGCTTGTGATGCTTCCAAATACTTCGCTGTGGTCATGGTAGCCTGGCTACGTATCTCTGCTGGCAGACGATTATCCAGGGATGCCAGAACTGCGTCGAAAGTCTCTTCATCAACCAAGCTCGGGAGCTTCTCCGGATCCTCAGCCAAGAGTCTTGCAATCCCCTTAAGCGCTTTCCCGTCATGATCATGCCCAACTTCCATCAACTTGGCCAGGAATAGTTGAAATACATCCTTCTCGCACTTCTCTCGCGTGACCTCATTTGACCATACAGAGGGTTCAAGTACAACGGTGGCAAGAGCGTTGGCAGAACCATCACCCAGCTCATAGAACTGTTCAAATACTGTTGCTGCCGACTCGTCCAGCCGTTCACCTACGAGAACTCTCGCTGCCAAGCATTCTCGTAAGAGGCCCGTCACTATGCGATCCACAAGCCCACGGTCCAAGTTCTTATGATGTTGCAACAGAAGCAGCAAACATACTTGTGCAATGTCTCTTGGGATTTCAGCACAACGGGCGAGGTAGCTGACAGCTTCCTTGCCGGCTAATTCATCCTTGTTGGAAGTGAATCTCCGACATGACTTCAACAGTGGGTGCAGAGCATCGTCAGCTTGAATACTGGCAAAAGCCTCTCTGACATGCTGATTCTGAGGTGCTAAAGAAACGGCTTCACGCAACGCTTTGGAGCCATCCTGCCATATTGTTCAGCGACCGTGGCACCTTCTTCTGCTGACCGCTGACCTCAGTTTGACCAGCCGCGAGAAGTTCGACAGCGCGATCAGCTAGTTTGACAGCCCGGTCTTCATCCTCAGCTGAAGTCATGCCTTTGGAAGGATGAAGGGCGTCTGGCGGTATCTATTTGTATTCAAGAACGTACGCAAGATGTCGTGCATGAAACTCTATATGTATATTGGCGCCACCAGGTGCCGGCAAAAGTCATGACCCCTTTTAGGCGACCCCACCACCCCACCAAATTCTATGGGATATTGGGTCACGAAACAACGTTTCTACGCATTGACGTTGGGCGCTTCTCTGGTATTTTCTATGGCAACTGCTAACTAATTTCTGGGGTTAAGGCCTTACCAGAGGTCGGTTTTAATAAGGTTTTCCCCGTTTTTAGCTATGCGTTTGCAACGCATGGCGGCATGGGCATCTCGTCAAAGCGTCTTTGTATCTCTCTTTGTGATATTGCTCATCACTCTGTTTGCAAGATATTCATTAATGTTTGTTGCGAGCTTCAACTATAATATCGCACGCGTTGTTTTAGGATATTCTAAGAGACTTCTTGACAATTAAGATCTAATAATTAATCTAGATACGTTAAGATGTAATCAAGAACTTTATGTTAACGTTTATATTATTAGACGTAGTTCTATGTAGATTTGAAGTTATAAGAAGGATTATCGTCTTCTTGCAATGTAGCGCATCCAAATTTGATCTTTATAGACTCAAATTTAGTTACGTAATGTAACAATATCTTGCGTGTATAATAGTATTGCGTTATAACGTTTTCGCATACTTTAATATCTATTATTTTAGTCTTCTTTGCGTCTTATTTTATCAAACGCGCCTCGTATTAATTGTGCGTATTGTTTGCTTCTTGTTTTGACTTTGTAGATCTTACGTCTCTTACTACAATATCTAAAATAGTCTTTATTTTGTTATTGTAAAGTATAAGAGACGTACGCGTGTAATAGAAGACGTTGTCAATTATATGTAAGAGTTTACTCTTGTTTTTTGACGTTATCTCTTGTAGATTCTTATTTGCGATAATTGTTCCCTTTTGTCTTAGTACGTACTCTTGAATTTCTATGTTAAGATCAAAATGCGCTTTGTTTGTTATCAAGATATAACGTCAAAAGTAAGACAATTTGTATTGATACTTTGTGATGTAGACTACTTGCGCTATCTTGTTTGCTTTCGAAATAGTCTTAATTTTGCATTTCTTATAACGTTGAGCATTGCGACGCGTTTTGAGGTTTCTTTCTAGCATTCTAATATGCGTATCAAGATTAAATTAATTTATTTGATGCTCCAAAAAGATGTTGCGATAGGGATTTCTTGTAGAACTAATTAATATATTCAATATGTCGTTAGAGAGCTTGAGAGGTCGTTTGAGACGATGCTTGCCAGAACGTCGTTGCGCACTCTCGAGACCCTTTTTACTAGCATCTTGACGTTAACAAAAGTTAGTTTTCTTGCTTATTTTATGCTCTTTATCGATATCTCTAATGCTTTTGTTGCGCTCTAATCTAGTTGAAAGAGTCTCAAAATAACGCGCTCGCGCAGGCGTATTGTACTCCTTTCGCACGCGCTTTGAATTACGTGATGTTGCTAGTGGCGATTGTAATTGACGCTTGCTTGCTTGTTTGTTTTTTGGAGGCGTTGATGGAGCCATAGATGCGATAAGGAGGTGTGTAGTTTAGATGGTGGAGGTTAGATTTGGTGGGGTGGTGGGGTCGCCTAAAAGGGGTCATGACTTTTGCCGGCACCTGGTGCCGGTTCGGCCGATCGCGGCCTACTTCAAGCAATTTTGTACTCAACATCCCACACACCACCTAGCCACCTGCCAATAGACCATACCACATAAGAGTCTTCCATCGTGTGCAGGTACCTTATCGAGGGTCAAGCGAACAATTGTTACCTCTTGATTATTGTTAGTATACTGTCAGACTGCCTCTAGTTCTGATTCATAAGTTGATTGCTGATCGCCAGCGGACAACTTGGCGCTGATGGGAAGCGTTACAGTTATTCTAGGCTCCCAATGGGGTAAGTTGATTCTTCCTAGCAATTGTTCCCGAAATCGATCTGACTCCCGTACAGGTGACGAAGGCGTACGTGAGCGCTCAAGTCCGACTTTGGATTCGACCTCTTACTTCCTCATCGTCTACCATACTGACAACTGTCTTCGCAACGCAGAAGGGCAAGTTGACAGACCATCTTCTCTCAACGAACTCATTCGATGTATGTGCACGCGCACAAGGTGGACACAATGCTGGGCATACGGTGAAGTAAGAAAAGCTACATAGGTGAACGGCGGGGTATGGCTAAGGGTAGCTTTCGCCAGGACAGGTGGTCAGACCTACAGCTTTCACCTCTTGCCTTCGGGCTTGATAAACCCTAATACAGACAATCTTCTTGGCTCCGGTGTTGTGTTCAACGTCGAAGCATTCTTCGAGGAGCTAGCCGATCTTGACTCCAAAAGTGTACCTCGTGTCCATGAGCGCATCCATGTTAGCTCCCGGTGCCACCTGGACTTCGCCCTGCACGCCGCGGTCGATGGGCTGTCAGAAGGAGAGCTAGGGATAAACCAGATCGGGACGACAAAAAAAGGGATCGGGCCTGCATATGGTACGAAAGCTACAAGAGACGGCTTGAGAGTCATCGATCTATACCACGAATCCTTTGAACGAAAGCTACGCTTGCTCGCTGAAGGCTATCGGAAGCGATATGGCTCGCTTCTCAAATACTCTGTCGAGGATGAACTTGAAAGATTCAAGAAGTACAAGGACCAGTTGCGTCCGTACATCGTCGATGCTGTGGATTACATGAAAGTCACGCGAGAAAACAGGCGCTCCATTCTGGTAGAAAGCTCACAGGCATTGCTTCTTGACGTTGATTACGGCAGTTATCCCTTCTGCACATCGAGCAGTTGCTCCATAGGGTGATTAATAGCAGAATCCACAAACATGCAACGCGAGCTCTGATAATCTTCAGTGGATGCATCACCGGTCTAGCTCTCAATCCATTCGACATCCGCAACATCATCGGGGTTGTCAAATCGTACACCACACGAGTCGGCGGTGGACCGTTCCCAACAGAGCAAGTTGGGGATGTCGGCAAAACACTGCAAGACATCGGCGGAGAAGTGGGTGTGACCACTGGGCGACGGAGGAGATGCGGTGAACGAAGACCCCACTAGTGATCAAAGTAATGAGTGCTAAGATTAAGGCAGGTTACCTTGATCTTGTTGTTCTAAAGCACTCCGCCGCGGTGAACTACTACACGTCCATCAACTTGACCAAGCTTGACGTGCTGGATACGTTTTCATCGATCCGGGTAGCCGTGGCATATTGCACAGCTAACGGAGAAAAGCTGACGAGTTTCCCCGCGGACTTGAGCCTTCTCGAGAAATGTACGGTTGAATATATTGACTTTCCGGGTTGGCAGAACTCCACCAAAGGGGTACGGGCGTGGTCGGATCTCCCATCACAAGCGCAGAGGTATGTCGAATTCATCGAAGCATCGCTTGGTATCAAGGTCGGATATATTGGCACCGGCCCGAACCGCGAGGATATGATCATTCGGGAATAATATACATCCCTCCCACGGCAGTTCAGTCAGCGAGCACCTCCGTCGACTGTGATACAAGCAACATCATACCTCTCATCCTCTTCGTCGGTGTCTCAACCTCGTCAATGAGCCCTCCCGACAAAATCGCCTCTGATCCACCTGACGCCTACTCCTGCTTCGTAGTTATCTCAGGGTCTTCCTCTCCCCCACAATCCATCCCTCAACCCCACCAGGTGCCGGCAAAAGTCATGCCCGATTTTAGGCGACCCCACCCAATTTTATGGGATACTGGGTCACGAAACAACGTTTTTACGCATTGACACTGGGCCATTCCAGTACCTCCGCAAAAGTCTACACGCATACGCGTTTTTTCGCGTTTTTTAATTTAAGTCCCCCCTTATCTACCTTTTTTACTTTATTACTACATTATAATTAGAACTTTGTTGTTTTCGATATTTAACAATTGTTGTTGTTATAGTAAATATATTTCTTATTAAAGAGAGCTAGTTGCAGAAGCTATTACTTATAGCGTTTGTTTATGTTAACTACAAAAAAACTTTAAGATCTTGCAATACACTACTAGAATTATTGTTAATAATATCTTAGTATATTACAACAACAAGTTTAAATTGCGTTCTAAAAGATCTAAAAAACTCTTAATACGTAATAAGAGATATATTCTAAGAATTGTGCGACGAAATCTCAAAATTATATACAAAAATCTTGCTAAGAAGATCGATATCTTTGTTTCGCACAATACTTTCTATCGACTACTAAAAGAGAAAAATAATATTAATTAACTATGCAAAAAGAGATTTTTATTGACATTAAAGATAGTAGATAAGCGATATACATAGACGTTAGTTTACAAACATTGAAGCTTTAAGAAGTAGACAAAAATTATATAGAGTAACAAATGCTTTGTCGAAAGAGATACGAACAAGCAATACAAATAATGCTTTTGTATATTTGCACAAAAGTAAAACAAGACTATAATTCAATTATACAAAAAAGAACACAACATTAATATTATAGTATAAGCTTGTTTTTAAGACTTAGAGCGCTCAAATCTCTATATACATTCGCATTTAATTAGATCTACTATTAGTTAATTTAGTACTAAAGTCTAGAATTAACAAAAGTTAACATTTATTTGCTCTAAGAACGAAATGTCGCTCAAGCATCTACTAATAATACTAATATTTAAAACTAGAACACACATTTACTATTTGTACTTATATTTGCTCAATTTATTTATAATTTTGTATCTCTTATATATATTGTAGTACTTTGTCGTGTCTTTTATTTTTCTAGTCTTAAGTCAAATTAGTTTTTTAAGTAGATTAGACAAACTATGCAACAAAAGAATTCTAGATATATTAAGTTATTTGATAATAATTAACTCTAAATTAGATCAAGTCAAGTTATATTATTTGATAAATTCTAGTTGCTTAGTAGATTAGATTAGATTATGTTATCCAATAAATTGTAGTTACTTAGCAAATTAGATTAGATTATATTATTCGAACGTTTAATATCTTAAGAGTATTATTGTGACTTCTAGTAGTCAAACTTATTGTGTCTCTTGTAGCTATTGCATTATATATAACACTCGAAATTATAAAAGAACAATTGGCGCTATTCTTCTTCTTATTAGTTATATAATTTGCATATAATAAAGCTTATCGACGCAATATCGAGTTTTAAACTATACTATAGTATTATGCAACTTATTATATTACTTTTACGACTATTTATATATACTTAGTTCTTGTCGATAGTTGGAAATTTCGTTACTTATTATTATTTCAATAATTATCTTGTTATACGTGCATATCTTTTTAAGATGTCAAATTTTTAATTATCGCAATATATTTGTTTTACTTATTTTTGTAATTAAGCAAGCTATTATTCTCTTAATTGTTGATCGCATATTATAAATAAACGTTACTATTGCATTTTAAGATCTTACAATATACAATCAAGATATACGTTAAAGAAATTGCTAATTATTGCTTGTTTCGATCGAAAAATATTGCATAATTATTATTCAAATTCTCTAAATTATTGCTCTTTGAAAAATTGATTTAATTGTAATTGTTTGAGATATTTATTTACTTATAACAATTAATAAGTTACGTTTTGTTAATAAATTGATTGTTTATCTTAGAGCGTTGTAGATTAACATGTTTATTATAATTTAGAGTCGAAGAATTATAATCGAGTTAATATATAAACTTATTGTTAACTGTTAAGCTCGTTTTTATTAAGATTGTTGCTTATGTCTTTGCTAACAAGTATAGTAGAAACTCGAATACTTACGTTTTTAATTTTGTCAAAATTTTCTAGCTCGTCTAAGCTCTCTTTATAGTCGTTTAAAATTTGACAAGATTTTTGCATTATTTTCTTTATTAATTTTCTAAGAAATTCTAGAGCAATTACAAGAAATATTTACTTTGTGTAATCTATTATTTAATTTAAATTAAGCAAGTTACGTTAATCTAACTTAATTTATATTAATACAAAAGAAAATATTTTAATCGACTTCTTTTTGCTTTCTTTTGCGATTGTTTAACGTTGTATATTTTGCTAGCGCAAATAATATTAATGCAATTGTTGTTTTTTGTTGTTGTTAACAAGATTGTTTATATATAGATCAAAGATATTAATAAGTAATTCTTGAATTATAAACGAGATCTTTTTGTTATCTTAATTACTAAATTAAAACGTTTTACGTTGCAAACAATTATTTATTTTTGTTTGCAATATTAATTCGATTTGTATTAATGTAAACATATATTGATTGTAATAACTTGTTGCTTTGTTAACAATCTTTAATCAAAAGAACTCGATCAATATACAAGTAATTAGTCTTAATTTTATTATTTTGCATTTTCTTTGTTTTAATGCTTAATCTTTGATAGTCTAGTATATTAAGATAGCTATAAAAGTTATAACGATTAACAAGAACGTTATAAATATTCTTTAATACTTGAAATTTGTTCTTAAGTCGCTAATGTTATTATAAAAAATATGATTGAAATTGTCTTTATTATTACTTGAAATAAAAACAATATTAACTTTGTCTATATTTGTTAGTCAAATTGCTCAAGAGAAAGTTACATTAACTTTTGATTTTCTTTCTATTAAAAACTTATTTGTTGTTAATATATCTTTGATATAACGTATAGTCTTTTCTAGATTTGCGAAGTTATACAAGTAGACGTTGTAAACAATATCTCGAATTCTCTTTAACATATATGCTCGATCAATGTCGACTTAATTGAACAACTATAAGAATATTCTTTAATTAGCTAGCGACAACGTAATTATTTTCGAAATAGCGCAATTATTTGTTTTGCTTTATTTGACGTTGAAGTAACGTTTACGTCTTTAAATAAATATTTATTGCCAAGTTTCTAAGCGACATCTAGTTACTTTTGACAAATAAGACAATCGAAAATTATTGAGTTCTCTTCGAGCTAAAGACTTTCGATTTAATTTTAATAATCTAATAATATTATAGTCGTTATAAGTAATTTAATTAATCTAAAGACTTGTTTGTGTTCTTTAAAGAAGTTGTTATTAGATCTCTCTTTAATATTGATTTACACACACTTATTGTTATCGAAGTCGATATTATTTCTTTCTATATTATTGTCTCTAGAAGAATTGAAAAACAATAATTTATTACTATGTTAATTTAAATACAAGAAAGATTATCTTTTATTTTTAAATTAAAATTGCAAAAAGAAGAGCATATATTTATTGTCTTGCTAATAAGTTTTGGATCAATATTTATTATAGCGATTTCTTGTTATTAGTCAAGTTAAGACGTAATTAAAGCTTGTGTCTTAATTATAATTGTACAAGATATTATTCGACAATTTAATAATTAGAATTTTTGAATTGCTATTGTCGTTTAGAGTACGTTATTTAATTGAAGACGAATATATTAATAATACAAGTCTTCTATTTTGTATTTAACTTTAAATAACGCTATCTTAAGATTTTTGTTGTTGATAAATATCTTGTTTGCTATTGTTATAGAAAGTCTTTTTTCTAGATATAAAGTTAAAGAGTTAATCTTGCTTCTTTACAATTAATTTAGACACAATTAGTTTATTTGTAACGTTTTATAGTTGTATTAAGTCGTAATATACGCTTATTTTTATTTGCTTATATATTGTGTCTAGAAGGGAATCAAGAACGTCTAAGTAAATTCGCGTTGCATTGTAACTCGCACTACTTATAATATTAGTTGTTACAAAAGAATTATTGTTAAGACGCATTTTCTTTATTGCTCTTTCGTTCAATAAAGTATAATTGCTCTTAGTAGAGTTAAGAATCTAGAAATTATATGTTAGCAAAAAACAATAGTAATAAGAACTATTTTTGAGAAGCTTGCGTTTATATTTGAAAAAAGCAATCTCTTAGATATTTTTTGTGTTTTGTCGAGTAACTTTATCTCGAACTTGTTGTTCGTTAATACGCGTTAATCGAATAATAGCTTTGCTAAGAATACATAATTATTTCTTGTCTTCTTTGTTGTCTTTAAAACTACAATCGACATCTTTATAGCAATAACAATTGTATTAGATTTTTTTTTGTTCGAAATCTTCTAAAAGTTATTAATTCTTTTTTTTGTTATTAGTTATGTTTTCTTGACATTCGAGTCTTGCTACTTTTCGTTAATTTTTCTTGTTATTTTGCTTGCTTTAAAATATATATAGAGAATTTAATTGCAAATCGTAGCTTTGCATATACAATTAATTAAGAAAGCTTAAATTTGTGTTATATATAGACTGATCGCGTCGGGTCGGGTCATCGAGTTCGAGCCAGGTTCCTGGCTCGCCAAGACCTGGGTCGGGTTAGAATTTTGATATCGAAAAGTCGATTTGGGTCACGATGTTGATATCGAGTATTTGGGTTAGGTCAAAGGGTAGATATGAAGTACTTAGCGTATAACCTGACCCAACTCGCCAAGACTCGAAAAATTTAGATTATTTTTAAAAAAGTGCATTAATCAACTTAATCAAGTTGATTAATTTAATTAATTTGTTTATAATATTTTATAGTAATGCATTTAGGTAATGCATTTGTACGTTATTTGTGCGTTATTATTTTTAAACTATTTTTAGTAATTCAAATAATGCGAATTTTTTTAAAAATAGAAAATCTTGGCATTTTGACGTCATT
>JAABUQ010012355.1_pt1 | contig 10634 bp, 6 predicted proteins | sample 5560001 | NCBI WGS metagenome assembly JAABUQ01 (sample SAMN10711888, study PRJNA513371) | rock metagenome | isolation source: Antarctica rocks | place: Antarctica: Victoria Land, Finger Mt nord | collected 2015-12-18 | reverse complement strand
TGCATTGACCACTGCCATTGTCCATTTTGGTAGAACGACCATAGTACAGCCAGGTACCACTTGAAAAACTGGCATATTCCTACGCATTCTTGACTCATCTACAGTGTTGATGGCGATCTTGAGGTATGAATTGGTTATCTCAGCATGTTCCAGTTCTGGATAGAATCCTCTCAGTCTGAGCAACGTTTGTTGCGCTCGCTGTTCAACCTCAGGGTGTCCATCGTATAACTTGTTTAAGAACGCTGCTGGCACTTGACCACTTTCAGGGTCCACCATCGCTAATTCAATGTGCGCGGCTGGAGGATGATAGGTCATAACACATTCTTGATTAAGTGGACTTAGCATGCCTCCATATTGGTCCTCTAATTTCAGACAGGTATAGCTTTTGTACGTACCCTGTGGTAAATTTGCGAATGATATTTGGCGTAGTGCAAAGTATATTTGGGGTAAGTTCAAGAGTGGATTAAGCTTTTTAGAAAGGGGTAACCCTCTTCCTGCGGCGGCTATACATATCTGATCTGCATTTATCGTTTCTCGATAACCAGACTCATCAAGAAAATGAATGGTGACAGAGCCATCTGCATTCTTTTCTACGCTCGTGACCTCATGCCCCTGCCGAAATTCTATTCCTAACCGTTTGATTTCAGCTTCTAAAAGTGCCGCTACATACACAGGGTTCAGCCCACGTTGAGGCGTAACGAATGCTGCTGCTACATCGTTAACTCCATCAAACTCTTCTAGCTCAGCGCAAATACTACCTGGATCACCAAACACACGATTATCAAAATCTTCCTCAACACGTTGTGCATAATGATTCGTGATTACTTTTAAACTTTCTCTACATCTTCGCTCTATGTCTTCTCCTGCTTGCATCATACTCAATGACGCGAGAATCCTGGTGTGAGTTTTGCCAGCATAAATAAAATCAGGAAAAAAATGTTCATTTGCGATGCGACCATCCAAACAATCCGTTGTGCTCTTTGCATCGTATGGATACTCGGCACCACTATGATTTTCGCTAACAACACAACTCGTTTCTGTACAAGTGGGGTATATGTGTGGATCACTACTTTTTGCTTTGTCTAAAATGATAACTTCGTATCCTGCAAGTCGTCTCATAATTGCAGCAGTACAACCCGCAATACCTGCGCCAATTATAACGTGCAATTCATGCCTTCTCATGATTCTCTCCTTTCTCTCTTCACGGTTATTTATATAGTGCCTTACAACTATAGAAGATGTCTAAGTATCTAAAGCTTTCATCCTAGCAAAGTATAACTATCTACGCTTGTATAATGCATCGGACAAATTGCTCATAGTGGCAGAGTCTTTGTAAATAGTGGAAGAAGCATTTAGCATAGGAAGAAATACCCATTATTGGGGGAGAACGGGTCAGTTATCAATAGCTCATGATGTATCGGACCACGAAGTCAAAGCCACATACTTGAAAAGGTCACAGAGTTGCGATGGATTCCTGATGCAAATCCTGCGTCTTTAGATTTGGGGTAATTGATTGTGATGTTTTGGCTGTCTCATGCGTTATCTTTAGTAGTAGGATAGTAGAAAGGAGGATTAGATGTATCCATCACTTGAGTTTTATCAAAAAACCTACTCGAATGCATGTTATCGTAGTGCGTGTCTAGTACAGAAAGACCTTGTGCGGGCAATGATACAGACTCCAGACGAGGCGTTCACCTTGTGTAGTTCGCCAAATCGTAAACCACCCACCTTGCTATGTTTTAAGAACCTGGGAACCTATGGTTTAGAACAACGCTTTTTGCATGGTAATGTCACAACGCTGTGGTTAACCCAAATTTTCTCGCATAGGGCTTCATCCAACTAGAACGAAATGTTCTACATAGATGAGTCCTTTTTTTACGCCTATCTTCCCTCTTTTGTTAGCAGAACTTCCATCCTCCCTCTCTTATTTTCCCTCTTCCAACAATCTTTCTAGCCATTGCATCGTATCTTCTATCAAAAGTATAGAGCGTGGAGTAATAGCCGATGGCCGTGCGGATTTCAGCAGACGTAGTGATTCACCTATAGGCAACGTTCTTCGCACTACTGTACGAGCAATGCGCTCGTTGTATCTCCGTAGTCCTAGCAGTGCTAATGCAAGAAAATAGGGGTTCTGCCCCCCGCTATTCCCTGTAAACCAGTGCTCCAATACGTCTTCTCGCATACGTAGGAATTGTATATTTCTATTGCCATCACCAGCCGCCTGCACCATCGTCGCAATCCCTAAAAGCACTATACTCCAACCTACTTCGTTAGACCACCCTTCTATGAGAAGTTGCCGAATACTTGGATCGTTAAATATCTGTATCTCTTCCGATACGCTAATCGAGGTGAGGTTCCACAAAAAGAAACAAAGGTCTTCGGGCGACGCCTCTTTTAATTGCTGTGTTTGCTGCTGCATACTCACGTATTCGCAATATCTCTGCGCCATATGCTCATCAATATACCTGTACGTGTTCCATAGAAAGAGTCCAATATCTCTTAGAGGTGCCTTCTCAAACTTCTCAGTAAGATTAGAGGTGAGAAGACCCTGACGGATGAGAGGTAGATACGCGGCGTCTATATTTGCAATATTAAAAATAAACAACTGAATACCGTGTATATCACTCGCAGCAAGAGCATTTTGTAGGACAGCAGGCTGGCGCAAGGGAGCAAGTAATGCAGGGAGATGTGTCGCGTCTATAGATCGCGTATGATGCAGTAAGAGCGCGAATTGCCGTAAATCAGCGTGAGCTATCCGCTCCGCTATTGCTGTAGTCACAAGCAGATCAAGGGCTTTTCGTGCAAGTCCTTGTCCCTTCTGGCGTATTCCAGAGATACGGTCAAGAAATTCGCCTATCTCGTCCAAAGGTTCTGTGGTGAGTCGTTCCCGCAAAAATTGTTCCTGAAAGAGCATATAACCTTCTTGTATGGTTTGAAACGCATACTGATAGAGTAAAAAGGTTCCAATTGAACCTAGCAGTGCATCATGAAAAATATCAGCGATATCCCGTGCAGAGCAAGAAGCTAAAAAACTTTCCCAGAATGCTTTCGTTGAGGCTTTACGTAATTGTTCCAGGTCCTCTAAGGAAGTCTCTTGCACATGGCAAAGCTGCCCGATGTCTGTTGGATTGAGTACCTCTAATAACCTTGTTGCGTTAGAACCTGGAATAGATTTGAGAGCGCGTAGCAACGAGGCAAGGCGGCGTACATTTCCTTGTTTTACACGTTGGGCGACCTGCTCTATATCCAACGCCTCGGCAAATTCGACTATCTGCTCGTGTGTATACCCAAACCGTTGCATCAACTGCATGATTTGGTCCACTGATCCAATATTGCTGACGCTTGCCTTCATAGATAACATCCATACAGGTAGCAGCCTCAACAAGGCTTGCGCTTGACTTGGCGAGATTTTTTCGAGTGTATAGAGTGTCCAGAACAGGCTTTGCAGACTTACCCTGTCACACTCTTGCGCCAATTGTTGTATATCGAGTGACGCAGCAAAATGCTGGAGTTGTGTGTCTGTATACTCATATATTTGCAGTTGCTTCACCATGTCCTGAAAGTTTCGCACAGTAGTTTTGGCAACAAGTACCTCTATTGGAATGCTTGCAAGCAACAACCTTGCTTGTGAAGAGATAATCGCATGTAACGTCCGTAGCAGTCTAAACAAGCTTTGAATATTCTCTTCCGCCATATTTTGAGCAAGTTGTTGCATAGGAAGTGTATCCACAACAACATATGCAAGTTTGTCATCAACATATTTTATATTTTGAACAAGTACAGCCATCTCTTGAAATGATATTTTTACTAGCCTTGCACATATACCTTTTATTCCTGAGATACGTACTATTCTATCCATCAAATACGCGCCTCTGCTACCATCAAATTTTGCCACTTTGAAGACATAGCCTATCGCATCTATAGTGGTTTCTTTACTAAATTGATCGGCTGTACTCTCCTGTAAATCACGATTGGTGAGCAGTTGTCTTAAAATATCTTCATGTCTTTGCCGTGTAAGGCTGTCATACACAGTAATATAATTCGCTGGTTTCGCGCTCAAATATACTTCGAGCACCGATGTTACCAAAGAGTTAATATTCTCTTGTGTTATCACTCCATACTGCTTAAAAACAGAGGCAAGAAAAAATTCTCTCGCCTCCGTTGGATGTAATACGAGATCATAAAGCTGACCATATCCAATAACAGCCGAATGTATAAGCAGTTTCTCTTTCTGTAACTGCTTGATCTCATCTTGTGGAAGCTTCTTTTCGACAAAGGCTATATGTGCTCGTATTTCGTAGCGTTGTAGCGCACAAAGCGTTGCTAATGCTGTGCCATATACAGAAAGGTATTTTGTTTCTAGTGCTTGGTACAGGTCTTCCTGTCGTACTTCACTAAGACGATGCTGTGGTCCAAGTGCTCTCCACACATCTAAACGGCTACGCGAAATGACGAGATTGTGTGCATGTTGCTTTTCAAGTGCTGCGTTATCATCACTTTTCAGCAGAAACTTGTAGTCGGAGACCATTTGACGAAGTGTTGTTACATATTGTTCGATGACCTGCAAAAAGATATCTTCCGAACGAACCTGTATTTTTTCGTCATCTGTAAACATCTGAAGATAGGAACCGTTTTCACCTTGTGTCTCATGCAGGTTTGTCCTCGATACGAGAAGACATTGAGCATATGTTGGTGGTTGCTCTTTCCACTGACGACAAAACTCGTCTACCTCTCTTGGTACAAGGTGGCAGTTATCCAAAGTATAGAGAATCCCCGGTTGATCGTGTTCCCTTGCTAACGCATACCATTTACGCCCATCCCCTACCTCTGCATGTTTTACATCCTTGTAGCCAACACGATAACCAGCGCGTTCCTGCATATATTTTGCGAACGCGATAGCCAGAACCGTTTTCCCTGCTGCGGCGCGACCAAGTAGAAGCACACGCTGTCCTGTGTTGAGTGCCTTTTCTAGCTTAGCAAAATACTCCTTTTCAGGGACATAGATACTCCCTCGTTCATAATCCTCCTGGAACCAGTGTCCCTCCATATCAAGGAAAGTCGTGATATGCGTAAAGTAGTTGAGGACACTATTCGCAAAGCGAAAAGGATTTTGGCTCGTAGAATGTGTGGAGGTGGAAGAACCTTGTAGCTCTTTAATTGATTTGTTGATCTCTTTTGCGATATCCGCAAACGCCGCGTCACGGTTACGCCACATACTAATTGGCTTACCATTTGTGGGAAGTGATGCGAGACGTGTAAAAGGCTCATCCTCTATATACACGGGTCGCAAAAGAATAGGAATGACACGCGCATCTCCTGCCTGATGTCGCTCCATTGCACGCAGCATCTCAGCACTATAATAGTAGTCTGAAGCCAGGAAATCAGGGCTAATAAGTAGAAGAATGACCGAAGCAGTTTCGAGATGTTTGTCTATCTCCTGCTGCTGCTCCTTACCCGCGCTAATCTCTCGGCGTGACCAACCCTCGATAAGACCTTTGCGTTGCAACCCAACCAGGTGCTTTTCTAGTTCCTCTCGTAACGCCTCGTCTTTAGCAGAGGGTGCATACGAGTAAAACAACGTAACGGCCTGCTTTGGAACATCCACCACTCGTTACGCTCCTTTTATGAGATCGTTGACAAGACTTCGGATGTCTTTAACAACCGAAGTCAACGCGGCATCGCGGCTCGACCAGGCAGTCAAGGGCTTTTTATCTCGTGGCAGTGCCAGCAGTTTTTCAAGGTCTGTCTGTTCCCATCCCTCGGTTTCCCGTAAAATAATGGGTACGACCACTGCCTTTCCGGTTCTATGGCGTACAAGTGCTCGCTCTAACTGTCCACGATATAAGTCGTCTGAGGCCATATAATCGGGACTAATCAAAAGGAGGATAATATGTGCGGTATCTAAGTGATGCCATACCTCTCCCTTACGATCTGCTCCTGCATAAATTTCTTGATCGTGCCAATGCTTTATAAGTCCCTGCCGACTTAACATAGTCAGGTGCTTTTTTAATTCGCCAAGTAGAGCTTTATCTTCCTGTGCATATGAGATAAAAAGATTAAGACCTTGTGTACTGGTAGACTCGGCAGAAGGGATAGCAGCATCAAACAAACTGTCCTGTGTATTCTGTAATGAAGGGGAAGGACCTGTTGAAGGAGTGAGTAAAAATATATGCGTTGGATCACTTCCTGTACGAACAAGCAATTCTGGCGTCTGTTCCTCAGCTGTGCCTTCCAAAAGCAAGGCAGTTTGCCCTTGCTCGAAGGCTTCTCGAATTGATCTGCCGAAGCCAATAGCGCGATAAAAAGACGCCGCGAAGGTTCTTGCCGCATCGTCTCCAATCGTCGCATTCATCCCCACCACACACTCTATCTCCTGTCGTATCGCTTCCGCTTGAATTTTAGAATAACAGGCGTTGAGAACAACGAGACGTATATTGTCCTTGAACGTCTTAAAAAACGTCGCAAGAGCCTTAGAAGATACAGGGTTGGGAAATCCATCTTTGTTTACAAGCTGCAATTCCCCCGTTGCTGTACCATGGCCGCTAAAATGGACGATCTGTGGTCGATGCCGATTGAGAGATTGTAACAAATCATCTGGCCTCGCTGCCCACGCTGGAACTAATTCAAGCCGATCACGATGCTCCGACGCGTATACCTTCTCGTCAATCAGCCGCATCTCTTCGTCGAGAGCAAGTTTACTTGTTCCTAAAGGGTTGGCAGCAAGAAACAACACCTTGATTTTGCTCACACAGTGCTCCTCATCCTCGTTTCTATTACAAGGATTATAATCTTCCAGGGGGCTAATGTATAGTGCCAAAAACTAGTGTGGCGCATCAAGCATCGCGCGAATAAATCCAATGCCAACAGAGAGCCAATCGAACGAACGTGTCCACGTCACCCACTCTTGCTGTGTAGGCCAGCTGGGTCTATAGCGCGGAATCATCTCCTTTGGCATCACTACCGCCCATTTACTGCCTTCGCCCAACCCCCCTGGCGTGATGCGCATACTGATATTAAAAACATTCTCATTAGGAAGATGCTCTTTCCAATCAGGCATAGCTTTTAGCAGGGGGTCACGTCGCCATACACTAAACAAAGTAGGTGTCTCTGCACTTTTTCCCTGTGGCAATGCAAGTACTTGTCCAACAATGACAGAACGTTCCCATTCTGGAAACCGCAATGACACCGCATAACGGTACTCGTCCAGCCCCATAGCTTGTAAAACAGCCCGCGCACCCTCACGCTTGAAACGTCGCTCTGTGTCACTTTGCCAGATTTTTACCATTGCATCAAGCCGTTTTTTCTTGTCCTCTTCGCTTAAAGTCGCAAGAGGACCACTGTCAAGCGGGTACTGTTGTTTTTGCATCAAGTGCTCCTAAACCCGAAGAAAAATATTCCTGTAACCACACCACAAGGTCATCTGCTAATGGCGCGACAAAGGTACACGGTTTGTTGTCAGGATACCGACGTAGTTGTAGACTATAGGCATGGAGAAATTGCCTTGAAGGTGCTATCTCTATTGCGCCATCTTCTGCATGAGGTGCATACATCTTGTCCCCCACAATCGCGTACCCAAATGCCGCCAGATGAGCGCGAATCTGATGTGTGCGACCAGTAATAGGTCGTACCTCAAGCAGTAGAAACCCGTTCTCAGCAGCAAGTACTCGACACTGCGTTATAGATTCATCGCCATCAGGACCAACAATGCTGCGTCGGCGGTCGTCAGGGTCGCGTTGCAATGGTCCATTGAGTTCTAGCGTATCATCACCAAGTTTAAAAAGATCAAACATGATATCTACTGGTATATGCACTCCATCAGAAGCATATCGCGTAACAGTAAAAGCCGTCCTCGGACTCGTCCACATAGGTGCGTCCTTGTGTACAACCGCAAGATAGCGTTTCTCAATCGTGTGATCGTGAAATTGCTTGATAATATGCCTCCTCGCACGCTCTGTTCTTGCGAGGGCAACAACGCCTGATGTATCTTTATCAAGCCGATGCAACAGACAGGGACGTGGCAAAGGACCATCTTCTTTCCAAAGTCGCTCACGACGCCTTTCTCGTAACATCACCTGTACATGGAGAGGCGCACCCGCCCACTCCGCTTCGTCTGGTAGTTCAGGTGGTCGCCACTGCTCTACTTCCTGCTGCGCGAGATACAGAAGCAAAGCATCCCATAGCGTGTTGCCATCAGCATTTTTGTACGTAGGATGAATGACAATACCCGCCGACTTATTAAGTACAAGGAGGTGATGATCTTGATGAATAATTGCGATATCGGTAGCTTTCATATCACAAGTATAAGCTCTTTTCGCTTTTAGAGTCAACATATTATCTTATACATTTCAAGGCTATAAGAAGTTCAAAAAGATAGTATGTTGACCCTCTTTTCAGGCATGATAAGATATGTACACGTTACTCATCTGGAAACACACCGTCAAATAGACAAAGAGGTGTTATATGTCTTTTGTTCAATACCACGCGCAACCGGAGTTGCGCGATCCAATTATGATTGTCGCCTTCGCTGGCTGGAATGATGCCGCAGACTCGGCGACAACAGCCGTGAAGTTTTTAATTGATAAGTGGAAACCAACAAAATTCGCGGAGATCGACTCAGAGGATTTTTTTGTTTTCACAGACGCAAGACCAACCGTTAAGTTGGTTGATGGCTTGCAACGAGCCGTTGTTTGGCCTACTAACCAGCTCTTTGCATACACATCACCCGACAGTACTCATGATATCATTCTCTTTCTCGGCGTCGAGCCGCAACTCAAATGGAAGACGTTTAGCGAGACATACCTTGAAGTGTGTCGCCGCTTTAGTGTATCCGAGGCGATCTTTCTGGGCGCATTACTAGCAGAAGTGCCACACTCAACGGCAGTCCCCATATCGGGTACCTCCACAACAACTGAGGTGATGGAACGCTTGCGTGAAATGGAGATTCGCAACTCACGCTACGAAGGACCAACAGGGATGCTTGGTATCCTGCAAGAAGTATGCCGCCAAGCAAATATTCCAGCAGCAAGCCTATGGGCAGCAGCACCCCATTATCTTGCCGCAACTCCTAATATTAAGGTCACAGCAGCACTTCTCACCTACGTCAATACCTTCCTGTCTCTTGGACTAGACTTGAGCGATATTCAATCAGATGCGGTACGCTTTGAAGAGCAAATTACATCACTCGTGGCGCGTGACTCGGAGGCAAGTGCGTATGTACGCAAGTTAGAAGAGCAAGTTGATGATGACGATGACGACGACGACGACGATGACAATCCTGATGTAATTGTTGGCACAGGCCCACTCCCTAGTGCCGACTCGCTTATTCGTGGCGTCGAAGAGTTGTTGCGCAAAGAACGTGAAAGTGGTTCACAACAACTGTTTGATGACGATGACGAGGAGAACGAGTAAGAGATGAGTCAAGCACTTTACACATTAGAAGAGGTCTTTCAACCGCGCTCAATTGCTATATTGGGCGCGTCTCGTGCCCCCCAAAAGTGGGGCAATGTCGCCGCCAAACAACTCATCATCGGTGGTTTCCCTGGTAAAATATATCTCATCAATCCTTCCGTACCAGAAATATTAGGACAACCAACCTATCCAAGTGTCCGTGCTGTGCCAGGACCTGTTGACCTTGCGATCATTGCTACCGCCTTTGCGCATGTCGAACAAAGTATTGACGATTGCATCGCAATGCGCGTGAAAGGTATTGTAGTTATCACCGCAGGCTTTAGCGAGACAGGCTCGGCAGGTCGTGCGTTAGAACAAGCATTAGTTGCGCGTTGTCATGAGCATAGCATTCGCATTATCGGCAGCAACTGCATGGGATTATACGTTAAAAGCTCACGTATCAACACATTGGGCATGGTATTTCCGCTTCCAGTCGGTCCTATTGGTCTTGTCTCACAAAGTGGCAATCTCGGTATGTATTTCTATGCACAGGCTCACCTCGATGGACTTGGCTTCACCACGTTCATTAGCATAGGCAACGCCGCTGATGTCACGTTCCCCGAATGTATGCAGTATCTCGCTCGTGATCCAGAGACAAAAGTTATCGCGGGCTATGTTGAAGCAGTGCAAGAAGAAACCTTGCGTCAAGTCACACGTGACATGCTCGAACAAGGTAACTACAAGCCGACAGTTATTTTACTGAGCGGTGCTACGGAGGTTGGAGTACGCGCGGCACTGGCTCACACAGGCTCAATTGCAAGAGTCCGTCCCGATCACGACACAGGTCTCCTCGGTAGTGGCGTTGTGCGCGTTCTACGCTCCGACGAATTATTTCCTGTTGCGCAAGCACTCGCGCTACAACCACCAACTCCACAAGGCAGAAACCGTATCGCAATTGTCGGCGATGGTGGGGGTAGTGTCGTTGCTAGCGGTGATGCTCTCATTCGCGCAGGTATGCAGGTTCCCGTTCTCAAAACAGAGACCCAACAAGCCCTCAGAGAGCTTATGCCTGCACGCGCAACCGCAACCAACCCTATCGACGTTGCAGGGGCTGCCGACGAAGACCCATTATCGTTCGCAAACTTGACAGAGATATGCCTTAAAGATGATGATATTGATGGTGTCGTCATCACAGGACTCTTTGGTGGCTATCGTTGGCTGCTTTCAGAAGACTTTGGACCACGCGA
>JAABUQ010012354.1_pt1 | contig 10634 bp, 12 predicted proteins | sample 5560001 | NCBI WGS metagenome assembly JAABUQ01 (sample SAMN10711888, study PRJNA513371) | rock metagenome | isolation source: Antarctica rocks | place: Antarctica: Victoria Land, Finger Mt nord | collected 2015-12-18 | reverse complement strand
CGGGGCCGCGCGAGACCAGCATGGGAACGATGCACTTGGCCTACGTCCGCGACCCCGACGGCCACAAACTCTGCGCCATCCATCGACCGGGATAGCGCGGGCGGCGGCGCGGGCGGGAGCGGCCTACCCGAAGCGGTCGCCCAGGTAGACGCGGCGGACTTCGGGGTCGGCGAGGATGGCGTCGGGGGCGCCCTCGAACAGCACCTCGCCCGCGTGGATGATCGAGGCGCGGTCGATGATGTCCAGCGTCTCGCGCACGTTGTGGTCGGTGATCAGCACCCCGATCCCCTGCCCTTTCAGGTAGGCGATCACCTCGCGGATGTCGGTGATGGCCAGGGGATCGATACCGGCGAACGGCTCGTCCAGCAGCATGAAGGCGGGCTCGCTGGCCAAGGCCCGGGCGATCTCGCAGCGCCGCCGCTCGCCCCCCGACAGCGAGACCGCCGGGGCCGCGCGCAGATGGCTGATCCGCAGCTCCTCGAGCAGGCGGGTCACGGTCTCGGAGGCGCGGGCCGGGTCGGGCTGGCGCAGCTCCACCACCGCGGCGACGTTCTCCTCCACCGTCATGCCGCGGAAGATCGAGGTCTCCTGCGGCAGGTAGCCGACGCCCATGCGCGCGCGCTGGTACATGGGCTGGGCGGTGATATCCTCGCCATCGAGATAGATGACGCCGTAGTCGACGCCGATCAGGCCGGTGATCATGTAGAAGCAGGTGGTCTTGCCCGCCCCGTTCGGCCCGAGCAGGCCCGCCACCTCGCCCCGGCGCAGGCGCAGGCTGACGCCCTTGACCACCGGCCGGCCACGGAAGGTCTTGCCCACATTGTCGACAAACAAGCCCTCGCGCAGTTCCGGCGCGACCTGCGGGCCCAATTCGAGCGTGCGTCTCAATCGGCGGCCCTCCGCGGGGCGGGGCGGATCAAGAACGCTTCTTCTTGGGGGCGGCGCTCGCGGGGGCGGGCGCACCGGGCGTCCCGGGCTTGGCCTGGCCGGGCGGCGTCGCCTGCTGCGGGTAGATGATGGTCCGCACCCGGCCGCTGTTGTTGGTCAGGGTGGAGTGACCCGTCTTCTGCTCGATCACCAGCTTCTCGCCGGTCAGCACGTTCTTGTCCTGGGTCAGGATGACGTTGCCGGTGAGGGTAATGGTGTCGGGCAGCTTCAGGTAGGTGCCGTGGTCGCCCTTGGCCGTCTCGGTCGGGGTCACGTAGTAGACCGGGCCCGCCGCCTCCATCCGCTCGATGCCGCCGAAGCTCTGCCCGGGGGTGGACGGGGCGTTGGGATTGTTGGGCTTGGCCGCGGAGTAGATGTCGAGCTGGGGCGTGCGGATGCGCGCATTGCCCTGGATGGCCTCGACATTGCCCTTGTAGATGGTCAGGTGCTGTTCGCGGAAGCTGTCCAGGCTGTCGGCGGTGATGTCGACGGGCTGGTTGCCGGCGAAACCCGGCGAGCCCGAGACGCTGGTCGAGCTGCCCGCCGGGGCCGCCGCCGGGGGCTTGGGCGCGGGCGCAGCCGTCGCAGCGGCGCTCCAGACCGCCGCGCTCAAGCCCAGAAGTATCGCCCCGCCCCGTCTCATGCCGTTCTCACCGCGCGCCGCGCCCGTCGCCTTGAAGGATGTGACTCTTCACGTTGCCGGTGAACGTGACGTGATGGCCCCGGTCGGTGATCGCATACGACGAAGCGGAGATATGGCCCATCGGGCCGTCCCCTGTCACAGCCTCGTCCCCCTGCGCCGTGCCGAGTTTCAGGTCCATCACGGCGCGCTGGCTGCGGAAGACATAGCCCGTCCCGTCTTCGAGCACCGCGTCGCCGATCAGGGTGAGCCGGTCGGTGTCCTCTCTATACAGGCCGGCGACGGAGCGCATCGTCGTCGGCTGCGGCGCTTTGCCCACCAGCGTGCCCCGCGGCTCGACCAGCTGCACCTGGTAGGGATTGCGAGGATCGCGCGTCGCCGAGTCGGCGGTCATCAGATAGGGCTCGCCCCGCTCGTCGCGGCCGCGGTACTTGGGGTTGACCATGTGGACCACGGCCAGCTCCGCCGCGCCCGCGGCGATGCGGGCCACGATGGTGCGGACGCTGATCCAGCCCACCACCAACACCGCCAAGCCCAGCATGGTCCAGGGCAACAGGCGGCGGACCAGCTTGACGCGGGCCGAGCGCTTGCGCCACGCCGCCATCTCTCGGGCGCGTGAACGGACATGACGCGATGCGTCCGCCGGGGTGTCGCGGCCGCCCCCGGGACGGCCGGGGCCTGCGAGATCGAGGCTCATGGCTTGACGCTCATGGGGCTGCACTCGTCAGCTGTGGGCGAAGATGTCGACGTCTTCCCATCCGCGCACGTCCAGCTCGGAGCGGTGGGGCAGGAACCGGAAGCTGGCGCGCGCCAGCGCGTCGCGACCCTCGCGCGCCAGCATGACGTCCAACCTGGCGCGAAGCGCGTGCAGGTGCAGCACATCGCTGGCGGCGTAGGCCTGCTGATCGGGGGTCAGGGTGTCGGTGCCCCAGTCGCTGCTCTGCTGCGCCTTGGACAGGTCCACACCGATCAGCTCGCGGGTCAGGTCTTTGAGCCCGTGCCGGTCGGTGTAGGTGCGCGCCAGCTTGGACGCGATCTTGGTGCAGTAGACCGGCGCGGTCAGCACGCCGAGGTGGCGGATGAACATGGCGATGTCGAACCGCCCGAAGTGGAAGATCTTCACCACGCCCGGGTCGCCCAGCAGCCGCTTGAGGTTGGGAGCGTCGTACCCGGGCCGGGTCAGCCGAACGAGATGGGCGTCGCCGTCGCCGGCCGACAGCTGGACCACGCACAGGTCGTCGCGGCCGAGCCGCAGACCCATGGTCTCAGAGTCGATCGCCACCGCCTCGCCGAAGCTCAGCCCGTCGGGAAGATCGCCTTGATGCAGGTGAACGGTCAAAGCTGAAAGGTTCTAGCCCAACGTTTGAAGGCGACGGTCATGTTGTCACCTTTCGCAAGGCTGTCCGGCTTCGGCCGCGCATTGAGCACGCGAGTTGGTGCCCAGGAGAGGACTCGAACCTCCACGGCCGTTAAGCCACCGGCACCTGAAGCCGGCGCGTCTACCATTCCGCCACCTGGGCCCTCGTCGACCCGGCGCCCGGTTCGCGAAGAGCGCGGACGTCTAGAGGAGCGGTCGAAGCGGGTCAATGGCCGCCGCCGCCCGTCCTCCCGGGTGAGCGCTCGCAGCTTTCCCGGGACGACGCAGGACCGACGAGCGCCGGCCGACGGCGGCTCAGCGCTCCTCCGCATCCTGGTCGGGAAGGCCTTCGACCTCCTCGTCGGGGAAGTCCTCCTCCTCTTCCTCCAGGAAGGGAATGTCCTCGGCCTCGTCCTCGGCGACCTCTTCCTCCTCGTAAGCCACGCCGATGTCGGCGTCGGGCGCATCGGGGGTCGCCGGCTCGTCGGCGTCTTCGGCCTCGATCGGCTCGGCCTCGGCGGCCTCGTCGATCTCGGGCGTGTCCTCGGGCTCGTCCTCGAAGCCCTCGGCGTCCTCGGACGCCTTGGCGGGCTTGTCGGCCTTGTCGTCGGCTTCGTAGTCGGGCGCCGCGCCGCGGGTTCGCACCCGGCGCGTCTTCACCGCCTCTTCGGGGTCGAAGCTCGCGCCGCACTTGGGGCACAATGCCGGACGGCGGTTCAGGTCATAGAACTTGGATTGGCAGGTGGGGCAAATCTGCTTTGCCCCCAGTTCGGGATTGGCCAAAACGGGGCGATCCTTGATGAGTAGGGTAAGCGTCGCGGAAGACGTCGGGCGCGGGGCGGCGGCTCACTTGCCATGCGGGGTCCGCCCTGTCAAAAGCCGCCGCCCCGCCGGCCGGACCTCGTGACGGGCGGAGCGCGCAATGGACGACGGGGCGGGAGGGCGGCTGACGGCTCGGCGAAGCGGTCTCCTGCGGGGAGTCGTGCGCGCGCCGGGCGACAAGTCGATCTCACACCGCGCGCTGATCCTGGGCGCCCTGGCCGGCGGCGTCACCGAGATCGAGGGCCTGCTCGAGGGCGACGACGTGCTGCGCACCGCCGCCGCCATGCGCGCGTTCGGCGCGCAGGCGGAGCCGCTCGGGCGAAGCCGCTGGCGAATCGAAGGCCGGGGCGAGCTGGCCGAGCCGGGGGACGTGATCGACTGCGGCAACGCCGGCACCGGCGCGCGGCTGATCCTGGGCGCGGCGGCGGGGTACGCCCTGGCCGCGACCTTCACCGGGGACGCCTCGTTACGGCGGCGGCCGATGGGACGGGTGCTGGAGCCGCTGACCCGGATGGGCGCGCGCTCCCTGGGCCGCCGCGGCGAGCGGCTGCCGCTGACCCTGCGCGGCGGCGGGCTGCGGGCGATCGACTATCGCCTGCCGGTCGCCTCGGCCCAGGTGAAGTCCGCCGCCCTGCTGGCGGGACTGAACGCGCAGGGCGTCACCACCGTGATCGAGCCCGAGCCCACTCGCGACCACACCGAGCGCATGCTGCGCGCCTTCGGCGTCCCGGTGGACACGACCGACGGCCCGGACGGGCGGCGGGTGAGCGTGGAAGGCGGGGCGCGTCTCTCGGCTACGTGCATCGTCGTGCCCGGAGACCCCTCGTCAGCCGCCTTCCCCGTCGTCGCCGCCCTGCTGGTCCCAGGCTCGGAGGTCACAGTCGAAGGTGTGCTGCTGAACACGCTGCGCACCGGCCTGTTCGACACGCTTGTCGAGATGGGCGCCGACCTGACGGTGCTGAACCGGCGCGAGCAGGGCGGCGAGCCCGTGGGCGACCTGCGCGCCCGCGCCTCGAGCCTGCGCGGGGTGGACGTACCGCCCGAACGCGCGCCCTCGATGATCGACGAATACCCGATCCTGGGGGTCGCCGCCGCCTGCGCCGAGGGGACCACCACCATGCGCGGCATAGGCGAGCTGCGCGTCAAGGAGAGCGACCGCATCGCCCTGACGGCCGCGGGCCTGCGCGCCTGCGGAGCTGAGGTGGAGGAGACGCCCGACAGCCTTACAGTCCACGGCCGGGGACGTCTTCCGCCGGGCGGCGCCCTGGTGCAGACTCAAGGCGACCACCGCATCGCCATGGCCCACCTCGTCCTGGGCCTCGCCGCCGACCGCCACGTCAGCGTGGACGAGCCGGGCATGATCCGAACGAGCTTCCCAGGCTTCGTCGAACTGATGCGCGGGCTGGGTGCCGAGATCGACTGACGTCACCTAATACAATGGCGTGCTCAGGCCTGGGCGGACTGGGCTCCAGGATGGCTCGACTCGCTCTCGGCGGCGGCGCTCGGGGCGGCCAAGGCGGGAGAGGGCTTGGGAGCGGCGAAGGGGGGCTTTCGCTCCTCGGCGCCGCCCTCGGGCTCGCCGTCACCCGACAGCAGCACCGCCAGCCAACGCGAGCTCGGGAACTGAGCCAGGATGATGACGGCCATGACCGTGAGCGGGGTGGACAGGAACATGCCCGGCAGCCCCCAGACCGCCCCCCAGAAGGCCAGGGCCAGCAGCACCACTACGGGGTCTATATTCAGGCTGTCCCGCTGCATCCGCGGCAACAGCACGCTGCCGACCACGAACATGACGACCTGCAGAGCCCCGAACAGCACGATAGGCTGCCACAAGGTCGTGAACTGCACTAGCGCGAACAGGGGCGGCAGCACCGCGCCAACAATGCCGCCGATCACCGGGATGTAGCATAGGACAAAGATCAGAAAGGCCCAGAACACCGCATTGTCCAGCCGCACCAGGGCCATCGCCGCCCAGGCCCCGACGGCGATCAGCACGCCCGTGACGGTCTGCAGCCACAGATAGCTCTGCAGCCCGTTGCGGATGCGGTCGAACACCGCCTCCGCGTGGCGACGCTCGCGCGGGTCGGGGAACAGCGAGCCGACCTTTTTGGCCGCTCCCTGCCGCGAGGCGATGAGGAAGCCGAGATACAGCAGCACCGTCATAGTCCCCGCCCCGAACGACTGCAGCCAACCCACCAGCGCGCCGACGTACTTGCCGGGGTTGAGCTGGTTGACGAGCGACTGCACGGTGGGCGGCACCTTGATGTGGAACAGGCCGGCGACCTTGGCGATGACGCTGTTCAGGCGCGGGGCGTCGGCGATCAGCTCGTTGACGAAGCCCGCTCCGTTCTCGGCCACCACCCAGACCACCGCCAGCGTGCCGCCGACCGTCAGCAGCAGGGCGAGCGGCAGGGCCGACCATTCGGGCAGGACGCGGGCGCGGTCCCTGATCTGGCGGGCGAAGCCGTCGATCATCACCGCCAGGAACAAGGCCAGCGCCAGCGGCGCCAGTATGCCCGACATCCACGACAGGCCATAGGCGGTGGCGAGCACCGCCAGAATCACGAGCGCGCCGCGGCTGGTCGACGTGCCGGTCTGGGCAAGCGGGCTGGGCATGAACGGCCTTGAGCAGCGGCGGTCTGGGTCGCGCCACTACGATTGTGGGACGTGAGAAGGCCGCGGGTCAACCTGCGCCGGTCGTTTCGGCCCTGCGCGGCTTCGGCCAGGTTGCGCCCTCAATCTCGTTGGGGAATAACGCTCCGCTCTCTGCGACCCCCTCCCGGCCGGTGCCTCCTATGAAATCCGCCGTGTGCATGATCGTCAAGAACGAGGAGCGGCTGGCGCCCGAGTGGATCGCCTATCATCTCGCCCTGGGATTTGACGCCTGCCTGGTCTATGACAACGGCTCCACCGACCGGACCGCCGAGATCGTCGTGCGCGCCGCGGCGCTGGGCGATGTCAGGTTGGTGAGCTGGAATCAGCAGTCGTTTTCATATCAGGTCGACGCATATCATCACGCAATCAGAACTCTAGGAGCCGAGTTCGATTGGATTGCCTTCATCGACTCCGACGAGTTCATCGCGTCTCCATCGTCTGACAACATTTCTGACTTGCTGAACACGTCTGAAGATGTGTCGGGCATCGTGCTGAACTGGGCTGTCTTCGGCTCCTCCGGCCGTGTCGCCCGTCCGGACGGTCTCGTCATCGAATCGTATCTCAGGCGCGCACCCGATGATTTCGGGCCGAACTGCCACACGAAGATGTTTGTCAATACGAGGTCGAGCGCGCAATTCCTGAACCCTCATCTTGCGGCGCTGGACGGCCTCATCGTCGACGTCGCGGGAGCTGAGCCCCAATGGACCGTACCCGGCGTGACGATCCGGCCGGTTCTCGAGCCCTGGCGGGTGAACCACTATTTCACGCGTTCCCGCGAGGATTGGGATATCAAAATGACGCGCGGCTATCCGAACGTGGAGCGGCGCACCGGAGCCGAGTTCGCCGGAATGGACCGCAACGACGTCGTGGACGAGAGCTTGCTGCGCTTCGCCGACCGCGTGCGGGCCTTGGTGCAGGTCATCGTCCCAGACGGGGTTTCCGACCCGGCCTGAGGCGGGGTTGCGGGATCGGTTCCGGCGCCCGACCTTGGCGGCATGGAGCTGGTCCCCGACTTTCGCCCGCGGACGCCCGAGGGCGACGATCGCGCGCGGCTGGTGTGCGGGCATTGCGGCTTCGTCGACTATGTCAACCCGCGCATAGTGGTGGGGTCGGTGGTCAGTTGGACCGCTTCAAGCGAGGCGCCCCGCATCCTGCTGTGCCGCCGGGCCATCGAGCCGCGCCGGGGCTTCTGGACCCTGCCCGCCGGCTATCTCGAGACCGGCGAGGCGGTGCGGGCGGGTGCGGCGCGGGAGGCGCGCGAGGAGGCCTGCTGCGAGATCGCCGTCGACGCCCTGCTGGCCGTCTACGACATCCCGCGCATCAGCCAGGTGCAGCTGATGTTCCGCGCCACGCTGGCCGCTCCGACCTTCGCCGCGGGCGTGGAGAGCCTGGAGGTCGGCCTGTACGGCTGGGAGGAGATCCCATGGGGCGAGCTGGCCTTTCCGTCGGTCGGCTGGGCGCTGAACCACTGGCGCGAGACCTTCTGGCAGGCCGCCTTTGTTCCGTTCACGGCTCCCGAGGGGGACCATCGCCTTGGCTGACCCCCTGTTTCCGGCCCCGGGATCGACGGCCGAGCTTGAGCGCGGTGCGGCGCTGACTCCACGTTTCGACGCCGCGGGCCTGGTCGCCGCGGTGGCCACCCACGCCGACACCGGCGAAGTGTTGATGCTGGCCTGGATGAACGCCGAGGCCCTGCGCCTGACGCTGGAGACGCGGGAGGCGCACTACTGGAGCCGCTCGCGTCGCGCGCTCTGGAAGAAGGGCGAGACCAGCGGGCAGGTGCAGCAGGTGGCCGAGGTCCGCGTCGACTGCGACCAGGACGCGGTTTGGTTGAAAGTGCGGCCGCAGGGGAACGGCGGCGCCTGCCACGTCGGCTTCCGCAGCTGCTTCTACCGCGTGGTCGAGGGCGGCCGGCTGGTGGAGCGGGCGTGATCTTTTCGATACTCAGTTCCTCCCTGTCGCGCAGCGGCGGGGAGGGGGACCGCGGAACGCGGTGGAGGGGTCGCGCGGATACGCGCGAAACGGCGGTGCTCCGCGATCAACGTTCCGCTCGCTTCGCGAGCGGCCCCCTCCCCCGCGTTGCGGGTACTCCCCCACGCTGCGCGTAGGGGAGTAGTTGGACCAGCTCCGTCTGACCCTTCCGGCCGACGCCGCAGGACTGCGGCTGGACAAAGCGATCGCGCTGTTCGCGCCCAGCCTGTCCCGCGCGCGAATCCAGGCGCTGATCGCCGAGGGCGCCGTCGAGGTGAACGGGGCCGCCGCGCTCGAGCCCTCGGCCAAGGCGCAACCGGGGGCGGAGGTGCTGATCGAGCTTCCGCCGCCCGCCGAGGCCGAGCCCAGGCCGCAGGCCCTGCCCCTGACCGTCCTCTATGAGGACGCCCATCTGATCGTGGTGGACAAGGCCGCCGGCATGGCCGCCCACCCCGCGCCGGGCACCGTCGACGGCACCCTGGTCAACGCCCTGCTGCACCATTGCGGGGCCAGCCTGTCGGGAATTGGCGGGGTGGCGCGGCCGGGGATCGTGCATCGGCTGGACAAGGACACTAGCGGCGTGATGGTCGCGGCCAAGACCGACGCCGCGCACCGCGGCCTGTCGGCCCTGTTCGCCGCTCACGACATCGAGCGCGCCTACATCGCCTTCACCCGCGGCGCGCCCTCACCTCCGGCGGGGACCATCGAGGGGCGGATCGGCCGCTCGACCGCCGACCGCAAGAAGATGGCGGTGCTGAAGCTCGGCGGCCGCTGGGCGGTCACCCACTACGCCGTCGAGCGCGCCTTTGGGCCGTCGCAGAAGCCGCACGCCGCGCAGGTCCGCTGCACCTTGGAGACCGGCCGCACCCACCAGATTCGCGTGCACCTGGCCTCACGCGGCGCGCCCTGCCTCGGCGACCCGACCTACGGTTCGGGGTCGCCCTCTGCGACGGTGCGAGAGGCGGTGGAGGCGGCGGGGCTGCGCCGCCAGGCCTTGCACGCGGCCGTGCTGGGGTTCGTGCATCCAGTCACCGGCGAGCGCCTGCGCTTCGAGACGCCGCTCCCTCCAGACCTCGCCCGCCTCGAGTCCGAGTTGGCGACTCAACTATTTTGATGCGTTGCGGCATTTCGCCTCGAATGCGCCGCAACCTCCGCCCATGTTCCCGGTTCCGAAATGGACGGGACGCCGCGCTCAAACCGACCCTTTTGACGAGGCGGGGCGACGTCCGAACGCAGTTCGGCGCTGACGCTGGGTGGAAGGGACGAATACGATGGCGATCAATGCGGTGGCGACGATCTCGCCCGACGGCGGCCTGTCCCGCTACCTGACCGAGATCCGCAAGTTTCCCATGCTCCAGAAGGACGAGGAGTTCATGCTGGCCAAGGCGTGGAAAGATCACCAGGATCCCGACGCCGCCCACCGCATGGTGACCTCGCACCTGCGCCTCGTCGCCAAGATCGCCATGGGCTATCGCGGCTACGGCCTGCCGATCGGCGAGGTGATCAGCGAGGGCAATGTCGGCCTGATGCAGGCGGTCAAGAAGTTCGAGCCCGACAAGGGCTTCCGCCTCGCGACCTACGCCATGTGGTGGATCCGCGCTTCGATCCAGGAATACATCCTGCGCAGCTGGTCGTTGGTCAAGATGGGCACCACTGCCGCGCAGAAGAAGTTGTTCTTCAACCTGCGTAAGGCCAAGTCGCAGATCAGCGCCTTGGAAGAGGGCGACTTGCATCCCGACCAGGTCGGCGTGATCGCGACCAAGCTCGGCGTCACCAACGCCGACGTGATCTCAATGAATCGGCGGCTGTCGGGGCCTGACTCATCGCTGAACTCGCCGCTGCGGGCCGATTCCGAAAGCGAGTGGCAGGACTGGCTGGTGGACGACAAGCACGTCAGCCAGGAAACGGTGTTCGCCAACGAACAGGAGTACGGCCAGCGAATGGGCCTGCTCGAGGAGGCGATGGCCGAACTAACGGACCGCGAGCGCCACATCCTGACCCAGCGCCGGCTGAAGGATAATCCCACCACGCTGGAAGAACTTGCGGGGGAATATGGCGTCAGCCGCGAGCGCGTCCGCCAGATCGAGGTCCGCGCCTTCGAGAAGCTGCAGAAGGCCATGCGCGCCGCCGCCGAGGATAGAAATCTGGTGAACGCCTGACCCGCGTCACGTCACGCAAGCGTGATGGGCGCCCCTGTGATCGAACGGGCGGGCTCCCCATTTAGGTCTCAGCCCGGTCGTTCCCCCCCACGCCCGGGCCATT
>JAABUQ010012353.1_pt1 | contig 10634 bp, 7 predicted proteins | sample 5560001 | NCBI WGS metagenome assembly JAABUQ01 (sample SAMN10711888, study PRJNA513371) | rock metagenome | isolation source: Antarctica rocks | place: Antarctica: Victoria Land, Finger Mt nord | collected 2015-12-18 | reverse complement strand
GCTTTCCCAGCTCTGATGAATGTGATGAGGATTTGCTCGAAAGTCTCTGCGCGAGATGTAAATACAAATATGCTCTGATAAACACTGAGGCGATCGCATTTGCCTCGAGAGCTGAAGAGAATTACCTAAACAGACATAAAAAGCAGCTCTCCTATCGACGACTTTACGAGTTGCGGTTACTGACCCCTAATGACATTCTGAAAACACTTGAGTTCTCGACTCCTGGGCCAGAAGAGAAGATAGCGGCGCGTCCCGGAGATCGAGTGTTGCTGCTCTACATTATGAGGGGCAAGACAGTAGGCGACTTGCTCTGGCTAGAAAATTCAACAACTGGCAAAAGCCTCTTGTTGCAAAAGCCAGGGGCAAAAGCTCGCTCCAAAGGCATTGGTGCTGCTGTGCTAACGTTTGTTGCTGGTGGGGTACTCGCAACCATAGTCCATCTCCCTGACAAAATCTTGCTGGCGGCTGGTATCCCTTCGTCAATTGGTGTGGGAGCCTATGTTACCAGACTCAAATCCCCAAAGACCAAGGACAAAAAGGAGCTAGCACGGTTAGCCTCCGAGCAGCAACTACTGGCACAGAAGTTTGAGTTAGAGCATCGGATTCAAGACTTGCGCTCGGAGCTGGAAGCCAATCGACGACTTATCCGCCGATTGCAGGAGCTGCGACAAAAGATGCAGGCCGAAGTGGAACTGTATGGCGAGCGGATTGAAACGGTTTCTAAGGGAGTTGGTATTCTTGAGCAACAAATCGAACTGACCCTGAGCTTAGTCGCAGGCTATACAAAGATCATCAACATTTTGACGATTGAGTTTGAGACTTCCAGACTGGCAGAACAGCTCCCAGAAGATATTAGTGGTCAAGTTCTGAACAGGTTGGAGGAACTGAAGGCAATTGAAGCGAAGAGAGAGGAGCTATCATTGCTAGTAAATCCGCTCATATTGCTGAGTGAATAGCGATTAGAGTTAGAAGCCACCTCTGTAACTGCCTGTACAAACTTGAGTTATCTTAGCAGCATGGCAGGTGGGTAAACTTTAGAATTATCCTTAACTATAGACTTCCAGTAGGAGCTGCTCAGTGGATGAGAAGGTGCTTTACCAAAGCGCAAAAATTGCTGATTTTGCGGCGAGCTAGTTATCAGTGCCAGAGCTGCGGCATTTTGCTAACTCTCGACAACTTTCAGGCCGACCATAAAGTACCGTTCAGTAACTCTGGACCAACAGAGGTTTGGAATGCACAAGCTCTGTGTGCTAGCTGCAATCGACGCAAATCTGACAATTAATGGTAATGAGGCTGATGGCTGAGAATTATTTCCTGAACTATCACGAGCTGGTCCTGACGCGGATTGTCTCCGGGCAGACCCAGCTCTATTGCCATCAAGTTGAAGCCCTTTTAGCCATCTACGAGAAAGCAACTCGTGGAGAGATGGATGGTGATTTCAAGCAAGCAGCCTTAATTCTCGCAGGCGTTGGCACAGGGAAAACTTTGGTGCAAGCACTCACTCCGTATGTCCTTGCGCCCTGGATGGTAGAGTCTCAGGCGCTCTTCCTGTCAGATAATTGTACCCTACGTACCCGGTTCCTTAAGGATTTCCCAACTGACACCGCCCACAGACCACTGTACGACCAGTGGCTGCTGTACAGTCTAAAAGTTCTGCCACCAGGTGTGCCACCGCCAAAAATAGTCGAGCTAGAAGCTGGGAATTTTGCCAGTTATGCCTATGCGCTGCACCAGGCAGACATACTGGTTGTCAATCGGCAGTTTTTGGTCAACCTGGTGCAACGAGGAGACATCGATCCCAAAGCTATTGGTCTGATCGTTATCGACGAAGCTCACTTCAGCGCCGCTACCAGTTACCGCACCATCACTAATTATTTCCCTGAATCACTGTTGTCTTACTTCACTGGTAGCAAATTCCGCGCCGACAGTCAACCACTACCGCATGTTCGGTATATGGAGACGGAGGACAAGGATGAGCTGGGGCGAAGCATTATCAAATCTATGCCAGTGGCAGATTTCGAGTTTTCCATCCAGGATGCTTGGCGCCTAGAACCACCACCGATCAAAAAACTGTGTCTTCAGGAAGCTACCAGCACTGCATTCCTAGTACTCGAAGATGAGCAGGAAGTGGAATACGACCCAGAGACATTTTTTGCCAAAGCGGAAAGCGATCGCGCTTGGTTTCGTCAAATCCTGTTTGCCGACTCCTTCTCGTTGCCGGTACTAGAGATGGCAGTCCAGATCCTGCTAGACAAGCGAGCGGCTACAGGACAGCCTCACGCGATGCTGGTCAGAGCGCTCAACGTTGGGCATGTGCATCGAGTTGCTCAGTTGCTAGAAGAGAATTTTCCGGCTTTGACCGGCAGAGTTGGCGTAATTCACTCAGAACACGACGAGTACGATCTAGCTGGAAGACCCAGCGCGATTTTGGAGCGTTTCTACAAGGGGGAGAGCTGGATCATTGTTCATTGCGGCTTGGTTGGGGTAGGTTTTGACCACAAATGGGTGTCGGTCTCCTGCTGTTTGTGCATCCTCAAAAGTATGAGTCCCGCAGAACAAGAATGGGGTCGAGCGCTGCGACGAGTGCCAGGACCGCCACCAGGTGACTTCTCTAAGTTAAATGAACCAAACTGGGGTGTCGTTGTTAGTCATGCAGCACTTGGACTAAGAGAACTATTTAAGAAGTTTCAGCGGGGTGTGACATTTGATGTTGTCAAAGATGCCGCCACTGAAAAACGCGGGCGACCAATGCTCATGGCAGAGTACGAAGCCGGTGAAACCATCCTCAAGTTGAGCGAGACGAAGACGGTCAAACCAGGGGATGTCCTGGAACTGCGGGTGCCAGTGGCGGTCAAAGAAGCTGTATCGCCTAAGTTTTCCCTGACCAAAGAGCTTCAGCGCACCGGCAGTTTGTCATTAGAGGCTGATGCTGCTGTGTTTGTCTCATCAAAGGTTGGTGCTAGTGATGGATCAGATTCATCGACCCATCAGAGTTTTCGTCCAGCTCAGGATGAGAGACAGTCAGTCTCATTGCCCTGGCAGCAGGAAGTGGATGCAATTGGTGAACGGCTGGCTCAGATCAAGAGCATCAGAACTTACCAGGTTCAGGTTGAGGCTGTCTTGGATCACAACTCAGTGCAGATTTCCCCGGCCTGGTACGATTTCCCTGCTGGTGTAGAGATTACCAAAACCAGAACCGCAGCTCTAGAGCGTCAGGCTGATTTTCTTCATCATGTGGGGTTGGACTGGCAAATCTTGGTGGAAGGCGAATTGGTATCTTACCGAGAGTACCAGCGGCGGGTTGTCTTACATAGCAAAGGCATGGTGCTGGATCGGGATGGCGAAATTGTGTTCGGTGGCGTCAAGCTCAAGGAGATGATGCCGTCAGCTGCTTTTGAGCTGTTCCTCAAAGGTTTGGAAGCGGAGGTAGCGAAAGTTGAGGTGCAAGTGCCGTACCCCCAGGCGATCGCTCGTCCCGACTTAGCCAAGATGGATGTGCAAGATCGCTATGGCGCAAGAGTGCGAGGTTTGATCAACGATCTGTTCAAGCAGCGAGGACTGATCGGTGATGGGGCAAACGGCTGCTCTTTGGTTGAGCGACCCGTTGAGCTGCTGGCGCAGGCAATTGAGCGAGTGAAAGCCAAAGGCAATGAGCCGTCCTTCAAGAGCAACTCGCAGTTGATTCATGCAGCAGTTTTTGGAGAAATCAAAGAGACCACTGGACGGAGTTGGTCGGAGCATCAGGATGAACAGCAGTATCAAGAAGCTTGTCGGTTAGCACAACGAGTTTTGTTGAAGTTGAGGGAACAGTTGCAATGGCGATCGTGGCGTTAGCACTCCTCCCAAACGATCGCCTTGCTCTGAGCCAAGCCCTCTGTTTTCCAAGTGTCGTCGGTTTCACCAACTTCCAAAGCGATGAGGCGCTCGCGGCCAAGGATTTGCAGCAGGAGCGGCCAACATCTGGTTTGCGCTAGTATCCAGTCTGTATCTGTAGCAGGAAAGGGCAGGGGTGAACTGGTAATCAATTCATGAGCTGCCTTCTCTGTCAATGGTCTGAGGTGGGTAGTGTAGCCAAACATGTTAAAGAAGGAGGAGCCAAGGGAAGTTTGGTTAGCTAGTTGCACAGGTGTTTCACTATCTGCCAACACAAAAGCTAGGTTGCCCTCTACCTGGTTGGCTAGTGCTCGCAGACTATCCCAAAAGGCATCATCTAATTCACGGTAACGTCGTAAGGCAATACCGATCTCATCAAGCAGGATCACTGTAGGTGTGCGAAGGCTGCGGCTTACCAAATCTAGGAAGTCGTCTAGGTTACAAGAGTTAGGCGCAGGAAGCTTTAGACAGCTCAACAGGTAGCGCAGTAGCCTCTCCCGACTTCCCAATCGTGGATCTTGGAAGTCTACGAAGATCCAGCGGTATTGTTCTGGTCCAGGTAGCCAGTCAGTGCGTTGACTGGGGCGTAGCTGTGCTTGTGGAGTGGTGGTAATGCTTTTGAGATACAGCAGCAGGGAGGTCTTGCCACTACGTCGGGGACCAACGAGTGCTGCGTTTTCTAGGGGAGGGTGTTTCCACAGGTTGAAGAGGTGGTTCAATTCCCGCTCGCGTCCGAAAAAGTGGCGCGGATGGGTGATGGGCGGACCAGCGATGAAAGGGGAGTGTACCTGAGTGGTAGGTACTGCTGTCATTGAAGTGTGCCTCAAGTAACTGTTATCTGCTTGCTTTAGACTGCTGAATTGCAATGCTTGAACTGGTAGTGTTTCTCGTTCGAGCATTGCAATTTCTTTCGGGCGATCGCCTGGCGCGATTGCTAGTTTGTCCATTGCCTCATACAGCTTGTTAGCTGGTGGAGTCTTTTGGGCTGCTCTCAATTGGGCTTGCCGTTCCAGTGCAGCTTGAAAATTTGTCTTGCTGACTACTTCTCCTAGCGTTTCTGAAAGTAACTTCCATAATTTGGGACCAACATCCTGCTTCAGGTAACTTGGGATGTAGCGATAGTCGGAAGCGTGTGCCATCTCGTCATAGGTCTGACCAAGACATGCTCCCAAAAGCACAAATCTTTCCACATCCTTTAGATGTTTTTCTGAAACCTCTCCCGATTAGAAACCGGGAGGTTCCTCCAATAAAGGAGAAACAGACGATTTCGGCTTAAGCTTTTTGCCCAAACTTCCATAAAGGAAGCCAGCTATCTGGCATAAGAGTTCGTCTTTTCGGGGGATCTGCTCTGAGGGTCTGACGCCTGACCTTGGACTAGCCGCAGTACTCGCAGATTTAGACTCGTAACGCTGGAATGCCCCCACGAGGATTGGTTCCAACCCTGCATACCGTTCTCTTGCGGTATCAGCATCCAACTGGTCTTCTTGTACGTATCTCGCTAAGTAGGCACTGAATAAGTCTCTATGCATGACAACCCCTGTCACATCGTGATGAATTCGTTGTGAGAGGGATTTTTTCTGTCTTGAACCGTCTAAATGAGTTTGAGACAGTGCTGTCTTAGTCGTCGAGAACGTCTCGAACTTGCCGTCAGCTTTTTCAGCTTTACGTTTGAGTTCGCTTTGGACAAAGCCAGGAGATTTGGCTCCAATCGCTTTGCCATATCGTTTCTGCCATCCCTTGACAGTAACCCTTTCGGCTTTGATAAACTTGCCAATCTTTAAAACTTTGTTGACAAGCTGGCGATTCTGGGATTTGGCGTAAGCAGTTTTGCGACGTTCTAAGTTACGTTTACGCTTTTTGAGCTGCTTATAGCGATGTGAGTGATTCCACAGCCGTTTCTCGCCTCGTTTTAAGCCTTTATTTCCCTTCTTGGGTGTTCCTTTTTTCTTGATAATCTTACGCCCTTTCTGCGCCAGGAAGTCAGGTTCGTAGTTATCTGGGTTATTGATTCGTTGTGAGCGTTGCATCTGACGTTGCAGCGCTGCAATTTCTTTCTGGTAGGTAGGAACACCGCAGGCAAAGGGCAGCAATTCCGCATAAGTATCACCGACTACTGCCAAGTTAGAGATATTGAGGTCGATTCCAACTAATTCATCTCCTGCTGAATTTTTGGGCTTTTGGTAAGGAGTTCCTTCGTTGATCAACTGAACGTACCAACGAGTACATCTGCCTAACTCTTTACGAATTAAGCGGACATATTTGACTGGATGATTTAGCCCGTGTAGAATTACAGGATCGTTCCTCTCGATCAAGGGCTCGAGTTTGAGATCACCCCAAACTAAACACTCATCTTTCCACCGCAATCCTTGCTTGTTGGTTTTACCTTCCACTGAACGGAAGCGAGAATAGACTTTATAGCGAAAGCTTTTCGCTCTACCAAGTAGAACTTTTTCAACGGCCTTAAAGGCACGAGTCGCTAATTTCTGTTGAGTATTTGCATCTAACTTTTTGGCAATCCATTTTGATTTATTAGCTACTACTGTGGCAAATGAATGCAGTTCGTATTCCGTGAAGCGAGCCGCAGCTCTGGCTTGGGCAAATGCCTTGACCCGTTCTGGGTTAGTGACAGGATTACCGTCTTTTCCTAATACTGTTTTGGTTAGTTTAAGGGCTTGCTTGAATGCCTCGGAATTGCGCACCAGTTTCATTCTAATATCCGCTTCGTTTAAGCAAGCATTAAGCAACCGCATTCCGGCATTAAACCGTGCCTTCAGTTCTTTTTCATCTTGGCTTGTGACGATTAACGGTAGCTCAGTGATGAACGATGGTGTTGTCTTTCTCGGCATTGCCTTTGTCAATTATTTGACCATATTAATTTAACATGCTAGATTTTCAATGTCAATCACTCTCAGTAATCAACATGAAACTGGCAGGGAGGGAATATCGGAAATACTCTCACGCTATAGGCTGTATCTCAGTTCACTTATGCTGGATACCAAAACGTCGCCGTAAGGTTCTGACTGGGGATGTCAAACAAGACCTTTACGAAATTCTGCATGAAGTAGCTTTAGAAAAAAGTTGGTTGATTAAGGCGCTGGAAATCGCTCCGGATCATGTTCACTTGCTGGTGGAATACGACACTAGTCATGCAGTAAATCAAGTCGTGAAGGCATTTAAGGGCAGGTCTTCTAAACTATTAAGAGACAAGTACCCTCATTTAAAGCGAATGCCCTCCATGTGGACTAGAGGTTATTTCCATGACTCAACTGGTAAAGTTTCTACTGCTGTTATCATGGCTTACATTAATGACCCACACCATGACAAAGACTAGACGGCAAATGAATTTGCCTCGTCGCTTTTCCACCCCAGTTTAAAAACTGGGGGCTACCAATCTCCCGCTTTTTTATGGTGTTTTGGCAAGGATAGCTGCGTCCAAAGCTTTAGATACTTCTTCAAAGTTCATATTTTAACTAGATAGCAAATTCTTGAAGTCTTAGGCAGTTAAGAATACAAAACGGAACACTCCTAAGATATTGGTGTATTATATAACTAACCTTGCGAGAAGTTAATGTTCTTAGCAAAAGATATCAAGGCTTAGGAAATTAGCATTAACAGCAAGACCCAGCAACAAAAAGTTTCTGGAAATGGGATGATCCTCCAAGAAGTGGAGGAGACTTGCCTGAATCTGAAATCTTTCGTTGAAGAACTCAACAACCTCAGCGTTTAGATCAATTGCTTTCAACCAGCACACGATCGCTGAGGCACAAAACTAGTGATGAATAGAGGAAATGTAGCCTCTTCGGTTTGATTGGAAAATTAGGAAACAAAAACACGATACATAGCAGGGGGTGTGATGAAAAAAACTCTAACCATCGCTTCGCTTTTCTCTGGCGGTGGACTAGTTGAAGTTGGTGCGATCGCCGCCGGACTAAAGCCCATCTGGGGCATCGAGTTCGACCCAGAAAAATCTAAGCTGAGTGCCAATATTGCCGACTGCTACGAGCAAAATATTGGCGATCATGTTATCCGTAAGCCAGTTCAAGTTGTCGATTGGACCCAATTAGAGCCACCCGATGTGCTGTGGGCCTCTCCAGTCTGTACGCGGATGTCGGCTGCTAATTCCAAGTCGGGGGAGTCTGAGAAAGACTTGGAGTTGGCAAGGGTGATCGCTCTAGCTCTAGAAGTCCTGAAGCCTTCAGCTTTCTGTTTAGAGAATGTTCCAGCTTATAAAAAATCTAAATCGCTCCAGATAGTTCGGGATACTCTCTACCGGCTAGGCTATGGGGTTACGGAACAAGTTCTCAACGCTGCTGACTTTGGTGTCCCTCAATCAAGAAAACGATTTATCTTGCGGGCAGTTTTGGGTCAGTTTCCTCCTTCCTTGCCTTTTAAGGCTCTGGTTCATGCCGGATGGTATGAAGCGATCGCGGATCTAGTTCCAACGCTACCTGAATCTCAACTTGCGCCTTGGCAACTAGAGCGCTTAAGAGATCTGGAAGAATCTGCACTAGTTCGCTCTCAAAATTCTCAGCAGCGCTGGAGTCAGGGATATAAACTTGCACTAGAACCAGCGATGACAATCACTCGATTAGAAAGACCAAAAGCTTTTATTGTTGAGGGGAGAAACATCAATAAATGGGGAAAACAACTCCGTAGTCCAGAACAACCAAGTTTTACGATTTCCGATGCTTCGAGAGGTGTACCTCGTGCTGTTTTGCTTGAAGGCCAAGGTCCAACTCATTGCGAGACATCTGCAATTCGACATCAAGAGGAACCTGCCTTGTCGAGCATGGCTTCTGCTACCAGTCAGGCCAAAGCACTTTTGATTGAGCGGAGTGGAGCGAGAAGCGATCGTGGTCCTCTAGTACGAACTGATTCACAACCCAGTTGGACGATCCGGGCTGCCATTGGCACTGACCAGAATGGTAACAACCGTAATCAAGCAATCAATGCAGTGGTAGATGGTCGCGTAGTATCTCTGACTGCCCGTGCCTTGGCTCGGCTGCAAACTCTGCCTGACTGGTATCAGTTACCTCAAGAGATGAAAATTGCTGGTCCACTGCTCGGCAATGGAGTTCCTTGTAAACTTGCACAAGCCATTTTGGAAAGTATCAGATCAACCTTTTCTTTGCATCCAAAAGATCAAGCATGAATAGAGATTACCTGTATATGCAAATACAAAAATACAGATATGCTGCAACTCTAGCAGAACAAGATGAAGTCTTAGCAAACGCCGGAGTTCATATTAATGCCATTAAGTACCAAGAGGTCAGCACTGATGCCCAAGGATTGTATGTGCTTTCGCAACAGCAGTGTAATAAGGTGCTGAATGCTTTGCGCCAGAAGGGATACCGGATGGATTGAACTACCAAGACTAAGCCGAGGCTATAGGTAAGAAAACAAAAATAATATGGGGAGCTTAGAGTGGTAATAATCATGTTTGGATTTATTTGCTGTTGGTGATGCCAAGAAGCCGGTTAATCAGAGAAATGCCGTGAACGATTGTGAGCGCTCTTTGGTAACAGAGAAATCTTGTTTTTGCTTAAAAATCAGACTATTCAGTTGAAAAATCAAAAATCAATCACTAACAGGTTTTCTCTGCGATCGTAACTAATAGTGAATAATGTATTGCTCTAAACTAGAATTTATCCAAGTTCATGTAGTTAGGGAATTCAGCAAATTCCCTTGACAACCCGCCTTGGCTCTTCTACGGTAGGGTCATGTCTTTCATCCTTAAAGCTCCTGGGCTAGTAGCCGCTAATCAGAGGACTGTTATCTTTTGAGAAGTCAACTACCCCGCCCTAAAAGAGGGCGGGGCTTGCACAAGGTCTAACCAGCCTGAAGCAACGCAAGAGAAGACTAGATTGCCCAAGATTCCGGCTTGTCCGGGGTCGTCTAAAGGGAACTAGGCGGTAGGGTGTGGTAGCCCGACGTACACAGCGACTCAGGTGCCTCCCTAGCCTTCTGTTTATACGCCGTCTAGTGTCGAAGGGAAATATATACAGGAGCAATCCTGATTTAACGTACCAAGACAAGACAATGTTTGTACCTGTTGTTGATGCCAACCAAAAACCACTAATGCCCACCACTACGGCGAGAGCTAGAAAGTGGATAAAATCAGGGAAAGCTACACCATTTTTCAAGAAAGGCGTGTTCTGTGTTCGACTGAATACTGAACCTTCTGACCGGAAGACCCAATCAGTTGCCGTAGGGATTGACCCTGGTTCAAAAAAAGAGGGTTTTACCGTCAAGTCGAAAGCTCACACCTACCTGAATGTGCAGGTGGACACTCCACCTTGGGCAAATGAAAAGGTAAAAACCGGCCCGAATAAGGGTAAGAATAAGACGACATTGCAACGCGCTCAAATGCGACGGGCAAGAAGATATCGGCAAACCCCTTATCGTCAATGCCGTCCTCACCGGAATATTCGCCATCTGCGGATGCCTCCTTCTACCCGTAGCCGTTGGGAGTTAAAGCTCAACGTTTGCAAGTGGTTGGTATCAATGTTTCCCATTACTGATTTTGTGGTAGAGGATATTAAGGCATCAACGAAAAAGCAAGCCAAAAAATGGAACCAGAGCTTTAGTCCTCTAGAGATTGGGAAACAATGGTTTTACTATCAACTTAATCGAATGTAGCTGGGGAGACATTAATCAGGGGCGACCTTCAAGCTTGATCGACCAGGTATTAACATCTGGGACGCCCGAAAATACCGTATGGATGGCAAGGATCGATCGAGTTGCCAGCTCATTGCAGCAAT
>JAABUQ010012352.1_pt1 | contig 10636 bp, 7 predicted proteins | sample 5560001 | NCBI WGS metagenome assembly JAABUQ01 (sample SAMN10711888, study PRJNA513371) | rock metagenome | isolation source: Antarctica rocks | place: Antarctica: Victoria Land, Finger Mt nord | collected 2015-12-18 | reverse complement strand
TGCCTCTGAGGGCTTGTTCAAGTATTGTGTTGGTAGCCATCGAGCCTCCGAAGGAAGAGTTTAAGACACTCCACTCGTTCGCTCGGTGGTCTTCTATTTCAGTTCTAAGCCGTTCTCAAATTTACACTCTTCCGTGGACTCTGCCCCGGCAAGTCGAGATGACGAACGACGCAGGCCTTGCGGCGCTTGTTGCGGAGGTCGTCGCATGTCCGTTCGTCGGCGACCCGCGCAAACGCTGACTTCGAATCCGAGGCTGAACGCGCTTCACATCCGCTGCGCTGCTGCGCCGAGAAACACCCGCGGATCGGCCACTGCACGACGCGCTCCGTCGTCGATCTTGCGCGTCGTGGCGTCATCATCGCCCCGGCAGCAACGGCCCCACTGCGTAAGCTCAAACGAAGGTGCCTCAAGAACGTGGCAGCCTGCGCGATCGCCGACCAAGAGCATTCGAACGTTCACAAATGCACGCGGATCGCGACGCATCATCCGACGCCTACTTCGTCCTGCACGCCGTTCGGTGAGATGTAGAAGACCGTGGCGGCGAGACGATCGCGTTTCATGATACGGCCGCCGGCCTGCTCGACGCAGGGATACGCGTAATCGGCGACGTGCACAAAATAGCCGCCTAAGGGTAGGAAGCAATACCGCGTACGACGGTCATCACGCCTCGATCTCAACGTGCGCCGTAGCCGATGGTACTCGGAGGAACAGTGCCAACGGAGCGAGGATGATCGTCGTCCAGCCGACGAAGCGCGATACGTCTGCGTAGGCTAGCACGAGCGCTTGACCGTTAACGATCTCGAAGAGTTGACTGACCGAACCCGAGCGTACGACTCCGGACGGCGCAACGAAATTTCTGATGACCGGCCGAGAAAGGTTCGCGCTTGCAGCCAATGCGGTCTGATACCCGACCTCCGTCCGATCGAGCAGCGTGATGAGGATCGCCGTCGCCACGCTGCCGCCAAGCTGGCGCGAAAGATTGAAGAACGCCGACGCCTTCGGAACGTCCGGAGGCGAGACGCTTCCGAAGATCACGAGCGAAAGCGGAATAAAGACCTGTGAGAGCCCCGCACCGCTAAGCACGAGCGACGGAGCGACTTGCCAGAAGCTGCTGGTTGACGTCGTTACGCCCGCAAGTACGAAATTCGACAACCCGATGAGTACGAAGCCACAGCCAACCTGAATCCTCGGGTCGAGCTTGAAGCGCGTGGCGAGTATGACGCCGACTGGTGTCAGGAGCATGACAGGGAGTGCTCGGGCGACGAGAAGCTGCCCTGACTTCGTCGCGGTGAAGTTTAACGAGCCCTCGACGAATTGTGGCAGGGTGATGAGCGTTCCGAGCAGGGTGATGCCTAAGACGAATCCGAGAATGCTACCCGCCCATACGCTCTGGTATCGCAAAACGCGGAAATCGACCGCTGGTCGCTTGGTGATGAATAACTCCCAAACGAGAAACGAGATCAGTGACAATCCGGAGATAACGCTGAGCCACAAGATTGTCGAATCCCCGAACCAGTCTTTCTCCTGACCTTGGTCGAGGACGTATTGTAGAGAACCGAGGCCGATTGCGAGGAGCGTGATTCCCGTCACGTCGAGCTTGAGCTTTTGCGGATCCTCCGGATTGCGCATGTAGACGATCGTGAACGTCGCCGCCACGATGCCGATCGGAATGTTGACAAAGAAAATCCACGGCCATGAGAGGTTGTCGACGAGGAGCCCACCGGCAAGCGGCCCGATCGACGGACCGAAAAGAGCGCCTACAGCGAACAGGCCTTGCGCGGCACCTTGCTGACTACGCGGGAACGTCTCGCGTAATATCGCCTGAGCCTGCGAAAGTAAGCCTCCGCCACCGGCTCCTTGGACAAAACGCCAGATGACGAGTGTCTCCAGATTTCGCGATAGCCCGCACATCAATGAAGCCAACGTGAAGATAATTATGGACGCTGCGAAATACTGCCTTCGCCCGAAGCGGCGCTGGAACCACGGCGAGAGCGGTATCACGATGACGTTCGCGACGATGTAACTCGTGACGATGAACGTGCCTTCATCTTGGGATGCGCCGATGTTTCCTTGAATGTAAGGCAGCGCCACGTTTACGATCGTCGTATCGATAATTTCGAGCATCGCCGCAAGAATGACCGCTACGACGATGAATGTGCGGCGCGCGCCGTATTCCACGACGTCACGCCGCGGCTGAGACGCCGCAGCTGTCCGAGGCCGAGCATCGGCCGAACCGCCTCCGCGCTCGATCGCGCTAGTCGTCACTTCATGAACCTATACGTTGTTGACTCGACAACGGGCAGATCTCGACCGTTTTAGAACGTACGTAGCCGCCTGTCGACAACACGAAGTCAGCCTCTTCCGTCAAGTTCGATCCGCTTGAGCCCTTGCTGTTCGCCTTACGTGAGGCTCAACGCCATTGACCTCAGTTTGTTTCGAGTCCGCGTCAGAGCATGATTCGCGCTGGGTGCTGGCGGCTCGCTCGGCACGTGAGGGTCTTGCGGGGTCGACGGGGCGGCGCGAGGCTCGCGCGCGGTCGCCGGCGCGTAATCTGGCGTCGCGAGACTGTGCTCAACGGCCCGCAAGCGCGACAAAGACCGCTCCGCCCCCTTCGAGCGCTCGATCGTTACCAAATTTTTGCTGCTAGCGCCGTTTTCGATTGATCGGGTTGACCCGAGAGCTTTCCGTAGCGTTTCACGCCGTTTACTCCGATTGAACTGGTCGCAGCTCTCGTGCCTGAGAACGGCTCCGTTCTCAGAAACGATGTTGGTCGACGAGCGGCACAATCACGGCGGTTCCTGAGCGTCGACGTCGGCTTCGAGTTCGGCGGGATCGTCGCTGCGAACGCCGGCGGTCGACGCCGCCACGTAGACCGCAAGGACGACCCGATCGAACGCCGATTCGGATGCCCGGGAAGTGAGGGCCGCGGACGCGTGCCATCGCGTCCTCGAACGCGGCGTTCACGTCGTGCTTCGATCGGCGTTACGAGACCTCGCCTTTTGGGAATCTTCGTTACACAGACGCGCGTGAGAAGCGCGGGGTCTAAAACGACCTAATCTGCGCGAGTGCGCCAGATCGTATCGGCGTTTATGATCCTCGATATAACCCTGCTACAAGGCCGATCTCACCAGCGGTAATTGTAAGGAAAAACTCACGGAGAGGATCTACATTGTGGCCGGTCATCACGACGAGCGTCATTGCTCCTGCGGCCACGAACATCGTGATGACAAGTGCCTCGATCGCTTTTTTAAGGATTTCGGACTGAGCCGTTATCTGAGCGACTTTGACTTCGTCACTCGGTTCTTCAAGGTTTCTAAGGTTGTAAGTTTTGTCTACGAGGAGGTAATTAGGTGCGGATGATTCGGGTTTCTTCCCCGCTTTGTTCGTTGCGGACGATGAGGGAGTATCCGGCGGCTTCTGCATCTCGATAAACCTGTTCAAGAGCGAGCGCCTCGCGAATCACGTCTGATTTCGAGCGACCATCGGTCGCAAGCTCTTCAAGACGTTTCGCCGCGCGGGGCTCGAAGGTGATGGAAAGTCTGCTCATTATTGTGCGTTCCTCAGTTATTTTGTGAGTGCAGTTGATGCGTGCGTTTGTGAGTGCAGTTGATGCGTGATGCTTCGAGTGCAGCTGATGCGTATCTTTGTGAGTGCAGTTGATGCGTGCTTTTGTGAGTGCAGTTGATGCGTAGGTCGTGTAGAGGAGCACGACTACCTCATCATACCCCCCCCAGCATCGCGTGTGCAACAAAATCGCACCAAATCGCACCACACCCCAGGCCTTCATATCTCGGAAACAAGCCTAAATGACCTATGGCAGGCTCGCGACCGGGCTCACGTGTGCCCCCCGAGCGCCATCGTGAGGTGCCAAGCGATGTGCGCGTGGTGGACGGCAAGGACGATCCAAGCACACGAGCACGAGCGGAGGATCAGCAGCGAGCGCGACTTGCGATTTCTCATGCCGATCCGGTAGGCGGCTACGTTGCGCTCCTCGTCTCGCCGCGTCCGCTTCGGGAGTCCATTTAGAGCCCGAGCCGCGCGGCGACGTTGTTCTTCCACGCGTCGTGGCGCCCGTAATCCGATGCAAAGTGTGGAAGGACCTCGGTGTTAAGCCTTACGAAGTGAATTACGCGTGGAAACTAGCTCTCAATGTGTCTGGAGAATAGATGACGTTCTGCCTGAAACTCTGTTTTCGTTTTCCCTTGTTTGTTGTTAGTGCTTTGATCTTTGGTGGCGAACCCATTGCCGCTGTATCGCGAACGCTTCCTTACACTGCCTCGACCGTAGCCGTACCGGTGCTGAAATCCTCCGTGAATGATGCGGGGCAGTCAATTCGATATCCGCGGGATGGAACTGCCGAAGTAACCATGCTGCGAGTTAAGATTCCGCCGGGCAAAACAACGGGATGGCATACGCATCCCGTTCCCGGGTTCGCGTATATCCTTTCAGGAACGCTTACCGTCGTAATGCGAGACGGCCGCCAGATCCCGTTTAGTGCAGGGCAAGGTTTTGCCGAGTCGGTAGATCTTCCCCACAATGGTAAAAATCTGGGAACGGCACCGGTCGATCTCGTCGTTGTTTTCCTCGGTAAAAAAGGACATTCGTTTGTCGTAAAGTCAGAACCATAGCGCGTCAAGGCTTCAACGATGAGCCAAGTGTCGCCCATTTCGCCGTCATAGAGCTTGGTAATAACACGCGAGAGACGTATATCGCCGCTCGTAGCGCCCCGAATGCCATGGCGGAATGTAGATCGTCGTTACAAGATCACCGACGCGAAAGCCATCGACCAGCGGTCCTACCTGCTCGACGACTCCCGCACCATCGGCCACCGGCACGAACGGAAAGCGCAGATTTGGATCGAGAGTACCTTCGACAATTGCGAGGTCAACATAATTCAGCGAAGCCGCTTCCATCCGCACGAGCAACTCCCGCGCTCCAGGTGCCGGCACTTCAACAGCACGCTCCGTGAGATTCTCAATGCCGACTCCGCCTTCGAGAACTATCTCCCTCAACGTACACTCCTCAGCGTCATCGTGTGAGTCTACACCTTGACGCGAGTGTCAAGGTCAGCATTATCGAAGTATGACGATCGGTGAGCTGGCCGCAGCTACGGGTGCGAGTAATCGCGCTTTGCGCCACTATGAGGCCGAGGGACTACTGCAGTCTACTCGTGCGGCAAACGGTTATCGGATGTATGGCGACGATGCTATCGCTGCGGTCGAACATATCCGTCGCCTGATTGCCTCGGGCCTTTACGGCTCGAACCATCCGTGAGATACTCCCGTGCGTCGTAAAGCCGCTGTCTGAGGGCATCGTTTGTGAACGGACTCGATCCATTCTTGAACGCGAACACGAGAGACTTGAGCGGCTTATGGGGGAAATCGCGCACAGCAAGACATTATTGGAGATGGCACTCGGACCAAACTCGTAGGCGCATGTTCCTTGCGCCGTTGGTTGCTCCGCGATTTAGGTCCGGTGGAAACTTTCGCATTAATCGCCCGGGCAGCGTAGCGCCGTCGTGACAAAGCAGTGAGGTAGTCCGGTCGGCTGTGGTACGCAATTTGTACCGTTTGTTTAGGAGAGCGTCCCGAACGCGGTTTCCAGGGCGATTCGGGGCGATGGTATCGCCGATACATGCGATAAGACTGTTTGAGCAACGTGTACGGCGCCGTTTCGGGACAGAATCTTCGGTGAGGTCCTGATCCCTCACCGCCCTCGACAAGGAAGCGTCGCCGCCCCTGCGCGGCGAACCGAACCTCGATGAATTCGCGCACCCACAGCACGACCGTCGCCGCCTGGCACGCAGACGTATTCGCCTATCTCAGCCAAAGCGCGAATATCCCCGAATGGGCGCCGGGATTCGCGCGCGACGTCAGGGTCGACGGCGACGACGTCCTCGTCACCAACGACGACGGGGAACGCCGCGTCAGAGTTCAGCTCAACGAAGAGTTCGGCATCGTGGACTTTCTCGCCGTCCGCGCCGACGGTTTGCGCCTCTCGTCGACGATTTGGATCGTAGCCACCGGCGCCCACGCGACCGAGGTGCTGTTCACCCTCTTTCGCATCCCGGGTGAATACGACGAGAACTTCGCCGAGCGCGCCGAGGTCATCCCGGGCGAGCTCGCCTTCGTGCAACGACGCCTCGCGACTGCGGCCAGATGACCGAAAAACCCGGAGCGGGTCTTTGCCGATGTGGCTCGGCTTTGTTGCGAGGACCTTTTCCGTTTGCGCGTGGAGCAGGCGTTTCCGCTTGAGCAAACTGCAGAGGCGCAGGAAGTCAGCGCCAAGGAACCCGCGCAATAACGTCGCGCATGGTCTGGTCGGCATCGACGCGCTTACGGGCGACTTCGCGGTCTATTTGTGGTGGAGGACGTTGTCTCTCATAGGCGGCCTGAGCTATGACGATGGTCGCGCACGCAGTAAAAGGGCGCATTGGGCTACCCGGTCGATTGCACGACATGGTGATCGGAAAGTTCCTGGAACAGCGTCCAGGTCAGCCGGGTGCTAACGGGCTAGTGCCAAAGCCCTCAGCGGAATATGTCAATCGGCCAAGCTCGACCGTGAGCTTTTCCTGTTCTTTCCGGCAAAACGTTCTGCGTCGTAGTCACCTGGGCACCAGTTCCAGATGCCGAGCGCGGCGTAATTATTGGGCCCGTAGATCGTCGTCACTTCGACGCAAGACGGATTTCCGGGCGGGCGCATCGTCGGCGAATAGACCGTCCAGTTCTGGGGAACCGAGACGTTCGTGTACGCCGTGTTGATCGCTTCTTCGCCGATGTAGCTGGGATCGCACCCCCGCGGACCCGAGTACCTAACGAGCGGTCCGAGCAGCTATGTCGCGCGCCGCGAGGGCGATTGATCTTCGGTGTATCGCCGAGCGATTGTCTCGAGGTCGCCACTGGTCAGCGGTCTTTAATGCTGCCCTCCTGCGATCGGTCGCGCCTCGGGTGCGGTTGCGCTCCTCCGGCTTGTTCTTCGGCGACGGCTCCTTCACCGGGAGCCGACGATCTCCAAGAGCGGCGGTTCGTCGTCGAGGGTGGCGGCCGCGACGTAGTCGAGCACGATCCCGCTGCTGCGCTGCCCCGTTACGCGCTTGATGTTCTCGATCGGGACCTTCTTCTTTGCTGCATTTGTAATAAATCCACGCCGCAGCGAATGCCCCGCGAAGTCACCCGCAACGCCGGCCGTCGCGGCTCGGCGCCGAAGAACCCGAGCAACGTCGCCCGGGTCGAGCCGCGTGGCCGTGAGCTGTCCACGCAAATCGAACGTCCGAAAGACGGGCCCCGCCGGCCCGACGATCGCGAGCCAGCGCTCGACCGCCGCGACGGCGCAGAGCTCCGCTTTCGTCGACGTCGCCGGCAGGCGAGGGACGAAAAGCTCGCGGCCCTTCTTCCGCGGGTCGTTCTTGGCGCTCGCGATCCAGACGTAGCACCCTGCCTTCGAAAACCGCAAGTGCTCAACGTCGAGCGCCACAAGCTCGCTCCGCCGGAACGCTCCGGCATAGCCCAGCAGCAGCAGCGCCCGATCACGAGCCGCAAGCTGGTCGTCCGGCATCGCCGCCAAGATTGCCGGCAGTTGCTCGATGAGGAGCGGCTCTTTCTTCCGCACGGCCGTCCCGCGGGCGCGGCTGTAGCGACGGAGGAGCCGGCGCACGAGCGAGTGCTCCGTGGGCGTCTCGACTCCGGCCGTTGCGTGGCGGCTCGCGATCGCGGCGAGCCGCCGGCGCAGCGTCGACAGCGAGAGCCCGACGGTCCCGGCCGCGAGCTCGGCCGGCGAGCGGCTCCGCTGAGTCTCCAGGGCCTTGAGATAGAGCGCGAGGGTCTGCGGAGCCGCTGGCAGCGGCGCGAGGCCGTGGCGGCCGCAGAATGCCGCGAAGTCGGCCCAGTCGTGGGCGTAGGCGCGCTCGGTGGCCGGGGCGTGGTCCGGCGTCGCGAGATCGTGCTCAACGGCTCGCGCGAGCTCCGCGAGGACGGCCCCGCCGCCCTCGAGTGGCTCGATCGCGGCCAACGCGTGACCGCCAGCGCCGTTTCCGGCGAGCTGGCTGACCTGGGAGCCGTCCACGGCCGTTTCCACGCCTTCTTCTCCGTCAAATTGGTCGCGGTTCCCGTGCCTGAGAAGGGGTTCTTCTCAGGCACGAGACCGCCGCAAAACGATCACGCGCGCGGCGAACCGCCCGCGGCGCGCGCGGTCGCCGCATACAGCGACGCGACGATCGCGCCGAAGACGATGAAACCGAGCGCGAGCGCGGGCCCCGCGAAGCCGTCCCCGGCGAGCGCCAGCGGCTCACCCTTCCCGCTCGCGACGATCAGCCCGGCGAGCAGCACCCCGAAGAGGCTCTCGCCGACGATGAGCCCCGAGGCGAGCAGCACGCCCATCCGTTGCGCGAACTCCGGCCGCGCCGTCCCACGCGCGTACGCCTCGTAGAAGTGTCCGAGCACCGCGCCGACGACGACCATCGCGGAGACGGACGCCGGCAGGTAGATGCCGATGCCGACCGCGAGCGGCGGTAGGCGTAGCGTGCCACGCGCCGCGAGCGCCGCGTCGATCGCGACGAGCCCGGCGCCGACGAGCGCGCCGATCCCAATGAGGCCCCAGGGAACGGAGCCGCCGACGACGCCACGCGCGAGCGCCGAGATGAGCGCCGCCTGCGGCGCGGGCAACGGCTGCGCGCCGCCGGCTGCCGTCGCGGGGCCGCCCGCGAAGCCGTACGCCCGCGCGAGCAGGTTGAGGATCGGCGGGATGACGATCGACCCGGCGAGCACGCCGACGACGAGGGCGACCTGCTGCTTCCAGGGCGTCGCGTCGACGAGCTGACCCGTCTTGAGATCCTGGAGATTGTCGTTGGCGATCGTCGCGACCGCGATGCAGATCGCCGTGATGAACAGCGCGAAAGCGACGAGCGCGGGTCGCATGGCCGGCGTCGCGCCGTGGGCGATCGCTGTGAAGAGCAGCGCTGCCCCGAGTACCGAGAGAATCGCGAGCCCGGAGACCGGACTATTCGAGGAGCCGATGAGCCCGGCCATGTAGCCGCAGACCGCGGCGACGAGGAAGCCGACGACCGCGACGTAGGCGACAGCGGCGATGACGAGCGGTAGCGCGAGCGGCGCCAGCACGCCGCCGCGCACGAAGGCGTACGCGAGCGCGGCCAGCGGCACGAGCGACACGGCCACGACGATGCCGACCGTCCGGATCGGCACGTCGCGCTCGGCACGCGGCACGTCCGCGGCACCGGGGGCGGCGAGACGCTGCGCCGTCGCGAGCGCGTCGACGAGGCCGCCGAAGACGGGTCGTGCGAGCCGGACGAGCGTCCAGATCGCGGCGATGCCGATCGCGCCCGCGCCGATGAAGCGCACCTTATGCGCCCATGTCGACACGGCGGCCGTCTCCGCGGGGCCGGCGACGTGCCCGAGCGTCACGAGCAGCGGCGTTGCGATGCCCCAGGCGATGACGAGCCCCACGAGCATTGCGAGGCCGACGGAGAGCCCGACGAGGTGCCCCGCACCGAGCAGCGCGAGCGAGAGTCCGACGCCGAGCCCCGTCGCCGCGGGCCCGATGCGGAAGTAGCCGTCGAGCTCGCCAGCGACGAACTTCGTGCCCGCGAGGGCGCCGAAGCCCGCCGAGGCGACGCTCCCCGCGACGACGGCGCGTAGCCCCGCGCGGTTCTCCGCGGCGCCGCCCGCCTCAGCGCGCGCGCCCGCGCCGACGCGCAGGATCTGCGCCGCGGCGACGCCCTCGGGATAGGGCAGGTCCGAGTTCGTGACGAGCGCGCGCCGCAGCGGGACCGTGTACATGACGCCGAGGATCCCGCCGAGTGCGCAGACCGCGAACGACTCCCAGAACGGGAAGCCCGTCCACCAGCCGACCATGATGAGCCCCGGCAAGACGAAGATCACCGACGCGAGCGTGCCCGCGGCCGAGGCGACCGTCTGGACGATGTTGTTCTCTACGAGCGACCCGCCGCCGATCGCACGCAGCACGGCCATCGAGATGACCGCTGCCGGGATCGACGAGGCGAACGTCAAGCCGACCTTGAGCCCGAGATAGACATTGGCGGCGGTGAAGACGAGCGTGATCGCGACGCCGAGCGCGAGACCGCGCACGGTGAGTTCGCGATCCGTCGTGCGCGCGGCGGTCGTGGCAGTCACCGCGCGCCCTTCGACGTCGGAGGGGACGACGCCCGGAACCTCGGCGAGCGGGCTCGGGTCGTTCAAATCGAACGGGAGTGAGGCGATGACGACCCTGAAGATCAACGGCGTCGAGCGAGAGCTCGACGTTACGCCGGACATGCCACTGCTCTGGGCGATCCGCGACATCGCCGGCTTGACGGGCACGAAATTCGGGTGCGGGATCGCGCAGTGCGGCGCGTGCACGGTCCATCTCGACGGGACGGCGGTCCGGTCGTGCGTCACGCCCGTCGCCGCCGCGACCGGCCACGCGATCACGACGATCGAGGGGCTCTCACCCGACGGCACGCATCCGCTGCAAACGGCGTGGATCGAGGCGCAAGTCCCGCAGTGCGGGTACTGCCAGTCGGGGCAGATCATGCAGGCCGCCTCCCTGCTCGCCGCGACCCCGATGCCGAGCGACGACGAGATCCGCACGACGATGAACGGAAACATCTGCCGCTGCGGCTGCT
>JAABUQ010012351.1_pt1 | contig 10638 bp, 11 predicted proteins | sample 5560001 | NCBI WGS metagenome assembly JAABUQ01 (sample SAMN10711888, study PRJNA513371) | rock metagenome | isolation source: Antarctica rocks | place: Antarctica: Victoria Land, Finger Mt nord | collected 2015-12-18 | reverse complement strand
GATTGGGGCGCTGACCTATACGCGGGCATATGCTCCGTCATCGGCACCGCCGCGCGCCAGGGCGTAAGCGCCTACCAGGCCATCCAGCAAACCTTACGCGGGCAGACCGCTCCCTACCCGGGTTGAGAAACTATGGGGCAGACGGCGAAGGGAAGGCATCATCGCCGTCGTCATCAACGCCGATGGAGTGCGCCATGTCCCAGCCCAACGACCTGAGCAGGTCCCTCTTCCCCTTTGAGCAAGAAACCGCCCTTGTTGCTGTCATCGAGCTGAGCCAATCGAGCTGGCTGATTGCCGGGACCGTTCCAGGCGTCGCACGGCAGCCTTTGAAGAAAATCGTGCCGGACGAGGCGACCCTGCTGCGCTTGCTGCACCGCTGGCGTGACGAGGCCAGCCAAGGTGGGCGCACCATCACGCGCATGGTCGTCGCCTTCGAAGCCGGGCGTGACGGCTTCTGGCTGGCGCGGTGGCTGGCTAAGCACGGCGTCGAGGTGCACGTCATCCATGCCACCAGCGTGGCGATCTCGCGCGAGCACAAGCGGGCGAAGACGGGCCGGCTCGACACGGCCATGCTGATGCGCGTGTTCCTGGGCTGGCTGCGCGGGGAGCGCGGGCATTGCGGCATGGTCGCGGTGCCGACGGTCGAAGAGGAGGACGCCAAGCGGCCCAGCCGCGAGCGGGAAAGCCTGGTCGGCGAACGCACCCGCGTCGTCAACCGCATGAAAGCGGCCCTGGCCCGGCTCGGCATCCGCGGCTTCAAGCCGGAGTTGCGCAAGGCGCCGCAGCGGCTGGGCGCGCTGGTGACGCCGGAAGGATTGCCGATCCCGCCGAACATGCTCGACGAGATGCGGCGCGACCTGGCGCGGCTGGGCGTGCTGCGCGAGCAGATCGCCGCGATCGAGCAGGCGCGTCTTCAGCGTTTGGAACAGGCGCCGCCAAGCGGGCCGAATGCGATGGTGCGGCTGCTGGCCAGCGTCGTCGGGGTCGGCATCGAGACGGCGGACATGCTGGTGCAGGAAGTGCTGTCCCGCAACCTGCGCGACCGCCGGGCGGTCGCACGCTACGCCGGCCTCACCGGCTCGCCTGACGAGAGCGGCTCCAAGCGGCGGGAGAAAGGGCTCGCCAAATCCGGCAATGCCCGCGTGCGCCGAGGCCTGATCCAGCTCGCGTGGCGTTTCCTACTGTTCCAAAAGGACAGTGCCCTGGCCCAGTGGTTCCAAAGCCGCACCGAGGGCGTCCGGGGCGCACGGAAGACGAAGATGATCGTCGCCCTGGCTCGCAAGCTGCTCATCGCGTTGTGGCGCATGGTCACCTTTGGCGAAGTCCCACAAGGGGTCGTGCTGCGCCAACCCGCCTAATGGACCCACGGCAATGAGCACCACCAGAAAGAATTCGGTGCCCGCCATGATGATATGACGGGCCACCGATGACGATCCGAGGTGGCGGCAACCCGCGTATCTGCATGGTTGCATGCCGCGTTGAGAATGGGCCCGCCGCCTCGGAGCCATGCCGCTGAAGCGAATGACTGCTTCATGGTCCAGGCCCCGAACCGGGGTCAACCGAATACAAGGTTGCGGCGCGAGGTTCGCGCGCACGGGCGGGCTCCCCTCGGATTGCTGTTCATCGACATCACACCGTCATGGCCCCAGGTCATGGGCGCACAACGACGCCGACCAGGACCGAGCATACCCAGAAGTTCCGACGAGTGCCCCGAGCGATGGCGACGGACAAAGCCGTCGACTGCTGCCTCACTGCAATGCGTTACATAACGGAAGCGAGGACCATGCCGGCGATGGCAAAGCGGACGGTGAGCATGCCCCAGGCAGTGCAAAGCGCAAAGCTTGTTATCAAGCCCGCCGCCTGAAAACGGCTTGACACCAAAAACCCCATACAAGCAGATACCGAAAGCCCTGCACTGCTTGCTGGGAAGGCTTTCTCCTACCGGCCCGGATGCCTACAATCCCGCGTCATGCAGCTTCGAATCGGAGACCGTCACGATGGTATTGTCTCTCATGCCCATCGCCTCCCCTCGCAATGAAGAGGCAACCAAGCCCGGCTTTGCCGAGCTGTCGGTGGTAGCCCTGACGCGCGCTGTCGATGTCGAGGGCCAGTCGCTGCCTGAAGGAGCCCTGGGAACCGTCGTTGCTGCCCATGGCGACGGCGTTGGCTACGAGGTCGAATTCGAGCGCCCGTTCCACGCCGTGGTGACATTGCAGGCGGGTGACCTGACGGCGTGAGCCAGCCCCCAAATGCTGCCCTCGCTCACGTGGACGATGTGAAAGTCGGGACTACCTGCTGGATCCCGACAATCCGCAAAACCAAGAAGGCTGGCCAGTTCGGGCAATATGGTTTCGCCCGGGGACCGGTGGCAGATCCTCCCGGACGCGCCAAAGGACTGCGCCAACGGCCTCCGTTGCCCTTCGGACCCTGAATGGTAAAACAAGGCAATGGCCCAGCCGCCCAAGTCCGCCTCCGCTCCAGCCGACCCTGGCCTGTTCACGGCCGCCGAACGGGACCTGATCCGCTGGCAGCTGTGCGTGCGCTTCGGCCAGGCGCCGCAGGTGGCGGATGGCATTTACCTGCGGACCTGGCGCGGCGGGCCGCATGCTGGCCAGCCCAGGATCCCGAAGGTGGTGCAGGGCCTGGTCGAGCGCGGGCTGCTGCACATCGGGCCGGAGGTGGTGATGGGCGGCCGGCGGGCGCTCTTCACCCCGCTCGGGCTGGACGCCCTGCGCCACATGCTGCAAGACCGGCGCGCGCTCAACCCGGCCCAGTTCGCACATGTGTATGAAGAGCTGGGCATGGACGGCGCATGAGCGCGGCAAGCACTCCGATGCGGAAGTTCATGGAAACACAGAACCACGCCAACCTTACCCGGAACGGAGGAACTGAGGCATGAGCACGCTTCGCCACTCCGGCGGCATGTTGCGCCCGCTCTCCCGGCCGCAGCCTCAATTGCCTGCATCGTCCGCTGCCGGGTCCGGGACCGCGCCTGCGGCGAAGAGTGCCTCCGCCTCGCCCGACCCGGCCGAGATCACCGCGCGCGAGCAGGCGAACGTGCAGCGCGAACGGGAGCAGCGGGCGGAGGTATTCAGGCACCATATCGCGCTGGAAGGCGATGCATTCCCAGTCCTTCGCCCGACGCTGTTGACACGGCTTGATGCGGTGCGCCGTCAGGCCGCAGCAGCCTGGTCTCGCAGACAGATAAGCATAGCCATTGAGCATCAGACATGATCGGCCGCCGTGCCCTGCTTGGCGGAGCTGCGGCCGGCGCCGCTCATCGCAGCGCTCGCGCCGAGCAAAGCGTTCTGGACGCGCCTTGCGGCGCATTGCGTGGCCTGGTGCTGCCGGGCGGCCTGCAGGCCTTCCTCGGCGTGCCCTACGCCGCGCCGCCGGTCGGTCCGCTGCGCTATGCGTCGCCGCGCCCGGCCCAGCGCTGGGAGGGCGTGCGCGACGCCACCCGGCCTGGCGCCGCCTCCATCCAGACGCTCGCGGGTGCCGCTGCCTGGCTTTACGAAGGAGCGGAGCCGCAAGGGGAAGACTGCCTGTTCCTGAACGTCTGGACACCCTCGTCGGAAGGCCGCCGGCCGGCCATGGTTTGGCTGCACGGCGGCGCCTGGCGGACCGGGCGCGGCGACGCTGCCGGCACGGACGGCGCGGCGCTGGCGGCCCAGGGCGACGTCGTGGTGGTGACGGTGAACTACCGCCTGGGCGCGCTCGGCTGGCTTGCCCATCCCGACCTGCGCGACGCAGAAACCGGCGCCTTCGCGAACTGGGGCCTGCAGGACCAGATCGCGGCGCTGCGCTGGGTGCAGGCGAACATCGGGGCCTTCGGCGGCGACCCGGCGCGGGTGACCCTGTTCGGGCAGTCCGCCGGCGGGTCGTCCACCGCGTCCATCGCGCAGGACCCGCGCCATGCGGGGCTGCTGCACCGCGCCATCGTCGAGAGCGGCTCGCTGCACGGCGCCCCGGGCTTCCCCAAGGTTGGCACCGCCGCCGCCTATGCCGAGGCGCTTGCACAGCGCCTGGCCACTAGCGTGCGGGGCCTGCGCGACGTGCCAGCGCTGGCGCTGCACCAGACGGAGCTGGAACTGGCGCGCGATCCTGCGATGGTGCGCAGCCTGGGCCGTCCGCCCGTGCTGCCGGTGCTGGATGGCGTGGTGCTGCGGACCTGGCCGCGCGACGGCGCGCTCCTGCCTGTGCCGCTGCTGATCGGCACCACTCGCGACGAGGCCGTGTTCTGGCACGACCTGGTCGGTCCCGACAGCAAACGCGTGCCGGGCCTGCCATCGCCAGCCGATCGCGCGGCGCTCACATTCGCCATCCGGGACCTTGCCGCGATCTATCGGCCGGAGGCCTCGGCGACGCCGCCCGAGGCGGTCGCGGACACCTATGCCGCCGCCGCACGCAGCAGGGGCGAGCCGGACGGGGTGTTGCCCGTGTGGCTTGCGGCCTACACCGACATCGTTTTCCGACTGCGCGCCCGGGCCTGCGCGGAGCGGCATGCCGCCACCAGCCAGTCCGTTTACCTATACGAGTTCGCCCACCCGCTCGCGCCGCCCGCGCACGGCGTGCCGCATACGGCGGAGATCCCGTTCGTGTTCGGCACCTTTGGCGCCCCGTTCCTCGCGAGCAAGTCCGGTGCCGGCCCGGCCGAGGCGGCGCTGTCGTCAGCCGTGCTTCGAGCGTGGGCGCGCTTCGCGCACGAGGGCATGCCCGGCGAGGGCTGGGCGCGCGCAACGGCCGGGGCGCTGCCGGTCAACGTGCTAGGCGGGCCGGGCGGCGTGCTGGCCGTGGAGCAGCGGCTGCGCATGGAGGAACTGGCCGCCTGGAGCGTGGGATAGGGTTCGCCATGTCACGGCCGAGCCGGCGTGGAGGCAGCCTGCTGACGTCGAAGCCGTCGCTCCGGAGAGACCTGCCAGCCACACCATCCTTGCACCGCGCTCGCTCTTGGGGGATCACCCTCCTGCATTGGTACGGTCTCAGCACCGGCTGCCCGATCCGCTCGACAACGCCGCACGGGTGTCATGCCGGTTCGAACAGCGGCAGTTGTTGCATGCCAGGTACAGTCACCAGCCCCTTGTCCGTCAGCCGTATGGCGGGAATGACCGACAGCGGTATCAGATTAAAGCCCATGTAGGGCAGCGTGCAGCCGGCTGCACGCCACGCTTGCTTCAGCGCGGTCGTTTGTGCCGCGACCTCGGTCGCACGCAGGTCCGACAGCAGGCCGGCAACCGGCAGCGGCACCATCGCTTGCACGACATTTCCTTCAACCACCACGACGCCGCCGCCCGCCGCGCGGATGGTCTCGACGGCAAGGCGCATGTCGGCCTCGGTGCAGCCGGCGACGATGATGTTGTGGGCGTCGTGGCCGACGCTGCTGGCAACGGCGCCATGGCGGAGGCCGAAGCCGCGCAGCAGGCCGTGCGACACCGCGCCGCCACGGCCATGGCGCTCCAGAACCGAAACGAAACACAGGTCGTGCAGTTGAAGGTGCGTGTTCCAGTCATGCTCGCACGCCAGTGCGACCACCTCGTGATGCAGCGCGACGTCGGCCGGGTCGCGTATGGCGATCACGTTGGCCCGGCAGGGCTTTTCGGGCAGCGCCGGGGTCAGCACGTAGGTGGGCGGCAGCGAGATGGTGCGGTATGCGGCATCCGGGTAGCGATAGCGCGCCTCGCTGAGCTGCCGGTCCAGGGCGGGCGTGACGCGGCCATCCTCGACCATGAGCGCGCCGCCATACCAGGTGTTGCGCACCGCCATCCCATCGTCGAGCAGCACCAGGTCGGCACGCCTGCCGCCGCCGTGCCCGCCGATCTCGCCGTCCATGCCGAAGCGGGTGGCGGCATGCAACGACCCCATGCCCCAGGCGGCCTCGCGCGGCATCCCGGCGGCGATCGCCTGCCGCACCACCCAGTCCTGGCCGAACGTGAACAGGTCGCCAGCATCGCGGTCGTCGGTGCACAGGCAGACCCGGTGCGCGCTGACGCCGAGCTCGGTGACGGCGCGGATCGCGGCTGGCAGGCTGTGCCACGGGGTCCCCGGCGGCCCCCCGCGCAGGAAGACCCAGACACCGGCCTCGATCAGGTCCTCGGCGATCTCGCGCGTCACGGCCTCGTGCGTGTCGGTGACGCCGCTTGCCGCGTAGGCGGCGACGAACTCGCGTCCGTAGACGTGCCCGCTGACCGGGCGACCACGACGCAGCGCCTCGGCGACGATGCCATGGCTGCGCGCGTCGCCCGCGCAGAGCTGCACGAAGTCCATCTTCTCGCCGAGCGCGACCGCTTCCGGCCAGCGGTCGAACAGGGCGCCGATCTTGGCAGGGGTCAGGTCGCCGCCTGCCGTCTCGAACTGCGGACTGGTTGCCGGTACCGTGCTCGGAACCGTCAGGAAGATGCTCAAGGGCGCCGCCCGAGCATCCTCCAGCATCCATTCGACCCCCTCGGCGTCGCAGACGTTGCCGATCTCGTGGCTGTCGCAGAAGATCGTCGTGGTGCCGTTGAGCAGCGCCGCCTCGGCGTAGGCGCAGGCGGTCATCATGCTGCTCTCGATGTGCAGATGCGGGTCGACCAGGCCGGGGGCAAGGATGCCGCCGCGCACGTCGTAGCGCTGCGCCGCATCGCGGCAGGTGCCGGCCGGCTGCATGGCCGCGATGCGGCCTTGGCTAATCCAGAGCTCGCGCTCCTCCAGCATGCGGCCGGAATAGGTCGACAGCACCCTGGCCCCGGTGATCACCAGGTCGGGCGCCGCCCGGCCGGAGGCGACCGCGGCCAGGCGCCGCGTCGCATCGTGCAAGGGCGGGACGGAGAGGCGGGTCAGCGTCGCAGGAGATCGGTTCATACGCCGCACGCTAACACCTGATTGTCGGATTGCGGAGCGTTGTCGGAACCAGGCTGAGCTGGCCGCAGCGCAGCCGCGCTGATTTCAGCGTAGCGGTCCCGCAGCTCACGCTTCAAAATCTTGCCTGCCGTGTTTTTGGGCAGGCTCTCCACGATGACGACGTGCTTGGGGACTTTGAACGGCGCGAGCCTTTCACGGACATGGGCGATCAGGCTCTGCTCAACCTGCCCGTCCAGCGCCTGCCCGGCCCCCTTCCGCAACACCACCACAGCCGTGACCGCCTCGATCCATTTCGGGTCGGGCGTCGCGATCGCCGCGGCCTCGGCGACGGCGGGGTGCGTGAACAAAGCCTCCTCCACCTCCCGGCTCGCGACGAGGGTGCCGCCGGTGTTGATGAGGTCCTTCGTGCGGTCGACGATGGTCAGGTAACCCTCCTCGTCGATGGTCGCGACATCCCCCGAGTGGAACCAGCCGCCCTCGAAGGCACGCGCGGTCTCCTCGGGCATGCCCCAGTAGCCCAGCAGCAACTGCGGCGAGCGGTACACGACCTCCCCGGCGACGCCGGGAGCCGTGTCCCGCATCCCCAAGTCCACGACGCGGGCTTGCACGTTCAGCACCGGACGGCCAACCGAGCCGGGCCGCCGCTCATGCTCCTCCGGCTTGAGAACCGTCGCCAGCGGCCCGATCTCGCTCTGGCCGAACCCGTTGAACGGCCTCGCACCAGGGAGCCGCCGCCGCAACTCGTGCAGGACAGGGACCGGCATGATCGACGCGCCGTATTGGATCGAGCGCAGCGAGCCAAGGTCGCGGCGGTCGAAGTCAGGGTGCCGCAGCAGGCTGATCCACACGGTCGGCGGTGCAAAGAACGTCGTCAGCCGCTCGCGCTCGATCAGCTCGAGGCAGAAAGCCGGAACCGGCGCCTCGACGAGGTGCGTGAACAAGCCAACCAGGAGGCCCGGCATGACGATGCAGTGCATCTGGGCGGCGTGGTAGAGCGGCAACGCGGCGAGTGCCCGGTCGTCGTGCTTCGGTTCGAGCCCGACGATGCAACTCGCATACTCGGCCATCAGCGCCCGGTGGGTCATCATGGCACCCTTCGGCCGGCCGGTCGTGCCCGCCGTATATAGAAGCTGGGCCAGGTCCTCATCCCGAACCGCCTCGCCAGGAGGCGGGTCGCCTGACTGGTCCCAGCGGGGGTCTCGGGCTGCCGCAAGGACGTCGAACTCCGCCTCGCTCTCCATGCCCGAATCAAGCGTTGCCGTGTGGGGGATGCTGGTGCGCCTGCACACGCTCTCGACCACCTCGCGGAGGGCAGGCTGGTAAAGCAGAGCCGCCGCCCCAGACTGGCGGACGATGTAGTCCAGCTCCTCTACAGTCAGGGCGTAGCTGACAGGCACATGGACCAGGCCCGCCCGCGCGCAACCAAGCCAGGAGAGCAGGTAACCGTCGGAGTTGCGGCCATAAGCGCAAACGCGGTCGCCAGGTTACAGGCCAAGCGCGAGCAGGCGCCGCGCGACCCGATCTGCCGCGAGATCAAGCTCGGCGTAGGTCCAACCACGATCGGCGAACGCCAGGGCTGTCTTGTCGCGGAAACGATCTGCAGAACGCCGCAGGGCATCGCCTACGGTGTTCCGGATGGCGCATGCCATCCCAGCTTCAATCATGGCCTGGTTTCCCTCATGCACAGGTTTCGAGCGCTGTCGTGACAGAGCAGGGCCATTCAGCTCTGGCACTACCGTTGCGTGTTCAAGAGTTTCCCGCCGGACCCGCGCAAATCGCATCGCGATTTCTCTGAGTGCAGCAGGTCCTGGCCGAAACCGGCAAGGCGAGCGGGCGCGAGCGCGACCTGCCGGCCCAGGTGACGGTCTACTACGCCATCGCAATAGCGCTTTACATGGGATCCAGCCACTGCCGTGCGGGCCGCAAGCGTCGCGACCATCTCGCCGCACGCCACCGAGGCCGCCGACAGATACCGGTGGATCGCGATTTCCCCCGCATGGTCACAGCCGAAGTTGCGGATCACCAGCGATCCGGTCTCCATCGCCCTGAATGTCCTGCGCACCAACAGTGGCCAGAACGTCAGCCTGGCGCTCTACGCCAAGATCGTCAGCTTCGACCAGCTGCTCGCCCTTGGCACGGCGTAATCAGAACTGAATGGCCCTGGGCCGTCCGGAGACGCCCGGCACGCATCAGATCGACCATCCGACGTCAGAACTGCCGCACCTCGCAAGTAGACCGGGCACCAGATTGAGGGTGCCAGCCAAGCCGTCTTGGATTACCGGATCGTGACGCCGAATGGTCGGTTGTTTGCGGGCACCGGCAACACGGTCGTGAGATCGTTCAGCAATTTCAGCGTGCCCGTGTATGCATCCACTTCAAACACAAACAAGCGGTTGCCTTCCGCTGCCGAAGCGGAGCTGTTCACTTGTTCTTGCAGATACAGGAAGTGCTCGTCCGGCGTCAGCGAGAATTGCTCGACCCCACCCGTCCCACCGACCACGATGTGCTGGATTTCGACGGGCGATGCCGGATCGCTCAAGTCATACACCGACACAGGGCCATTCAGTTCTAACCTAACGACCCAAATCATCGACCCGAATCAGCAGCGAGACGCTTCACACTCGTAGCTCCAGCTTCGACACGCGATGCCCATTTGTGACCAAAAAATTAGAACTGAATGGCCCTGTACACCGACATCGACTGGTCGCCCGTGTTGGAAGTGTAGAGGAACCGGCCGTTGCTGCTCACGCGTATCCAGCATAAAGCCGCGCCCGAGTTCGGCACTTTGTTGATGAACTGCAGTTTGCCAGCCGCGCTCACGGCGTAAACGCCTAATTCGTTGGTGTTGACGAAACCGACATAAAGGTAAGGTGCGCGCGGACTTGCCCAGAGGCCGAGTGGCAGCGGTTGCGTGCCGTCAGGCTCCAGCGGCAGCATCGTGCTGTCGGTTTGGATGAGCTTTCCGTCAGGACTTTGAACGAACGCGTCGAGATGACCGCCGCCGGGGAACTCTGCCGCAAATACGAATCGGCCGGTGTTCGAGGTGAGCGCTTGCGAGGGTTGCGCGTCCGCCGCAAGCGCCACCGCTGAGCCGGGAAGAAGCCGCAACCCGCCGTCGCGCTTGATCTCCGACGCCACAAGGCCTGGATGGTAGCCTTTGCCGGCCTGCGACGGATCCTGTGCGCTATCGACCGTCACCAAGAATTGGCCATGCAGGCCGAGCGACACCGGCGTGCTGCCGCCGCTGGTGAATGGCTGACCTGGCAGAGGGTGCAACGAGCCGTCGTTGGCAACCTGCAACGCGGAGATGTTGTTGGAGCCGCCGTTCACTGCGTAGAGCACGCCGTTGTGGAGGGCCATCTCCTGATCGACATCGAACGGACCAAGGGAGAAGCTTGGATCAAAGAAGCCGGCTCCGCCCGTCAGGAACGGGGAGCCGGGCAGCGCGTGCAGGCTGCCATCGGCGTGGATGTCGTAGGCGAGGATGGCGTTGCCGGTGGTGATGTTGGCGTTGACATACAGAGTGTGTCGAAGCCGTTGGTAATCATCTGGGTCGAAACGTGTCGGAACCTCGGCGCGGAGGGGAAGATGAGTGGCAAGTGCGAGTGCAACGGCTGCTGTGATCAGACTGAATGCCTTCGACGCATGTGCAGACCAGATACGCATAGAACCTCCTGTTGGACAGCGTCTGACGGCTACGGGGTTCACACATTTGACTGGGCAGCGAGGGTGAAGCCGGCGGCCATGGCGGCGAACTGTCCCCAACCGGCGCGCATGGTTTTGGGTCCGGGTGGCTTG
>JAABUQ010012350.1_pt1 | contig 10640 bp, 9 predicted proteins | sample 5560001 | NCBI WGS metagenome assembly JAABUQ01 (sample SAMN10711888, study PRJNA513371) | rock metagenome | isolation source: Antarctica rocks | place: Antarctica: Victoria Land, Finger Mt nord | collected 2015-12-18 | reverse complement strand
TCGGCTAAAATCGACTCACCCGAGACGCCAAGGCCGTTGCCAAACGAGCCCCCGCCCGTAACATTGAGCGTCCCGCCGACGGTTTCGTTTCCGGAGATGGTCGACGTCCCTAGAACTCGTAAGCCAGCGCCGATCACCGCGGACCCGTTGACCGAAAGGGCTTGCAGAATCGTAAGTGCCGATAGTGTCAGGTATTCGCTAAGTGCCGGCAGTTGCGGAAACAGCAACGTGATGTCGCCAGGCGCGATCGTCGCCTCGTTCGCGTGGATGAAGATGCTCGCAAGCGCTTCATATCCCGCGGGCGTCGGGGGCGTGAGTGTCGAGGTGCCGGTAACGACGAGGTACGCTGGGCTGCTCTCAAGCAGCGCAATAGACTGTGGAGCGCCGGCGGAACCGGGAACGACGCCGGAGATCTCAAGGTCGATTGTGCGGGCGTCGTTTGCGTCCGTGCTGGAAACGACGATTTGCGTGGCGCTGACCGCGAAAGAAATACCGGCGCCGGCATCGGCGGATTCCGCGCCGATCGCAATGACGGGCGGCGCGCTGAAGGGCGGATTGAAGACGTACGTTTTGACGCCGCCGACGAGGGCAAGTTTTAGCGCAAGCTGGTTGCTCGGAGCGTTATCGGGAATGACGGTGCGAGTTTGGGTGAGCGCTCCGGGGCCGCGCGTTGCCTGAACAGCGATGAGATCGACGCGATCGGTCGTACCCGCCGCCGTAATCGCAAGCGGCGTCGCGGGACAGACGTCAAGGAGCCGACCCTGCGCGATCAAACGTTGACCATTGCCGCCGGCGACGATCTGCATCCCGTTTCCGGGAACGATCTTCAGCGGACTACCGGCCGGGAAAAAGTTTGGGCCACCAAGCGCGCCGAGAATCAACCCAACAACGTTATCGATATCGCCCGTAATATTGACGAAATCCGCCGGCGCGATGATCGTGCCTTCCGGTGGCGCGAGAATCTCTCGCGTCTGCGTCAAATCGGACACGGATGCTCCTTAATGCGTTTGCAAGATGATTGGCTCGCCGCGGCTCGTGACATAGACGGGCTGGTAGCACCAATCTTTTGCGTCGTTGATGAACTGCGCAAGGCCAAGGTACGGGCAGATAGGCGAGATGGAAAACGAACTCGGGTCCGCCACGATCGTGCGCTGGCCGAGCGCTGAACGGCCAAGAACCCACGCGTTCGTTGTCGGAGTCGGATGATAAAAAATAACGGCGAACTGTGCGTTTGCGAGACCGTAATAGGCTGCACGTTTGGGGTCGCTCTGCTGATCGAAAATGTCGAATCCGCTGAGCGAGGCGTCAGGGTTTTGGGTAAAATATTCACTGATCGCCCCGCGTATCGCAACGTAGCATCCACTGGGCGCGACGATCTTCGCTCGTAAGCGCTTCGAAAAGACCGGATCGAGTTCGCCTGAAAGTCTTGGCAGACGCGAGCCGAAAAAATCGGTTGAAGCGATATCTAAATTTGTATCAGTCGCCGTTGCGAGCCGCGTTTGCAGCCGCACGTAAGACCAAATGGTCATCAAGTACGAGAAACCGTACTGCGCGACGGAAAAGAGCAGCGCGTAGAAGAGGCCGGCGTCACGCGCGCCGCTTGCGGACGGTGGGCCGAAGGCTTTTTTGCCTGCCCATCGTTTTGGATACGTCGAAACCAGGCGACCGTAGAAATCGGCCGCAGGGATCGCGCCGAGCGTACCGGTCGCGACCGTGCCAGATGGTGCCGGAGCTGGAGCGGTCCTAAGAAGCAGCAGCAAGATGGCTTACCCCCGCCGGCTGAGGTGCGATCCCCCGCCGCCGGTCGTGACTGCGGTCGGTTTTGTCATCATCTTAGCCGTTCCCGATGCAAGTCGCGCTGCGGCCGGTGCCGATCGCGCCCGACGTGTACGCAGCATTACCGACCGCCGTTCCGGTAGCAACGACGACAGGTGGCGCAATGAGGACGATAAGCGCGTCCCAATCGTCGACTACATTAAGCGTCGAGCCTTGGGCGCAGTTCGTTCCGACGGTGGGGTTCGCGCGATAGAACGAGTGGATGCCGTGATACGGAACGGTAACATACGTTTCGCCGGTATACCCGGTCGGAACTGTCGCTGAATCTCCACCGTTCGTGGGGGCCACGAATTCAAGGGCGAGCGACCCCGCACGCGTCGGGGATTCGGCCGCGAACGTAACAGTAACGGTGCTAGCAGCGTCAGAAGTAAATGCGGCGACCGGTGCGCCTGCCGCAGCGCCCGATACCTCGTAGAGTGCCACGCCATCGTTATCATGGCCGGTAAACGCGATCGACGTTCCTTCGGTGCCGTCGGCGTCTTTCCAGAACGCAATTGTATTGTCGTTTGCTTGTAAGGTTGGCCCCGCGAGGATCGACCACCCGGCGGGCGTGGTGAAGGCATTGTTATATCCAGACGTACTCTGCACGGCAACGAGTTTATTCCCCGCGATCGGCGCGGTTGCCAACGGTACGTTGAGGACGCTTGTCCCCGAAGCTGCAGAGCCGTATTGGACGCGAGCGACTGCCATAACGCGAGATTAGCTCGACACGACGATGATGTTTGCGAGAGGCGCAGCACTTAGCGAATACGACAGACCGTTCGGCACGACAATATCGAGCGCGATCACCTGACTCGCACCGAGGATCGCCGAATAGATGAGCGTTGCCGCAGCACCGACGGTCGTGGATTCATTGAACAGAGAAATCGTAACGTTCTGCGCGGACGTCGAAGCGTTGACGAGTTTGACGGCGCGTCCCGCCGACGCTTTAATCGACGTTACGGCAATCGGACTCGTCGGCGTGAGAATGGTGAGGACCGTTCCCGATCCGACGTTGAGCGTTCCGGTTAATGCGCGATACATGCCCGAGAGCCAGCCGCGGATACCAACGGCACCAGCAGGAACAACGACACCCGTTGCATCCGTGCCGTCTTGCGCTGGCGATCCCGGAAGCGTCGATACGGCGACTGATCCAGAGATCGGCTGCGTCGCGGGGAAATTGCTTACGCCGACGGTGCCAGATACCGGCTGCGTGACCGGGAAATTCGATACCGACGTCGTGAGCGTACCGCTGAGCCGATTGTAGATGCTCGAGAGCCAACCACGAATGCCGACCGCGCCCGCCGGAACGACGACGCCCGTTGCATCCGTGCCATCGAGCGCCGGAGACGTTGGAAGTTTCGCGGTGATCGCAGCAACCGTTGCGTCAAGCGCGGGGGCCGTAGGAAGTTTTGCGGTAATTGCTGCAACGGTTGCATCTAAGGCGGGAGACGTCGGGAGCTTCGCGGTGATCGCAGCAACGGTCGCGTCTTGTGCAGGCGATCCTAGCTTCGTTGTAACAGCCGCGACCGTTGCATCTTGTGCAGGCGATCCTGGTAATACAACGGGAAGCGGAACGCCTCCCGGAACGCCTTGCACGGCTGCTGCAAAAAGTCCGGCCGTCCCCGGAGCCGTTACGCTTTGAAGAGCCGCAGGATTGATCGGATCGGCATTATTGATACGCTGCCGCTCGACAACTTTTCCGCTGACGAAGAGTTCGCTTACATCAACATTTATTCCAACTCCGGGAGTAATGCCTACGACTTGATCGGCCACAAATATATCTCCATCAAAACACAGGACATTTTTAACCCGTAGAAATCGGCCGCATCGTAGAGCGCCACGTACGTCTCTTAGGTGACGGTGACGCTCGCTGCGCGTGCGAGCTGAAACGTCGATAGTGGCACATCGGCTTGACCGCCGTTGAGCGTGATCGCGCCGTATGAAGAAAGGCCCGTTCCGATGAAGGTAGCGACGAGATTCGCCAGATCAACGTACGAAAGACGGCCGGTCGGAGTGCGGCTTCCCGTTCCCGCAGGTGCGCCGCCGACGCCGTTTGCGTTTATTGCGGCCGTGATGGCAGCGCTAATTGCGCTTCGCACGTCGCTTACGCTGAAGCCGTTGGCGATCGTCGTTCCGGAAAGAACGAGTTGTACCGGCACGATCGTGGGCGCGATCACGTGAATGAAAGCGCCGAAGGATTTCTGTGTCACTGCCGTGACGGCAGCCGTAATGGCATTCAATAACGTCGACGATGGGTTTCCGGTTCCGTCGTCGACGACAATCGTTCCATGCCCAGCTTGGATGGACTGATCGGGCAACTTGAAATCGTTGAGCGTGAACGATAGTCCGGCTTGAACGCCGGCGGTTGCGGCAGCGATCGCAAAGCGCGTGCCCGAGCGCGACGAGATGTAATCGGAGAAGCGTTGCCGGAGCTGCGGGTCCGTTTCACCGTTAAAGCCATTATTGATGCTGTTCGGGTTCGTCACGCCGTCGAAGGGGACGCCCGGGGACGCGATAAGGGTGAGCGTGTTCGCAACGACATTGCCGATTTTCCCGGCCTTCACCGCTACGATCTTTACCGTTATCGAGGTCTGGTTCGGGGGCAACGTACGGCCTGGAAATCCCCCGCCGCCCGCGTTCGCAGACCAATTCGGGTCCATGACGTTTGCGGACACGACGTATTGCAACGCAGACGTTGGGGACGGCGTCAGATTCTGAATGATCGTGCCGTCGAGTAGGATTTGCGGCACAAGCGATGGTTGATTGCGGCTAAAGATCGCAAGGTCGGTCGCGTAGGTCGGTGGGAGCGGCCCTGGCGGTTGTAAATTATAATCGGCGGTATAGCTGGCTAAGTCCGCACCGCTCGATGTTGCAGCACGCGTATTTAAGAGCACGATCGGCGCTTGCGACTGCACGAAGCCGAGCTGCGTGGAGAAGACCTCGGTCAAGGCCGCAGCGACCGAGCCGCTCGAAAAGTCGTCAATGAGGCTCGTAAGAGCAATGATGCCGGCCTGAAGTTCGCTTTTGAATTGCGCGAAGCTCTTAAGGGTCAGGCCCACAATGCGTTCCCCTTACCGATCAAGCGAAGACAAGCGACGGTAGCGTGATGCGCGCCCCCGTCGCTGCGTATATGTACGAAATTTTCAAGTGCAGGCCGCCCGCAACGCGCGTCAGGATGACGGTCGGCGGTTGCGTTTGATCGACGGTATCTTCGCCTTGCAGCCCCTCACGAACGAAAGCAACGACCTCCGCGAGAGACTGCGGCCCAACATCGCTACCGATGCGACGGCCAAGGCTCTCGCCGAACTCCGAATCGTACAAGTAATCCGCCGAAAGAATCTCGCCGTCGTCGAGAACGAGGCGCTTGTTGTTTAAGAGCCGACGAACGACGCGCTGCCGCGAGAGCAACTCGCCGCTTGCGACGGCGAAGTCGCCACTGGGCGAAGCGCCCAGATCGCTTCCCCAATCCAATGAGAGATCGCCCACGTTATGGCACGGCTCGGGATTTGCTTGAACCCATGGATCGGACGGCGGTCAGATTCACCGGCGCCGTTGCGCCGCTCCCGGGTTGGAGCTTGGTCGCCGCCCACGTGGCGAGATCGCTTTTGAGTTGGACGAGCTGCGCGACGAGCGCGGCGTCGAGATCCGACTTCCGAATTATCGCATCGTTGGTCGCGTCGAGGTTCTCGCCCCCGACTTCGGTTGCCGTTCCGCCGACGAGCGTCGCAAATGCGTTGCCGAAGGTGCGCATGCTGCCGCCGCGCGCGCCGCTGTGGTGGACGAACGATCCGTGTTTATCGAGAACTTTTTTCTCGCCGGCCGGCACGTTAATACCGTTTGCGTCTTCGGTCGCCGTGAATCCCAAAATAACGAAGACGTCGCCCGCGGCATCGAGGGTCCCAACGATGCACTGCTGACCTTCTTCGGGGCCGCTCGCGTCGCTGTATCCGGGTCCATGCCACGGTACCATCAGTTGCGACGGCGGCGTCTTGAAGACGAAACCGTCGCCGTAATCGACCTTCGCGACCGCCATGTGCGTTGCCGGGTCAAACGAGACGATCTGACCAAGCGCGAGCGGATGCGGCTGCGCGGTGAAACGTTGCGCTGCGAGTCCGACTTGCTGCGTGAGGGCGCGTGATCCGTATCTCATGATAGAAAGCCTCCCGCCTGAATCGGATTGAGATTTCCCGCGACAACGTGCGCGAGCAGCGGCAGGCCGCGGCCGCCCGGCGAGAATTCAAACCGAATCTGACGCACTTCGTATCTGAGCGCTTCGGAGGGCCAGACGTCGCCGCCGAGTGCGATGGAGAAGTTCGCTCCGTGTTGTGATACCGTTTCGAGCAGCTTCGCGTTTGGGACGAGCACCATCGTTGCGATGAACTCGCGTTTGGCTATGTCTTCATAAATCTTTTGCACGAGAACTTGCAGTTGCGAGCGCGTTAGGCCGGCTTTGACGGAGATCTGGAACCCCTCGCCGTCTTTGCCTTTGTTGCCGTACGAGACGGCGATCGAGCGCTTCGAACGCGGCTGAAAGGATCGCGCGATGACGTGGATGTTGTGCGACTTGCCGGGGCTCTGCTTGACGTCAAGATCGACGAGGCGCACGTCGCCGCCGGAGCGGCCCCATTGGGCATGCAGGAGCGGGTCGTTAAGGCCATACGGCCCGTACCTGCCGCGGCCGATGTGCAGCGTGAGCCGGTAGCCGTCCGCGACCGCGATGGCCTGCATGACGTCCCACTCCGAACGGCCGCGCATCGTTTGATCGAACGTTTGCCCTTCAACGGTTTTCCCGGCGTATTGCGACGAGCCCGAGCTAACGGAAAGCGGAATGCCGCGCTTGGCGAAAATGCGCGCGATGAGGTCGCTGCCGCGCGCGTTGCGCAAAAGTGGCGCGGTGATCTGCACGTCTTGAAAGATTGAAGCCGAGCCGCGGCCCGAAAGCATAACGATCCGCTCGCCATGGTTACGCGAAATTTCGTCGACGTAGCCGCTCTCGAGCGGCAGCCGGCTCTTGGGGAGAGCGTCGGCGCCGAGGCCGAGATCGATCGTAATCGGCAACGGTCGGACTTTTTGGCCGAGCGCGAAGAGGTCGGGAAGTTTCGCGAACGATCGGGCGCTAGCCGTGGCGATCGTTGCATCGAGCGAGGAGGAGATCGAATACGCGTTGACCTCAACCGACCAGTGCGTCGCGGGGACGACCGTTCCATTGACGCGCACGACGCCGTCGACGACGGTGTTCGTCGCTTGTGCCATAGCGCGGCTCCTATCGGGCGACAGTCGCGCGCCCGTTCTTATGCCCTAGAGCCCCGGAATCGCAAGCGGCGCTGGCCCGAGATGGAAGGGGTCCGTAACCGATGGATTTGCCGCGAGGATTGCATCGGCGTTGCCGATATCGCCCGTGTGATAGACCGCGAATTCGTAGAGGTTCATTCCGCCGGGCGATGCGAGCGGGGACTTTGCTCCCGTCAGCCTTCCAAGCGACGCGACGAGCGTTGAGAGCGCACCGGAAAGCTGCGAGGCGAAAAGATACGTCGAGACGTCTGTGCCCAGCGTAGAGCCCGCAAGCTGGCCGCGCAGCGCTTGGAGATAATCAATCTGCGCGACCATCGCGATGACGCGTGCGCTGAGGTCGGGAATCGCAACGGCGTCGACGGGGCCGAGCGCCGCGAGATCAGCTAGGGCACTCGACGTTCCCGCGATCGAGCCGGCGAGCCGCACATCGGCTGGGGCGGCGGCAAGAAGAGCGTTGATGGCGTCGGCGTGATCGCTTGGGCGCGCTGAGCGACTCCTCGTGCCGCTCCTTGCCGAGGCTTCGTTTAGCGGCTCGAGTTCGACCGTGTATGCGATCTCGTGCGCCGAGTGGTATTTGAGCGTGACGTCATAGATCACGACGTCGTACGATCGCGCGCCGCGCTGGAACCGAACGACCGCCTGTGCCTTTTGCAGTGCGCGAAGCTTGTCGGCGTTCACCTGGCCTGCGTCGCTTAGAAACCATGCATCGAAGCGAATCGCCTTGGGGACGACGCCGAGCGTTTGCGAAACGCGTTGCGCCGGTTTTCCGTCGGTCTGTGGGATGTCGGTGACGCCGCCGAGCGTCTGATCGCCAAGCTCGAGGTCTTCGGGGACCTCGAAGTGCGTGCAGTCGAGAACGAGAGTGCCGAGTGCGACTTTCTCAGGAGCCGGCATCGCAGCGAACCCCCTTGTACGTTAGTGAAAAAGACCGAACGCGATGATCGCCGCGACCAAAGAGGCGATGGTCACAACGGTTCCGACAACGAAACGTCGGCAGCCGCGTTGGTTTTCGGCCACCATCCTCGGCCAGCGGGCCGCGATGAGTGCGCGCGTCTCTTTTGGCAGTCGCCCGTCGTGTAGGCGTACGCCGATCCACTCCAGATCGTGGTCCGAAAGGACGTCTTTTCGGAACATCGCCTCGAATATCTGAACTTCCCCTTCGCTCAAGTGCCGAGTCATGACACCGATTCTACTGCAAAGGCGTAAGGCGTGGGACGGGACGGCTAGGAGGGAGCCCCCTTTAGGAGCGCATGATGGGAGAATCCGGCAAGTTGGGGAATCGCGCCGCCCGCATGCATATCGACGCCGAATTTATCGGCGAGGATCGCGGCAACGTGCTGCGCGTGGTCTCGTACCAGAGCCTTTGCACGGCGCCGGTGCGTCACCTCATCTTCGCCCTGCGGCGCCGAGTATGCGACGTTTGCGTTGATGACGATCGTGCCTGAAGCAGCATGTACGCGGGGGCCGGCGCCCGTAACCGGCCGGGGCGCCGGTATCGCGTGGAATGGCTGGTCGAAGCTCGGCAAGGCTCTCATGCGATTTGGACCAGGGAGGTGAAGGCCGAGCGGCGAGTTCGGCAGCTTGCTCCCGTCGATCCGCTTCGCGTTCTGCTCTTCCATGCCGGCGCCGAACGCCTTATTGAAAATACCGACCTTATCGGAAATCCAGCCGAAGACGCTCATAAGAAAGGACGAGAAACTTTGCAGCGCTTGCCGTGGGTGCGTCACCGCGCTCGCAAGGCTGCTAAATGCAGCTTTGAGGCCACCCAGAACCATCGGACCGAATCGGTACCGTATCCAGCCGGCGACGGAGCCGAGAACGTGGCCGATGTCTTTGGCGTGATTGCCGAGAAACTGTATCGTCTGGATGAGCATGACGATTTCGCCGATGACCGGAATCGCGCGCAAGCCGAACATGCCGATGGCGCGCGTGATGCCGAAGATACCGCCCCGGCTTGCGATGGCCGCCGTGCGACCCAGGAACGAGGCGTCGAGCGCGAGATCGAGCATGCCGTGGCTTGCCGCTTTGAAGAGCCCGCCGACGCCGCGGAACGCGCCGAGGCCCGCGAGGTTGCCGACGCCGCTCGCGCTACGCATGGCGAGTGTCCCGCCGGTTTTGAGCAAACCTGGTAGCAGAGCCGCGCCCGTGCCGCCCGCGACGAGCGCCGTTCCGACGAGGCTTCGTTGGAGCAATCCATGCGCCACGTCGGTCGCACCGCGTGCGGCGATATAGCTGCCGTGCCCGCCAACAAGACGCGCCACAACCGGCGCGAGCGCCGCGTGCGCGACGTAGCCGCCTGCCGCGAGCGCGGCGACAACGCCTGCGATCGCGACGCCGCCTAACCCGACCGCCGTCGCTTTTGCCGCAAGCGGATGTGCGGCAAACCATACGGCTAAGTTTCCCGTGAGCGTCGCGAGATTGCCGACGAGTTTTGTAAGGTCGGGGATGAGCGGGTTCGCGATCGTCGTTAACAGCGAGCTAAAGTTCGAGGTGAGCAATTGTGTTTTTGTCGCGAGTTCGCCCATGAGCTGCGTCTGCACGCGATCCATCCATGCGACCGGATCCTCACCCATCGCTTTTCGTTGTGATACGACGCGGTCATACGCGGTCAACGCCTCTTTGCTCGAAAGCGCCTGCATGATGCGTGCAGCGTTCGCCGTGTTACTCAGCAACGCCGTAACGATAGGTCCCTTATCGCGCGCGTTTGCGTAGGTCATCGCGACCCTTTTGAGCGCGCCCATCGCGTCGAACGCGCCGGTGTGTTTGTCGAAATACCTATTATTGTCAAGTACGAAGTGCGGTTTGCTGCCCCGTTTTTTTCCGGCGACCTCATGCCCCTGCCAAATGCCGAGCTTCGTCATCGCACGCGCGACGCGCTCCGACCGCGGGGCGATCATCTGCGTGACCATTTGCGAGAGCGCAGAACCGGCGAATGGAAGATTGCCCATGCGGTCCGACCACGCCGCAATCTCGGTGATCGTCGTTGCTTTTTGCCGATTCGTGCCCGGGAGGATGTTCTCAAAAGTCGGCGCGAAGCGACGGATCTGCGTTACGAGTTGGTTCGTGCCGTGCGGCGAAAGGTACGCGAGTTGCGCGACACGGCCAAGGCCATACGCGGTGTCTCCGGGCGTGAAGAACCGCATATCGTGGACGATACCCGCGCCCATCTTTGCGGCCTCGCCGTATTCCATCTTATCTTTGCCGAAATGCAAAATATCGGTGAATTGCGCGATGGGCTTATAGATCGATTTGAGTTGAGCTGGCATAACGCCCGCCGATCCCATCGACGCGATTACGCCCATCGATTGCGCGATATTCTGGCCCGTCATTGCGGACATCTTAAAAGAGAGATCGCGCATATCGGCCATGTTCGCCATGGTCGCATCGAAGTTGCGCCCCATGCGCCCGGTGCCGATCGCCGCCTGCATCGTGGCGCTCTGCATCTCCGCTGCACCTTTGACGCCTTGGACGAGGGATGCGCCGGCAACGGCGCCAACGGCAGCGACGCCTAGCGCCCCCGAGCCCGAGCC
>JAABUQ010012349.1_pt1 | contig 10640 bp, 11 predicted proteins | sample 5560001 | NCBI WGS metagenome assembly JAABUQ01 (sample SAMN10711888, study PRJNA513371) | rock metagenome | isolation source: Antarctica rocks | place: Antarctica: Victoria Land, Finger Mt nord | collected 2015-12-18 | reverse complement strand
GCCTTCGTTGATGAAAGACAGGAAGAGGGATTTTTTGTGGCGGGGGGTGGGGGGTTTGGTCAGGGGGAGAAGGGAGATGGGGGGGGTGCCGAAGGTGAGGCAGTGGATTCGTTTGAAGCAGCCGGTTAGGATGTTGAGCTCCGATTTGGCGACTTCGGCTAGCATGTGGGCGTAGAGGAGGCTTGCGACGGCGCCGCCGGCGGAGTGGCCGGTCATGAGGAGGGAGCAGGCGGCTCGGGAGGGGTCTTCTTCGAGTAGGGCACGTAGACGGCCGGCGACTGGTTTGATCATCCTGCGGGCGACGGAGAGGAAGCCAGAGTGGCATAGATTCCCCGGATCATCCTGCTCAGGATTAGTCAATGCCTGCAGCAATATCGCGCGGCGAGCCCTACTAAGAAGTCTGTAGGGGCAACAGGAGCGGAGTTCAGGTTGACGGCCCAATCCAGGAAAGTTTGGCTGCCCCGGATTGCAAAGACAACGCAATTCATGTTGTCGATGGGGACCGATTTGATGACCATGGCTTTGGTGCCCATGCGCCAATCAGCACTCACAAACGCTTCCTTCTCCCTTCCGGCTGGCTTTGTGTACGCTCGTTGGGAGTACTGCGCTGCAAGGCATAGTATTGGATAGGACGGGAAGTAGCTGTGAAGCAGAGAGTCAGCGATGCAGACGTATAGGAAGACACTCTCTTACAGTTTCAAAGGAGGTAGATTTGGCGGTAGTTTCGAATTCGCGTAGAGGTTCACTTTTGCAAAATAGTTTGTGCTGATAATAGCAGACGAGATTGCCCTATTGGCGCCTCGGGAGACATTATCTCGGGTTCTCAAACCTCCCCATCCGCCTCGTATACCCGACTGTTGTCCTTCATGAATGACTGCCATCGATCAGCATCATGCGCGTGATTGCCAGTATAAGGTAGGGATCAGTCACCTAGCTCGTCTTCATTGCCAAGAAATGTCTCCCCATCAATAGAAGTGATGACCGAGTTAAACTTTGAGGATATTAATTCGCAAAGGGCATCTTGAGATACGTCTGCTGTGTTCCTCTCGGGTGCGCTTCTCTCTGGAGGCTTCTTAACGATTTGGCTCAGGGTTTGCGGTGGGCTTTCTATCGGCGAAGGAGGAGCTTTGACCTGGGTCGAAGCTTTGATCTGAAGCGGTTTGATCTGAAGCGGTTTGAGGGTTTGTTTCTTCCTATTGAGCTGCTTCATTGGCTGCCTTTGGAGGTTTGTGGTAGAGGCAGCTGGCACCAGTGGCCCAGGCGGAGATGGATTTGCGCAGTTGCATTGCGCGTTGTGATAGGGTGGCGGCGGTGATGGGTACAGAGGATGGTGACTCAGATTAACGGCCGACTGGGCCTTTGCCTTGGTAAGTGAGAAGTGCAAGCTGTCGTACGAGGGAGGAGGGGTCGAGGTGGTCGTTGCCAACCCGGCGGCCTGTTTCCGTTTTCCAAACATTGGTACTCTTGTTTCAACTTCGTGGTATTTTTATCGTTACACATGAAACAGCAGTGATTTCTTGCTTTCTTGGTCTCAAGGGAAAAAGACGTTGGAAGCAGATTGCGCCGACCACAAGAATATCATAGTGATTGTCAAGAAGAGATCACATTGACCTCGTTCCTGCCTTAAAAGATTCCAGACTCCAAGCGCCAGGTACCCTGCTGCGGCATTCTCCCATTCTCACAGCCTCATTCGTGGCCGGGTTTGCATCACTGCATAGTCTATGCAACGTCCATTACCCTGCATTGTCCAACAATAGCTCTGTCTGGCTCGTTTCGGTACTGACAGCACATATTGCATTACTCCACACCCTCCCACACTTGCGGGGAACCTCCCGCATTTATCCTTCTTTCAACCAACGTCCTAGTCTATCAAACCAATTATCGTTGTCCATTCCTCCACACTGCTTATCTCTGTCTTTGGTTTTGACTGCCACGCAACATGATCGGCTGCCCTAAACTCTCTTAAGTCTGAATTCCACATCCTCCAAGACTCAAATCCGTGATGAGATAGCCATCACTATTAGCGAAATATGCTCTCACTCCTGGATTAATGGTACAAGGCATGTTTTTTGAATCGGCTGTTGGTCGAATCCCTCTTCCTAGAATACGGAGTCATCCATCGTTTCATTGCTCGATTGCGTGATTGCAATGGTCGAGCGTACAGGATGCGTAGGGTCTGATTCAATATACCTTCTTAAAAAAAGACGTCTCGTTCGGACTTGTATGGTAGACTAACTATTTCTCCACGACTTTAAGTATCGTCTATTTTTCCATTGGTTGCCCGTTTGCCTTCACCCCACACCTGGCCGTTTCCTTTTAAGAGCTTGGGTATCCGTGCATTCAGGGTTCATGATTCTCTACTGGTGGAAGCTGTCTTGGTTACCCTTCCCTCTCTTGAATTCACGCTTCCCTTCCTCGATCATGCAAAACCACTGGTAGCTCGTATCGGGACTCTACGGATGAAGAAGTAAACACTCGGTCGGTTGAGGCATCTCGGCCATGCTGAGGAATTGCAACGCAGAAATTGAAGGCGGGCGTTACCATTCAGACCAGACTAACGACGTGGCAATATCAGGAGGAGGTTTGGTCCTTTGGAGTATGGATCAACAGCAACGGACCCCCACGCAAAGAAGACCACGATTTGAGTCTGTTGGCAACAAAGAAAACGATGTCTTCAGCGTAACAGGTTTTGCGCTGCCATATGGTGATGTTTGAATTAGATGTGCATTGAGCATCAAAGCCTGCGCCCGGAACATCAGACAGCTACAACGCTTGTAAGACGATGAATGGATTGATCTTCAGCAGGTGGTGGCTGCAGCTCTCTGCGCTCAAGACTTCCGAAAATATCCCTCGGAGGATCAGACAGCTTTAGTCCCGGCGAGTGGCCAATGGTAGCACGTAAGTACACCAACGCCGTCGACATGGACGCACGGCTGCGACGAGATGTGATGGCTCGCCCCGACACTCAGAATGAGCTAACAGAATCGCCGGATGGGGAGAGCAAGAAGTGATTGCTTGGAGAGTTGGATGTATTGAATTCTGATTGCATTACAACGGGAGGGTGGAATACAATACTGATTCACAGAAACCAGCCATGTGTGGCAGCTTGGTAGAAAGACATCGGCATCTTCAGGTGGATTGCGTGTGAGTCACGTTATTCTTCATTGAGATCTGGACTCGTTATTTGTACGGAATCCTACCTAGGCCTGATCCAGATGTCCTTGGGTACCGTCACCAGCACCGGGCTAAGACTGGGCAGAATCTGACATGAGAATGGCATCCAAAAAAGTCTCGAGCCACGAGCGATAGAACTCCGATGAGCAAGTATTCCATTTGAAATGTAATCAGTGCCTAAATGTTACTGTTCTTCATGCATACGACGAACATGAATCTACAGCTTTTATAGCTCTTTGGGCTTTCCTCCCTGTTTTTCGCAATCGCTTTTGGCGGTCTTCCTTTCTTTGTGTGGGTACTTGGGGGAAGATCAGATCCACGGCAGAGCCTGATGCTCTAAACACCCGATGCGTCCAGTGTTTCTGAAAATTATTGGGGCTTCACATCCTTTTCATGAGACTCTTGTTAGCACCCGAAGATTTTCTATCAAACTTGCGGAAGAGGACCTGGCCCGATACCTACGCTTCGAAATGGGTTGGGTTTTGGGTCGGGTTGGGTTAGGTCATGACCCACCTGGTAACTCAGCTCAACGGGGGAGAGTACAAAACCTCCCAATTAGGCTTAGAACAAGAACACCGACCCCACCGACAAAGTACAGGGAACTTGCAACGATTGAACGATTCACCTACCTAGTTGGTTGCTTACTGCTATCAGCAGATTGATTACAGCCTCATACATAGGACTTCATCACCTCACAACTGTTTTCTTATAGGGCGGATGCCGTATTATGACAACACGTAGGTGAGTGGTACACCAGTGCCTCATGGCCAGGCCCGATCAACATGGCTAGTTTGAAACAGGCCGATCATTGTCGACCGGTTTCACGTTGCCCCATTGCCATCGCAGACCTCCTTGAAGAAGACTGGATGAAGGTCCGATGACCTAGACATTTCCGCGCCTGGCCATGGTGTCAGGCCGGTAAGAAGCTATAGACAGCGCGGCGTTAAGGTGCTGACAGCTCTCTCGACGTCTTGCCATCTAATACCACCTCTCCTTTATGTTTCTCATTGATATCATCTAATTAGCCATGACTTTTGCGATTGCCCTTGTCAAGCCAACCGATATTGCCCGTCTCACAGATATACAATGGACAGCCCTGAGTCGCAATCCTCTCATCCAAACTCTCTACCCTCGTGGGACCACCGTCGCCCTCACCGACTTTACCTCAACCTCGTACACGAAAGTGCTCGAATATCCGTCCGTCCACCTCATCAAAGCCACAGATGAAGACACTGGCGAAATAGTAGCCTTCGCAAAATGGATTCTCTATCGTCAAAACGAAGAAGAAAACCTGCATGGCAGAAATCGGAGCATTACCCCAAAGAATGGGTCCTCCAACGGGGGATCTCGACGGAGCTCCGGATGGCAGAAAGAGGAGAGGGAATCGCCTTCAACGCCGCCTGACTGCCATGGCGTGCTCCTTGATAGGTGGGGGACCATAATCACAAAAACAAGGAAATGGCTATCTGGTCCAAGAGGACATGCATGCAAGTCTGGGGCGCCTTGTTCGTTGGAGTGTTACTTCTCGAGCTTTGCGCCGAACATCTGGGGTAAGAATCTAGCTTCGTTATTCGCCTTTTGTGCTTTTGCTAAAAGCTTGCATCTATAGTACTTGACATACTCCACACCAGTCCCTTAAACCAAAAGCGGGGCGCTGGCATGCAGCTGGTCAAGTGGGGCACAGATATGGCAGACAGGGAGGGGCTGCAGTGCTACGTCGAGACTTCGCCGGTGGGATACCATCTATGTACTAAGAACGGATTTATCGGCGTTGCGGAGATGAAGATCGAACTTGGCAAATACAAACTGGGTTATCCGGACTACAAGCATGTTGTGATGGTGCGGCCACCCTATGGGGATAGCGAACCTCCCGAACCTCCACCCAAACAGACGTTGGAACTCAACGAGAAGGTGGAAAATCCATTCGAAGACGAGGAGACAGCTCCACCTGTCGTTGATGAAAACGAGATACCGTACACGGCTGAAGCGAAGATGTTGGATCTTCGACATTCGTCGTCCCTTTCGGCTACACTTAGAGATACCCGAAGCCTCACTCCATCCTCATCGTCAAAGTCTCCGAGACTTCTGGACGAAAAGCCCAATCAGCAGAGAAGCCTTCTACATGCTGAACAAGCCCCTTGAGGACGGATATATACTTGCGACTACACAACAACTCCAACAAACAATAAAGCTGCCTTCAGCCCAAAACACCAGCGCGGCTCTTGCTCGATCGCACCGCTCACGGCCTTTTACAAAATCGCCTTCTCCATGACCGTCTACATCCAGCTCCAAGGTAATTCACCCCCCGAAGCTAGCTCAAGATTTGTTCCATCGAGCGTGGGGACAGCCGCTGGGGCCTTTGCAATTGGCTTGATAGTGTGAGCCACAAGCAAATACCGCTATCTAGGCAAAGCTAGCCATTCTCCGGCGGTGGTTGGATCGGCCTTCGTGTCGTCATTGCGGTAGAATACCCCAGCATTGTGCCCTTTGTATACCTAAGTTTGTTCGGCCTTGAGCGCGGAGAGGTACTCGTTACGACATCTATTGCATTGGTCAGTGCAGTGAAACGAGAAAATCAAGCTGTCATTCGATCCACCACCTTTGTGTTCGGAGCGACAGGCCTCGCTATCGGCTGGACCTTGGCATCAGCCACGTTTCGGAACGTGCTTTGTCTGAATTTGCGGAAGTACCTTGGGAGGACTGGGGGGGCCGAAGCTATTGTCCATCGAATCAAAGACAACTTCGGAGAATTGAAGCATCTGGACTTGAGGATTTTGATTAGTGTTCAAAACAGCAACACAAGCGCCCTTCGGATCGCCTGTCTTACTGTTCATGGGTTCAGCGTTTGTCAGCATTTCTCAGTATGCTCATACGCCAGAACGCACTTCATAGTAGCCTAGTAAGACGCTGAGATGAAGAATTCTAATAGTCTATATGGCTAGCATATTGTCGAATTGCGCACATCTTCAATCAGTCCGGTCACGGTCTTCGCCGTCCTCTCTCTGAGGACTTTCTTGTTCGTAAGGAATCCCCTCCACTTTCCCCTGCATTACCCTAGCGTGCCTAGCCAAGAACGTGATACCGTCGCACAGACTAAACATCGTCTATGCGGATGCGACGCATATGGACGCGACTCGGGTAAAGCTTCCCAAGTACAGGTGACAGCCGAGACCCGTCTCGACCTTCGAGGCCTCATTTCCTCTCATTGCATATGCACACTACCTTCGGAGCAGCATGCGCCGCTGGCTGCTCCTGTGAGCAGTGGCCCTAAGCATTCTTGTGTCTGGCCCTTGAAAACCTAATGTGAATCATTCCAAAAGCATACCATGTCTACACCACACCCTGTGCAGCCTCATCAGGCCCCGGAGCAGCCGCCAGTCTATGCCTCTGATCAGTCCTCCAACCAAGAGTATCCTCATCCTGGGCAGCAACAAGAACCGCCTGGTCGGCCGTCTACAGCATCACTCCAACCTCCCGAGCAAAGCAAGCCTTTTCAGTACAATGCATCCCTACACGCTCTCGACACCCCTACTCCACAAGTCCCTCCATCCGTGGAATCAGCGCATGCTCCTACACAAGTCGGCACGGGTCTGCGATTGCAGACCGATCACATTGAAGAAATGAATCGTCAAAACTTCGCGGCCAACGCCAGTCCGCAGACTGTTTTCAACGCTGGACTACCTGTTCGTTCATCAAGCATCCGTTCAATTCATGCCTCGAGAACGCACAGAGCGGAATCCATCTCCACAAGCTCCGCCATGTCATCTCCTGGTGTAGGCCCTCTTGTGGACATGTCGCCACTACCTTCTCCAATCTCGGGCTGGGGATCTCCAGATTTTGGGAGAAAGTCAACAGACGAGATGGACGAACCTGGATCCGAGCCACACTCCCTCGCTCAACCCCCAACATCCACCCCCGAATCAATGGGCGCCGAGAGGACCTCTCCCAAGAAGCGCAAAATACCCTTCATAGCACCAGCAGCCAACGGCCAACAAGCCCAGATCTACAATGCCAATTCGGCGGCGCATGCGAGAAATCGCAGTCTAAGTGACTATATACCAGATGGTATGCAGGTACCAAAATTGCGAAACATCGTGGTGTCCTCTTCTGGCGCTCCATACATGAGCCAACAGGCATTTTCACCTCCAGAGGATCATATGCACCGTGAAGCACACCTGGCAGTGCAACGCGGTTTGGCGATTCCAAGGCCTCCAACACCACCAGACAGCAATCGCGGAAGAAAGAGTGATGAGCTAGAAAGCCTATCGACAAGTCCAAGTCCATCTCTGGGACCTTTGCCGACTTACTACGAAGCCAAATCCTTTCCTAGTGGTAAACCGAAGAAGTGGAGATCCATCCGGCAGCTCGGTCAGGGCCAATTCAGTACCGTGATGCTAGCTACAAGCGAGATGTCGACCACTGGCACACAGCCCGGCTCTTCCGAAGCCGAAACCAATTTGAACCCGAAATCTCTGGTTGCTGTGAAGATATGCGAGCATGGCACAGCTGGGGGTGCGGATGAGAAAAAGATTGAACAATCGATCAAACGCGAACTAGATATTTTGAAGTCAATCAACCACCCCTCATGCGTACACCTCAAAGCTGTCAGTATACTAGATCGGCAGACGCTGCTGTTTTTGAACTATTGCCCTGGCGGCGATCTTTACGATTTAGCAAATACAAAATTGGAGCTTCTCACGCCTCCTCTCATCCGCCGCATTTTTGCCGAACTGGTATTCGCTGTGCAGTACCTACATCGGCAATACATTGTCCATCGGGACATCAAACTCGAAAGTATGCTTTGACTTGAATTTTGTGTCATATCACATGACTGCTAACAGAAATTACCAGACATGCTTGTAAACCTTACAGCAGCCGCCATATCGACCATAACCGACTGGCAGACGTATCCCTCACCTGTAATTACTCTCACAGATCTCGGCTTAGGACGCTACATTCCCAAACCTCCAGAATCACCGCTTCTGAACCGGCGGTGCGGAAGCGAAGACTACGCTGCACCGGAAGTACTCATAGGGCAGGAATACGACGGTCGTTCTACAGATGCCTGGGCTCTGGGGGTGACGTTGTATATCCTGATGGAAGGTCGAATGCCATTCGATCCTATTCCAGGCAGCAGAAGGAAGAGCCCTACGAGCCACAAGATCGCGAGATGCGAATGGCAGTGGGTGAAATGGGCGGACGAGGAAGGTGAATGGAACCCCAAAAAGGACAGCGCACTAAACGGCGCGAGGGAAATCGTTGAAGGCTTGTTGGCGAGGACGAGGACGAGATGGGCTTTGGAGAAGGTGGAAAATACGGAGTGGGTGAAGGGGGGGATCCAGGTTGAAGGGGGCCTGGAAAGGATTGACGAGGACGATTCTGAGGCGTAAAAGGTAGGAGACGATGCATTGGAGAATGGAGAACGGATCTGATGAATTCACGCAATGGACAAATAGGGGCATGGGGCTCGAGGATGGAAATATGAGGGGGCCTTCTATTGTAGCACATATGTACGATATTCTGGCCGGCTGACAAGCTTCTTTGGCGTACAATAGAATTTCACCCGTAAGCAGTATTTGATATGAGCAATGCAAATCTCTCATTGGAAATCACACCTAGCGTTCGAGGGGGTTCCTGATATTTTACATGAAGCCCGGATATATAGAAGTGGCCGACGGAAAGTCGGGAAACATTCGTGGGAAAACCTTTCGACGTACAACTCCCTCGTCTTTTCTACCAACCTTTCTGCAATTAGGTCTGGTCCATGGTACATTGTTATCCCTGTAGTATGGTAGCGACTTTGAGAGACCAGGATGACCACAATGTCGTCTCCGATATTCTGGGCACGAACGGCTCGGACAACCTCTTCTTGGCTTCGACATTCGACAAGACCGTGCGTTCCCTGAGCGCATTACTCGCCCACCCAATTCCAGTCATTTCAATTGCTAACACCCCTGCCAGACACCGCTTTTCAACAACCGCAAGGCAACAGAATGATTCTTCCACGCGCCAATTGAACAAAGTCAGCCAGCATGTCACACAACCTAAATCCCAAGGGGCGTCCCAAGCTATGCTTTACGCAACCGGCCTCGAACCCTCCGACATGTCCAAAGCACAAGTTGGGGTCTCCTCGGTCTGGTACTCTGGCAATCCGTGCAATATGCACCTCCTCGACCTTAACAATCGTGTTAAAGAAGGCGTCGAGCGGCAGGGATTGATAGGGTATCAATTTAATACCATAGGGGTCAGCGATGCTATATCGATGGGTACCAAAGGAATGCGGTACTCACTGCAATCTCGAGACTTGATCGCCGACTCCATTGAAACGGTAATGGGTGGCCAATGGTACGATGCCAATATTTCAATACCAGGCTGTGATAAAAATATGCCTGGTGTAATAATGGCTATGGGACGAGTCAATCGCCCTTCCCTGATGGTCTACGGCGGCACAATCAAGCCAGGCTGCGCAGCCACCCAAAATAATGCGGACATTGATATCGTCTCCGCTTTCCAGTCCTATGGCCAATTTATCGCTGGAGATATAAATGAAGAACAACGCTTTGATATAATCCGGCACGCTTGTCCTGGCGGCGGCGCCTGCGGAGGCATGTACACAGCGAACACAATGGCTACAGCCATAGAAGTTATGGGCATGACACTCCCCGGCTCCTCCTCTAATCCGGCCGAGTCAAAAGCAAAACAACTCGAATGTCTCGCGGCAGGTGGTGCCATAAAAACTCTCTTGAAAGAAGATATCCGCCCGTCAGACATCCTAACACGCGAGGCCTTCGAAAATGCCATGATACTTGTGAACATCACCGGCGGCTCCACGAACGCTGTCCTACATCTAATAGCCATCGCGCACTCCGTAGGCATCGACCTCAACATCGACGACTTCCAAGCTGTCAGCGACCGCACGCCCTTCTTAGCTGATCTGAAGCCATCAGGGAAATACGTAATGGCAGACCTCCATAACATAGGCGGCACCCCAGCCCTCCTCAAATACCTCCTCCGAGAAGGCATCATCACCGGCAACGGCATGACCGTAACCGGCCGCACCCTAGCCCAAAACCTCGACTCCGCCGCCTCCTTCCCCACCTCCCAACCCATCATCCGCCCCCTCTCCAACCCCATCAAAAAAACCGGCCACATCCAAATCCTCCACGGCAGCCTCGCCCCCGGCGGCTGCGTCGGCAAAATCACCGGAAAAGAAGGAACACACTTCTCCGGCATCGCCAAAGTCTTCGACAGCGAAGACGCCATGATCGCCGCCCTCGAACGCGGCGCCATCAAAAAAGGCGAAAAAACCGTCATCGTGATCCGCTACGAAGGACCCAAAGGCGGGCCTGGCATGCCCGAGATGCTGAAACCGAGTTCCGCGATCATGGGCGCCGGGCTGGGGGGGGATGTGGCATTAGTCACGGACGGGAGGTTCAGTGGGGGGAGTCATGGGTTTTTGATTGGGC
>JAABUQ010012346.1_pt1 | contig 10642 bp, 7 predicted proteins | sample 5560001 | NCBI WGS metagenome assembly JAABUQ01 (sample SAMN10711888, study PRJNA513371) | rock metagenome | isolation source: Antarctica rocks | place: Antarctica: Victoria Land, Finger Mt nord | collected 2015-12-18 | reverse complement strand
CGACACGCGCGAAGAATTTGATGCGCTAATGTCCACGCCAGAAGGGAAGGTTGTGGGGCGCGATGTGCGTAACTTTGCAACAGGTGGTGCGACCTTGATCTATGGGGACGAACAAAAATATATGTAAGGACCGATGTATCGCGTCCTGCTGGCAATCGAGATGCTAGCAGGACGCGATACATTGGTCCCTACAAGAGGTTTGACAATTCCTCGGCTGTGTTTACGGGTGCCTGACATGCGAAGTTTTGACAGACATAGGCCGTTGCTTTGTCGTTTTTTAGCGGACGGTCCGCTAAGAGTGGCACAGCTTGTATCGCTTGTTGGTCGTTAGGAACACAATAGGCTAAAACACTATTGGGTTGATAGCGCGTGTTGGTCGCTTCTAGCAGAGCAAGGGTATCGTCAGTCGCAAGGGGACCAATAATGGCGATTTCTTTGCTAGGTGAGAGCGCGAAATCAAGCGCACCGAGGACGTGTCCGAACGCTTGCGGGTGTTGCGTCATGACATCCGCCAACGGTTGCAGATAATCGTCCGCACGCTTGCGATAGGATTGCTCACCAGTAAACGCGGCGAGCCGCAGGAGGACATCAATAGCGACACTGTTGCCAGCAGGAGTGGCGTTGTCCATAATATCTTTTGGACGACTAATCAAGGCTTCGGCATCACTACCTGTATCAAAGAAACCACCATTTTGCGCATCTACAAACAAGGTGATCGCCTGATCCATCAAAGTGCGCGCCTCCACAAACCAGCGTGGCTCAAAGGTGGCCTCGTACAGCGCAAGGAGACCATCGGCAAGAAAAGCGTAGTCTTCCAAAAAGCCATTCAGGTGCGCTCGGCCATCTTTATAGGTACGCAAGAGACGACCGTCTTTACGCAATTCGCGCAATAAGAAATCGGCGTTTTTGATGGCAACTTCAATATAGTCAAGCCGTTCAAGGTAGCGACCAGCTTCCGCGAAACTGCGTAACATCAGACCATTCCATGAGGTCAGTATCTTCTCGTCACGTCCGGGCTTGACGCGCGTTTCACGAGCTTGGAAGAGCGCGGCGCGGCTGTGTTTAAGCGACTCCTCCAATGCTTCGTCGCTGACTTGTTCCTCGTCTATGGCGCGTACCTGTGGCTGGACATGTAGGATGTTTTTGCCCTCAAAGTTGCCATGCTCTGTAACATCATAGTAGGGCATGAAGAGCGCGGCGGCCTCCGCAGAGAGGACCTGCTGAATCTCTGCTGGCGTCCATACAAAGAATTTACCCTCTTCACCTTCGCTATCGGCATCCTGTGTGGAATAGAAGCCTCCTTGAGGCGAGGTCATTTCGCGCATAACGTAGTCAAGCGTCTCCTCGACGATACGACGATAAAATGAGACACCCGTTACAAGATAGGTGTGCAGGTAGACACGGCTGAGCAGAGCGTTATCATATAGCATCTTCTCGAAGTGAGGGACAAGCCATTCGTTGTCCGTAGAGTAACGGTGAAAACCACCACCGAGTTGGTCGTAAATACCGCCATTTGCCATACTTCGCAATGAGGTTTCGACAATTTCGAGTTCGGATATTTTTGCTGGCTTGGTGATCTCGCCTTTGCGTCTGTGCTGATGAATGCGTAACAGCACTTCTAGTGACATGGTACCTGGGAATTTGGGGGCCGTACCAAAGCCACCATGTTCGGCGTCAAATTCTTGTGCTAAAGTGTCGCTGGCTTTGTTGAATAGGTCGAGTGAGAAGGTTGTATCGGCTGGAAGGTTTGAACCGGCTCTACGTAGTGGTGCGTCACTGCGTTGTTGCAGATAATCCGCGAGTTGGGATGCTTGCTCTTCAATCTCCTCACGGTGTTCTTTATAAGCTGTAGCGACACTGAGTAATATGCTGGGGAAGCCGGGCATCGTCTCTGGTCCGTAGTGACGGTCTTCGGGTGGGAAATAAGTGCCACCATAGAAGGGACGGCCATCGGGCATGAGGAAGACGGTCATGGGCCAACCGCCTTGACGTGTCATAGCTTGTACCGCTTGCATGTAGATACTGTCGATATCGGGGCGTTCCTCACGATCAACCTTGATGTTGATAAAGTTCTGGTTCATCAGAGTGGCGGTCTCTTCGTTTTCAAACGACTCACGCTCCATGACATGGCACCAGTGACACGCGGAATAACCCACACTCAACAAAATCGGCTTATCCTCTTGTTTCGCCCGTCGCAGTGCCTCATCATGCCACGCATACCAATCGACAGGGTTGTGCGCGTGCTGTAAGAGGTATGGACTGGTCTCGTGTATCAGACTGTTTGTATGCTCGTGTTGTTGCGACTGTATATCTGACATGGATGTGCTCCCATAAATGTTCGTACACGTAATTAGCTTTAGGCATTGTACGACATAGGGAAAGGATGAACAATGGATAAAAGCGAATGAAGGGGGGACAGGGTAAGCCCTGTCCCCCCTTCATTCGCTTTTATCCATTGTTCATCTCAACGCATTGCTCATGACGAACACGAGGTTTGCGGGCCGCTCTGCCATACGGCGCATAAGGTAGGGGTACCATTGCGAGCCGTAGGGGACGTAGACGCGCATGTCGTAGCCTTTTTGCACAAGTTTTTCTTGTAGATCGCGCCGAATACCGTAGAGCATTTGGAACTCGAATGCTTGTTTGCTGATACCGTGATCGCGCACAAAGTTTGTGGCGGCATTAATGATAGACTCATCATGAGAGGCGATGGCGGGATAGTTGCCACGCGCAAGTAGCATTAGCATTAATTGCACATAATTCTGATCTACCCCGCTCTTTTGCTGAAAGGCAATATCAGCAGGCTCCTTATATGCGCCCTTGACGAGACGCACTCGCACTCCTTCGGCGATGAGTTGCTCAATATCTTTTTTGCTACGATGCAGGTAGGATTGAATCACAGTGCCGACCTGCTCGAATTGTTTATGCATACGCAACACAATATCGACCGTCTGTTCCGTGTACGCAGAGCCTTCCATGTCGATACACACAAACGTACCTTGCTCTCTGGCATGTTCCAGGATGGTCTGTACGTTCTGTTCGCATAGGTCTTGAGAAATGTCGAGTCCCAAAGCGGTTAATTTGATCGAGACATTCGCATCTATGCCTGTTTGCTTAATATTATCGAGTGCGGCAATATAGTCATGAGCGGCAGCCCGCGCCTCTTTATCGTCGGAGACGTTTTCGCCAAGCAGGTCAAGCGCAACCCGTATGCCACGCTGATTTAGACCTTGCGTAGCTTGTACGGCCTCGCCAAGTGCTTCACCTGCGACAAAACGGCGTGAGACGCCACGTGTGGCTTTATTGTGTACAACAAAGTTGCGTAGATTTTCGTTCTGAGCGAGATACAGCAACGTATCTTTAAGCATCATTGCTCTCCTTTAGACATGATAAAAAACGATAAGTATATTTGTGGTGGACATGCTCTAACTCCTACTTTTCAGCACAATGTAGCGCGGCAACGCCGTGTGCTTCCCTCTTAATCATAGCACATTGTGTGAGGGTGAGGAGTAAATGAATGGTCGGCCCACAATATACTGTGGACCGACCATTCATTTACTCCTCACCCTCATAGACTTATTGTTCTTTTTCTGGTCCAATACGGCTCCACAGACCTAGGCGAACCAACTCGGTGCGGGCCTCGAAGCCAAACATATGTGGGTCCATTGTGCGCCCATGACGAATGACTAGCCCACGTAACATCTCTATCTGCTCCGATTTTGTGGCGGTGTCGCGCTCGAAAGGGATATGGAGCGCGAGTTGCTCAACCGCCTGTCGGTTGTACCATTGCTCTGATGACTCTGGCATAGTGCTGAACATGTACTCTTTCTTTGGATAACACCCTAATTGTCCAATGGTAGCACGTCGCACTGCACCTTGCAAGTCATAGCGATGTTCCAATAGCACATACCAATCGTCCTATCATTCGTCAAGAAGCACAGTGATACACGTTTATACATAAGAGGAAAGAGAACAGAGGCATAGCCCGTTTGCACTATACAAAGGCTGATTCCTTGATTCATTGTTACGTCGATGCTAGTGTAGGAATGTACGAAACATACATTGAAGGGTATGAGTAGAGAAAAATAGTATATCTATATGAAGGCTGAAAAATTATGATCTGTGCTTATTGTAAAATGGTGCGTGCGGAAAACACGGCTCCTTGTACCAACTGTGGAGCACCTTCCCCGATACAAGCGATAGCTCAAAACGCGCAAGGGGGAACAATCCCACCAATAGGGGGAGGAATACGTTCACATCAACCACAGGGTGGCACAGTAGCTCCTCGATCTAGCATAGGGCAGACTCCACAAAATCAACAATGGTCACAAATGCCGCAATCTCAACAATGGTCGCAAGCAGCACAGTCACCACAGACCCAACAATGGTCTCAGGCTCCTCAGTGGTCACAGGTGCCACAAGCTCAGTCGGGAAATTCGCTTTTGCCTGTTCCCTATCAAGGTGGTATGGGCTTACAGCAAGCTCCACAGCATAACGCCATGCAGCTTATGCCAGCCCCGGAACAAGATATTACTATTGCTTCCCCACAGCATGAAGAGGGAGTCGTCTACGTCCCACCTATGTATACGAAGCCTCGGCCTATCATTCCTCGTTACCGTATCATCAGTGGTTTTCTCAGCGTACTTATCGTTTCGCTCATGTTGTGCGGAGGCGCGGGATATTATGCAAAGGCGAGTGGCAAGTTAGATATGGTGAGTCGCGCTTTGACAGGCAATAACCCGCCACCAGCGAATATTCGTCCTAATGCCCCTGCGTTGCCCGATCCACCAGATACAGTTGATGTGGGAGATGCGGCAGCGTATAGTGCTATTCCTTCGGCAACAACCACGTCGCACCTGATTAAAGACACGACAATCGCGGCACAAACAGATAAGATATTCAAGCCAAACGTACCATTTTATCTCACATACAGTGTCCACCCTCCAACAGAAGGCACTGTTACCGTCAAATGGTATATGAATAATATGCAATTACCATACAGAGTCATAACAGGCAAGCCCCTTCCGGCACAGCAAAACCAGACCGGAATGATGAATATGGTCTACTCGTCACAGGCTCAAGGCAAGGTTGAGCTTTATTGGAATGATCAGCGAGCGCAAACTCTTTACTTTGTCGTAAGAAACTAAAAGTGATCAGAACAGGGGCAAACCCTGTTATACCCTCGCTGCCCCTGTCCTGCTCGCGCTTATTTACATTGTGTATCGACGGTGATATCGCCAAGCACCTGTACCTGACAGGCAAGGCGCAGATTGGGATTCTTCTTGAGGTCGCCGCTCAACCAGAACTTTTCTGAGAACGAGAGGGGATTTGTATTCACCGATGGCGAAACAGCTACACGGTCAAAACCGCATAAACCATTGCCATGACAGTTGGCGAGTTTCTTCCAACCGCAGTAGACAGACACATCGTTCTCTAATCCGGGGTAGCGCACACTATCGCCTTCCGGTACTTGCACCCGTTTATTCTCACGCACAAACGTTATAGTTGGCACAATGATATTCCTCCGTCAAAAAATCTTGTATGATAGCAGAAATTGTTTTTGCTAATAGGCTCTATCGCTTGTCAGAATATAGCACAGAAGCCTCAGAGCGTCAATGAACACAAAGTGGTTATGGGAGAAAGGTGAGAGACACCGTTTGCGGTACCACTGGCGTCCCCTTGTCACTATCAATAAATTGGATCGTGCCTTGATAGGAGGTACCCTTAGACAATCCAGTACTATTACAGCTTATAGTAATAGGTATACTTGCTCCAGGTGCAAGAGCACCACTTGTAGTATCGAGAGAGAGCCATGTTCCTCCTACATGCGCATCCATGTGAATGACTGCGCTCCAGTTTAATGTATCACTACCAACATTTGTGAGTGTTACTATTTGTGTCGTTGGATTTGTGCCACTTGAGACTACCTTCAGATTCAGTGGTGATGCCGCAATCGCAGCCTGCCCCTGAATGACCACCGTTATTTGTACTTTCTGGCTCACGACTGTCGTCCCTGCGTCGCTGTCCATGATGGTAAGCGTGGTTTGCAGCGTCCCCGCTTTATGCGTGGAGACGGTAGGGCTTATCTCTAGCAAGGTAGACTCTTGAGGCGACAGGCTTCCATTCATGGTTGAAAGAGACACAGAAGTTGCGCCATCTCCGCTCTCGGTAGCATTCCAGTTGAGTACAGCGTTGCCTGTATTAGTGACTGCCAACATTTGCGCAGGTGGATCGTTCCCATAGGTTGTTTGAAAAGTGAGCGCATTGCTTTGCACGGTAATGGCGGCAGCAGGTGGTGTCGTCAGCGTAAGCGTGACAAGCAAGGTGGTAAGTTGGTTGCCCATCGTAAACGTGAGTGTTCCCTGATAGACCTGCGCTTTCAGACCTGTAGTAGAAACATTTACAGTAACCGATGTTTGGATACCCGCATCGACTGAACCACTCGACGGTGTTACACTTAACCAGTTTCCTGAGTCGGTAGTGGTAGTACTCTCACTCCATGCTTGCGTCTGACCACCAGAGTTTTGTAGCGTAAGTACCTTGCTCGGAACACTTTGTCCGGTGAGTGCGGCAAAGGTAAGTGTCGTAGGTGTCATCAGGATGTTGCCAGGGGCAATTACGGTAAGTGATACGTTAATCGTAGCACTCGCGTCACCAGTTAGCACAATTGCGCCTTGATATGGACCAGCAGCGAGGTTTTGGGCCTGTACACCTATAACCAGTTGTTGGCTCTGTGCAGCATTAATGCTTCCACTTGCCGCTCCACTAAGGTATAACCAGTTCGTGGTTGTCGTTGCTTGCCAATCCAGCGTCTTCCCACCACTATTTTGTAACAACACTGATTGCGTAGGAACACTCTGCGTATTTGTGGCGGCAAAGGTCAATGAGGAAACTGATACGTTCAGCGCGGCAGGGTTAGCATCGACACTCATGGTGACAGTAAGAGTACCTTTGTTGCTTCCATCTTTCTGCGCAAAGGTAATATGTCCCGTATATGCCTTATTGGGAGTGAGATTGCTACGATTCGCAGTGACGGTCACAGATGTACTACCAGAAAACGTGTAGCTCGTACCACTAGCGGGAGAAGCAGTAAGCCATATCGCGTCACTTTGTTGTTGCCATGTAAGGTTGTTGCCACCTACATTTTTCAGTACTATTTGCTTGCTAGATGTGGTTCCGGCTCGATCCTTCCCCAGGTCAATACTCGTTGTCACCAGTTGTAACTGTGGCGCGGCGACTGATGGAGGCTCTACCGTGATAGATGTAGAGGTACTCGATTGTTGTGTCTCATCAGTCGCAGAAATGGTGTGCATTCCCACGTTCCAATTAGTAGAGGTAATAACATCAACCGAAAATGTGCCCTGACGATCAACTACGGTTGTGAGCTGATACTTCGCGCTATCAGTAACAGGCTCGTTATTGTCATAGCTGAATTTTACCTGCGTTGACGGCACAAAGCCTTTGCCAGTAAGCGTGAATGTATCTCCCGCACGTACTGTAGTTGGATTAGCACTTAGCTGCAATGGCAATGCCGATGATGCTTTAGGTGATATGAGCACATACACAAGAATGCCACTCGCGAGCAAAAAGAAAACACAGGAAAGCGTTAATAACGTCGAGATAGTACATCTTGTGGTTCGTGTTTTTTTCGCGGGTAGTGATTGATAAAGGGCAGGAAGTGCTCCATCAGTGTCGAGTAATGGTCGTTCGTGATAAACGGGTGGTGTTTCCACAGGTTCGTTAAGCTGAATGGTCGGGATGCTTGCCTCGGTGTGTGGTTTTTCGTACCGCACATGTATCTGTGTTGGTGCCTCATCTTCGATAATGGGTGGAGTATAGTGTACATGCTCTTCTTGCACAACTTTCTGAACTTGTGCAACGTCTTCCTTTTCTAATAAAGGAGACCGTTGTACAGCAATCATACTTGATTGATAAGGCTGATCCTCAGGATGTAGTCCAGAGTAGTGACCCGCACGATGTGGTGACGCGGGCGGAAGTGATGGACGTGTCAGATCACGTGTTAGTGCTTTGCGTTTCTTTTGTGTAAATGTGTAGCCACATCGACTACATTGCTGTGTCTCAGCGCGTAACAACTTGTGGCATTGGGCGCAGCGCTTCGTCTCCATAAAACATCATGCGAGGCTAGCATCATCTATATGCGGCGTGCCGCCCCTTCCTCCTTGACCACTGTGTTTTTGTAATAGTGCTATACAGAGATAAATATGTATTGTTCTACCTTGCTAAACGTAGCGAGGGAGCATTTGTCAAATATGTATCATTTTGTATTTTTGTATGTAAATAGGCATACCTATAAGATACTCCCATTGTATCACAGACGTATAGTTGGGAAAAGAGCAAAAAGAGATGCGTCTCCAGGACTTTCCAAAAGTTCTGGAGACGCGCCTCTTTTTGTTAGCCTTGAAGGAGATTCACATTACCGCTGGGCATGTTTCCTGTTACTGTAACGCTGATGTTACCTGTATAGTGAAGTGCGTTACTTGTACCACTCGCGGAGACGGTATAAGTCCCCAATGCAATGTTTGAGAAAGTGTAGTTACCATTCGCGTCAGCAGTCGCAGTTGCTACCTGTGTCCCTGCTGTACTTGTGAGTACGACAGTCGCAGCAAGGAGTGGCACAGGAGGCGGCGTGGTACACGTACTTTCACCACAGATGTTGACGGTACCACTAACTGTAAATCCTGTCACCGTAACGGTTATAGGTATCGTTTGCGTACTATTGGCTATTGTTGCGCCATTATTAGCTGCAACGGTGACACTCGCTTTGTGGCTTCCGACAGACAACGAAGCCGCATTAACACTCACGCCAATAGTAGCTCCACTTCCTGTATCTGAACCCGATGGTGGCGAAATGACAAGCCAACTTGTACTGCTTGTGTCTCCTATAGCAGTCCAGGTGACAGGTCGTGTACAAGTACCAGTTTCATGCACAGGAAATGTTTGTGCGGGAGATACCTGTCCATCGACAACAACGAACGCAAGATTAGCAGGGACAGGGGCCATTTGACATGGTGGTTGCACAACTAATGTAATCGAGAAGACTTGCGGACTACCTTGAGCTAGTGTTCCTGATGAGTCCGATGCATTAATCGACACCTGAGTTGTGTAAGTCCCTGGTGACAAACCTGCGATTGTCGTATTAACGGCAAGGTTATTGGAAAGCCCCCCTTGTCCAAAGGAGCCAGCAGATGAAAATTTTAGCCACGGAGCCGTAGGAGAGACGCTTGCTTTCCATCCTAAAGGCCACATACAGTTACCTGACGCGGAGAGCGTAATAGATTGTTGAGCGGGGTCGCCACCACCTTGTATCGAAGTAAACGCAAGCGCACTGGACGAAGGCTGTACAAGCGTACAAGGAGGATTCACCTGCAACTGTACCGCTACAACCTGTGGGTCTCCTCCAGCAGCAATCACACCCGTTTTTGCGTCGTACCCGTCTAGTTTTATTTGCCCATTATATGTACCAGGAGTTAACCCATTGGCTGTGGCACTCACAGTTACGGTTGCTGTTTGCCCTGGGTTAATTGTTCCGCCTGTTGGTGAAGCATTTAGCCAGGTGTTTGCTAATAAGCTCACGGATGTATGCCAGAGAAGCGCACTTTGACCAGAATTTGTAATGAGCACAGTTTGTCCAGATGAGACAGGTTGTCCTTGTACAGTGCTAAAGCTCATAGTTAGCGGGGCCGCTGCTATGACTGGTGCCTGAGGTGGTGGCGGTGGCTGTATGTTAAGCACTACAGTTACTGCTTGCGTACTGCCTTGCGCACTTCCACCTTGCGTGGACACAAGCATAATCGTTCCAATATAGGTCGCTGGTCCCATATTCGTTGTATTTACTCCAACCGTTATAACTGAATTACTTCCTGTCTTCGCCGAACCACTAGCGGGAGTAATAGTTAACCAACTCATATTTGATGTTGCTTGCCAGCCAACAGTAGAGTTACAGCTAGCAGAGGCACTTACATTTAAAGACTGATTGCTCGCGTTACTACTATTAGCGACGGTCGTAAATGCCATCCCACCCGTACTCAAAATCAAGCTACAATGCGGTTGCACAGTCAGCGAAACGCTCACACTCTGTGTGCCATTGATCGTTTTGGGATCATGGGAAGAGAATACCAGCGTATTTGTATACGCACCTGGCAGAAGACTCTGGCTATTGACGCTAACGCTCACATTTTCCGTCTCGCCGGGAGCAACAGTGCCAGATGTAACACTTGTATTTAACCAGTTCGTCCCTGCATCCGTCGTGCTCAAAGACGCACTTTGGTTTGTCTGTATAATAGGTTGATTATTCGTAAGGGACCATGAGAGCGTCTTCCGTCCAGGATTGCTCACCACCAGTATCTGATTAGTGTTTGAGCCTTGAGAAGTTGCTCCATCTAACGACGTAAATGCGAGAACGGCAGGAGCAATCATGAGCACAGCACCAGCATCAGGCGGCAACGCAGCAACTGTCATCTTTACCTGTACGATTATAGGAGCACCTACATTTGATGAAAAGGTGATTTTCCCAACATATGAGTTGGGTGCTAATGTACCACGTGCCACAGCAATCGAGATATTTTGCGTATCGCTAAAAGTTCCCTGGTTAGGAGTAAGCAGAAGCCAGGGTTTGTCACTG
>JAABUQ010012345.1_pt1 | contig 10643 bp, 8 predicted proteins | sample 5560001 | NCBI WGS metagenome assembly JAABUQ01 (sample SAMN10711888, study PRJNA513371) | rock metagenome | isolation source: Antarctica rocks | place: Antarctica: Victoria Land, Finger Mt nord | collected 2015-12-18 | reverse complement strand
GACGCCTGAGCAAGGATTGGGAGTGCCTCAACCAAAACGCACTTGCATTCCTGCGCTGGGCGTCAGTTCGACTGATGCTGCGACGGCTCTGCAAAAATTGACGATGATCTTGGACCGACTCTAAGAGCGACGCCAGCAACCGCTTCCACCGGTCATTCCGGCGCAAGCCGGAATCCAGGGCAACCGCTCCGACTGTCGCATACGTCCTGGACCCCGGCCTTCGCCGGGGTGACGGAAATGTCCGGGGACATTGCGTTACTTCCCGAATGGACATTAAGGTCTCCGCTCCTCACGAAGGCGGTCATGGGACGTCACCCACCCACCATCGGGCAGCCGCCTTCGGACATCGGCCGCCATGCCTCGTCCGGGCCGAGCGTGGCGCGTAGATTGTAAAGATCCCAGTCGCCCTTGCTCTGCGCCGGCTGCTTGACCTCGAACAGGTACACGTCGCTGACCACCCTTCCGTCTTCGCGGATGCGCGCATTGGTCAACACGTCATCCTCGATCGGAATCTGCTTCATGCGGGCCACCGTGGCACGGCCGGACGCCTTCGCCGTACCGGGGCCGAGCGCCGCCACCGCATTCAAGTAATGCCGCACCGCCGAATAGGCCCCGGCCTGCCCCATGTTGGGCGGCACGCCGCCGGTGCGCGGCAGGATGCGCTTGGCAAAGGCGCGCGTGCGGTCGTTCAGATCCCAGTAGAACGATTCAGTGAGCTGCAAGCCCTGCGCGGTCGGCAGCCCGAGCGCATGGACGTCCTGGGTGTACATGATCAGGGCGCCGAGCCGCTGAGCGCCGCGACCGACGCCCAGCTCGGCGGCCTGCTTGATGCAGCTCAGCAAATCGTGCCCGGCGAGCGCGAAGGCGACCACCTTGGCCCCGGAGGATTGCGCCTGCAGCAGCGCCGACGCGTAGTCGGCCGTGCCGAGCGGCATCGCCGACTCGCCCAACACCTTGCCGCCCTTGGCCTTGACGATCGCTGTCGTGTCGTCCGCGAGGTTCTTGCCGAACACGTAGTCGGCGCGGATGAAATACCAGCTGTCGCCGCCCTGCGCGGTGAGCGCCGCGCCCATCACGCGCGCCAGCTCCGCCGTGTCGAACACCCAATGCGTGACGTTGGGCGAGCATTGCTTGCCGCTGAGCACCGCCGAGCCGACGTTGTTCGCCAGCATCACGCGGTCGCGCTCGCGCACCAAGGTGTTGACCGCGAGCGCGATGGCCGAGTTGTTGAACTCGAGCAGCGCGTCCACGCCGTTGTCCATCCACTCCCGCGCGATCGAGGCGCCGACATCCGGCTTGTTCTGGTGATCGGCGGTCAGCAGCTCGACCGTCAGCCCGTGCGGCGCCCCCATCTCCTCGATCGCCTGCCGCGCGCAGGCGATCGAGCCGGTGCCACCGAGGTAGCTGTACGGGCCGGATGCATCCTGCAGCGCGCCGATCTTGATGACGGGCGACTTGCCCTGGGCGCGGGCGCGGCTTGCCGTGGCGATCGCCGCGGTCGTCAGCAGGGTGCGGCGTGACAACATGGTCTCCCGATCAGCCCGCGAGCCGGGCGATGTCCGTCTCCGCGAACCCATGCTCGCGCAGCACCTCCGCCGTGTGCTCGCCAAGGCGCGGCGGCAGGCGGCGGATCTCGGGTGGCGAGGCCGGCATCCCGATCGGGTTGGCCGGCAACCGCATCGCGCCGTCGGTCGGGTGTTGCAGCATCTGCCAGAACCCGGTCGCCGCGAGATGCGGGTCGTCGAGCAAATCCTCGAGCGCGTTCAGCACCGCGTGCGGGATGTCGGTGCCGCCCAGCAAGGCGAGCCACTCGGCATTGCTGTGCCGCGCCATCTGTCGCGCCAGCTCCTCCCACACCCGGCGGATGTCGGCCTGGCGCCCCTTGTTGGTGGCGAAGCCGGGGTCGGCGGCGAGGTCCGGCCGGCCGATCACGTCGAAGAACTGCCGCCAATGGCCGTCGGTGTACGGCACCAGACACAAGAACCCGTCCCGCGTGGCGTACGGCCGGCGCATCGCCTGGCGCACCGGGTCGTATCCCATGTTACCGATCTTCGGCTCGAACACCGCGCCGCCGAGGTGCTCCTGCGCGGTGAACGCGACGATCGTCTCCAGCATCGGTACGCTGACCGCCTGCGCCTGCCCGGTGCGCTCGCGATGCAGAAGCGCCAGCACCACGGCATAGGCGGCGTGCACGCCGGTGATCTTGTCGGCGATGATGGAGGGCACGTAGCGCGGTTCGCCGCCGACCACGGTCTGCAGCATCGCCAGCCCCGACAGCGCCTGGATGATGTCGTCGTAGGCCGGCTTGCCGCCGTACGGGCCGTCGTCGCTGAACCCTTTCACATGACAGCAGATCAGCCTCGGGTTCACCGCCGCCAGCGTCTCCGGCGCCAGGCCGATACGGGCGGCGGCCTTGCTGCGGATCGAGTGCAGCAGCACGTCGCTCTTCGCCGCCAGCCGGTGCAGCGCCGCGCGGCCGTCCGCCGTCTTGAGGTCGAGCACGACGCTGCGCTTGTTGCGGTTGTTGGAGAGGAACAGCGCCCCCATGCCCTCCGACCGGCGCGGCCCGATCAGGCGCGTGACGTCGCCCGCCGGCTCCTCCACCTTGATGACGTCGGCCCCCATGTCGCCGAGATACTGCCCGGCCATCGGCCCCAGGATCACGGTCGAGAGGTCGAGGACCGTGTAGCCGTGCAGCGGCCCCATCTCAGCGTTTCCGCTTCGTGTTGTCGGGCAGCATCGAGCGGGCGATGATCTGCTTCATGGTCTCCGCGCTGCCGCCGCCGATGCGCCCGACGCGGGCGTCCACGAAGGCGCGGGCGATCGGATACTCCCACATGTAGCCCCAGCCACCGAAGAACTGCAGGCACTGGTCCATCACCCGGCCCTGCATCTCGACGCTCACTAGCTTCGCCGTCGCCGCGTCCACCGCGTCCAGCTCGCCGCGCAGGTGCAGCTCGATGCAGCGGTCGACGAACACGCGCTGCATGGTCAGCTCGGCCTTCATCTCCGCCAGCTTGAACTGGGTGTTCTGGAAGTCGGCCAAGGTCTGGCCGAACATCTCGCGCTGCGTCGCGTAATTGACGGTCCATTCCAGCGCCGCCTCCGCCGAGGCGACCGCGCGGATCGCCTGCACCAGACGCTCCTGCGCCAGCTCCTTCATCAGCTGGTAGAAGCCGCGCCCCTCCTCGCCGAGCAGGTTGGCGACGGGCACGCGCAGGTCGGCGAAGAACAGCTCGGCGGTGTCCTGCGCCTTGTAGCCGATCTTCTCCAGCATGCGGCCGCGCTGGAAGCCGGGCCGGTCGGTCTCCACCAGGATCAGGCTGACGCCGCGCGCTCCGGCCTTGGGGTCGGTCTTGCAGGCAAGCAACAGCAGGTCGGCGCTGTGCCCGGCGCTGATGAACACTTTTTGCCCGTTGATGACGTAGTCGTCGCCCTCGCGTCGCGCGTTGGTGCGCATCGCCGCCACGTCGCTGCCGCCGGAGGGCTCGCTCATGCCGAGCGCGACCACGACCTCGCCGGTCGCCATCGGCGGCAGCCAGCGGCGCTTCTGCGCCTCGGTGCCGTAGCGCACGAGGTAGGGCGCCACGATATCGGAATGCAGGTAGAAGGTCGGGCCGGTGGCGTTGGCGCGCGCCATCTCCTCGATCATGATGGCACCGAACAGGAAATCGCCGCCGGCGCCGCCGTACTCCTCCGGCACCCCGGTGCAGAGCAGCCCGGCCTCGCCGGCCTTCAGCCAGAGCGAGCGCGGCACGATCCCGGCTTTCTCCCACTCGGCGTGATAGGGCGTGACCTCGGCGCCGATGAAGCGGCGCACCTGGTCGCGGAACAGCTCGTGCTCGGCCGAGAACAGGGTGCGCGGGATCATGCGACGCTCATTGCGGCAAGGCGTTCCATGGTCGCGACGTATTCCGATTGCAGTTGATACATGACCTCGCGCACCGAGGTCTCGCCGGTCACGGTCCCGACCACCTGGCCGGCCGGGATGGAGCAGAGGTCGGCGCGTTCGGCGCGCACCACGCGCGCGTGCGCCTCGTTGTAGAGCACGCCCTGCAGCGGCGGCAGCAGGTAGGCGGGCGCGTCCGGCTGCTCCCAGGCTTCCGAGAGTCGGCTTCGCGTCATCCGCACCGTCTTGCCGGTGCGAACCCGGCGGCGAACGGCGTCCTCGGTGCGCGTATCGAACAGCACCTGCTTCTCGAACGGCGTCAGCTCGCTTTCCCGCGTGCCGAGCCAAATCGTGCCGCACCATACGCCTTGTGCGCCGAGCGCCAGGGCCGCCGCGATCTGGCTGCCGCGCGAGATGCCGCCGGCGGCGAGCACCGGCACGTCGGACGGGCAGGCATCGACCACCTGCGGCACCAGCACCATCGTGGCGATCTCGCCGGTGTGGCCGCCCGCCTCCGTGCCCTGCGCGACGATCACCTGCACGCCGGCGCGGAGCTGCCGGACGGCGTGGTTCGGCTTGCCGCACAGTGCGCCGAGCAGGATGTCGCGCCGGCGGAGCTCGGCGGCGATGTCTTCCGGCGGCGCGCCCAGCGCGCTCACCAACATTTTCACCCCCGGATGGCGCAGCACCACCTGCACCAGTTGCCGCGCGCCCTCCGGCGTCATCGCGCCGCGCCCCTCGACGATTTCCTTATGCACCCGCGCGCGCTCGTCCGGCGGCAAATCGGGCACGCCTTCCGCCTCCATCAAGCGCGCCATGAAGGCCCGGTGCGTCTCGGGGATCAGCAAGGCGCGGTCGCCCGACGCCGCCTCCACCTCGCGATCGTATTTCGTCGGAATGATGACGTCGACGCCGTACGGCCGACCGCCGACATGCGCGTCGATCCAGCGCAGCTCGGTCTCCAGCTGCTCGGGGGAGAACGTTCCGGCCCCGAGCACGCCGAAGCCGCCGGCCTTGGTCACTTCCACCACCACGTCGCGGCAATGCGAGAAGGCGAAGATCGGCGACTCGCAGCCCAGTCTCTCGGCAATTTGCGTACGCAACGAAACCTCCCGCGGCGGTTCAATCTCGGCAGCCCCTTAGTGTCCAGTATGTTCCTTATCGAAGGGGATGCAAGCATCCGCAGCGGGACCGGCGGCCGCAAGCCTGCGCGCAGGATGGAGCGTGGACGTCGGCCTCCCGATATCGCCATCGAGGCCGTCCACTTTCCAGAGCCCGAACTCGACACGCCCCAAGCGAGAGCTTAGCTATTGGCCAAGGGAGATGGTGAGGCAGTGGCGGAGCTAACCGAGTACACGCGCTATCAGGACGCGCAGCGCCATTTCGGGTCGCAGCGGCTATGGGATCTATTCGACGGCGACCGGGCGAGCTTGAACATCGCCCACGAATGCATCGACCGGCATGCGGCGGACCCGACCCGCGTGGCCGTCTGGCTCGGCTTCGTCGACGGACGCGACGAACGGATCACCTTTCGCTCGATTTCCGAGCTGTCGTCGCAATTCGCCCATTGGCTTGCCGCCCGGGGCGTCGCGAAAGGCGATCGCGTCGCCATCATGCTCGAGCCGTCGCTGCAGTTCTACGCGGCCCTGTTCGGCACGATGAAGCTCGGCGCGATCGCGGTGCCCTTGTTCACCCTGTTCGGCCCGGATGGCGTTCGGCTGCGCATCGACGACTCCGCACCGGCGCTGCTGCTTACCAACGCGGCGAAAGCCGCCGAAATCGGCGCGGCCGTCGAGGTGCCCTTGGTCGTCGCCGACGACGCTTTGACACAGGCGCTCAGCGCCTACCCGCAACGCTTCGAGCCTTGCACCGGCGGCGACGACCTGGCGATCTATCAATACACTTCCGGCACCACGCGCGACCTCCCGGCCGCCGTCCGACACACGCATCGCGCCATCGTGGTCGTCATGGTCGCGGCGTTGTACGGCACCGGCGTCCGACCGGGCGACCGGTTCTTCTGCCCCTCGTCACCGGCTTGGGGACATGGGTTGTGGCACGGCACCCTCGCGCCGCTGGCCCTCGGCGTGCAGACCGGCACGGTCTCCGGCAAGTTCGACGCCGAACGCCTGCTGCGCACCCTGCAGGACTCGGGCACGACAAACCTGTCGGCCGCCGCCACGCATTATCGGCTGATGAAGAACAGCGGCGCCGCCTCTCGCTACCGGGTCAGGCTCGCGAAGATGTCGTTCACCGGCGAGCCGATCGACAGCGACAGCTTCGATTTCGCGGAACGCGCTTTCGGCACCACCTTGTGCAGCATGTACGGCACCACGGAGGTCGGCGTGCTGCTGGTCAACTATCCCGGCGCCGACGACTTCACGGTCAAGCCGGGCGCGCTCGGCAAGCCGGTGCCCGGGATGCGGGTCGAGGTGCAGTCGCCTGATGGCAAGTCCTGCGCGCCCGAGCAGGTCGGCGAGATCAAGGTCTGGCGCCACGACGGCTGGTTCTCGACCAAGGACCGCGGCCGCATCGACGCGGACGGCTACTTCTATCACGGCGGCCGCGCCGATGACGTGATCATCTCCGCCGGCTGGACGATCGGCGCGGTCGAGGTCGAGGCCACGCTGCTCAAACATCCGGCGGTCAAGGAAGCGGCGGTGATCGGCACGCCCGACGCCACGCGCGGCCAGGTGGTCAAGGCGTTCATCGTCTCCGACCGGGCACAGGATGCGGCGTTGACGGCGGAACTGCAGGATTTCGTGCGCACGCGGCTCAGCCAGCACGAGTATCCGCGCGTCATCGCCTTCGTTTCCGAGCTGCCGAAGACCCCGGCCGGGAAGGTCAACCGCAAGGTGCTGCGCGACCGCGAACCGGGCCTCTGACTCGGCAATCGTTCTATCCGGAGTATGCCATGACATCGGACGCCACGCGCCAATTCCCGAAGATCACCGACGCGGCGCTGGACAGCCTGCGCAGCCGCATCGGCGTTCGCATCGAGAACACGGCGGAGCCGTGGTGCTACGAGGCCACCCGCGACAACATCCGTCATTACGCGCACGGCATCGGCGACGACAACCCGCTCTGGTGCGACCCGGCCTACGCGGCGAACACTCGCTACGGCGGGATCATCGCGTTGCCGAGCTTCCTGTTCGCGACCAGTCGCATCATCTCCGGCTACGTCGGCGGCCTCCCCGGCATCCACGCGATGTGGGCCGGAGCGGACTGGACCTGGCACAAGCCGGTACAGCGCAACGATGCGATCGCCACGGAGGATTCGCTGAAGGAGCTGGTGGAACATCACACGCGCTTCGCGGGTCGCGCAATCCAGCAGATCTATCACGTGAGGTTCTTCAACCAGCACGGCGACCTGGTCGCCGAAGCGGATAGTTGGTGCTTCCGCACCGACCGCGACGAGGCGCGCGAGAGCGGGACCAAGTACACCGAGGTGCGGGCGAAGCCCAAGCAGGCGTACTCCGACGAGCAGCTCGCGGCGATCTACAAGCACTACCACGACGAGGAGGTGCGCGGTGCTGTGGCGCGCTACTGGGACGACGTGAAGGCCGGCGACGCGCTTCCGACGATGGTGAAGGGGCCGATGACCGTCACCGGCTTCATCGCCTACGCGCAAGGATGGGGCGGCCTCTACATCCGCGCCAACAAGCTGGCCTGGAAGCAGGTGCACGCGCATCCGGGACTCGGGATCAAGAACCGCTTCGGCATCCCCGACTGCCCCGAGCGGGTGCATTGGGAGGAGGAGTTCGCGCATATGGTCGGCGCACCCGGCGCCTATGATTACGGCCCGGAACGCTGCTCCTGGCTCACCCACCACCTCACCAACTGGATGGGCGACGACGGCTTCCTCCGCCGGGCAAAGTCGCAGATGCGGCGGCACAATCCCGAGGGCGACGCGCTGTTCATCAAGGGCGAGGTGGCCCGCACGTTCGTCGAGGGCGGGCGGCACCTGGTGGAGATCACGCAGGAGGCGCGCAACCAGGATAACGAGTTGTCGGCCACCGGCTCCGGCATCGTCGAGCTGCCCACCCGGGCCGGTTGACGGCGCGAGACCGTGGGACTCACACGGCGCCTCGCACTCGGCGGAGTGGCGGCCTCGGCGCTTAGCCGCCCCGGCCTGCTTCGCGCGCAAACGTCGTCCGCGCCGGTCAGGATCGGGCTGCTGAGCGACGTGAACGGCCCGTACAAGAACGTGGGCGGTCCCGGCGGCAAGGTCGCGGTGCAAATGGCGGTCGAGGATATCGGCGGCAGCCTGCTGGGCCGGCCGATCGAGGTCGTGCAGGCCGACATCCTCAACAAGCCCGACGTCTCGAGCGCCAAGGCGCGGGAGTGGATCGACGGCGGGTTCAACCTGCTGGTCGATGGCGGCGCCACCTCGTCGGGTCTTGCCGTGCAGCAGGTCGCCCGCGAGAAGCGGACCATCTATCTGGGCAACGGACCGTCGGCCACGGAGCTGACCGGCAAGTCCTGCTCGCCGTACGGCTTCCATTTCTGGGCCGATACGTATTCGCTGGCGAAGGGAACCGGCGGCGCGCTGACACGAGCGGGCGGGACGACGTGGTTCTTCGTCACCGCCGACTATCAGTTCGGCTACTCGTTGCAGGAAAATACCGAGCGGTTCATCAAGGCCGTCGGCGGACAGGTTCTCGGCAGCGTCAGAGCCCCGCTCGGCACGATGGATTTCTCAAGCGCATTGCTGCAGGCGCGGGCATCCGGAGCCAAGGTCGTGGCGTTCGCCAATGCCGGCGCGGATCTGCAGAACTGCATCAAGCAGGCGGCCGAGTTCGGCATCGTCAAGGGCGGGCAGGGCCTGGCGACCTTGCTGATGTTCGTGACCGACGTGATCGCTCTCGGCCAGGACGTCTGTGAGGGCTTGGTTCTGACCAACTCCTTCTACTGGGACATGTCGCCCGCGACACGTGCATGGACCGAGCGGTTCGCCAAGCAGGTAAGCCTGCCGCCGACGATGGTGCAGGCGGCCAACTATTCGGCCGCGCTGCACTGGATGCGCGCGGTGCAGGCGGCGGCGACGTTCGAGGCAAACGCGGTCGCGGCGAAGATGCGAACCATGCCGGTCCACGATTTTTATCACGACGGCGTGCCGGTGCAGGCGAACGGGCAGATACTCGACCCGATGTACGTCTGGCGCGTGAAACCGGGCGCGCGGGCGGCGCACAAATGGGATTTCTACGAGCCGATCGCCACGATCGCGGGAAAGGACGCCTTCATGCCACTGGACGAGACAGGCTGCGTGCTGGCCGATCGGTAATCGAGCCGTCAACGTCGTAAACTGCCGCGTCAAACCACGAACTTCGGGGGAAGCATGACGGATATCGACGACACCCACGATCCCGCACGACGGAGCTGGGTCGCATCGGCCAACCAGGCAGGCACGGATTTCCCGATCCAGAACCTGCCGTTCGGCGTGTTCAGCCCGCCGGGCGGAGCGCCACGCGGCGGGGTCGCGATCGGCGACGCCATCCTCGATGTCGGCGCGGCGTGCTCGGCCGGCCTGCTCCGGGGCGAAGCGGCGCTGGCGGCTTCGGGCCCCGCCCTGAACGCGCTGCTGGCCCTCGACCGCCGCGAGGCGCGCGGGTTGCGACGCGAGATCGGCGCCTTGCTCGACGCGGCGAGCCCGACGCGGCCCGACCTGCTGCACGACGCGGCTGCCTGCACGCTCCACCTGCCGGTCACGGTGCGCAACTACACTGATTTCTACGCCGGCATTCATCACGCCATTGCCGCCACCAGCATCATGCGGCCGGGCACGCCACCGCTGCCGCCGAACTACAAATACGTGCCGATCGCCTATCACGGACGCGCCTCCTCCGTGCGCCCGAGCGGCGCGGACGTGCGCCGCCCCAGCGGCCAGCGCAGCCCCGACCCCGCGCAGGCACCAAGCTTCGGCCCCAGCCAGCGGCTCGACCTCGAGTTGGAAATGGGCCTATTCGTCGGCTGCGGAAACGCGATCGGCGAGCCGATCCCGATCGCCGAGGCCGAACGCCACCTGTTCGGCTTCTGCCTGCTGAACGACTGGTCGGCGCGCGACATCCAGGCCTGGGAGATGGCGCCGCTCGGACCGTTCCTGGCCAAGAACTTCTCCACGACGATCTCGCCCTGGATCGTCACCGCCGACGCGCTCGCCCCGTTCCACACCCCGGCGATGGCGCGCGCCGAGGACGATCCGAAGCCGCTCGACTATCTTTGGGCGGAGAATGATCAGCGGAGCGGCGGGCTCGACGTCGACCTGACGGTCTCGATGCGCACGCAGCGCATGCGCGAGGCGGGCGATGCGGCAGTGGCGGTCATCCGTTCCAACGCCCGATACCTGTATTGGACACCGGCACAGATGCTCGCGCATCACAGCAGCGGCGGCTGCAACATGCTTTCGGGCGACCTGCTCGGCACCGGCACGATCTCGGGCCCGACCGACGATCAGCTCAGCAGCCTGCTGGAGCTGACGCGCGCCGGGCAGACGCCGTTCACCCTGCCCAACGGCGAGCAGCGCGGCTTCCTGCAGGACGGCGACGAGGTCAGCTTCACCGCGCGTTGTCAGCGGGAAAGTTTCGTTTCCATTGGCTTCGGGACGTGCAGCGGCCGCGTCATCCCGTGAGGGCCAACCCGCATGGTCCTTGCCGGCCCTGGTTCGTGGAGGACGGTGTTCGAGAACGGCAGCCGTCATCGCGAGCCGCCTCTCTGGCGGCGCGGCGATCCAGGGCCGCGACGAACCGGGCGCGGCACT
>JAABUQ010012344.1_pt1 | contig 10643 bp, 12 predicted proteins | sample 5560001 | NCBI WGS metagenome assembly JAABUQ01 (sample SAMN10711888, study PRJNA513371) | rock metagenome | isolation source: Antarctica rocks | place: Antarctica: Victoria Land, Finger Mt nord | collected 2015-12-18 | reverse complement strand
ACCAGGCGGCGAAGACGTCCCAGTCGCGCTGGTAGGCCCGCTTGGTGGCGGGAGCGAGCGAGTCGCCGGCGTATTTGCCGGCGTGGGCGACCGCCGCGCCGAGCGGCCCGTCCAGCAAGGCGAGCAGGGCGGCCGGGACCGGATGCGTGCGCGCAAGCCGGGTGGCGATGGCAACGGCGGTGCCATGCGCCGCCCTTTCTTGCTCGGATTGAGCGCCAGGATGATCCGGGGCCAGGATTTCGGCTTCGGTTGCTGGCGTCGTCGGATCACTCATGCTGGCTCTCGCATACGACGTCGTTCTTCCCGGACGGCGCTACTCGGGCTATATTCAGCGTCATGGACGACGTGACCCTCACCCCCGAGCTGGAGCGGTTTGCGACCGAGGCAGTCGCCGCTGGCCGCTACCGCGATGTCGCCGAGGTTGTGCAGGCCGGCGTATCGCTGCTGCAGCGGCAGGAGGCCGCGCGAGCCGAGCTGCTGGCATCGGTCGTGGCTGCTCGGCAAGAAGGCGATCGCGACGGTTATCTTACCGGCGACGAGGTCGCGGCGAAGGTCCGGGCGACCATCGCGCGGAGAAGCAACATCCCGGCGTGAGCCGGTTCCGGAACTTCGCGCCAACAGCGGCTGCTGATCTCGATCACGCCGTTGGCTGGCTGCTGGATCACGCGGCATCCGCCGCTGCAGCGGAGCGGCTTCTGCAGGCGGTCCTGGATGCTGGCGAGCGTTTGGCCATCCGTCCGCAGCTTGGACGACGGCGACCGGAACTGCTGCCCGACCCGTTCCGGTTCTGGTCGCTGCCGCGGTTCGGTCTGCTGATCGTCTATGACCCGTCCAGCAGTCCCGCGACCATCCTGCGCGTCCTGAACACGGCCCAGGATCTCGGACCGTTGCTGGCGGATTTGGCCGGCGCGGCTGATGAGGGTGAGCCGGAGTAGAACCCAACCCCGGCGGCTGCAGACGGTTCTGTCGCCAGCAGCATCCTGCGAGATCCCGCACCGCGCGCCACGGGCCCGCTAAATGCCTGGCCGACATGTGTTTTTGATCGGCCCCCGACCCTGCCCTGCGTCCCGTTCGTGCATGTCACGCGCTCCAAGTGCCATGGTGCACCCTGTCATGGCCCAGCTGATTGTGGCAACTGGCCGTTCTTTCTTACAAGCTCTTGCTAATGAGGATTAGCAAGAGTGACTGGTGGCATCCAGGAAAGGTCGTTAGAACACCCGCAATCGCGCCGGGTCGCAGGTCAGCACGATTGGCACGCCGGGCAGGACCTCGCCGGCCGCCGCGTCGCTTGACGGCGAGCGTACCGACAGCGGCGCCCCTCAGGACGTCACGATCGCGAGCCGGGTGTGGTCACCCAAGAAAGTCGCGCCCGCCACGGTGCCCAGTGTCACACCGGCACCGGCGCCCGCATCGCCGCCGCCGCCGAGACACGCCGCAGCGCACGACGCCACGGGCGCGACCCTGCACACCGCGCCGCTGGCAACCTCGCGGTGCCCGGCAGCGCCGGCCGCGAAGCCGAGCTGCAGGCGCTCAGCCGCCGTTGCCCGCCGTTACGCCACCGCGCCCGCGGCGGAGCTGGTAAAGGTTCCGCTGGCGTAGCCGGTGGAACACCAGCGGAGGTGACGGCACCCGCCGGGTCTACCGCTCCGCCTGGCGCGGCTACGCCGCCTGGTGCCAGTCCCTGGGCCGCCAACCGCTGGCCGGCGACCCGAGCTGCTCACCATGTACGCCACCCACCGCGCCGACGCCGACGTGGCCGTTAGCACGCTGCGCGTCGACCTCGCCGCCGCCCGCACCGCCCACCGGCTCGCCGGCGTCGCCCTCGACCATGGCCATCCGCGGCTGGCCATGGTGGTAGAGGGCATCACCCGCAGCGGAGCTGGCCAAGGTTCCGGCGGCGTAGCCGATGGAATGCCAGCGGAGGTCGCGGCGCCCGCCCGGTCCGCCAGGCCGCCCCCGCAGTGCCCGACGTGCTGCGCCAGCTGCTGGCCGCCTGCCCGCCCGCCGACAACACGCTCGGCGCCGCGACCGCGCCATGCTGCTGCTGGGCTTCGGCGCGGCGCGGCGCCGCGCCGAACTGTTGGCGCTGCAGCTCGGCGAGGCCACGCCGGTGTCCGGCCGCGGCCTGCGCGTGCTGGTGCGCCGCTCCAGGACCGACCAGCACGGCCATGGCCAGGAGGTCGCCGCCTGCGCCAACCCGGCAGAGCCGCGGCTCTGCCCTGTCGTGGCCCTCGACGCCTGGCTGGCGCACCGCAATCGGGCCGCCGACCTGGACTGGACCGGCGCGGCGGGACGCACCCGCGGCGGCCGCTGTTCTGCGCCGTGACCAAGGCCAGGCGGTCGACCGGGGCCATGCTGTCCGACAAGGCGGTCGCCCGGCTGGTCAAAGCCACCGCCGCCGGCGCCGCCCTGCCCGACCTGATGCGCCAGACCCGGCACAAGAGCACGCAGGTGGCGCTGGCCTATCTGCGGCCCGCCGACCTGTGGCGCAACAACGTCACCAAACAGGTATTCGCCACCAGGAAAAACGCCGAAGATTGAACCAGCTGGCCCGGGCATGAGCACGATCCAGAAGCAGTTCCTGCAGCCGGCTCTAGGGTTGGAAGAAGCTAAACACGCCATAGAAGGCCATGCGCTGCGCCGCGAGCCATTCCGGAGGGGCGTCGCCGAGCTTGCCCGCGATGACGGAGCGATCAAGCGTCGCCAGCTTGTCGAAGCGCACCACGGATGCGACTTTGAGGCCGGTCACGGGGATGGCGTCCAGCGGCACCATGTCGGGGCCGCTGCGCGGCACCGAGGTGATAAAGCACACCACAAGGTCGGGTCGCCGGTCATTATCGCGGGAGACCACCAAAGCAGGTCGCCGCTTGTCTCCGGAAAGATCGGTGAACGGAAATCGCGTGAGGATAATGCTACCGAAGGCGAACACTCAGTGGACGCACTTCAACAGATCGGAGTCCGCATAGAGGTCTGGCTCCTCGGCCAGCCAGTCGAAGGCCTCACCGGCTTGCGCGATTGCCGCCATCGGCAGGGCGCCGGTGTCGAGAATGTCTATGACGACATGCACGCGCGTATCGGCGGCGACACCGCGGCGGCTGAGTTCGGCCGAGACATTTCCGGCTTCGGCATCGAGGATGATCTGGTTCACGGCGGTCCTCCTTCGTGTCACTGTTTTTACCGCGCCTGGGTCGGTTCTGTCTTGCTGATTGTCTTGGCGCGTCTGGAGGCAGGCATTTAAGATGGCACAACCCTATATCAGGCTTCACCGAGCTGACGGCTCCGACCTGGCTCCAGCAGCTGAGGACAAGCGAACCTGAAACAGGCAGGCGGCAGCGGCACGACGGCGCCGACCGAGACGCTGTCCGGGCTGGTGGAGCGCGTCACCTACCACAGTGCTGCGAACGGCTTCTGCGTCCTGCGCGTCAAAGCGCGCGGGCAGCGCAACTTGGTAGTCGTGGTGGGGCACGCGGCTGTTATCAACGCCGGCGAGTTCATCAGCGCCATCGGCTGGTGGATCAACGACCGCGAGCACGGGCTGCAGTTCAAGGCGACGCATGTCGCCACCACCCAACCCACGACACTGGAAGGCATCGAGAAGTACTTGGGCTCCGGCATGATCCGCGGCATCGGTCCGGCCTACGCCAAGGCCCTGGTAGTGGCGTTCGGCGAGGCGTTGTTGCGGGGACCGGCAGAAGGCTGAGCTGGCCCTTTTCGGGCGCTGTCTAGGCGACCCGGGTGGAGGCGGGCTTTGCCGTTCGGATTATCTTGTTCAGCACTGCGGCGGCGATAGCAACCTCGCCTCGCTGCGCAGACAGGCTCCGGGCGCGAAGTTTGGGGCCGATCAGTTGTTTGTATCGCGCCATTGCCGTTTCGGCCTGGTTCCTCCTGCCGTACCCGGTCGCCTTCTGCCAACCCATGCGGCCGCACGCGGCCATGAGCCGGATGTGGGAGCCGGATGTGGCGGTCACGCTGGCTCTGGACGCCGTCGCCTTCGTTTGAGCTTGGCACTGCCGATGCTCGGGCGGGACGACGACCTCCGGTGACGGATGCCGCTGGCGTGCCGCGGCCGCTGCGTAGGTCGGCTCGCCGTCGTAGGCGCCGTCCGCTGCCACCGACGCGATGACACCCTCAGCCTGCCCAAGCAGGGCCGGCACCTGCGCCGCGTCGTCAGCATGACCTTCGGTCAGCACATGCGCTGCGATCTCGCCGGTGTCGGCATCGACGGCGAGATGAAGCTTGCGCATTGCCGCCGCGCCCGGCCGTGCTTCTCGGCATTCCACTCGCCCTGGCCGAACAGCTCCAGACCCGTGCTGTCCAGCACCAGGTGAACCGCGCCGTTGCTGGCCTGGACACGCGGCTGACGTCGTGCGAACGCCCGACCACGGCGGCTCAATGTGCTGTGGTCAGGAACGGACAAAGCCAACCCAAGCAGGCCGAGCACACTGCGGCTGAACGCCTCGGCCTGACGCAAGGCCAGGTGGAACACGAGCCGCAGCGTCAACACGAGTTCGGTCGCCAGCTCGCAGTAGAGCGGCTGCCCGCCGGGGCTGCTCCGCTTCGGTGCCGCCCAACCCGCGAGGGCTGCTTCGTCCAGCCATGCTGTGAGATCACCACGTCGCCGCAGGCCGGCCTCATACGCCGGCCAATTCGTGACGCGGTAGCGGGCCCGCGGAATGTGATGACGGCGGGCGGCGTTGTGCTTGAACGGCATGGAAGGAAAGTAGCCGCACGGTCGACCTCAGGACAACAAGCCCGTCCATGCACCAACACCGATCTCGACTGCATTGCAACTCGGTGGCCCGGTTCAGGCCGTCACCGGCTCACGTCGGCGAACCGCCTGGTGGTCGGGCGTCGGCGTGTCGGCCGGCGCCGCCTCGACTTGCGGCGGCTTGGGTCGGCCGCCTCCGAGGAACTGGCCCAGCTTGTCCATGTAGATGTAGACCACCGGAGTGGTGAACAGGGTCAGGACCTGGGATACCAGCAGCCCGCCAACCATGGCGTAGCCGAGCGGTTGGCGCAGCTCTGACCCGGTTCCGGTTCCCAGCATCAGCGGCACGCCGCCCAGCATGGCGCACAGCGTCGTCATCAGGATGGGCCGGAAGCGGCGCAGGCAGGCCTCGTGGATCGCGTCCTCCGGCGAGAGCCCGCGGTCGCGCTCGGCGTGGATGGCAAAATCCACCAGCATGATGCCGTTCTTCTTCACGATGCCGATCAGCAGGATGATGCCGATGATGCCGATCACGTCCAGGCTCATCCCGAACAGCATCAGCGTCGCCAGCGCTCCCAGTCCCGCCGCCGGTAGGGTGGAGAGGATCGTCAGCGGGTGGATCAGGCTTTCATACAGCATGCCCAGAATCAGGTAGACGGCGAACAGCGCCGCTACGATCAGGATCGGCGTGCTGCTGAGCGAACTCTGGAACGCCTGCGCGCTACCCTGGAAGCTGGTGACCAGGGAGGCCGGGGCATGCAGGCCCGCCACCTCGCGCTGCACGGCGGCGACGGCAGCGCCGATGGATGCGCCTGGCTGGAGATTGAAGCTGATGGTGACGGAGGGGAACTGCCCCTGGTGGTTGATTGCGAGAGGCGCCACGCCCTGCTTGAACGACGCGAATTGGCTCAGCGGCACCTCAGTGCCGCTCTGCGACCGCACGTAGATGCGCTGCAGAGCGTTCGGCCCGAGCTGGTCAGCGGGGTCGGCCTCCAGGATGGCGTAGTACTGGTTCAGGCGGGTGAATATCCGGGCGATGTGGCGCTGCCCGAAGGCGTCGTACAGCGTCGAGTCCACCTTGGCCGGGTCGATGCCGTAGCGTGAGGCGGCCGCGCGGTCGATGTTGATCTCCACCGTGCGGCCGGCGCTCTGCTGATCGCTGGCGACGGACGACAGAAGCGGCAGCGCCTGGAGCTTCTGCAGCACCTTGGGCGCATAGAAGCCCAGTTCGGCGTCGTTCACGTCCGTCAGGGTGAACTGGTACTGCGTCTTCGACAGGCGGGCGCCGATGGTGATGTCCTGCGCCGCCTGCATGTAGAGGGTGATGCCCTGCACCTTTCGCAGGGTGGTGGTCAGCCGTGTGATCACCTGGTCCGCGGTGACGTCGCGCTGGCCCTGCGGCTTGAGCGTGATGAACACGCGGCCGTTGTTCTCGGTCACGGTCGCGCCGCCTGCCCCGATGTAGCCGACCGCCGAGGACACCGCCGGGTCGCGGCTGGCGATAGCGATGATCGCCTGCTGGCGCTGCTTCATGCCGTCGGGCGAGACGTCCTGCGCCGCCTCGCTGATGCCAACGATCAAGCCGGTGTCCTGCTGCGGGAAAAACCCTTTTGGAATCGTCACGAACAGCGCCACGGTGGCGGCCACCGTCATGAGCATGACGGCGAGCGTGATGCGCCGGTGCCGGAGCGCCACGATCAGCGCCCGGTCGTATGCCGCGACCAAGCCGTCCAGGCTGGCTTCCAGCATGCGCGACAGCCAGCCAGGCTTCGCCTCGTGGTCCGGCTTGAGCAGGAACGCGCATATCATCGGCGTCAGGGTGAGCGACACCGCGACCGAGACCAGGATGGACGCCGCCACGGTGACTGCGAACTCGCGGAACAGCAGCCCGACCACGCCGCTCATCAGGAACAGCGGGATGAACACGGCAATCAACGAGATCGAAATGGAGACGATGGTGAAGCCGATCTCGCTGGCGCCCTTCAGCGCTGCCTCCAGTGGCCCGGCGCCCTCCTCGATGTGGCGGACGATGTTCTCGATCATGACGATGGCGTCGTCAACGACGAAGCCGACCGCGATGGTCAGCGCCATCAGCGACAGGTTATCCAGGCTGTAGCCGAGCACGTACATGACTGCGAACGTGCCGATCAACGAGATTGGGACTGACACGGCGGGGATGACCGTCGCCCAGAACTTTCGCAGGAACACGGCGATGACGCCGATCACCAGCCCGATGGTGAGCATCAGGGTGAACTGCACGTCCTGCACGCTGGCCTTGATGGTCTGCGTACGGTCGGACACCACCGCAACCTTGAGCGCCGGCGGGATCGCCGCCTGGAGCTGCGGCAGCGCCTTCCTGATAGCCGCGACGGTGCTGATGACGTTGGCGCCGCTCTGCCGCTGCACCGCCAGCAGCACGGCCGGCTTGCCGTCGAGCCAGCCGCCCAGCGTGCGGTCCTCCGGCGCGGTGATGGCCCGCCCGATGTCGTGCACCCGTATCGCCGCCCCGTTGCGGTACGCCACGATGGTGTCGGCGAACCCCGCGGCGGTCTTGAGCTGGTCGTTGACTTGCAGGAGGAAGCTCTGCTGGCCGCCGTAGAGCAGGCCTTTCGGCTGGTCCACCGTGGCGTTGGTCAGCGCCGCGCGGACGTCTTCCAGGTCGAGGTTCGCGGCCGCGAGCTGCGCCGGGTTGACCTGGATGCGGATCGCCGGGTTCTGCAGGCCGCCGACGCCCACCAGGCCGACGCCGGGCAGCTGCGAGATCTTCTGCGCCAGGATCGAGTTGGCGTAATCGCTGACGGCGGTGATCGGCAGCGTGTCCGAGGACAGCGAGATGAGCAGGATGGGCGTGTCCGCCGGGTTCGTCTTGCGGTAGATCGGCGGGCTCAGCAATGCCGCCGGGAGCTGCCCGGCGGCAGCGTTGATCGCCGCCTGGACGTCTCCCGCCGCAGAATCCACCGTCCGGCTGCGGTCGAACTGAAGGGTGACCTGGGTGAAGCCGGTGCCGCTGCTCGACGTCATTTGGCTCAGGCCGGGGATTTCCCCGAACTGGCGCTCCAGCGGCGTCGCGACCGTGGCGGCGGTGGTCGCCGGGTCGGCGCCCGGCAGCTGCGCCGTGACTTGGATGGTGGGGAGGTCCACGCTCGGCAGCGCCGCGACCGGGAGCTGGACATAGCCGAGCACGCCCAGCGCCACGATCGTCACCATCAGCAGCGATGTGGCGATCGGCCTGCCGATGAAGCCTGCGGAGATGTTCATGGCAGCAGTCCCGACGACGCGGCCGAGTTGCTGGCGACCTGGTCCGGATTGGACGGCGCCACGACAGTGCCGTCCACCAGGCTGTACTGACCCTGCACCACGACTGCGTCACCGGCTTTCAGCCCGGTTTGCACCAGCGCGCTGCCCCGGTTCCGCTGCGCCACCGTGACCGGGCGAGGGGCCACCTTGCTGCCTTCGCCCACCACGAAGACGAACTCGCCGCTGGCGCCTTGCTGCACGGCGTCGGTGGGAATGACGAGGCCGTCCTTCACGGTTCGCACCGTCAGCTCCACGTTGACGAAGGTGCCGGGCCACAGGCGGCGCTGCAGGTTCGGGAACTCGGCCTTCAGCTGCACGGTCCCGCTCGACGGGTCGGCTTGGTTGTTGATGAGCAGCAGCCGCCCGGCATCTAGCTGCCGGACGCCGGACTGGTCGAATGCTGCGGCCTGCACCGGACCGGCCGCGAGCGCATCCTGCACCTGTGGAATGTTCGCGGCGGGAATGGTGAACAGGATGCTGATCGGCTGCACCTGGGTTTCCGTCACCAGGCCCTGGACGTCCGTCGGGTGGATGATGTTGCCCACGTCAAGCGTACGCACGCCCGTTATCCCGTCGAACGGGGCGGTCAGGGAAGTGTAGCTGAGCTGGGTGTGGGCGTCCTCCACCGCCGCCTGATCCGATTTGATCGCGCTCTGCTCCTGGCTGACTTGCGACTTCTCGTCCGTCACCTGCTGGTCGGTGGCGAAGCCGCGTTTCAGCAGCGGCTCGTTGCGGTCGAGATTGACCTGGGCGTTGGCGGCATGCGCCTGGTCGCGGGAAAGCTGCGCTTCCGCTTGCACCAGCCGCGCCTGACAGGGCCGCGGGTCGACCTGGGCCAAGAGGTCGCCGCGATGCACCGTCTGGCCCTCGACAAAGTTCACGCTCTGTAGAAGTCCGGTAACCTGGGAGCGGATGACTGCCATGTTCTGCGCCTGCACCGTTCCCAGCCCGTCGAGAATGATCGGCACGCTGCGCTGCTGCACCTCCGCGACGACGACCGGGATGGCTGCGGCGGCTTTGACGGCGGGCGCCGGGGCGGGTGCCAGGACACGCCAGGCCCCCGCCGCAATGGCCGCGAGCAGGGCAGCAGACAAGCCGATCTTGGGGGCGAGGCGCATTGACGGTCCTTCACAGAAGCATGGCGGCCGATCCCAGAAGTGGCCGCGATGTCGGCTGTTCGCCGCTGCAAATCCTTCACCTGCCCATGCACGGGGTGAATACCGGCATCGGCTGTGTCAGCTCTCCCGTCCAATGCCGGCGAGGCAGCGCCGTACGGCGGACCGCAGCCAAAGATGCTCCACCTGCCCGTCCACCCGGCGATGCCAGGTCATCGAGAGGTGAACGGGGGGTGCCGCACAGGGAAGCGGGCAGGCGACCAAGTCCCAATTGCGTTGCAGACGCACAGCGACTCGCGCGGGGAGAATTGCAACGAGGTCCGATCCGGCCAATGCGTCCGGAACGGCCAGGAACGGCAGGCTCAAAACTATCGTGCGCCTTAGACCAGCCGCGTCCAGCGCCTCGTCCACGAAGCTCGTGCTGTCGCCGGTCGATGTCAGCGTCACGTGGCGCAGGCCTGCGAAGCTTTCCAGCGACAGCTGGGTGGACGCGGCGGGATGTTGGCTGCGCACGACCGCCACATACCGGTCCGTCAGCACGCGGCTGCACTTGAAGCGGTCACCTCCCTCCAGCAGGTCGGCCAATGCGAGGTCGATCAACCCGGCGTCGAGTTCGTCCGGTATGCTGCGCGTGCCGCTTGGCACCACTGTCAGCCTGAGCTGTGGCGCTTCCGCCAACAGCGCGTCCACGATGCGGTTGGTCAGCGCGAACGCCGTATAGCCGTTCACCGCAATGGTGAACCGTCCCGCCATGTCCGCCGGCTGCACGGCCTGAGACTCGAGCGCCATCTGTAGCCCGGCCAGCGCTTCCCTCACCGGCCTGGCCAACCGCTCTGCCCTCGGGGTCGGGACCATGCCGTCGGGGCCGCGAACGAACAGCTCGTCCGTCAGGGCGTGGCGGAGGCGGGCGAGCGCGTGGCTCACGGCTGGCTGGCTAAGTCCCAGGCGCTTGCTCGCCCGCGTCAGGTTGCGCTCTTGCATAACAGCATCGAAAACTGCCAGCAGGTTGAGGTCGAGGCCGTTCCAGTTGCCCATCAGTCTGTTTGCTCCAAGCCCATGTGGAACCGGTAGTCAGTTCTCGGCCAGGACGCCCGAGGTGCGCAATCCGTCCACTTCGGGGCGCTGCCTTGGAGTGGATGATCGAGATCATCAAAACGGACTGCGAGGCGTCAACTGTTCTCGCTGTTCGCGTCCAAGTAGCGGCCCAGGATGACGCAAATATTACCGTTCAGTCAGCTAGATTATTAAACGCCTATTTAATGGCGGCCGCCTGGGCAAGGTTTACATTTAGGAGGCTCGCTAGACGGGCAGCAACATAGGAGAAGAAAATGCGTTTCTTTATCATGTCAACATTTCTTGCGGCTTCCACTATGCTCGGGAGCGCCGCGATGGCGCAAGAAGGCGGGTATCTGCTCAACCCGGTAGGAGCACGGACTGGCCTGAAAGGGTCATTCGGACAGCCTGATAGGCATTGATCCCGCGCCGTCCGGCGGTTCCAACGACGGAGCGAAAGGCAGCGAACA
>JAABUQ010012343.1_pt1 | contig 10645 bp, 5 predicted proteins | sample 5560001 | NCBI WGS metagenome assembly JAABUQ01 (sample SAMN10711888, study PRJNA513371) | rock metagenome | isolation source: Antarctica rocks | place: Antarctica: Victoria Land, Finger Mt nord | collected 2015-12-18 | reverse complement strand
TCGGGCATCGATCTGCCGCGCGACAAGCGCATCGAGATGGGGCTGACGTACATCTACGGCATCGGTTTGCCGACGGCGCAGAAGATTTTGGAGCGCGCCGGCATCGATCCCAATACGCGCGTCAAGAACTTGACCGAAGACGAAGAGAAGAAGCTACGCGACGCGATCGACGGCCAGGTGCGGGTCGAAGGCGATTTGCGGCGCGAGGTCGCCGGCCACATCAAACGCCTCACCGACATCGGCTGCTATCGCGGCGTCCGTCACCGCCGCGGCCTTCCCGTGCGCGGCCAGCGCACCAAAACGAACGCCCGCACGCGCAAAGGCCCGAAGAAAACGGTCGGCGCGAAGAAAAAGGCAACGGCTCCTAAGAAGTAACGGTCGCTATCGGCTGCGCTCAACTGATCGGAGTTCCTGACCGCAACGGGTGCGTACCGCCGCACCCGCGGTGTTGGTAGACCGCGGCCTCAAGCCGGTCGTCATCGGAAGTTCCAACGGCAACCGCTTTTGAAAACGACGGAACACAGACGTGCGTCTATGAATCCGAAGGCTGCGCGACGCGCTTAATCAAAGTACATTCGATGACTTGGTTGCCTGGAAAGTAACGGAACGGATAGTCGACGAGCCTGAGAAATCGTAAGACCGAGAAGGCGAGTCGTTTTGCAAGACCCGTCCGCCTCGTCGGGACAATGGATGAAGGATGTGCTGGTGGCTGGAGTTCGGGGGCGACCATGCCGATGAGAACGCCCTTCAATCGGGCGTTATAGGCGACGAAATTATAGTAGAGGAATAGCGCGAAGAACAGGTCGTAACGCAGATGTACGATGGAAAACCCATAACGCTGAGCGTAGAAAGCAAAATCCGCCGCGCTGAAGTGGCGAAGGTGACCTTCGGCCTGGTCAATCCGTCGCTGGAGCGGTCTGAACAACGGTAAGACGTCGCTATAGGAGTTCGGTGTTGCGATCCAAGCTCGTCCACCAACTTTAAGTATTCGATGAAACTCGTGCAACACGTTTTCAGGATGTGGTACGTGCTCGATCACCTGCGAACAAAAAATCGCGTCGACAGTTCCTGATTCGATGGGAAGCGGTAGTGCCGGACTCACGATGAAACGGCCTCGGTCTGATCTATGGCGCCACGCTTCGTGCACGACCAAGTCTACGCCAATGCCACGCACGCCCGGCGCCCGGCGAAGGATGGCATCGATAAAATATCCGTCACCGCAACCGAAATCTACGAGGAGATGCCCATCCTGCATGCGCAGTTCCGTAATCGCTTTCGAGACGACGGCTTCGTTTTCAGGGTTGTCGGAAGTCGGTAGCTTCTCAATCGCCCGAGTTTTGTAAAAAGCTTCAAAATCTCTTACAGTAGGCACGTAGGAGACCTCCTAGCGCATAACGGTAATTTCCTGGCGTGAGGGATCTTTACAAAGGGCTCTGCATAACGAGCTTTGCCATAGTGGCGTGCTACCACGCAGTTCTAGGTACAACAGCATCGCTTGTATGGGCAGGGACCATTGCAACCTTGGCGTTTGCAATTCTTTGGTGTACTTCGAGCCGAGAACGCGCCGAAACTTTTCTGCAGTGTGAACGGCCGCTCGATCCGCTGCGCGGGTTGGATCTCGACTACTCTATCATCGTGCCCGTCTATAACAGGCCCGTAAACATCGCGGCGCTTATCGGACGGCTGGGGCAACAGGTGCCTTCATGGGCTTCACTCGGCAAGGGAGAGATTATCGTCGTCGACGACGGATCGACGGACGAGACGGTAACTGTAGCAAGGAATGCATTGGCAAGCGTGAGGATGCCGAGCTGTGTCATTCACCAGGTGAATGCCGGTGTTGGCGCCGCTAGAAACGCCGGATTCGTTCATGCGCGCGGAGCCATCGTCGCCTCGATCGATTCAGATTGCCTTCCCGACCCCGGTTGGCTTCCCAGCTTGCTCGGAACGGCGAAGCACGGCTCGTTCGCCTATGCTGCAGCGCACAGCGACCGACGTGCGTGCTATCCGATCGAAGTCACCCCGCACGGAGGACATTTCGCGGCCGTCAGCTTTGCAGTACGCCGCGATATCTACCTTAAAATCGGCGGTATCTGTAAGCGGTTCGGGCACCATCTCGAAGACAGCGACCTATACTTAAAAGCGAAACAACACTCGATTCCTACGCAGTATGCCGCCGGCGCGACGGTGTGGCATCCACTGCGCACGCGTACATTACGCGAAGTCTGGCGAGGCGGGCTACTTCACGAATACGATAATCTTCTAGAGCTCCGTCACGGGCGGCACGCTCGTCGTTTCCTCCGCAACAGTTTCATGGGGGGGAATATTGGGCCTCATTACCTGCTTTCGCTCATCATCTTAAGCTTATCCGCCAGTTTCATCTTGGGTTTGCTCATCGGAAGCTTTGCCGGCGATCTGCCTAACGTGGTGCAACAATGGTTCACGACCGTGGCAGCCCTGTCCGCAGTCTATCTTGCAGGCGTTGCAGGGGCCGCTACCTATCTGCGCGTCCCTTTGAGTTTGTGGCCGCGATACTTCGCCGCAGTGCTGAGCAACGTCATCGGATCGGTCATTGGTAGACTGCGTGGGACACGGCGCTTCGGTAGGCTGCTCATCTAGGGTCTCTTCTGGATTCAAAGGTAACCAGACTTATAGAGCCGATGAAGGCGATGAACCCTAGGGCTAACCCGACTTGGATCGCGCGATCCCCGCGATAAGAGATTCTGAGGCGCTGCGACGGCTTTCCTTCGATAATCCACCCGTTCTCGAAGAGGTTCGTGGTTACGTGCTGAGCGTGTTCGCCCCTGAGCCCTTCCAGGTTCCAGTCTTTAGCATACGTGTTGTTCATCACTAAAATGTATCTCGGTGGCGCACCGTTGACGTCTACGGCATAGTCCCCGTCGGCGGACCGGTGATATAGAAGAGATTGTGGGGTGGAGCATTCAGAGCGCCCTTGAATCGTCACAAAGAAGCCCGGATTGCGCGATTCTATGCGAAGTCGGCCCAGATACACCGTAGCGCGCTGCGTGCCGTTGCTATCAAGGTAGACATATACCACTGCTGCCGACGAATTCGCTGGCATGGTTATCGCCGCCGTGGCATTTCCGCTGCTGCGGGTGCCTATCGTATCATCATGCAGGAGCTCGCCTGCACCGCTGTAGACGGCGACGCGCAGATTACCATTAGCCAGTCCCCCGTATGAGAATAAGATGCGATATGCGGCACCGGGAATGAGATGCCCTAAGCTGGCATGGACATCGGCGCTCCCACGGTCTACGGTCAAGGATTGCATTGGCATGGCAGGCGCGCTCAAGCCTACGGGGCGCTGCGCGACGTCGGCAGGGGCCAGGCTCTCAGCGTCAGTCCATGACACCGCCGCATCAGTCAACTGTGTAGATTCGCGCGTCTGTGACCATCCGGGAAAGTAGACAATGCTCTCAAAGCCCGCATCCCGATACCGCGTCATTGCGTTTGGGTTCATGGCAACGTAAGGCGGCGTGGCGCCATAAGGCGCTGCATCGCTCAGCAGTCGCAAACGCCGGTGGTGCAGGCGTACCGGCGTAATGGATATGTCCTTTACCGTCACGCATCTGGAGGCATTCTGTCTCATCAACTCGACCCAGACGCGAATCGCACGTGCGCCCGGAGGGATTCGCATGAATCGCAGAAAGGCGGCCCTGGGTCCCGACATACGCAGCGACGCGTAAAAGATGGGAGCTCCCAGCTTATTGGTGGAGAACCGTAAGAGCGGCGGCGTTGCGGCGTCGCTGTAAACGACCGAAAGTATAACCGTCCTGCCTGAAAGCCGAGAGCCATCGAAAGTATAGCTTAGGCGCGCATTGCTCTCGAGTCGAGAACACACTCGCACCGGGAATGCCTTACTAACGTCGACGTGCGCCGATCCCGGTACGGGCACGCTTGGAATCCCAGCATACAGGAGTGCCGTGCCCGTTTGGCCCGATGATGGTGGAAAAGAACGGTTTCCGGCGTCGCGGGAATACGAACTGTCGCCGATAAGTCGCGGTGACGGCCCAATGAGCGGCGCCCGGTAGTAGAGTTCGGTACCCCGGGAGCCATGCGGACGCAGCTGCGAATAGCGAATCCGCGCGCCAATCGTGCTTACCGCTACGGCTGGTTCATCACCGAGAAATGCAACATCGCGGCAAGACAGCCGCAAGTCGCAAAGGTCGGAGATATCTTGTAAGTTGCGAACGCCGCCATAAACATTCCGCGCCGCGTAGAACAGCGGGTTCACTTCATCGGCTGCAATCTCGTGAGCCGTGATACCACCGAATCGATGAACGAGCGAGATGTGAGCCGTTCGTTCGGCCAGGTGTTCAGACCAAAAAGACTTATTGAAGTACGTCGGTGATATAGCGGGGTCGTCGATGATGTACCGCACGCCCAGGAGACCCAACAGCTTGGCGGGGGCCTTCGTGCCGAGACTCTCAGCTTGGGACTGGAATGCATCGTTGAGCGCTCGCGTTCCCGGTGAAGGAAAGTCAAACATCCGGCTCACGATAGGGCGGAGTATTAGATTCGCGTTGAGGCCGGCGCCGACGTAACCCCATGAGTAGACGTCGAAGAAATAGGGCGAGACGGGCATCTCCAGAATACGGCCATTGCTCGAGCGCTCGTTGAACCAACGCGCCATTTCAAAGTAACGCTTTGGAATCGACGTCATCGATTGCTTCAGGAAGAGGTGTCCTAGCAAAATCGGGTAACTGCCGAGTAGTATGCCGCTCAACAAAGCGGCGCCCGTCGCGTGGATGAGGAAATGATTTCTTGAGCGACCTAGACGTGCAAGGGTCAACGGCGCAAGGAGGGCATACCCGAGAGCCACGACCCATTCGAGCTTACTGTACGAATCGCGAAAAGCATTGAAGAGTGGCATGTGATTCACCAATGCTTGAAAAGCCTCACCAAACGGTGCGGACGTCCCTTTCGCTGCGAACAATGCCACGCAAGACATGACGAGGACGGCAACCACGCGTGGATTACGTCGATGGAGCCATCCGGCCAGAAAGGCTGATACTGGTAACACGCATGAAGCGACGATGACCCAAAGGTTATGGATGTACGATCGTCCCTCCGGGAGGAACGGCTGAGTGCCCGCATCGTTGAAGAAAAGGTAGTCGCCGATCAGGCGGACCGAGTTTGGAAGAGCGCTATATTCGGACGTCACGCGTAGCGTCGAATCTGAGTATGCCGCGCTTTGCGCAACGTAGTCGTGGAATGAGCCGCTCACAAAGCTTGCTGCGGGAAGGATCCAGATAAGGTTCGTCGCCAAAAACGCGCACGCGACCGTAGCAATGAGGCAGCCGCGATGAGCGGCTCCGGCGGTTCTTTTGCTGATCACCAAAACAATCGGCGCTAAGAAGATCATTTCCGCAAGTGTCACCCCATAGTTAAGATCGCCGACGGCCATGATGGCAAACAATACTAGGAGGCGCAGCAGCTCGGGCAAACGGAGGTTTTTGCTCAATAGCAGCACGGAAGCGACGACGGCCGGAAACGTTGCGATGGACAACGCCGTCGAAGGATACGGCGAATGGAACGTAACGAGAAAGTAGGGATTAACGACGGAGATAACGCCTGCAACGATAGCGTACCGCTTAGGAACGTCGGAGAAGAGCACCCTGAAAAGCCATGCTACCGAGACAGCTTGCATCATCAGTATGGCGACGAGCCAACCATTGTTTAGCACGGTCGAGGGGACGTGGGCATGGTACAGCAGCCAGTCGATCGCAACGATAGGGAAAAGCAGCGGTCGTGGTCCCGAGGTATCCTCGCCCAGGCCGGCCGCGTCATTCCACGAGGACCAAAAGTGCGTCAGCGCGACATCGGGATTGAGCGCAGGCAAGATGGCATCGCCGCCGATTACGTAAGCACCGGGGGACATGGACCACAATGCCACGATCGCTGCTACGATCGCGACGAGGATGAGGTAAAGCGGAAATGGGCCTAGCGAGGCGGCGAGCCGCCTCATCGATGTCCCACTATGGCTTGCGCCGACCGCGGCGCAGGAGAGCTTCGGTCCTATAGCTGTCGGCGGCGTCCTCGAGCAACGTGAGGTACCTGTCTACGATCGGGTGCCACTGGAATTCTCGCGCTCGATTCGGGGCGGACCGGCGGATTCGCTTGCGCAGTTCCCCATCGGAGATCAGTCGACGAATCCCCGCTGCAATCGCGCGTGGGTTCCGCGCTTCAAACGAAATCCCATCGACGCCATCGCGCACTATTTCCGCTAGCGCACCGGAATCTGCGGCCAACACGGCGGCGCCCACCGACATGGCCTCTAGTGCCACGAGGCCGAAGGGTTCGTTGTGCGATGGAACGACAACGGCGGTCGCTTTGTGCATTTCGGTAGCAACTCGGGTTGAGTCCCAACGCCCGGGCAACCGCACGAGACCCGGCGCGAGCTCCGCTGCCATCCGTTCCAGGTTCCGCTGCTCCCCGTGATCGGGTCCGGCGATCGTTAAACGAAGCGAAGAACATTGCGATCGCAGCAAAGGTAACGCCTGTATTACGTCCTGGAAGCCCTTGTCAAAAGCGAGGCGCCCAACGCACAATAGATTCACGGCGAAAACATCCGTGTCGGTGACCTCGTCCTTCGGTGCCGCCATACTTCCGATCCCATTGCCGATGACGCGCAACCTGGCCGCACAGCTATCGAGGATGGGCCGACGCAGCGACGCTGATAAGAGCGTCACGAAGCGCGCTCTTCCTAGAGTCGGGCTCGTGAAACAATGAATGTACGCCCCATACGCCAAGCGCAACGGCAGAGAGCGGCGATTCTGAGAAGCCGGGAAACCGTGGATCGTCAAGACTTGAGGAATTCCAGCTCGCCGACACAGCGCGGACGCGATATCGATATAGGGTAGCGAGAATCCGTGAAGGTGCGCCACATCATATCGACCTTCGGTAAGTATGCGTGAGAGCACGTATGCTTCCCGTGGGACCGGAGGAAGAACCGTTCGCAAGAATGGTGCAAACTTTGGGGTTGGAAAGAGGCGGAAGCGATAGACGTCGCCGTGCTCGCGATGTTCGAATCGAGGCGCTGATCTGGTGTAGTCGGCTGAAAGGACGTCGACTCGGTGCCCGCGCGTGTCGTAACCAACGGCCAGCGCTTCGAAGACTTTCCCGCCGCCGCCAGTTATGTGCGGCGGAAATTCGGGACAGATGAGCGCGATTCTCATGCGACGCGGTGTGGCACCATCGTCGCGTACAGCGCGGCGGTGCGGCGGGCCGCATCGGACGTGCTCCGTGTCGCCGAGAGTCGGCGAACGTCGCTTGCGACACGCGCCCTGAGCTGTGGTTGCGTAAAATACGCTATCACGGCTTCGGCGATCGATTGCGGTGTCAGGTCGAAGTAAAAGCTAGCGTCGCCCAGGAGTGCTGCAAATGGCGCGGATGCAATGAATGGGGAGCCGGCGGAAATAGCTTGTGCCATAGCATAGCTGGTCGACATCGCCGTGAGGTAGGGAAAGACCAGGAGCTCCGCTGCACGGAGCAGTGCCGGCACGTCCGTGTCGGGAACATAACCGAGGAAGCAGACCGCTTCCTTGCCGCTCGGCTTCGCTAATGTCCGGAGCTCCGCAATGACTGCCTCGGCCTGCATGCTTCCCTGCATGCGCGCCGGAACTGTTCCCGCGATGAGCAAACGAATGTCCGGTATGGTGCGTTGTATCGTTGGAATCGCACGCAATAGCAAATCAATTCCCTTGTAGCCTGCCAGGTAACCGAAGAACAACAGCGTCGGTTTCCCGGCAACGCAAAAGAGCTGCTTAGCATCGGGTATCTCGGGCAATGATGACAATGCGGGGATACCCATGTGCACGACTTCGATCGACGACGCATTACAGCTGTAGTCATTCCGGAGAAGCTGCCGCAATCTCTCTTCGTGAACGATGACGGCGTTACTATGCGCCACGATCCGTCGCATCAGAACTCGATACACGTGCCGCGCAATCCAAGCAAAGCCTCTAATGCGATTGACCTTCATGAAACGGGGCGTGAAGTCGGCCATCGGAATGACGCCGTGAATCGTAACAGCGACTGCAATGCCGTGCTGGCGAAGGCGGGAAAACAAGCGAGGCATCTTAAGCGCACTGAAGATACCGCCGTACATGAATAGTTCATGCTGGAAGTGAGCAACGTCAGGCTTTAATTTCACGATGGCGTCGAAGAGCGTCACGTCGAAGTCCGGCGCGCAGCGACGGAATACCCGCTGTACGGCAACATCCGTCTCGGCGCTCGGCTCATCAACGATTTCCGAGACAATGATGATCTCGGTATCTTTGTCTTCCAATGCAATGTGCTTCACCAGATCGGCAGCGTACCTTGCGACGGCACTCATGTTCTTTGCCGTACCGGTTGCCGACGGATATGGAGTAACCATCACTACGCGCACGGTGCTTCACTCGTTCGCTCCGGCGGCGATCTGCGCAGACAGAAGTAGACAAGGCCGGTAAACCATCCCAGACCGGCAATCTCGAGAAGGAACTGTAACGCTGCAACGAGATCGACGATTGTCAAGGGTCCGCTCCGAGTCGTGTACCAACCGTTTACGATTCCATTGAGCCGCACGTGTGGGAGCCGCTGGAGCCCCGAAAAAGCGGTCCAGGAAGCCTCGTAGCGCACGTTGTACCGCACCATCTTTTTAGCGGGGATGCCGTTTGTTTCTACCAGCCACGGCAGCACACGCCGAAACGACACGGGCACATGATCCGGCGCCGCTCTGTGGCGTACCGGAACAACGTGCTCGGCCTGAACTGCGATAACGCACATCCCGTCACAACGAAGGTTCGACACGTGCGCGGGAAGGCGAAACCAGTGGAACCCGGGTTTGCCGACGGTAATGAGTTGCCCCGAGCCTGCAAAGAGGCGACCGTGTATCCACGCCATCACGTAGTCGCCGGGTACAACCGCTAGTGTCGCTTTTCCTGAAGTCGTCAGAGCACCTCCGTAGGGCTGCCCAATGTTCGGCAGCTCCGTGAACGCGAGCCGCGCATCTACCCAGCCTCGTGCAGCGTTTATCGCGGCGTTCGAAGCATCAATCCGGCGAACACCTTGCGCGGCAAGGCGCGAATCTAAACCCGGAAAACTTGCGGGCACGTCCGTCGCGAGAATCGCCGTAGTGAGGAACGGACCTGGAACGGTATCGACTGGCGGCACGTTACTGAACGTCATCTCAGGAAAAGGGTGCGAAAGCCGCAAACGTAGCTTCCCGGCCCTTCCCAGTCGCACGGCCATGGGTAGCGCGGACTGCGGACGCAACGCCATGACATTCGAGCTTAAGGCGGGACGGGAGAGAACTACTGCAACGCTAAGTCCTCTTAGCGAGGCGGTATCACCGTTCTGGACGAAGCGCGCTAGCGCCACGTTTTCGGGATAGATGGGAATGTAATCATTCAACGGCGTGATGTTATCGGAACGATCGTAGGCGTCAACATCCGCTCCGGAGCCTCGCCCGCGATACGATAAGGGCTGGAAAGCCGGCAGCAGCGCAAAACGTGTATTTACGGGCGCAGTGACCGTCACCGGCGGAACGTCGTCGGCGCTGACCCAGAAGCGGGAAGGTGGGGCGTACACCCACGGCAGTGCCGACGCAAATGCGGCGACCACTGCGGCGAAGCCGACAAACTGCAACGAACGCGCCGCGATCGCGATGATAGCCAAGTACGGAATTACGATGAGACCGATAAGGTCGTACAGTTCCCGGTAGATGCCGCTGAAACGAGCGTGTAGGACCATCCAAGTATACGGGATGGCCACCGGCCCCGTGGTTCCGCTGGCGAGCAGCGCGATGCCGAACGGAACGGCGACGATCGGCCAGAATCGACGCGATGAACGGACCGTGACACAAGCCGAAACAGCGACGGTTCCCGCAAAGAAAGGCATCACCCAAGCAAATGAGCCGCCGTAAGCTGTCTCCGCGTACTGTGCGAAGTAGCCGCTGAGTAGTAGTCCTTGAAGCACCGGAACCGATTGATTGGCCTGCCACGGTAATGTGTACAAGATGCTGGAGATTGATCCCAACTCAAATGCTATCCCGGCCACGATGGGGAGGGCTACGATCAACGCGGTCACCATCGGCATGTATCTTCGCGCGAAAGCGCAAACTATGGTAAGAAAAGCTACATCTATCAAAAAGAGTTGAATCTGTACTAATGCAACACTGATCCAAAGCGCCGTATGACACCAGCGTATGGTGCGCGGCCTAGACAGCTCGGCTATTAGAGCAAACGTTGCGGCGTACGCGAGTAATAAGAACGCGTGGCCAGCGACGAGGCTGTTATAGACCCAAGGGTTGAAAACGCTTAAAATCGCGCAGGCGCTCGAAACATAAAGCGAGCATCCCAGCGTTTGCGTAAGGCGCAGCGCCGAGTACGCAGCGATCCAAGCGGAAATAGCGATGAACAACAAAAGCGTCAAACGCTCACCGCCTGTAGCATTTAGCGCCGCAAGGAATGTCGAAACTATGTAGGAGGTTGGATATGCGTTCGGCTGACCTATCCCGTTCGTCGTCCAACCGCTTAGCCCGCGCTGAAGCACCAACCCCGGCGTTGGACCAAACGTACAACAGTCCCAGTCGTGGCGAAGCCTCGGATTGCCGAGCACTTCGAGAGCCATGATACAAGCGGCG
>JAABUQ010012342.1_pt1 | contig 10646 bp, 8 predicted proteins | sample 5560001 | NCBI WGS metagenome assembly JAABUQ01 (sample SAMN10711888, study PRJNA513371) | rock metagenome | isolation source: Antarctica rocks | place: Antarctica: Victoria Land, Finger Mt nord | collected 2015-12-18 | reverse complement strand
AACCCCTCACGCCGGAAGTCTAAGGTTTCCTGAGCTACGTCAATCGTCTCAGGGTGAGTCGGGTCCTAAGCCGAGGCTGAGAAGCGTAGGCGATGGCCATGCCGTTCATATTCGGCAACCACCGATGTCCGTTCGATCGTGCCCGATCCACAGCAGCTGCTTTTGCAGGTGTTGTCGTTCGTGTTCGATCGTGAAGTGAAGGGATGACGCAGGAGGATAGGTCAGCGCACTATTGGATGTGCGTCTAAGCTGGTAGGGGGTCACATAGGCAAATCCGTGTGGCAACTCCGAGAAGTGAATGCGAGGGCCTTCTGGCCCGAAGTGATTGACTCCACGCTGCCAAGAAAAGTCTCTAACTAGGAGCATAGGTGCCCGTACCGTAAACCGACACAGGTAGACTGGCAGAGCATGCTAAGGCGACGGGAGAACCCCTGTTAAGGAACTCGGCAAATTAACCCCGTAACTTTGGGAGAAGGGGTGCCCTTTTTGGTCTAGTCTTTACGACGAAAGCTGAGGGGGGTCGCAGTAACAAGGCCCAAGCGACTGTTTAACAAAAACACAGGTCTCTGCGAACGCGAAAGCGGACGTATAGGGGCTGACTCCTGCCCGGTGCTGGAAGGTTAAAGGGAGAGGTTAGCGCAAGCGAAGCTTTGATCTGAAGCCCCAGTAAACGGCGGCGGTAACTATAACCGTCCTAAGGTAGCGAAATTCCTTGTCGGGTAAGTTCCGACCTGCACGAATGGAGTAACGACTTGGGCACTGTCTCGATGGGGGGCCCGGCGAAATTGCAGTACCAGTGAAGATGCTGGTTACCCGCGGCAGGACGGAAAGACCCCATGAAGCTTTACTGTATCCTGATCTTGGGTCTTGAGGTTTTCTGTACAGGATAGGTGGGAGGCGACGATCCGTGGGCGCTAGCTTGCGGGGAGCCAACGTTGGGATACCACCCTGAAAACTTTGGGATTCTAACCAACCGCCGTAATCCGGTGGTGAGACATGGTCAGGTGGGCAGTTTGACTGGGGCGGTCGCCTCCTAAAGAGTAACGGAGGCGCCCAAAGGTTCCCTCAGATCGGTCAGAAACCGATCGTTAGAGTGCATTGGCAAAAGGGAGCTTGACTGCGAGACGGACAGGTCGAGCAGGTGCGAAAGCAGGGCAAAGTGATCCGGCGGTACCGAATGGAAGGGCCGTCGCTTATCGGATAAAAGCTACTCTGGGGATAACAGGCTTATCTCCCCCAAGAGTCCACATCGACGGGGAGGTTTGGCACCTCGATGTCGGATCGTCGCATCCTGGGGCTGTAGTAGGTCCCAAGGGTTGGGCTGTTCGCCCATTAAAGCGGTACGCGATCTGGGTTCAGAACGTCGTGAGACAGTTCGGTCCCTATCCGCCGTGGGCGTAGGAGATTTGACGAGCGTCGACCCTAGTACGAGAGGACCGGGTCGAACGAACCGCTGGTGAACCGGTTGTCCCGCCAGGGGCATAGCCGGGTAGCTACGTTCGGACCAGATAAACGCTGAAGGCATATAAGCGTGAAACTGACTCTGAGATGAGGTCTCAATCCCGCAAGGGTTAAGGGTCGTGGGAGACTACCACGTTGATAGGCCGGAGGTGGAAGGCGAGCAATCGCTGGAGCTAACCGGTACTAATAGCCCGAATACTTTAGTTACGCTACGCTGTCGTTTGGCACTGAGAGTTCTTCATTATACAGCTTTCCGACCGGATCACTTGAGCTGCGGCTCGTGGCCGGATCGGGATCAAGTTTCTGGCGCCGATAGCGGCGGGGTTCCACCCGTTCCCATCTCGAACACGGCAGTTAAGACCGCCAGCGCCGATGGTAGTCGGACCGCAGGGTCCCTCGAGAGTAGGACAGTGCCAGATTATACGCCGAAGCCCGCCCGTAGCAATACGGGCGGGCTTCCGTCGTTTCCATACATCCCGCAGGTGCGGTAGGGAGCCCCCTGCCGGCTCACCGGTTTGCTCGATTTGCAAACCGGCGCGCATCTTCGGCGACCGTTCCGGCACATCAGGAGATGAACGCGAAACTATTTTTGCCCGCGCTTTTTGTCAGATAGAGCGCGCGATCGGCGGCGGCGAGAAGACTCGACGCATCGGATGCATCTTCGGGGAAAAGTGCCGCGCCGAGCGAGCAACTCAACTGCTGCGCTTGAAGATCGGCCGAGAGGCGCATGACGAGCGTTCGTGCGAGTTCACGATTTACATCGGACAGCAGGATGACGAATTCATCGCCGGCATAACGGCCGACGACGTCTGCGCTACGAGAACAGCGTGATAGCGTATCGCCAAGCCTTCTTAGCACGGTATCTCCGTACGCATGGCCGTGCGTATCGTTGATCTTTTTAAAGTCATCGAGGTCGATCATGACGTACGTCAGGCAGCCCCCGAACGAACGGCAGCGCTCGATCTCGCTCAAGAGTCGCTCGGAGAACGCGCGCCGATTATAGAGGCCCGTGAGGGGATCGCGCATTGCGAGTTCCTGCGTCTTTGCGAAGAGCATGCTGTTGTCGATCGAAACGGATGCGATCGTTGCCAGCGTGCGAACTAGGCTCGTTTCGAATGGACGCGGCCGTACACTACGATGCCCATCGACGTAGAGAATGCCGAAGGCTCCTTCCGCACGCGTCAACGCGGCGAGAACGTACCAGCTTCGCACGTCGACGAGCGGGGCCGAGAGATCGCCAGCGATGCCGGCAGCTTGCATGTCTCCGCTTCGCAGAAGCGTGAGGATAGCACTGCCGTCGCGAACGTCGGCTACTTCCGTACTCGTTTCAACCGTATCACTGCCGTCGATTTGCCACTGTGCTTCGATGCCGCGCGCGCGGTCGACGCTGAAGTAGATGCCGCGCGCGAAGCCGAGTGGATCGCGCGTCGCGCGCAACATTTGCGCCACGATTTGATCGGGCGTGCGCGTTATCGAAATGCGTGCGAACGCCTCTTGCAGGGCGACGAGCAGACGAACGCGGTCGCTCGCCTCCGAACGGTCTCGTTCGAGCTCAAGCACGCGCGCATTGAGCGAGCGGAGCTCGCCTGAATCGAAACTTGACCGCATCAGCGGCGCCGAAACGCCGGAATCGGCGACTCCTTGATTTCCTCCGCGTAAAGCGACGCGGACCGGGCGGCCGCGATATCAATATCGCCAGTTGAAACGAGATCGCCGAGGTGCGCTTCGAGGGTTTGCATGCCCTCCCGACGACTGCTCGTGATGACGCCGCGTAATTGATGGGTCGCTCCGTCTCGGATGAGACGGCGTATAGCGTCATTCGCAACCATAACTTCAGCGGCCGCACGTAAGCCGCTGTTGTCGCGTAGGGGTAGGAGCCGTAAGCCGACGACCGCGCGCAACGCGTCGGCAAGGCGTGTACGCGCGTTGCCCTGTTCTTCCGACGGAAATAGTCCGATGATCCGATTGATCGCTTGCGGCGTCTCCGATGGCGTGTGAAGCGCTGCAAACACGAGATGACCGGTCTCCGCTGCCTGCAGACACGCGGAAACCGTTTCGACGCCGCGGAGCTCACCGATGAACAGGACGTCGGGGTCTGCGCGCAGGGCCCCACGTACTCCATCAGCAAAGCTAGAAACGTCTCTGCCGACCTCGTATTGCGTTACCACGGAGCGCAGCCAACGATGCTGATATTCGATCGGATCTTCGAACGTCACGATGTGCTTGGCCGTCGTCGCATTGATTCGATCGAGAAGGGACGCAATCGTCGTCGATTTCCCCGAACCCGTCGGACCGGCAACGAGTACGAGACCGGATCGTAAGCCAGTAAAGCTTTCGATGATTTCAGGAAGCGCAAGCGATTCAAGTTCCGGAATCGAGCGGGCGAGGAGGCGGATCGCTAGCCGTGGTCCGTTTTTGCCGCGAGAAGCGTGGATGCGAATCGAACCGATACGATCGTCGGCATACACGGCGTCGGCTATCCCGATTTTTTCCAGCCGCGAGCGTGAAAGCCGATCGACGCTGGTGTCGAGGAACGCCGCAATTTCCGCACCGTCAAGCGATTGTCCGATAACGCGCTCGACGTGAGTGAAAATCCGGTACGCCGCGCCCTGCCCGGGCTCAATATGGAGGTCGGAGGCTTGCCGTTCACGGCCGCGTTCGATGAGTGCGAAGATGCGTTCGGGTGTTGCCGGACTTGGATGAACGGCGTCGATCGCGTTCACTCGACCGCGCCGGCGAGCAGCACCAGAATCGATTCGATGCGTGCCGCGTCGATATGCGGAATCAGCAGCTCGCGATAATCCGCTCGGCGGTGCGAAGCAACGTAGGCCAATGCGGCTTGCGCGGCGATTGCTTCGACGCGATCGCGCAATCCAGGAATCAGATCTCCGCGCTCGCCATGCTCCGTCAGGGCGTCGAGCGCGATCGTGCGTTCGTCGTCGGTCCCTGTGCGCAAGGCCTCCACGAATGTCGCCCGTGTCTGCGGTGAGGCTTCGATCCGCGCGAGGGCCCGTAGCGCGAGTAAACGACCGGCGTCGTCTTCCTGAGCGTAGGCGTTTGCTATGATAGTCGCATTCACCCCAGCGGGTGCACGCGCGAAGGCGCTTAGGATAGCGTGCCGTTCGGGCTGTGCACAAGCGATCCGCGCCGGCTCGAGACCGGCCGGCCAGGTAACCGTTCGTGTTTGTGGGCGGAGCGGTAGACGCGTGAGCGGGACGACGCGGTCCTGCACGGCATGAATGCGCGCGACGACGGCTGACGAAGCGGGTTCGTCGTTCGCCGTATCGGACGCAGCCGCCGAACTCGGTGCCCCGGGGGTCAACAATTGGGCCAGCTCGCTTGCGAAGGAGCGTTCAATATGCAGTGAGCCGGGGCTTGCGACCTCAACCGGCTCTGCAACGTCACCGCCGGACGCATTCGTCGCATCCGTGCCCGCCTGCACACCGACGCCTCGTGCCGCTTTCATATCACGCGACGTTCGTGCAAAAAGATGACGTAGGCGTTGGAAAAATAGCGACACGCGTGACGGTGCTCGAACCGTTGCGCTCGTCTCGCCCGCGACGCTGCAGTTTCGTCCTGCGTCTTGCGAAACGTCGTTGATCGTATCGACGCGAGGTAAACTTGCATCGGTTTCCGTGGAGGCAGGCCGCTCGTTCGCGGGATCCCGGGACAGCGGTAAGTCGCTCACGATGGAGACCGGCGGATCGCCGGCACCGGCCGCTTCGAAATCAGCCCGAACATCGTCGCTGGCCGTGTCCTCGCAGGGAAGCGAGGTATGGCCGGGATCGTCGCCCGTCGCTGTGCTTGGCAGCGACGGCGCGTCGTTCGGCGCGACAAATTCGCTCATCGGTGCGATGACTTGAAAATCCGGTCGCAGTGGAACGACGCCATGGAGTGTCGCCCGCTTACCGCGACGGTCGTCACGCAGTGGCACGAGTAAGGCCGTTCCGAGCGCGAGTGTCGCGATCGTGGGGAGGACCAATTGCGCGGCTTCCATGGATCACGCTTTCTAAGCGACGGCGAGGCCGCCCAGCGATTCGCCGACGATGCCGACAAGCTGCCAAAGCCGGTCGTCGAGCGCGTGATTGGGCTGTGCCATTTGATTGAGCCGAACCGTTTCAGCCGACTGCGCGGTTTGCCCGAAGACCTCGATGAGCGTGCGGCGATACTCGCCCAGGCGTTCGGAAAGCGTCGTATCGGTTGCGTGACTCGCAATGAGCATCGGTAAGACCGCTTCGACGGTCGACGCGGGTTGTTGCACAAGCTCGCGCCGCGCGATGATACCGGTCGTGACGAAGGGGTCGCCAGGAAGCGACGGTGCGATGTCGTCGCCTGCGTGTGGAACGATTGCGTCACGCAACCCGGCGAGCGCGCGTGCCGCCGCCGCACTATCGAGCGAATCGAGCCACTCCGGCGTCACCGTGAAGCTCGGCATAAAGGCCGCTAGCATTGGCCGGCCAAGCGTTTCGACGGCTGCCGCGCGCAAGGCAACGAGGTGGCGCATCGTCTCGATGTCGGAGACGGCGTCGCCGCATGAGATCTCGTCGGGAATGAGTAAGCGCATCGCAAACGCATGTCGATACCAGCCGAGTCGATCGACCGTAAACAGTTTATCGACGACTTGGACGAAGCGCCGGGTGCGGTCGGGACTCCAGTGTAAGCGCACGCGTACGCCGCCGCTCGTAACATCGCTATCGTTCGGGGAGCGCACGACGTTGCGCGGATCGGTCGGGACGTCCACGATGTCGCATTCGCCTTTGCGAGATGGAGAATGCGCTACTTCGACATCGCGCATTTCGGCCGTGTGCGGTGCGGCCGCGTTTCTCGATTCCTCGACGACGAGCGTCGGCAGGACAAGGCTGTCGGTAGCAGCCGACACGCTCGCTATCGCGACACTTCTTTCTTCAGCGACCGCCACCGGCACCGCCGGCGATGACGAGAGCCGTTCGTCGACCGCACATCCGCCGGCTGGATGAATGCGTGCCACTCGCGGATCGACGAATGAGAGCGTAAGGATCGCATCGCGGGCGTACGGCGGCGCGGGATGCGTGACCCGCACGGAGATGGTGTCGGGCACGACCGGCGCAGCGTACGTGGTCGCGAAGGTGGAAGCGCCGTGTGCGACGAGGCGGCCGATCGTCGGCGTTGTGAACGCGATGGAAAGCGCGTCACCCGCGCCATACGGCCCCCCGGCCGTTAAAACTTCGACGATGGCGAGTTCAGGAAGGTCGCGTGGCAGCATGTTGGCTCCTAATTCGTCCGAACGCCGGCGAGAGGCAAGGATTTGGCCGGGTCGTCGTCAGCGACGAGGTGCGGCGTAATGAGGAAAACGACTTCATCGCGGTTGTGCGTCCGGGTCCGATTACGAAAGAGTTCTCCGATGAACGGCAGATCGCCGAGAAACGGGACTTTCTGAAGCGTGCGCGTGTCAACGTCGGAGAAGAGGCCGGCGATGACGATCGTTTCGCCGTCGCGTACGCGCAAGGTGGATTGCGCCTTGCGTGTCGTGATGATGGGGAATCCATTGACGAAATCATTGACTTGGCTGTAATCGGTCTCCAGGTCCGTCGTTATCGTACCATCCGTACCGATGGTCGGCGTGACGTTCAGGTTGACGCCCACGTTGATGAATTGGACTTGCTGCGTCCCCGTGCGCGCATCAAAATAGACGATCGGATACTGCGATCCGACCAAGAGTGAAGCCGCGACGTTGTTGAGCGAGGAGATGGTCGGACGCGCGAGTATTTTTCCCTCTCCCTTGCTCACCAGAGCGTTGAGGACGGCGTTGATTTGCAGCGAATTTCGCAAGAATGCGGTTGAATATACCCCGTTCGCGCTCGTCGTGCCGCCGCCGTACAGGAAGCCGATCGCGCTCGAATCGGTCGGTGTAAGATCGGTCACGCGCACGTCGTAGCGAACTTGCTGGCCCGGGCGATCGATATGGGAGATGAGTGCCGTCGTTTGGGCCAGGAAGTCATTGGTTCCCGTTACGAGTAACTGGTTTTGCTGGTCGACCGCGAAGAGGCTCTGCGGCGCCGCAATCGTCAACGAGCCCTGCAGTGCTTTGAGTGCTTCGCTCGCTTTGACGTAACGCATCGGGATCGCGATGTTCTGCAAGGTCGAGTTCTGATCGAGTGCAGCGATCGTTTCGCGGGCACGTTGCAAGGCGTTCGCCGAGCCCGTTACGAGGATGGTCGATGTGCGCCGATCGGGAACGACGATCGTTCCCGGTGGTAGGGCGGAATTCAAACTTTTCGCGACGTCTTCAGGTGTACCGTTGTGCAACGCAAAGACGGTCGTATGGGCTCCCGAACCGCCGCTCGTGGGATAACGGCGATTCATCGCTTCGCTCGTGCCGAGGTAGATGACGTTACCGACGCGGACCATTTGCAGATCGTTCGCTTGCGCGAGCGTCCGCAAGGCTTGATCGAAGGTGACGTTTTGTAAGCGCAAGGTCACGTTGTGATGCGGGACCGAGGCATCGACGACGACGTTGGTCGCGGCTTGCGTCGAGAGTAAGCGCACGGCATCATAGATATCGAGTTCGCGAACGTCGAGCGAGAGCGGGACTTCGGCTCGAACGGAAGTTGCGAGCGCAAGCGCGAGCGTCGCGAGTGTTGCGAGCGTTTTCGCAAGCGTTTGAATCGACCGATTTGGTATGTGCATCGTCGCCTTCTTAATGGGTTGCTTTTAGCGATGGAGCCCGGGCGGTGCGTACGGATAGGGATTGGGGTATGGCGTCGGTCCGTTCGGATTCGAGGTCGGATTCGTGCCGACCGGAATGCCGCGCGGATCGATCGTCGGTAATGGGCCCGGTGAGGGAAAGGTCCCCGTGGGTGCCGGGGTCGCGGCCGGCGGCACCGTCGTGCCCGCGCCGGCGCCGGGTGCGAGCGGCGGTGACTGCGGGCTCGCTTTGAGCAACAGGCGCCGTAGGTCATCGAGTTTGATCGTCACGGCGGTTCCGGCGGCGAGCGGGCGCGGCGTCGCGACGAAGGCTCCGGGAAGATCCAGGCGTGTGCCGTCGGAAAAGGCGATGCCGCGGATATCGATCAGTGCGATCCGCCGGTCGCCCAAGCGATCGCCGATGCGCACGATATCCATCATCGCACCGTTTGCGACGTACGCGACCGGATTGCGCCCGACAATCGTTGCGCGCACCACCAGGTTTAGCGCATCGGGACGGTCGTGCCCGCCGGCGATATCCGGAACGGTTGCCGTCGTCGCCTCGCCGCTCGCGCCTGAAATATTCGGCACCGTACCATTGGCTGCCGAAGACGACGTGGAAGACGTGGAGGCCGCGCGCGCCGAAGGCGCAGCCGCATCGCTGCGTGCGCCGCGTGCCGGCGCTCCGGCAAACGGATCGCGCACGATGATCGTGGAGACGGGCGGCGGTGCCCCGCGTGGAACGAGCGTGAGCGTCGGTCCCGGTGCGCCGCCGATGCCTTGCGCTTCGAGCCGTTCACCGAATCCCGAATACCAGGCGAGATACGCGGACGCGGAGACGAAGAGCAGTGCGGTGCGTTGCGCTCGTGTTAACGAGATCATCGCGACTCTCCGGGGCGGAGCGCCGCGGACGCCGGTAAGGTCCGAAGCGGTTCGTAGATATTGACCGGTATGGTCGCGACGACGTCTGATCCGTCGCGAGAGAGGTTTGGCGCCTGAACTTCCACGATCTCCGAATCCAGCGACAGATCCGCGATTGCGGCCAGTAGCCGGCGGTAGGAGCCGCGTAACGATATCGAGAGATGTGTCTTTGCGAAAATCGCGCCGGGCGCGTGCGGGTCGTCGGCCGACTCTTGCGTGACGGTCGTTGCGGCTAAGGTGACGCCGTTGCGATGCACGGTCGTCGCAAGTTCGCGAACGAAGACGGCTTGCGCGTTCTGCGCGAACAGCGGCGCATAGCGGTCGGCCAGTTGTTTGCGTTCGGCGCGCAATGCCGTCGCTTCGCTAAAGGCGACCTCGTCGGAACGCAGCTCGTTGTTGTTATCGTCGATGCGCTGCTGGACGAGCTCAATTTGAGGTTGGTACGTGAGGTAGACGCCCGTCGTGGCGGCCACCGCGAACAGAAATGTGGCGATGCGGACGAGCCGCGGGACGTCGATGCGCCCGCGTGCGGTCATGGTGCCGCTCCGCCGAACGGTGTGGCTCGTGGCGCCGGCAGTCCCGGCCCCGGCGGCGTGAGGTCCGGGGAGCTTGCGCCTGCGACGCGCGCCGTGAAGTGCACGCCGCTGCCGTCGGCTTGACGGTTATCGAGGTTGACGAGCGTCGCACGGGTTTGCGGCAAGGCTTTTCCGAGCGATACGATCGTACCGCCGAGCGTATCGACGCTGGTGCTCTCTCCGGCAACGGTATATCCCAGCGTCTGGCGCTCGAGCGAATCGAGCCAGACGCGCGCCGGTACACTGTTGCCGATCCGCGCGAGTGCGATCGCGACATCGCTCCCGCTGCGCCGATAGGCGCGCGCCTCGCGAGCGAAACTTTGATAGCGTGCGACGTCGAGTGCGAGCGTTTTTACGTGCGCGCGCCGCGGAGCATCGGCTGCGATGCGTGCTTCCTGCTCGGTCGCCGCGGCATCGAGGCGCGACAGGCGCAGCATCTCGATACCGACGCCGATCGCGACGACCGCGAGCACGACAAGCAGGCCGAAGAGGGCTTGGCGTACGTATTCGGCATCGATATCGAGACCGGCGAGCGCAACACGTTCTTTCGGTCGGGGAAGAAGATTGGCGCGAATCATACGGTAGCCAGTCCGCGCGGTGCGATCGACCAGGACGCGAGGCCATAGGCGAGCGTCCAGGTCGGCGATTCGATTCCGCCGAGCGTGACCGGGCCGATGGCGTATCCATCGCCGCGCAACAACTCTTCGATCGACTCGTAGCGAAAGCGGCTGCCGAGAATAGCGAGCCGCTGCACGTCCGCGAAACCATCGCGGCGGGCATCGACGAAGGCCGCGCGGACATTCGACGCAAGCCGGTCGTCGATGAGGCGCGGCGGGAAGAGGTGCGTCGCACCGACGGGTTGACCGAAGATGACGAGTGCGGTTCGATCGTTGGTACAATCTAGTGTAACCCGCCATAAACGAGGTGACGGATACTCGTCGATATGCTACCATTGATCATGCCGCTTCCTTCTGCTGCAGCTCTCCAGATTCGATCTTCGGTTCGACGCGAGTTGATGACGATTCT
>JAABUQ010012341.1_pt1 | contig 10647 bp, 9 predicted proteins | sample 5560001 | NCBI WGS metagenome assembly JAABUQ01 (sample SAMN10711888, study PRJNA513371) | rock metagenome | isolation source: Antarctica rocks | place: Antarctica: Victoria Land, Finger Mt nord | collected 2015-12-18 | reverse complement strand
TCGCAACTCCGCCGTTCACATCGAGCACCGTCCCACAAACATAGCTCGCGGCGGGGGAGCACAGAAAGGCGATGGGCCAGGCAATTTCGTCAGGCTGCGACTTGCGGCGCAGGGGGATGCGGGTGAGGTCAACGGGCTGGCCGGCGATCATGGCGGTCTCGGTCGAGGCGGGCGCGACGCCGTTGACGAGCACGTTCTGCGGGCCGCCGCGCTGGGCGAGCCATTTCACCAGCGCATGCAGGCCGCCCTTCGACGCCACGTAATGCGGGCCCGCGATCAGCCCCCCGATGCGGCCCGCGACGGAGCCGACGAGCACGATCCGGCCGCGGCCCCGCGCCGCCATGCCGGGCATCACGGCGCGGGCCAATTGCAGCGGCGCCTTCAGATTAACGGCCATGACGTCGTCGAAGACGCTGTCCCAGCCCGGTTCGGTCCACTCGTCCCAGGGGCAGAGCGCTGCGAGATAAACGAGGATGTCGAGCGGCCCCGCCGCTTCCAGGATCGCGCTCCGGGTCGCCGCATCGGTGACGTCGCCACCGAGCGCGGCCGCGGATCCACCATCGGCGCGAATCTGGTCCGACAGCGCATCGGGCGCAACGCGGTCAACCAGGACCAGGTCGGCCCCGAGCTCGGCCATGACCCGCGCGGTCGCCTGTCCGATCCCGCCGGCCGCGCCGATCACGAGCGCGCGCTGACCCTGCAACGCGAAGGACATTATCGGTTTCCCTATCAGACCAGATGGAGCGACCTGGATTATTGCAGCTAGTTGCTTCGTCATCGTCTAGGGCCGCCGTAGAGCTCCCCTCGAATCAGAACGGGAGCCCAGAGATCGCGCAGAACGCCAGCGGAGTATCCGACAATCCTGTAAGACCAGTTGACCCTGGATGCAATATCCCCTTTAAGCGTCGCGTCGAACAACGGCGCAAGAACAGGAGGATGCGATTGAAAGCGCCCGCCTGCAACGGAACATGCCATGGCGATCTACCCGCAAAGCGAAACCGACAGGCGCGTTGCCGCGGCCGACCTCAGCCGTGTCGTGACCGACATCTTCGTGGCCTGTCGGATGAGCGACGAGGATGCACATCTGCTCGCCGACACGCTGGTCCATGCCGACCTGCGCGGGGTCCACTCGCACGGCACCCTGCGCGTGCCCGACTATGTGAAGAAGCTGACGAAGGACGGCGTGAACCCGCGCGGGCGACCCCGCATCGTCGGCGGGCGCGGCGCTGCCATCGTGGTCGATGCCGACAACAGCATGGGTCAGATCACCGGCACTTTCGCGATGCAGGCCGCCATCGAGCGGGCGCGCGAGCACGGACTGGCCTTCGCGGCCGTGCGCGGTTCGAACCATTGCGGCGCGATGGACTGGTACACGCTGATGGCCGCCCGCGCCGACATGGTCGGCCTTGCCGGCACCAACGCCCTTCCCACAATGGCGCCCTGGGGCGGGGCGGAGAAGATCGTCGGCATCAATCCTTTGTCGGTCGCTTTTCCGGCGAAGCATGAAAAGCCGTTCGTGCTCGATTTCGCCTTTGGTGCCACGGCGCATGGCAAGATCCGCGTCTACCATCAGAAAAGCAGCCCGATCCCCGAAGGCTGGGCTTTCGACAAGGATGGGCATCCCACCACCGATGCCGCGGCGGCTCTGGACGGTTTGATCCAGCCAATCGGCGGCCACAAGGGGGTCGGGCTCGGCATGGCGGTTGGAATGTTGTCCAGCCTGTTGTCCGGCGCGGCATACGGCACGCAATCAGGCAATATGGTCGACGGCGCCAAGGTGGGAACAGACGGTCATTTCTTCATGGCCATCGACATCGCGGCCTTTGCCGATGCTGAAACCGTGGAGACCCGGGTCGACGGGATCATCGCTGAAGTGCATCATTCGCTGTTCGGGCCAGGAACCGAACGTTTGTTTGTCCCCGGAGAGATCGAGGCCGATTTCGAAGCCGAGTACCGCGCTCGGGGCATCCTTCTGCCGCAAGAGACGGTCGCGGGGATCGAGACCGCAGCCGCCTCGCTGGACGTCAAGGCGCACTTGTCGACCTGAACGCGGCCGTTCTGATCAACAAAGCCGGTCCTCGTTGAGCATGGGAGCGCGAAGGCCGGCCCGACATCGCTCATGAACCAACCGGATCTGACTTGGGCTTGCGGCGTGATCGGTTATCGCCCCAGTAAAAGCTCACGACCTGAGCGAGATGCTCCTGCATCGCGGCCTGGGCTTCGGCCGGGTCGCGCCCTTTGATGGCGCGATAGATCCGCTCGTGTGCGGCGTAGGCGTGCCGTGCAGAATCTGGGGCCCGCAAAGAGGTTTGCCGCTGATCGATAAGCCATTCCACCACCCCGTCGTGGAGTGACGTGAAGATCGGATTCCCTGTTGCGGCCGCGACTGCATAGTGAAAAGCCACGTCCGTGCGCATGAATTCGGGCGGATCCCGGAGGGCGCGGCGGTTGGCGTCCAGGGCTGCCTCGAGCACAGAAAGTCCGAGCTTGAAGCCCGGAGAGCCGCGAGGCGGGCCGTGCCCACTTCCAGGAGAAGGCGGGCGTCCTGAAACTGCTCGATACCCTTGTCTTGGGCGAGGAGCAGACGAGCCGCGCCTGCCAGTTCTCGGATCAGGACGCCCGCTGTAGGCTTGGCGACGCGCGCTCTTTCTCCACTCCGGATGGTGACCAATCCCATCCGCTCCAGCGACATCATGGCCTCGCGCACCGTCGAACGGCCGACCCCAAACTGCTCCATGATCTCGCGTTCCGCCGGAATCGGCTGGTCTGCCTCATAGCCGTCGGCATGAATCATGTCCTCTATTCGGGAAGCGACCTCCTCGTAGAGCTTGCGACGGCGAACCGGAACAGAACGGGAAGCGAGACGCACGGCGATACTCCTGAAACCATGGTTCGCGCGTTTCAACCCGTCAGTGCAGGGCGCTGAAGGTTTGACTCCGAACTGTCAGACAGTAAGATAGCTTCATCGATAATGGTCGCACAAGATGACCTCAGTCCGAGCAGGGAGGAATGCGTTCATGCACCGATTCAGTGCGCGCCGAGTCTTATTCGCGGGTGTTTGCGGGATCTCGGCTCTGGGAGCCACGACCGTGACCGCTCCCGCCGATGACTTCATGGCTCAGGTCAAAGCGGAAGTGGTGAAATATTCGGGCCCGCAAACAGACTGGCGAGGCCCTACCTCCGCCCCGAAGATCGATCGTGGCAAGCATATCGTCTACATGTCGAGCAACCAGCAGAACGATGCCTCACAAGAATGGGGACGACGCTTCGGCGAGGTCGCCAAGAAGGTCGATTGGACGTTGACGACGGTCGACGGGCACGGCAGCCCGGTCGGTTGGCAGCAAGGCATGGACCAGGCCATCGCGCTCAAGCCGGACGGCATCATCCTGGAGGCCGACGCTCCCAGCCTGAAATCCGAGATTCTGGATGCTCAAAGCAAGGGCATTCCGGTCGTCGGCATCCACTCCGCCGCGCTTCCCGGGCCGCAGCCAGAGATCGGCATGTTCGTCAACATTCAGCAAGACCCCCGCGAGATCGGCCGGGCCCAAGCAGACTGGATCATCCAGCACTCGGATGGGACGGCCCGGGTGGTGGTCACAGCCCACTGCGAATATGGCATCGCCTGCACCAAGGCTCACGCGACCGAAGCGCGGTTGAAGGAATGTCCAGGGTGCAAGGTTCTCGAATTTTCGAATTCGCCCCTCGCCGATGCGGCGCAGCGCCAGCCCGCATTGGTGACGGCCTGGGTCCAAAAATACGGGGTGCCGCTCTATATAACCTCGGTTGCCGACTATACTGCTGACTATCAAATCCCCGCATTGAGCGCCGGCGGGGTCGATCCAAAGGATGTGATCATCGTTTCGGCGGATGGAAACAAGTCAGCCTATGACCGCATCCGCTCGGGAGGGCAGTATCAACTGGTCACAGCCCCGGAGTCGTTTGAAATGTGTGCCTATCAACTGATCGATGAGTTGAACAGGGCTTTTCACAAGCTTCCACCAAGCGGCTTCGTGCAAACGCCGTATCTCGTGACGCCGGAAAATGTGCATCTCAACGGCGGCGACAAGAATACCTATCTCCCAGACAACGATTTCGCGAACCGCTACCTCGCGCTCTGGGGTGTCAAGGGCTGATCTCTTTAGTACCGTCTCGGGTAAGCGACGCCGAACCCCGGTTGAGAGCCGAACCAATGCCCGAGATTCTGCTCGAACTGGAGAACATCTCCAAGCGCTTCACCGGCACCCTTGCGCTCGACTCCGTGAACTTCGACGTGCAGGCCGGAGAGGTTCACGCGCTTCTCGGTGAGAATGGAGCGGGCAAGTCCACCCTGATCAAGATCCTGGCCGGCGTTTATCGCGCCGATCAGGGAACCATTCGGGTGAAGGGGCGTACGGTCGATCCGGCGACCGGCACGCTCCCGATCAGTTTCATCCACCAGGATCTCGGCCTCGTCGATACCATGACGGTCGCTGAGAATGTCGCCGTTCTGGCGGGTTATCCTCGCCGCAACGGCCTCATCGATTGGTCCGCCGCGCGCCAACAGGCCATCGTGGCACTCGATCGGATGGGCGGCGGCATCGATCCAGATATGCGCGTCGGCGACCTTCCCGCTGCGGAAAAGTCCATCGTGGCCATCGGCCGCGCCATGTCGGTTCCTTGCGATATTCTGGTGCTCGACGAGCCAACCGCGGCCCTGCCCGAAAATGACGTCGCCCGTTTGCTTGACGCGCTCAAGAGGCTGAGAGCCAGCGGTCTCGGGATCGTTTATGTCACCCATCGGCTCGATGAGGTTTTCCGGATCGCCGACCGCGTGACGGTTCTGCGCGACGGGCACCGAGTGGCCACCGACGCGGTCGCTCACACCACGCCCGCGGCCCTCGTCCACAACATCGTCGGCCGATCGTTGACAGACATCTTCGCCAGGCCGGTCGCGACAAAAGGTAAGGTAGCGCTCAGCGTTACAGCCCTGCGAGCGGCCCACGTGGGTCCCGTATCGTTCACGGTTGCGGCCGGCGAGATCACCGGCCTTGTTGGCCTGCGCGGCGCCGGACATGAGGTCGTCGGGCGCGCACTCTTCGGTGACATGGCGGTTTCGATGGGCGAGGTCGAGCTCGGTGGCAAGCGCATCGCCCCGCGCCGACCTCTCGAGGCCATCCGCCGCGGAATTGGCTTCGTATCCAGCAAGCGCGGCGAGGAGAGCCTCGCGCGGACGTTGTCGGTTTGCGAAAACCTGTTCCTCAACCCCAGGATGAACGGGATGGGCGTGCTGAGCCCGATCAGTTCGTCCAAAGAACGCTCGCGGTGTCTGCAATTGATGCGGCATTTTTCGATACGGCCTCCCGAGCCGGAGCGCGTTGTCGCTTCGCTGTCCGGGGGCAACCAACAGAAAGTGGTCGTCGCGCGCTGGATGGAAGCGGGCAGCAAGCTTCTTGTGCTGGAAGAACCGACCATCGGGGTCGACGTAGGCTCCAAAGCCGAGATCTATCACCTGCTGCAAGAAGAACTGAAGAGCGGCCTGGCGGTGCTCCTGATTTCCTCCGATTTCGAGGAGGTTGCAGGGATCTGTCACAAAGCCTTGATCTTTGACCGCGGGCGTGTGTCGGCAGAGCTGACCGGCCGCGACATCACCATTGCTCGGCTCATTGCGCAAGCGTCCGGAGGGCAAGAGCAGAAGATCCAGGCGAGGTTGGCATGACAACATCCACCGCCCACGATACACGTGATTTCCGTACAGGGGTGGCTCACTTCTTTTCTGTGTGGAATCTAGCGATTCTTCTCTTGTTGCTGCTTGTGACCTTCTCGGTCCTGAAGAGCGATACGTTTCTGACCGCATTCACCTTTCAGTCGATCATCAATAGCCGGTCCATCAATGCCATGGTGGCCCTCGCGGTGATGATACCGCTGGCCTCCAACAACTACGATCTGTCGGTCGCGTCCGTTCTCGGGATGGCTCAGGTGCTTGCGAACGGGTTGCAAACGCAACAGGGCCTGTCTTGGCCCGTGGCCTTCGCGCTTTGCATTCTGCTGGGAGCGACGATCGGCGTGATCAACGGCTTCCTGGTCACGCGCGCACGCATAAACTCCTTCATCGCGACACTCGGAACAGGCACACTGCTGCTCGGCCTCAACCAATGGTACACGGGCGGCATGCAGATCGTCGGGCCGCTGCCGCCTGATTTCATCGCCCTGTCAGGCAAGATACTTCACACGGGCGTGCCCGTCCCTCTTCTCTATCTCCTGATCATCGCCTTGGTGCTTTGGATCGTGTTCGACTACCTGCCGCTCGGCCGCTACCTTTACGTCATCGGCGACAGCCCGCGGGCCGCCGAACTGACAGGTATTTCGGCGGCCACCTACGTGACGCTCGCTTTCGTCGCGTCGGGCATGATCGCGGCCTTCGCCGGCGTGATCCTGCAAGCTCAGCTCAAAGTGGGACAAAGCACGGTCGGACAGGAGCTGATGCTTCCGTCCTTTACCGGCGCGCTCCTTGGCGCCATCGCGGTGCGGCCTGGGCGGCCCAACGTGTGGGGCACGGTTCTGGCCGTAGCGGTCCTGGCCGTAGCGGTGGCCGGATTGACCCAGCTCGGTGCACCCTTCTTCGTTGAAAATCTGTTCAACGGCGCAATGCTGGTGCTCGCTGTTGGGCTTGCCGGTTATACCCAGCGGCGACGTCAACGCCGCAACGCCGCCGCCGCCGTCCGATGACCGGGTTTGCTTAAGGTGCTCGCAAGTCTTGGACAACCCGAGATGAATGCCAGCCGTGCCAAAGAGGGTTTGCGCGCTCACTCGGCGCCGCTGAAACAAAGGACAGCGCCTTCGTTGGTTCAATCGCCGCCAGCGCAAGTGCAGCAATGACCGTGAAGGACCTGCGATGATAAACTTTCCCATTGTGGACAGCCACGTGCATCTCTGCGACCCCGGCCCCCTCACTTATGGCTGGATGCGAAACGCGCCTTCGCTGAATCGCCGCGTCGTCCCAGCCGATCTCTTCACGGCAGCGGCGCCGGTTCAGATCGACAGGTTCGTCTTCATCGAAGTTGATGTCGACGAGGGTCAGCACCTTGCCGAGGCGGCCTGGGTCGCCGAACGGGCCACCTCCGAACGCCGTCTGCAGGGCATGGTTGCGGCACTGCCGTTGGAGCGCGGCACCGCCATCGAGGACGAGCTAGGTCGGCTGCGGCAGCATCGCGTTCTTCGCGGTGTCAGACGCCTGATTCAGACCCAGCCAGACCCGGCCTTCTGCCTTCAGCCGAGTTTCATCGCCGGCCTGAAGCTGCTCGCCCCCCACGACTTGGCCTTCGACATCTGCATTTTTCACCATCAATTGCCGAACGTGATCAAGATGGTCGAACAATGTCCGGAGGTCCGCTTCGTGCTCGACCATATCGGCAAGCCGGCCATCAAGGCAGGTACGATGGATCCATGGCGCGAGAATTTGCAACGATTGGCCTCGCTGCCGAACGTTCACTGCAAGATTTCCGGTGTGACGACCGAAGCTGATCCTGCTGCCTGGACGCGGGACCAGATCAAACCCTACATCGACTATGCCATCGAAACCTTCGGCTTCGATCGCATCATGTACGGCAGTGACTGGCATGTGCTGGAACTGGCCGGAACCTATCCCGACTGGGTCGACATCGTGGACGAGATCACGCGCGGCTGCTCGATCGAAGAGCGCCGTAAGCTGTTTCGGGACAATGCGATGTCGTTCTACCGCCTCGATCGCTGAGGCGGCCCGATGCGCATGCCGGATTTGGAAACCCGCGGCTACAGCGTCGATGCGATGCGGCTGTGGGCCCGGGCCGTTCTCCCGCGCTTCGTGTTCGACTTCGCCGACGGTGCCGCGGAAGACGAATGGACGCTTCGCAGAAACGAGCAGGCCTTCGACGATTTCACGCTCGTGCCCAAGCCGTTGAATGGCGCCGGCGAGCGCGATCTTTCGACCAAGCTGTTCGGCCGCCGCCTCAGCATGCCGTTGATCGCGGGCCCGACCGGCTTGGCGGGTCTTTTTTGGCCCCGAGGCGAGGAATGCGTTGCCCAGGCGTGCGCGGCGGCCGGAACGGCTTTTTGTCTCAGTCACGGGTCGGTTTGCACGCTGGAAGAGGTCGCGAAAACCGAAGCATCTCCGCGCTGGATGCAAGTCTTCATCTATAAGGATCGGGGCTTCACGCGGGAATTGGCGCAGCGCGCCGAGCGGGCCAAGTACGACGCGCTGGTTTTGACCGTCGACAACCAACTGCTCGGCAAACGGGAACGCGACATCCGGAATGGCTTCGGCATTCCGCCCCGGTTTGGGCCGATCGCCCTGGCCGAAATGACCCTCAAGGCGCCCTGGCTGTGGCGGATGCGATCCGAACTGCGGCAAATCACGTTCAGCAATTACGTGCGCCCTGGCGAAAGCTCGGACATCAAGGCCCTTGCCGGAAAGATGCCCACTCTGCTCGACCAATCGATGTCGTGGAAGGATGTCGACGAGCTTCGGTCCCTGTGGAAAGGGCCGCTCGTGCTCAAGGGGATCCTGCATCCCGCGGAGGCGCGGGAGGCGGCCGAGCGTGGCATCGACGGCATCGTTGTCTCGAACCACGGCGGACGCCAGCTCGATGGAGTTCCCGGCTCGCTCGACATGCTGCCGGCCGTCGCGGATACTCTCGAGGGCCGCATGCCCATCCTTCTCGACGGCGGCGTTCGCCGTGGCGCGGATGTCGTGAAGGCCATCGCGCTCGGCGCAACCGCCTGCCTTATCGGACGCCCCCAGCTGTGGGGAATCGCGGTGGCGGGCACGGCCGGTATGGCTCATGTGCTTGAGCTTTATCGACGCGAGATCGATCGGGTGATGGGTCTATGCGGTTTGCGGTCCATCGACGAAATCCGTCCCGACCTGGTGAGGGGCCGGCCGGACCTATCTCCCCCCAAGCGATCAATCCAACAACTCGTGAGGTCCCGATGATCGAAGACCCCCCGCTGCTCCAGATCCGCCGCAGCTTCGTGCGCCCGACGGCCGCGCAGGTCGAGGCTTTTTCCGGCCTTCAAACGGGCTTCGTGGTCGACGCCATGAATGGTCGCGGGGCGTTGCACGGGCGCATCAAGCCGATCGGGACATTCCAGTCCTTCTGCGGCGTGGCCTTGCCCTGTTACGCCGGTCCGAACGACAATCTGGCGGCCTTCGGAGCGCTCTCGATCGTCCAGCCAGGGGATGTGGTCCTATGTGCCACCGACGGTTTCGAAACGACGTCGGTCATGGGCGACCTCCTGCTTGGGATGATGAAGAACTCGGGCGTCATCGCGTTCGTTACGGACGGCTTCGTGCGTGACCGCGAAGGCATCGAGGCGGTTGGGATCCCCTGCTTTGCCGCTGGCATCACACCCAATTCCCCCGGTCGCAATGGTCCCGGAACAGTCGGCCTCCCGACGATTGTGGGGGGAACAGCCGTAAAGGCCGGCGACATCGTTCTCGGGGACGTGGACGGCGTCGTCGTTGTTCCTGCCGAGCGCATCGAGGCCACGATGGATCGTTTGCAGTTCGTGCGCGCTGCAGAGGCAAATCTGGACGCCAAAGTAAAGGCCGGACTGAAAGTGCCTGAATTCATTCAGTCCCTGATCGACGCGGGCAAATTCACCGAGGTTCAATGATTTCCCACCATTCATCGAACCGCTTGTCTTAGGGCCGTGTCCATCGTGTTGCCGATCGACGCCGTGCGCCAACTGGACGGCATAGAAAACGGGGAGGCTGCCTGGCAGCGATCGCCAAATGACAGCATCCGTGATCCGACCGGCGCGGATTCGTTATGCCCGTGATGTCATAGGCCCGCTCTTCGTCGCGACGCCATGGACCTGATCCTGCTCCGCGGTCTCAAAACGGGTAAGTTCGACGTCGAGGGAAAGATCGAGGAGGGACTGGAGTTCGATCGCCAGGATCTCGCGATCCCAGCCGGCTTTTTCGGCCAGCCGATTGTCAGCGATGACATAGGCCTGTTGCTCGGCCGCGGACAGATCCGAGAGCCGGAGCACCGGCACGGCCTGCATGTCGAGGAGCTTGGCGGCTTCGACACGGCCGTGGCCCGCGATGATGCCGTTTCGGTCATCGATCAGGACCGGGTTGGTGAAGCCGAAGCGCTGGATGCTTCGGGCAATTTCCTTGATCTGCTTTCGTGTATGGGTTCTGGCGTTACGGCTATAGGGGCGCAAGTCGTCCACCGCACGCGGCAAGGTCGGGGTGTCCATGGGAAGTCCAGGCACGAGGGGATGACGTGGGTTCGGCCGATTTCTCGACACCGACCCAGGGGCGACAAGCGAGGTGGCGCGCATCCGCGCCTTTCCGCCTGTCGCGAGCCATCCGGCCCCCTAACGTTCGCAAACCCCCGGTTCTACCCGTAGGCACCGCAGGGAAGAGTGCATCCGCACTTCCGACCCCGCCGCTACTTGCCCGACAAGCAACTCCACCTCATGGGCCATCCCACCCGAACGCCAACTTTCGCAACGGTGCGCATCCGCGCCAACCCGCCGCTACTCACCCGTCATAGTACAAATACAACAAAACCAGGTTTCGATCAACGGCTCGGCCTGAGAGTGCAAGGCTTATCAACACAGATCAACAGTTCACCGCCTGGGGCGCGTTCCCTGAAGTCTCCAGCATCTTCCCTGTTCGGG
>JAABUQ010012340.1_pt1 | contig 10647 bp, 9 predicted proteins | sample 5560001 | NCBI WGS metagenome assembly JAABUQ01 (sample SAMN10711888, study PRJNA513371) | rock metagenome | isolation source: Antarctica rocks | place: Antarctica: Victoria Land, Finger Mt nord | collected 2015-12-18 | reverse complement strand
GGTCCCCATCGGAGGCCATTGAGGCCTCGAAAACAAGCGTTCGCACGGTGGTTTCGACCGCCGCCCGACAGGGGCGCGAAAGCCTACGCGGCAACAGGAGCGCGGGCGCGCAGGGCAAGCAGATCGGCGCGTGCCTCGCGCACCCCCGCGCGGCTCTGAAGCGTGCGCAGCAGGCGAGCCGTGGACTCGCGGTCCAGACCCAGGCGGGTCACGTACCACGGATAGAACTTGCGCAGGTAGCCCCCCGCCCGGTCGATGCCGATGTGCTCCACGGCACACCGGATCACCCAATCGAGCTCGTCGATGACCTCCTCGCCTGTGGGGGGCCGGCTGCGTCCGCGCACCAGCTCTTCGAACAGCCATGGGTTGCCCAGGCACCCACGCGCCAGCATGACCGCCTGCGCGCCGGTGCGCTCCAGGGCGTCTCGAACGGCCGCGGCGTCGCTGAGGCCACCGGTGAGGATCACCGGCACCTCGATGCACTCGACGAGGCGGGCGACCAGACCGTAATCGGGCGTGCCGCGATGGTGGACCGCCGCGGAGCGGGGGTGAAAGGCGATCGCGCTCACGCCGGCGTCGGCCACCAGCCGCTGGGCAAGGTCAAAGCCGTCCGTGTCGCCCGGGCGCCGGCCGGAGCGCAGCTTCACGGTGACCGGCAGGCCGCTCCCCTCCCGCGCGGCGCGCGCGACCGCGACCGCGCGCCCGGGCTCGCCGAGCAGGGCAGCGCCCGCTCCGGTCTTGCACACCTTGGGGACCGGACAGCCCATGTTCAGGTCGATCAGGTCAGCCCCGGCCGCGGCGACCTGGGCTGCCGCGGAACGCATCACCTCTGGGTCTGAGCCGAAGAGCTGCACCGATACGAGCGCACCCCCGGAGCGCTCACGCGGATCGATACGCAGCATCTCGGTGCACGTGCGTGGGTTTCCGTAGTGGACGGCAAAGCTCGACACCATCTCGGAAACCATCAGCCCGGCCCCGTAGCGCCTGGCCTGCAGGCGCACGAACCAGTTGCCGATACCGGCCAGGGGCGCGAGCGCGACGCGGTTGGGCACCCGCAGCGGGCCGAGCGACCAGGGTTCGAGCAACGAAGTCATCCCCCCATCCTGACGTGTGGGCGCGGCACGGCCCTCAGATCAGCCAACCATGGGCTCCTGCGCCGTCGCCGGACGGTTGAGCTCGTGGATCAGGCGCAGCCCGGTGAGAGTGAGCTCCTCGTCGACCTCCTCGATGGTCTCGCAGAACGGCACGATGGCCGCGGCCAAGCCGCCCGTGGCGATGGTGCGCGTCTCGCGGCCCAGCTCTTGGCGCAGGCGCCGCACGATCGAGTCGACTTGCCCCGCCGTCCCGTAGACGATGCCGGAGCGGATCGCGTCGATGGTCGTCTTGCCGATCAGTGACCGCGGGGGTGACACGTCCACGCGGGGCAGCGCCGCCGCACGCTCGGTGAGTGCCTCGAGGGAGATCTCCACCCCCGGTGAGATGATCCCACCGAGGTACTCGCCGTTGGCCGAAACCGGGTCGTAGGTGATCGCGGTACCGAAGTCGACCACCACGCACGGCCCCCCCAACCGCGCGTAGGCCGCCACAGCGTTCACGAGCCGGTCCGCGCCGATCTCGCGCGGATTGTCATACCGGATGGCGATCCCGGTACGCACACCGGGACCCACGACGAGCATCTCATGGCCCAGGTAGCGCTGGGCCATCTCACACCACTGCTGTCCCAGTGCCGGCACCGTCGAGGAGACGATGGAACGGGCGATCTGCGCCGTGGAGACCTGGCGCAGCTCGAGCAGGTTGCCCAGCACTGCCCCGAGCTCGTCCGCGGTGGAGGTACGCACGGTGGCAAAGCGCCAGTGCTCGCGCAGGCTCCCGTCTATGAACGTGCCGAAGTGCGTCTGGGTGTTGCCCACATCGACGACGAGCAGCATGGCGCCATTATCCTCACCCGCACGGATCGTGCCGGGCTCAGCGGCAGTGCTCGGCCCCGCCCTCTGCGCCCGGGAGCTCCAGCGGTGGCCCGGCCCAGCGCACGCCCTCCGATACGGGCAGCGACAGGAGGGCATCGGCGAGACGGCGTCCGTCGGGCAGCGCCGCCTCGATGTCCAGCTCGAGCGCCGGGACGAGCACGAAGCGGCGCATCAACACGAGATCGTGCGGCAGGCGCAGGAGGGCATGGTCCAGCTCGACGTCGCCCAGCAGCAGCACGTCGACGTCCACCGTACGCGGCCCGTGGCGCGGGACGGCGCTGTGGTTGCGACCGAGCCGGCGCTCGATCGCCTTGACCTCGGCCAGCAGCTCCAGTGGCTCCAGGCGCGTGCGTACGCGCACGCAGGCGTTGAGAAACGCGGGCTGGTCGAGCACCTCGCCCACCGGGTCGGTGTCGTAGACCGAGGAGCTGGCCGTCACGTCGACACCGGCTGCGGGCAGCGCCCTCAGCGCATCCTGCAGGTTGGAGCGACGGTCGCCCAGGTTGGACCCCAGCCCCAGCAGCCCCACGCGCGCGGGCACCCTGCCGCTAGGACCCGGACTCGCGCCAGACCTCGACGGAAACCTCGTCCACGGGCAGCGCGATCGGGGGCTCGGGCTTCGCCGCCTTGACCCAGACGGCCTCGAGCGCGAAGTCGCTCAGCAAGCGGTCGGCCACTGCGCTGCACAGGCGCTCCAGCGTTTGGTAGGAGCGCTGGTGAGCCACCAGGGCCACCAGCTGGCAGACCTCCCCGTAGTCGACGGTGTCCTGCACGCGGTCGGTGACCGTGGCGTCTGACTCGCCCACGTCCAGGCGCAGATCGAGGACCAGCCGTTGGCCGACCTCACGTTCCGCGGCGCTGACGCCGTGGTGGGTGTACAGCGAGAGCCCGCTGATCTCGATGGTCACAAGGGTCTCGGCGTGCTCGCCCTCCTCCCCGTCGATGTCCTCAGCGTCGTCGGCGTCGTGCGCTAACTCGTCGGAGTTGTCCGCGTGCTCCTCGCCGTCCATCGCCCGGTCAACGTAGCAGCCGCCACCAGCAGCGCATCGCGGCTCGCGCGGACGTCGTGGACACGAAAGACGCTGGCTCCCCGCTCGAGCGCCAGGACGTTCGTGGCCAGTGTGCCCGGCAGGCGCTCGAGGACGCCGCGTGCCCGGTCTGGCCCGGGATGGGAGGCGGCGATCTGCCCCAAGAAGCCCTTCCGCGAGGTTCCCACCACGAGTGGGCGTCCCAGCGTCAGCAGCTCGTCCAGGCGAGCGAGAAGCGCCAGGTTGTGCTCCACGGTCTTGCCGAACCCAATACCGGGGTCGAGCATCACCCGTCGTTCATCGACGCCCTCCCCCACCGCAAAGCGCAGGCGGTCCTCCAGGAACGCGCGCACGTCGTCGACCACGTCGTCGTAGCGAGGATCGACCTGCATGGTGCGCGGCTCGCCCAGCATGTGCATCAGGCAGCAGTCGGCCCCGTGGTCGGCGACCAGACCCGCGAGCTGCGGGTCGGCTCGGAAGGCGGTCACATCGTTGATCAGCGTCGCCCCGGCTCGCAGGGCCGCCTCGGCGACCAGCAGCTTTGAGGTGTCCACGGAAATCTGCGCTCGCGTACCGGCCCCGGCCAGGCCACGTATCACAGGCTCGACGCGCGCACGCTCCAGCTCGACGGGGATGGGGACGGCGCCTGGCCGCGTGGACTCCCCCCCGATGTCGATGATCGCCGCCCCTTCCTGCGCGAGGCGGCGACCGTGCGCGATGGCCGCCTCACCGTCCGCAAAGCAGCCACCGTCGGAGAACGAGTCGGGCGTCACGTTGACGATGCCCATGAGGCGAAAGGACGGCGGCGCGGTCACGCCGACCATCATCGCCCACGGCAGACCGCGGGCGGCTCGAGCGCGTCTCGGCGCCGGGGCGCCTGGGCCGACCCGCGGTTCGGAGGCGCGCTCGAAGCCCGGTTTGCGCTCTAGGAGAGCTCGGGCTTGCGCGGCTCGGTGCCGCGCATGTCCGCGGTGCCACCCGCGAGTCCCGGGCGAGGCAACGGACGGGGGACGTCGCGCCCAGCCGGTCGATCGACCGGTGCCGGGGCGGCTGGGAGCTCGGGGGCCGCGGGCTCATCGGCGCCGAACACGGCCTGTTCATCCTTGCCGGCCAGCAAACCCGCGAACTCCTCTTTCTCGATGGTCTCGCGCCGGACGAGGACCTCGGAGAGGTTGCTCAGGTCGTGGCGGTGCTCGGTGAGGATGTCGCGCGCCCGCTGATGGGCGGACTCGATGATACGCCGGACCTCATCGTCGATCTCACGCGCGATCTCGTCGGAGTAGTCGGGCTCGGTGGAGAACTCTCGTCCCAGGAACGGCTGGCCGTGATCGTGGCCGAACACCCGCGGGCCGAGCTTGTCGCTCATCCCGAAACGCATGACCATCTGCTTGGCCGTCGCCGTGACCTTCTCCAGGTCGTTGGCGGCACCCGTGGTGATCTCCGCGAAGACGATCTCCTCGGCCGCCCGGCCGCCCAGGGTCATGGCCATGACGTCGTTGAGCTCGGCCCGCGTGGTGAGGAAGCGATCCTCCTGAGGCATCGAGATCGTGTAGCCCAACGCCTGTCCGCGGGATATGACGGAGATCTTGTGCACCGGATCGGCGTACTCGAGGAAGTGCCCGACGATGGCGTGGCCCATCTCGTGGTAGGCCGTGATCAGCCTTTCCTTCTCGCTCATCACGCGCGTCTTCTTCTCGGGGCCGGCGATCACGCGCATGATCCCCTCCTCGAGTTCGTCCTGGCCGATCTCGCGCTTGCCCGTGCGGGCCGAGAGCAGCGCCGCCTCGTTGATGAGGTTCGACAGGTCGGCCCCGGTGAAGCCGGGGGTCTGTCCCGAGAGTGCGTCGATGTCGATGTGCTTGGCCAGGGGCTTGCCTCGCGTGTGGACCTCGAGGATCCTGGCCCGCCCCTTGCGATCGGGGCGGTCCACGGCGATCTGACGGTCAAAGCGTCCGGGACGCAGCAGGGCGGGATCGAGGATGTCGGGCCGGTTGGTGGCCGCGATCATGATGATGTTGTCCTTCGCCTCGAAGCCGTCCATCTCCACCAGCAGCTGGTTGAGCGTCTGCTCGCGCTCGTCGTGGCCTCCGCCCAAACCCGCGCCACGGTGGCGGCCCACGGCGTCGATCTCGTCCATGAAGATGATGCAGGGAGAGTTCTGCTTGGCCTGTTCGAAGAGATCGCGAACGCGCGAGGCGCCCACGCCGACGAACATCTCGACGAAGTCCGAACCCGAGATCGAGAAGAAGGGCACGCCGGCCTCGCCGGCCACAGCCCGGGCCAGCAGCGTCTTGCCGGTGCCGGGCGGCCCGTAGAGCAGCACACCGGTCGGTATGCGTGCGCCCAGCGCCTGGAACTTCTTGGGGTTCTCCAGGAACTCCTTGATCTCGTGGAGCTCCTCCACGGCCTCGTCGACGCCCGCCACGTCGCGGAAGGTGATCTTGGGGGAGTCGGCAGAGAGTCGCTTGGCGCGCGACTTGCCGAAGGACATGACCTTCGACCCGCCGCCCTGCACCTGGTTCATGAGGAAGATCCAGAACCCGATGAAGATCACGAAGGGAAGCACGTAGGTGAGCAGCGACAGCCAGGTGCTGCTCTTGTTGGGCTCCACGTTGAAGGCAACGGCGCCGTCGGTGAGCTGCTTGATCAGGGGCGCGGCGGCCTGGTCGATGTAGCCCACCTGGTACTTCGTCCCGTCCTTGAGGGTGACGTCGGCCTCCTGGCCCTTGGTCTTGATGTCGACCGACCTGACCTGGCCTTTGGGAATATCCTGGGTCACCAGCGTCTGATAGGTGTGCGGCGGCCCGGGGTTGGAGCTGGGCGCGATCAGCTTCTGCGCGAAGAACGCCAGCACCACCACGATGAGGATGGGAAACAGGGCGCTCTTGAAGAAGCGGCTCATGAGAGGAGAGGTCGGTCGTGTCCTGCGCCGGTCGGGGCGCGCGGCCTGACGGGGCGTCAGCCTACCACGGCCACATCGGCGCCCTTTGACCGTGCAGGGCGTCGACTCTAGGTGTTAAGCGCCGCGACGTAGGGAAGGTTGCGGTAGCGCTCTCCGTGGTCCAGCCCGTACCCGATGACGAACCGGTTGGGGATCTCAAACCCCACGTAACGCGTCGGCAGGGCGACCTTGCGACGCTCGGGCTTGGTCAGCAGTGCGCAGACCTCCAGCGAGCTGGGGTTGCGCGAGCCCAGGTTGCGCAACAGATATTGCAGTGTGAGACCCGAGTCGACGATGTCCTCGACGATGAGCACGTCGCGTCCCTCGATGGCCACGTCGAGATCCTTCAGGATGCGCACGACCCCGGACGAGTCGGTCGCCGAGCCGTAGGAGGCGACCGCCATGAAGTCAACCTCCACCGGGATGTCAATGAAGCGCATCAGGTCTGAGAGGAAGAAGACCGCGCCCTTGAGCACCCCGACCAAGAGCAGCGGACGGCCCGCGTAGTCACGGGAGATCTCCTCGGCCAGGGCACGTACGCGCGCCAGCAGCTCCTCGGAGCCCACGAGGATGTCGCCGATCGCCGGGTCGGAGGTTGGGTCGGCGCTGGGGCCGGGGCTGGAGATCGCAGGCTCGGGCATCGGTGCCCGACCCGGGAGGGCGGGCGGACTCCGACCAGTCCGGCCGGCAGTGGGCGCGCAGTCTATTCGTGCGGCACCGACCCCCTCACCTCCAAGCACCGCCGCCTCCGCATCTGCGTCCGCGGTTTTCGCGTCGACCGCGGGCGAGAACCGCGCACTCAGGCGCAGCACGGCAGACGTATCGTGCGCGGCCAGGAACCTCCGGTCGGCGGCGATGAGGGGAACCCAGACGATTGCCCCAACCGCCTCGATCACCGGGTGGCTGTGCCGCTGCGCCCGCGCCAGCTTGCGGTCGGTGAACAGGTCGGCCAGCGTTCGGGTGCCGCGCAGGCCGGGGGGCGCCATGCGATCCCCCGCTCGCCAGGAGCGCACGCGCAGGCCGCCGCGCAATCGGTCGGCGTCCAGCAGTACCGCGCACGCCCGCTCGCCGGGGTCCGTGGGGTTGACATCGCAGCACACCTCCCATCGCCCGAAGCGCGCGCGGCCTCCGAGTGCCAGCGCGACTGCCTCGGGCTCGGGCTCCTCGCCGGCGGCACTCATGCGTAGAACGCCGTACTCCACCACGGCCCGCACCCCGCCGCCGATATCGAGCGAGGTGCTGCCGCCGTGACCCGCGAGGTCGAGGAGCTCGCGCACGCGTCCCCCGGCGGCCGGAAGGCCCTGCCCGACGGCCTGCTCGGCCAGGCGCATCACCACCAGGCGGGCCAGTGCACCGGGCAGCTCGGCCAGGCGCTCCAGCGCGATGCGGTCGCGCCCCGCGAGGGCCGTGGTGACCACTTCGTCCAGGACCGCCCCCTCGTCGCGCAGCAGCGCTGCGGTGCGCAGCACGTTGGCCTCCGCGGCCGGATGCACCCGGCGCAGGGCAGGCAGGAGGCCGTGGCGCACCCGCCCGCGGGCCCACCGGGCGCCGTCGTTGCCGGGGTCCTCCCGCCAGGTCAGGTCCCTCGCCCGGCAGTAGGCGCCGGTCTGCAGCCGGCTGACCGAGAGCAGGGGGCGCAGCAGCCGACCGTCGCGCGGCGACATGCCCAGCAGAGCGCGCCGCCCGGGCGAGGCAGCGAGACGGTAGAGCACGGTCTCAGCCTGGTCGGACGCGGTGTGGCCGCTGGCCACCATCGCCTCGAGCTCGAGCGCGCGTCGGGTGGCCGCGCCGTAGCGGACGTCGCGTGCCCAGGCCTGCAGGTTGCCGTGGCCGTCGGCGGGACGCTCGGCCCGTACCACGCTCAGGGCCACGGCCAGCTCGGTGCACAGGTGCGCGCAGTGCTGCTCATCGCCGTCCGCGCCGACACGCAGACCGTAGTTGACGTGCAGGGCGTGCACCCGCTCGGGGCCCAGCAGTGCGGCCGCGATGTCGAGCAGGCAGACCGAGTCGCGGCCTCCGGAGATCATCACCACCAGTCGCGACACGCCATCCAGAGCCGGGGCGGCAGCCGCCCGCGTGCCGCTGACCACATCCGCCGGCGACACTCGCTTCAGTCCTGTCGCGCCAACGCCAGGTACAGCTCGGTGGGCTCAGAGAAGCCCTTGAGGCGCACCTCGCCGATGAGCTGGAAGGTGCATACGCTGCCGGCGGCCCTGACCACCGGCCGGGTGACGATGACCTCGCCGCCCGAGGCACGCGCGACGACCCGCGCCGCCTGGTTGACCTCCCGACCGTAGTAATCGCCGTCGCGGTACAGGGTTTCGCCGTAGTGCAGGCCGATCCGCGGGACCGGGTCGTCCGGTCCGAGCTCCGATTGGAAGCGCACCGCCCACGCCGTGAGCGCTGCCGCGTCGGAGCCCACGATCATGACCTCGTCGCCGAGTGACTTGATCACCCGGGCGTCCTCGGGCAGCGTCGCCTCCACCGCCGCGAGGAAGCGCTCGACCGTGCTCACCGCCTCCTCGTCGCCCTGCTCCACGGTCATCCGCGTATAGCCGGCGAGATCGGCGAAGGCGATGGCGACCCGCAGCCTCCCGAGGTCCAGGGTCTCACCGCCCAGGTCGGACTCCATGTGGCCGATGACGTCCTGCTCCACGAAGTGGCGTAGAAAGCGCCCGTGCGCGTGGCTCATGAACGGCGAGGCCAGCGGAAGCAGCTCGCGCGCCAGTCCCTCCATCTCCTCGGCCATCTTTAGACCGGCCACGCCCTCGCGCATCATGGGCTCGTGCACATATATATGGAAGAGGCGCACCTCGGCGTCGGCGATCTGGGCCAGCGCCTGCCCGTAGACGCGTACCAGCTGCAGGAAGGCGACAAGGGGAAAGCCGGCAGCGAGCACGGCCGCGGCGTACTCGAGCATGCGCAGGTCGTCCTGTGAGATGTGCTCGAGAGTGAGCGTGCTGAAGCCCATCGTGCTGTAGATGCGCTCGATGAGGGCCGCCTCCAGGCCGGTCTGCTCCGCCGCCTGCTCGAGTGTGAATGCGCCGTCGGGGGAGGGCAGCAGGTCATCCACGTAGCCAAAGGCGAGGCGTCCCGCCCTGGACGCCTCGCGTATGTGCGCGAGCGAGTGTCCGCGCGCGCGTAGCCTGGCGATGATCTTCGCCTGGGCCACGGCCGCGGGGCGCCAGCTGCCGTCGTACTGGGGAATGAGCCCATCGGCCACCCAGCGTCGCAGCGTCGGCGGCGAGACCGCAACCAAGGCGGCGACCTCGGTGGAGGTGACGGGCAGGGCCGATGGTGCGGGCGCCTGCTCACCGCCGCCGGCAGGGCGGTCGGCCCCTGAGCGTCGCCCCTGGTCGGCGCCTGACCGTCGCCGGAAGCTAGGCCTCAAGGTGAGGGTAATCCTGCTGGAGCATGCCGCGGTAGCGCTGGTAGACCGGCTTCGTGATCGGGATCAGGGCGAGCGCCGCCTTGATGTCGCCGCCGGTCTTGATCCGCCGGCGCGCTATCGCGAGCGGCACGTTCTCCTTACCCTGAAAGTACTTGTTGGCCGTTTCCGATGACATGTCCATACGCACCCGCGGCTCCCAGGACACGTCGTCCGTCCACTCCCAGTGGAGGTTTCCCGGCTCCTCCTCCCCGGCCGCGCGTACGTTGAGCACGAGATCGAGGTCATCGAACTCGAAGCGCTGGGGAACGTCGGCCTCACGCAGCCGCGGACCCATCTCGGGGTCATTGCTCATGAGGTCGAACAGGCGGTCGAAAACCTCGCGGAACTCTGCGGCCGATCGGAACGACGGGGTCATGCGTCCTCCTCCGGGCGACGAGCGCCCTGTGGTTGCTCCTCCTCTGGGCACGTGTCTTAGCGCGTTCGTCCGTTTGGCGCACCCGGGCGCCGGGCCCGAGGCCCGCCTCAACCAGGCCGCCGGCGAGCGTCGCCGCCCGTTTGCGGCCGGCAGCGCCTCACGCTCTACAGTCTCGCCGCAGCTTGCCCGCCGACACGCTGCATCTGCGCCCCACCGCCGAGCTCGCCGAGCGGGTGCTGCTTCCGGGCGATCCGGGTCGCGCGCTCGCGCTAGCTCAGACGCTGCTCGATCAACCACGCATGTTCAACCATCACCGCGGACTGTGGGGATACACGGGCGTCGCCGGCGACGGAGAGCCGCTCACCGTGCAGAGCACGGGGATGGGTGGGCCCAGCGCGGCCATCGTGCTTGAGGAGCTGATCATGTTGGGAGCTCGCCGCGCGGTCAGGGTCGGCACCTGCGGAGCGCTGCGCGACCCCGTGCGGGTGGGCGACATCGTGGTGGTCCGCGAGGCGCTCGCGGCTGACGGTGCCAGCCGGGCGCTCGGCGCAGGGGCCCGCGTCTGCGGCGATGCGGCGCTCAGTACAGCCCTGGAGCAGCTCGCGCCCGCCGGCGAGGGCGGCGCCTCCCGGTCGGTGCACGCCGGCCTGGTGGTGAGTACCGACCTCTTTTATGACCCTAGATCAGAGGGTGAGCGTTGCTGGGCGCAGGAGGCTCTCGCCGTCGAGATGGAAGCGGCCACCCTGTTTGTCCTCGGCCGCCGGCGGGACGTTGCCGTGGGCTGCCTGCTGGCCGTATCGGACCGCCTGGTGGGTCCTCGGCGCGAGCGCATCGGCGACGAGCAGCTGCTCACCGTGGCCGAGCACATGGGGGTGGCGGCGGTCGCGGCGCTCGCGACCCCGCCA
>JAABUQ010012339.1_pt1 | contig 10647 bp, 8 predicted proteins | sample 5560001 | NCBI WGS metagenome assembly JAABUQ01 (sample SAMN10711888, study PRJNA513371) | rock metagenome | isolation source: Antarctica rocks | place: Antarctica: Victoria Land, Finger Mt nord | collected 2015-12-18 | reverse complement strand
CTAATGGCTAATCGCTAAAGGAGACCGCTGTGGCGCACACACTCAGCATCGGCAAATTGCGCGGCCTGCGTCAGATCGCCGACGACCACGGAATCTTTACCATGGCCGCCGAGGACCAGCGCGGCTCGATGCGCAAGATGCTCAACGCCAACGACCCCCAGAGCGTCGACCCCAACCTGATGACCGAGGTCAAGATGGATATCTGCCGCGCGCTCAGCCCGCTGGCCAGCGCCATCCTGATCGACCCCGAGTACGGCGCCGCTCAGGCCATCAGCAGCGGCGCGCTGGCCGGCCACACCGGCCTGCTCGTCTCGCTGGAAGACTCTGACTACGAGCAGGTCGGCGATGACCGCCGCGCCAAGATCCTGGAAGGCTGGGGCGTGGAGAAGATCAAGGCCATGGGCGCCTCGGGCGTCAAGCTGCTGGCCTACTTCCGGCCCGACCGCGGCCCCGGCACGACCTACCAGCGCGACCTCATCGCGCGCGTCGGCGAGGACTGCCAGAAGCACGACATCCCCTTCATCCTGGAGTGCGTCGCCTATCCCGTCGGAGGCATGAAGCAAGACTCGCCCGAGTATGCCGCCATGAAGCCGGAGCTGGTCATCGAGACCGCGCGCATGCTCAGCCCGCTGGGCGTGGACGTCTACAAGGCCGAGTTCCCGACCGACTCCAAACACGAGACGGACGAATCGAAGCAGATGGAGATGTGCAAGAGCCTCGACCAGGCCTGCGTCGTGCCCTGGGTCATCCTGAGCGCCGGGGTCGACATCGACGTCTTCCGTCCGCAAGTGAAGATCGCCTGCCAGGCCGGCGCGTCGGGCTTCCTGGGCGGCCGCGCCATCTGGAAGAACGCGGTGCGCCTGCCGGCCGAGCAGCGCCGCCAATTCATGGAGACTGAGGGCGTGGAGAACCTCAAGAGCCTGATCGAGATCGCGCACCAGAACGCGCGCCCCTGGACCGAGCGCGCCAATCCCGGCTTCGAGCAACAGACGATCGACGACACCTGGTACCGCGGCTACGAGGTTTAACCAAACCAACCTGCTCCTGGTCCGTGCAGGGTCTGCACATTATCGGCCTGCGACTGCCCGGCTGGACCGGGACCGGCCGCGGCCGGTCGGGGGCCAGTCCGCATGCGTCGCATGGCACACCACGGGTCGACTGCGGTCGGGTGTGGCATGGCGGACACTGGCGGCAACGCATCATCTGGAACATGTGCGGACCCTGCTGGTCCGGCGGGCGAGAGGAGCGCAAGAAGGGGAGCGAGAAACCGGCGCCGGTTTCTCGCTCCCCTTCTGTCTGTCCTTGGTATAGAGTTCTTCAGTGACGACTATGCAAGCAGCTCACCGCATCGAAGATCCTGAAACGCAGAGGTCAGACACCGCAGCTTGGGCTACCAGTAGTCTCGGCCTGAGCCATTGGTCTGGTCCCACACCGGCACGAGGGTCCAGGCGATGACCATCAGTCTGTAGTCGATGAGCAGACTATCCCACGAGTAGCCGTTCACCCCGTGCTGTTGCAAGACACGGTGGTAGTAACGTAATACCTGAGCAACGCCCTCGCACCTGCCGCAAACCGCGCGGGTCGGTAAGGCGATGACCGGGATAGAGGCGCTAAGGGAAGAGGCGCGCAATAGGGTAGGTGAACCCTGGTACCACGTCCTCGGCGTCTAGCATGTCCCCAACGCCTTTCGGTGTCGGCGACTCATCGTCGGGGTGCCACACGTCCACACGCTGGTAGCGCGGCCGGATGACCCACACAAGCCGCGTCCCGAAGGATAGGTACGTTTGCGCCTTCTTGGCCATGCCTGGCCCATACTGGTTTTCCGACGCCACCTCGACAGCGAGATCGGGGGCCAGCGTCGGAGCCTTGTCGTACTCGGTCGAATCGAGCGGCGGGAGACGGTCGGCGCGTATAAAGCCCACATCCGGGGCCATCTCCGTGTCAAGCGGATGGGCGGGATCAAGCCGATAGCCTCCCTGCTCGCCGGTCACGACTCCCAGACCGTTGTCCTCGACGTACACCTGTAGGCGAGCACCCAACCGGTAGCCAATGCTCGTGGCACGCAGACCGCTCATAGGCATACGGACAAGGAGCCCCTGAACCAATTCATAGACATACCCATCGTCCGGGATGGCATGTAGCTCGTCCACGGTCATCGGCGGCATGCCAGGCACGATCTCGGCCCACGGCGCTATGGGATCTGGCGGCGATGCGCGTAGAGCAGTCATATGTCTAGTATCCTCTGTCCACCGGTCACGGTCAAGGAGTTGATGCCTTCTCCACTTCATCGGCAGAGTGACGGAAAACGTGCTCGTCGAGATGATACTGTATGTACACACGTACATGCGCAAAAGGTATGGATAGATCGGTAAGCAAGATACTCACCGCGGACACACGAAGACGAGTGGACAGCGGGTACACTCCTCAGCAGTGCGCGGCTCGGGCGGGAACTGCTCCGTGGCGAGTTGGGCCAGCGCCGTCTCGATGCGCGGGCGGTGGCGCTCCAGCACGCGCGAGGGGTCGCGCACGCTCAGGGTCTCGCCGCTGTCCAGGTAGCGGATCATCACGGCGGGCGGACGCTCCGGCGCGATGGACTCGGCGACGGCGCCGTACAGCCCGACGGTCAGCGCGGAGGCGTCGTCGCTCCGGCGCGACGGCCGCTCCCAGAGCAGGCACAGCTCACCGTCGCGCTCCTCGACCGCGTCGACCCACACGCCGACGCGGCGCCCATCGTCCAGCGCGACATCGTAGCGCTCACCGAAGTGCGTGGTCGGGGCGATCCCATCCTGGTCCAGCTCGCGGTACACCCGCTCATAGGCGCCAAAAGCCAGGGCGCGATACCACTCGTCCAGGGCACGGCCGTCGTCGGGCCACCGGCCAGCCCACCATTCTCTCAATGACGCCTCCGCGCGCCGCCATGTCGGCAACCAGTCCGGGGTGCTCCAGGCCGCGCGCACGTGGCCCACGCCCTCGCGCAGCAGGCGGGCAAAGGTCCGGTAGCCAGGTCCGCTGGGGCTGCCCTGCAGGCCAAGCCGGGCGCGATAGTGATGCTGGCGCGGGCAGCGCACCATCGCCTCGATCTCATGATCGGCGACTTCTCCGCCCGCGCGCTCAGTCACGGCGCCCTGGTCCCCGCTCGTCTCAAGGTCGGGAACGACGGCCGGCCAGTACAGCATGGGTAACGGATGGACAGCTTGAAGCGTGGCGAGGAACTCCGATGCCGAGGCAACGCGTCCGTGTAGCCACTCGGGACGACTCAGCACGAGGCGGTCGCGGGCGCGGCTCAACGCAACAAAGAACAGGTTGCGCTCATCATCCTGGTCGACCGCGCCATCGGGCTGCAATAAAGCCGGAAGCGACACCGCCGCCCCGCCGGGTCTACGCAAGGGGAAGCGCCCTTTGACCAGGCCGGGGACGTAGACGACGGGGAACTCCAACCCTTTGCTGGCATGGACGGTCAACACGCTGACGGCGTCCGCGGAGGGGGCCATCGCCTGCGCCACCGTCAGCTCGCCACCCGAGAGCAATCGCCGCACGTAGCGCAGGAAGGGCCGTATGGCATCGGCATCGTCGCCCTGTTCGATAGAGGGTCGAGCGGCGAAGCCCCGCGCGAGGGTGACCAACTGGAAGATCGCGGCGAGTGCTTGCCGTGCCCGCACGCCCTCACCTACGTCAAGGGTCCGTCGTAGATACGCCGCGCCCTCGCCGAACAGGTAGTGCAGCAGGACCGCGGCGGGGTCGGGGTAGTGGCGGATCGCCTCGACCTGGGTGGCCAGCCGGCGCAGCGCGGCGCGCTCGGCGGGACTGAGGTTGAGGTGCGCGGAGACGGCGGGGTCGTGCAGCGCCGCGGGGAAGGACAGGCCCTGCTCGCGCGCCAGGCGCAGCATGTCTTCGGCATGGGCCGGCGCGATGCGATACTCCGGCCAACGGGCCAGGCGTAGCAGGGCGGAGCCGTCGGGACCGGCACACAACTCCAGCAGCGCCAGCATGTCCTTGATCTCGGGCCGTAAGAAGACGTTGCCCAGGTACGAGCTGGCGAGCCCGGCCCGCTCCAGCGTCGCCGCGACAGTGACGGCCATACCGTGGGTGCGGCATAACACAGCATGGTCGCCCGCGGCGCGGCCAGCCGCCATCGACCGCGCGATGTCACGCGCGATGCCCTCCAGCTCACCGCGCTCGTCCGGCGCAACAGCCAGCCAGGCCCCCGCATCGGGAGCAGGCGGATCGGCGCGGTTCGCCACCCAGGCCACGGCTGGAGCGCCGGTTACAACCGGGGCCGCGTCGGCAAGGGTCGCTACCAGCGCGGGGACGGCACGGTAGTTGACCTCCAGGGCCAGGCGCTCCGCGCCGGGGAAGTCCTCGTCGAACCGCGCCATGTTCTCCGGCGCGGCGCCCCGAAAACGGTAGATCGACTGGCGCACGTCCCCGACCACCCATAGGTCCGCGCCGCCCCGCACCAACTCGCGCAGCAAGACGGCGCTGGCGCGGTTGACGTCCTGGTACTCGTCGACCAGCACATGGCGCAGCTCGCCGTGCAGCGTCGCCGCGACCGCGGGATGCTCCCGCAGCAATCGCACCGCCCGCGCGATCAGCCCCCCGTAGTCCACCAGCCCGCGCGACTCCAGCGCCCGCTCGTAGGCGGCCAGCAGCCGCAGCGTTTCGCCCAGCCGCTCTCGCTCCTGACTCAAGGCCCTCAACCCATCGTCAGCACCTGGAAGACCCACGGCGACCCGGGGGCGCGTGGCGCTCGCTGCGCTGCCCGCCCGTCCCAGCGTTGGACCAGGGACGGGCGGGACGCCCTCGCCCCCAGGACTCTCGCCGCTACTCCCCTCTCCCCCGGTCCCAGGACTCTCGCCGCTACTCCCCTCTCCCGCGCACGGGAGAGGGGTGGGGGGTGAGGGTTGCCCCGGTGCGGATTGCCCGGCCCTGACGTCGTCGAGGGTCAGCAGGCCATCGCGCATGCGGCTGCAGGCCTCCAGCAGCGAGGGCAGGTACATGCCGGGCCGCGTGGGGCGCGCGTAGTGGGTCAGGCCGAGGGTCGGCAAGACCTCTTCCAGCAGCAGCGCCGCGTCGGTCTCGTCAATGACCCGTACGTCGTCGGGCAGGCCCGCTTGCGGCGCAAAGCGGCGCAGAGTGTCCAGCGCAAAGCCGTGGAAGGTGGCCACGGTCACGTCGGATGCGCCGTCGGCGCCGGCGCGCAACCGCTGGCGCAGCTCGTCGGCGGCGCGATTAGAGAAGGTCAGCACGAGAATCTGGCGAGGCGCGACGCCCTGGCCTAGCAGGCGCCCCACGCGCGCCGCCAGCGTGCGCGTCTTGCCCGTACCCGGGCCGGCGTCGACCAGCGCGCGGCGCACCGCCGTCTCGGCAGCCCGGCGCTGACTCGGGTCAAGGCCGAGCGCCGCCCCGGAGCCCATGCCGACATCGCCGCGGTCCGTCTCATCGGCCAGGCCGCCCAGGGTAGCGCCGACGAGGCTATTGAGCAAGCAGGTCGCCGTGACCCCGTACGCGGCGGCCAGGGCGCGGTAGTCGGCGCCGGCCAGGAAGCGCGCCCGCACCTCGGCGGCGGGAACGAGCAGCTCGGAGGCAAAGACATTGGCCTCGACCTCGCGGGCCTGGCGCGGGTTGTAGCCCCACACACGCCCTTCGCCGACCGCGACGGCGACGGGCAGGGCCGTCTCGGCGATGTCCTCCTCGCGGCAGGCGCACCCGCCCGGATGGCAGGCGCGATGCCCCAGCTCATGGGCCAGGGCAAAGAGCCGCTCGGGCCGCGAGAGGGTGCGGTCCACCAGGACGAGACCATACTCCTCACGCCAGGCCGCGCGGGCGCCGCGCAACAGAGGGTGCGCGGGCGCCATATAGGCAACCTCGATCTCCCACTGCTGTGCCAGCGCGTCGAGTACCTCGTCGGCTGGGACGCCAGCGACGTCGGGTCCCAACCGCGCTCGCGCGGCGCGTGCCCGCGCCCGGATGTCGTGCCACGGGTGCATGGCGAGCGCCTAGCTCCCTAACTCGCCGTCGTCGTCGCCGTCGTCACCCACGGAGAGCCAACGCTCTTTCTGCTCCGGCGTGGTCAGCGTGCTCTCGGCGATGACCTCGGCAAACGAGAGTGACCGCGCGGCGCTATGTCCTCGCGGCGCGTGGTAGGCCACGCCGGGCGACGCGGCCGACGGCGGCAGGGTCAGGTAGCCCTGCACCGCCGCGACCGAGGCGCCGACCAGCCCAGCCAGCCGGCGCAAGAACGGCGCGACGACGGTCTCGGCGCGCACGTGCCGCTCCTCCAGCAACGCCAGCACGTCGACGCCGACATCCAACCGCGCGGCGAGGGCGCGCGGCGTCAGCCCGGCGTGCTCCCTGGCCTGGCCCAGCAGGCTGTTGAACGCGGGTCGAGAGGCCAGCGCGGCGCGCACGTCGGCCCGCAGGAGGCGCAGCAGGTCCGGCGGTGGGGTCGCCATTGAGGGCATCTGCTCCTCGGCGACGGCGGTCTCCATCGTCAGCAGCAGCAGGTCGTGGGCGTACTGGGGATAGCGCTCGACGTAGCGCGCCAGCGTCTCGCCCGTGCGCGCGGCCCGCTCGTCCAGGTAGGCGCCAGCGACCGCCATAAAATCGTCGGTCTCTTTGTGATTCATCCGTAACTCTCCTCGAAATAGGCCGCCAGTCGCTCGCGCACCTTACCCAGGCGGTTGTAGACCGTTTTCTCCGTACATCCGAGCCGCGCGGCAATCTGCCGCTGCGTCAACTCACCCTCCGCGATCAGCCGCGCCACCTCGCGCAGGGGCGGGTCCAGCAGGGCCAGCGCCCGCTCGTAGGTCAGCCGCCCCACCACGGCGTCGTGCTCGCGCTCCCCACCGTCGTCGCGCAGCCGTCCCTCGAACGACGGCAGATCCGAGCCGCCATCTGCCCCGGCCGCCGCGCCGTCGAGCTGCGCGAACGGTATGTCCGAGCGCTTCCTGGCCAGGTAGCGGCGACAGGCCGAGATGCAGGCCGCGTGCAGGGCGCCGATAAAGTTGCGCTCCCAGAAATCGCCGCCGGACGCGACCTGCTCCCACATCGAGGCAAAGGTGTCGCGCACGGCGTCCTCGTGGTCCTGCGGGCGCGACAGGAGCGTGCGCCGCACGATGCCGGAGGCGATGGGGTAGGCGCGCGCGATCAGCAAATCGGTGGCGCGCTCCACATCGGTCATACTGCCGCTCAACCTGAACGATCTGGTTATGTGCACCAAGACCTCCGGCGGCAACATATCGCTACGGACCGACACGACCGCCCAGAACGCGCCGTCATCGTAATCCGGCAGCGCCTCGATGGCCTGCTGGATGCGCTGGTTGGCCAGCCCAATGGGGTCGCTGCCGTCGCGCCTCTCGTCCTGACCCGCGCCATCCATGTCGCCGGGATCGCCCACCGTCACCTCCCCTGCCTCGATGTCCGCGCACAGACAGGTACGCGTCCTATGATGAGGTCACGAGGCGTCCACAAGCCCTGTCACCCGGCCTATCCTCCTCTCGGGTTAGTCGCTCAACCACCGTGTGAGCCCCGATGGCTCGTGCTCCGATGGGAGGTTTTTCTATCCTCTCCATCGGCGTCACAGGGTTACTCGCGCCAACCATGCCCGAATCGGAAACCGCCGGTCGCTCACGCCCTCGCGCCACATGCGGCGCCACACCTATGGACCATCGCCGCATCGCCGCGCGAGACATATGGCCCATGACCGTATCCCGTTACACCTTATCCTATACAGTTACACCCTATCCTATAAAGTACAGGTCCGTCCCCATAATCCGCTCTATGGAGAGACTGTGGCGCACGGTCCATGAGTTGTCGGTCTGGGGGCGCGGGCGTCTCGCCCGTCCCATCGCTGAACCAGGGACGGGCGAGACGCCCGCGCCCCCAGAGATTCCTCCACCATCGCCGCGCTCGCGACAATTCACAGGCCCTAGACTGTGGCGCGCCTCCGCGAACAGTCCGGGCGCCTTCGCCGCCCCGGCCTGACACGGTCGGTGACATCCGGCGCGGAAGCCGGATCGCCCATGGCCCTCATCCATTAGGGTGGATAGGCCGCTAGGGTGGATAGGCCGCCATGCCGGCGCGCATCGCGCCCTCGAGTGTGCCGTCTACGTGCGCGGACCCCGGAAACAGCCACTCGTCCGGGTCATAGCGCTCGTCGCTGTACCTGAAGATGGCAAACTCCCAGCGGTCGATCGTGCCGGTGTACTGCAAGCGACAGATGGGGCCGACCTGCCCGTAGTCGCAGCGATCCAGGTACAGGAACGCGCCGCGATAGCGTGGCCGGTAGGAGACGTTGGGATCCTGGAGAACCTCACGGTTGAACGCGGAGACCTGTTGCTCCACCTGGGTCTTGATTGCATCTGGAATACGTATAGTTGGCATGCACCCACGCCCTTTCGTCCGTGTCCACCCTGCATAACCATGCAATCCCGCGGCAACTCCATGTCTCACAGCGGGAGCGTGTGCCAGGGCTGGTCGGGCCCTGACCGCCAGGCTTGCCAGCCCGTCGGCAGCGACATTATAAGGTTCCTGAGCGACGCGTCTCGCGAGATAGCGTGGTGCAAACTGACAACCCGAGCATCCTCTTCGGTCACGTCCTCGCCGTCGAGGAACTGCCACTCGCCGTCCGCATCATGGACCACCTGTAGTGTCGGACGCCCACGCTCGATAATGCTCCGCACCGTGACCACCGCCAGATTGGGCGGATCGTCAAACGGCCAGTCATCGCTCATCGCTCCCTCCTCGTCTCTTTATCATAACGGGACAGGGATTTGTGGTAACCTTTGGCGCATCATACCAATCCCTACGGTGACGGGGTAGTTGGAGGATACGCGCATGACGTTCACGGTGATGAGCTATAACATCAAGGAGGGCGGCGAGGGACGGTTGCCCCTCATCGTCGACATCATCAAGGAGCAGCACCCGGATGTCGTGGCCTTGCTCGAAGCCAACAGCCGCCCCGCTGTCGAGCGCCTCGCCCGCGACCTGGGGATGCGCGTGGCCTACGGCGATGCGAACAGCGCGTTCGCGGTCGCCTGGCTAAGCCGCATGCCGATTGAGCGCGCGCAGAATCATCGCTTCGCCGCCCTGGCCAAGACCCTGCTGGAGATCGAGGTGGCATGGGCGGGCGAGACGGTGCATCTCTTCGCCACCCACCTCGCCGCGCGCGGCGACGCGCGGCGGCCGGCGGACGAAGTCCCCGTCATCCTCGATGCATTGCGCCCGGTCGCCGACAGGCCACACCTCCTGGTAGGCGACTTCAACGCCGTGCGCCCCGGCGATCCGGTCGGCGCTCCGCCCCATGGAGTCGAGAAGTGGGGCGACGCGCGGCCCTGCGCCCCACGCCAGGCCATCCGGCTCATCATAGACGCGGGCTACACCGATTGCTATCACGTGCTGCATCCCCGAGAGCCGGGATACACCTATCCGTCGGATGCCCCCTGGTTACGGCTCGACTATATCTTCGCGTCACCGCGGATGGCCGCACGGCTCCATACGTGCGAGGTTATCGCGGGAGGACACGCGCCGCGGGCGTCGGATCACCTCCCGCTGCGAGCAGTGTTCCGGTCGTGACGTGTCCTGCCGCGATTGTCGCTGCCAAACAGCCACGACGCCAACCAAAGAATGGACAACGACACCGACCAAAGCGGACAATGACACGGATGGTGGGAAGATGCTAATAGCCGGGAGACGCGGGTGACATAATGGAATATCTCAGGATCATCCTGTTTAGCGTTGGGTGCGCCATAGGCTACGGCATCATCCACGATCAGATAACCGCTCATTTATGCGTGGAGTATTTCACGGTCGGCCATCCGTCGCTCCTGGGCATCGGCGATCCCACCGTGCTGGCTTTCGCCTGGGGCATCATCGCGACGTGGTGGGTCGGGTTGGGATTGGGGATCCCGCTCACCCTGATCGCACGGGTGGGGCCGTGGCCGAAGCTCAAGGTGCGCGATGTACGCGGGCCTATCCTGCTGCTGATGGTTGTGGTCGGCCTGACCTCCCTACTGGCTGGGCTCGCCGGCTATGTTTTGGCGCGGACGGGCAGCGCATACCCACTTACCGTTGCGGGACATCTGCCGCCAGCCCGGCAGGCCCTCTTCATGGCCGATGCATGGGCGCACGAGAGCGCGTACAACGTTGGCAACGCTGGCGCAATTCTCATCTGCCTCTGGGCGTGGGACCAGAGGGCACGACGAAAACCCAACCTTCTCACGCTGATCGCAGTATGGCGCATGGTGCGCGGACGCATACTGGAACCCTCGTGGGATAGGTCGAAACGGGCAGGGTTGCTGCCCCGTAGTCTGGCCGTCGTCACACTCATCGTGCTGGTCCTCGCAACCCTCGGTCTCACCTCAACCTGGTTCACCTCGGCCGGCGATGTGGAATCCGCCTACTTCGTCGTTGTGGTCTATTGGCCCGTCGTGCTGTTCGTGTTTTGGCTCCTTGGGACATTGACACTGTTCGCGGCGCGGCAGCCCAGAGCGGCCACGGTGTTTCTCGTCCTCTGTATCGTGATAGGCTTGCTCATCGCAGCCTACCTCTTTGGTGCGGCCGGCAGCACAGGTGAGTCCGTCCTCGAGGTTTTCTTCGTCCTCGACATCGCCGTGATTTATGCCGCGTGGCGCCTCGTGATACATCCGC
>JAABUQ010012338.1_pt1 | contig 10648 bp, 4 predicted proteins | sample 5560001 | NCBI WGS metagenome assembly JAABUQ01 (sample SAMN10711888, study PRJNA513371) | rock metagenome | isolation source: Antarctica rocks | place: Antarctica: Victoria Land, Finger Mt nord | collected 2015-12-18 | reverse complement strand
GATACCTTGCGTCACGCGCAGGTCATGCCGCCCCCCTCGATCCGGGCGGTGCGGGAAGCCCCGCAACTCGTGGCCGTCGGGGGCCGCACATGAGACGGCTCGTCGCCCCGGCGAAGCGCTGGACGGGCTCGCACGGCGGCCCGATGCGGAATCGCGCGGTCACGCCGGACGGCAGCGCTCCATGCCGTGGAACGGCTCGGGCCCGCGTGCGGCACCCGACGCACGATCCGGGCAGCGGTTTGGGCCGGCCTGCCCGATCGACAGGCAACGCTGTCACGATCGTCGTGGGCCGGAGCCGTCGCCCCTGCCCACCGATCCGACCCGAACAAGCCGGGCTACCGTGCGCGGTGACCGGCAACGACATCCGAAGACTCGACGCGAACAGGAGAGCATCATGGCTGCTTTGAATGGGGTCACGACTTCGACGGCTGCCGGAACGGGCGCCAATGCGGCTCCGACCGGCACGCAAGCGGCTGCGTTCAGCAGCGCTGCGTCGACTAGCGCGAGCGCCGGTCTGTCGGTGAGCGGCAACACGATCGATACCGGCCGCTACGTCATCACGGGCTCGAACGACTACACCCGGCCGAACGACGGCATGGCGGCCGGCGACGGCATGGTGTCGAATGGACAAGGCCACGAACAGCTTCGTGGACGTTTATGGCGACCCCCACGTCTACACCAGCGCGGGCGACCTCGCCGAGTTCCAGAAGAACGGGCTCGAGATCGATCTCGCCGACGGCACGCAGGTGCAATTCAAGCCGACCGCGCAGACCAACGGGTTCTCCCACGTCGACGAGATGGCGGTCACCAAGGACAGTCAGACGGTCGTCGAGTCGGGATTCTATTCCGCCGACGCCAGCGCGAAGGTCGCGACGAGCGCCGTGCAGCAGGGTGGTGCAAGCCCGGCGCAGGGCTTCGGCGACCCGAACAGGACCGTGATGACCACGGCGCCTGGCGGCGGCCTCAGCACGCTCGTCAACGCGAAGGGCGCGCAATTGAGCGACAAGACGAACCAGACCTCGCTCGACGGCATGGGCGGCGCCGCGAATGCGGCGGGGGCCATCAGCCCCCAACTGGTGTCGCTGCTGCAGAAGCTGGTGGGCCTGCTGCAGCAGATGATGAGCGCTTCGGCGGCCGGCTCGGCGGGATCGGGCGCCCAGATCAGCGGGGCGGCCCCAGGCCCGGCATCCCAGCCGCTGCCGGGCCCCACGACAGGGTCGGCGACGGGCGCCGGCGCGGGTGCCGCGGCTCCGACCCGGCAACTGGTCGGCCTTTTGCAGGCCGAGTTGGCCTCTCTCCCCCCAGCCGCCGCCGCACCGAGCCCGGCCTCTCCCACCGCGGCTCAGCCGAGCGCCGGGCAGGGCGCGCCGAGCTCAGGTCCCTCGGCGGCTAGCGCGGGCGGCCAAGCCGTCGTTCTCCAGCAACTCATGCCTCTGCTTCCGCAGCTGCTCACGCGGTTGGCGGGATCCGCGGCCGGCGGTCCCCAGGGCGGCGGCGGGGCCGGCAACGACCTCGCCTCGCTCGGCAAGCAGCTCCTGCCCTTGCTTCAGCAAGCCGGCCAGAGCGCCACGTCGACCGGCGCGGCCGGCGCCAGCCTCGCGCCGCTCACCCAGCAGCTCATCCCCCTGCTCCAGCAAGTGGGTCAGACCGCCGGGAACCCTGTGGCGGCAACGCCCGCCACTTCCGCCCCCGGCGCCCCGGCATCGACCCACGCCACAGCGGCCCCGAGCGCACCGATCGCCAGCGGCGTCGGTCCGGCGGCGAGCGGTGGGGTGGGCGCCCCGGCCAGCGCGCCGCAGCCGCCGAACTCGATCAACGTCAAGGATTACGGCGCGAAAGGCGATGGCGCGAGCGACGACACCGCCGCCTTGCGGAAAGCCTTCGACGCTGCCAAGGCCTCCGGGCAGGCGGTCTTCATCCCGGCCGGAACTTACGTCCACAGCGGCGTGCTGAGCGCCGACGGCATCAAGGTGAGCGGCGCCGGCCAGGGGACCGACCTGAAAGCCACGAACCCCAACGAGAGCGCCGTCAAGCTGACCGGAACCGGTGCCTCGATCTCGAACTTGCAGACCGAGGTCTCGGCCTCCGCCCGCAGTTCGATGCCGGACGCGGCCGGCATCCTGGTGCAGAACGCCAGCGGCGCCTCCGTCAGCAATGTGACGGTGAAAGGCGCAGGCTCCAACGGTATCCGGCTGGACAACGCGCAAGGCAGCACGGTGGCCGCCAATCTCGTCGAGGGCACGAATGCCGACGGGATCGCGCTCATGAACGGCTCTTCGAACAACAAGGTCTCGAAGAACGAAGTCTATCAGGCGGCCGACGACGCTTTCTCCGACGATTCCTACACGAGCGACGCCAAGCAGGACACGGGCAACGTGTTCTCGAACAATCTCGCCCTCGACAACGCCTACGGGCGCGGCTTCGCGCTGATGGGGTCATCCGGCGACACGCTGCAAAACAACGTGTCTGACGGCACGCCGGGCAACGGCATCATCGCCGGGACCGACGCCAACAGCGGCACGAAAGCCGGCTCCGGCGACACGATCACCAACAACACCGTGATCGGGGCCAAGGATACGCCCATCTCGGCGGCCGGGATGAACGTCTCCGGCAGCGTCACGCCCGGATCTGCGCCCGACCTCGCCTCCGTGCTGGGTTGGACACCGGCCGCGGGTCTGACCGACCGGACGCAGATCGCCGGCGCCTATCAGCCGGGCACCGGCGACGGCGCCAACAATGTGGGCGGCAACCGTAGCTGACTTGGGCAAGAGCTTGGGGGAGGCCCATGGCCGCCCCCGGCGACCGCGAGGTCAACGATCGAGACCCTATCAAGACATTCGGCCGGCTTTGAGCGCGCCTCGTCCGACGAAGGGGAACCCCATGCCAGTTGCCAATGACCTCGTTAATCGTTCGGGTGGAGCAAACTCGGGCCAGAACCCCGCTCCCGATCGGTTCAGAGCCGCGGCGTCGGGCCAGGCGGTCGATAAGACTGCAGTGAACAAGACGCCGGTGAACCCAGGTGATGCGTCGAGTTCGGACACTAAGGCGCCCGTAACACTGGCGTCCACGCCGCCGAGAGGCAAGCCACCCTTGCGACCCAACTTTCCGGGCAGCTGGACCCCCCCGAAGGTGGTCCCCAAGCCACCACCCTTGCGACTCAACTTTCCGGGCAGCTGGACCCTCCCGAAGGTGGTCCCCATGCCTCCGCCCGATACTCACTCGCCGGCCCTGCCACAGCCGATCGATCCCAAAAAGCCTCCGGCGGGCTCCCCGCTCGCCGAGGCGCAGACGTTGTCCAAGAACTGGGACAATTGGAACATGCATACCCAGGCTCAAAACTGGGATAAGCCGCCGCCATCGGCCTCCCAAGGCGAAAAGGATATGTTCAGATTCCTGAACGACAATCCGACGCTGGTCAATTCGATGATCGCCCAGAACGGCGGCAAGGCCGGCGACCCGCTGACCAAGGCGGATGTGGACAAGTTCATCGGCAATTCGAAGGACGACGCGAAGCAAGTCAGTGCCGACAAATCCCCCTGGAAGGATGTGTCCGGACTGAGCGACACCGAAAAGACCGATCTCAGCGCCCCGCTCGACGCCGCCAAGGCGCTGGTGCAGAACTGGCACGCCTGGGGCCTCGCGTCCGGGGCGGGGCTCGGCGGCACACCGCCCGCCGATATGCCGCAGGGCGCGAAGGATGCGCTCGCGGTCTTGAACACCCCCGCCATGCAGAAGGCGTTGAGCGCCGATCAGGACGACAGCAGGGGCAAGGCGACGGGCACGATCACGCGCGAGCGGGTTCTCAAGTTCATCGGCAAGGCGACGGACGACGCGAAAGCCGGCGCCAGCGCCTATTCGGATTTCGAAAAAGCGAAACCCGATGCGTCCGACGCGACGAAAGCCCTCGCGAAATCGGCGGCGATCGTGCGCGGCAATGAAACCCTATTCTCGGCGGGCAGCACCAACCCCGATCGGCTCGTCGACGGGAACTTGCGGGCGGACGATCTTGCCAGCATCGCTGGCACGAGGGGAATAAGCTCCACTTTGGGCAACGCGGCACGCCTGTGGTCGCAGCCGGGCATGTTCAGTCAGCTCGATACGGGCGGCCTCGACCTTGCCACGAACGGGTCCGACGGGATCGCGGACGGCGGCAACATCACGGACTGGATCTCCAAGGAGGCGCCCACCATGACGGGCGCCCAACTCGGCGGCATGCTGAGCGACGCCGCGGATCGCAACATGGTGGCGGGGATCGACACGTCCAAGCTCGGCCCCGATGTCTTCGCCAACCCGGGAAAATATACCGGCGCTCAAAAGGCGGCTGTGCTGCAGCAATTGAACGACACCATGGCCAAGGTCACGGCGGGCGTGGACGGCGGCGAGTGGGCCGGGGCCGTCAACAACATCAGCGGCTTGATGCCCGATCCGAGCAAATCGAACTACGTCAACAATGACCCGAACCAGGTCAAGGCCGATATCGCCGGGAAGATAACGCAGCTCGCGTCCGATGCGGACGTCCAACAATTCCAGTCCGACCACCATGGCGTCGCCCTGCAGACGATCGTCAACGCCGATCCGGATCTCTACGCGGGCATCAAGAAGCTCTACGATGGCGATCTGCAAAGCGGCAAAGCGCTGACCGACTCGCTCAACACCAAGGACGGCAACGGCAACAAGGTGTCGGTCGAGCAGGGCTTGCGATCCTTCGTGCAGACCGCCCACGTCCTGACGCTGGCCCTGGGATCGGGCGGCGAGCCCATGGGCTCCGACACGGCTGGTAAGTCCGGCAGCAACCCGGGGCTCGACTTTCAAGCCATCGCTCAAAGGTCCGGTCAGCTCGATACGCTGAAACAGGCCTATATCGACGACATCGTCAGCGGCAAATCGCTGACCGATGCCATCAACAACGGCACCGATATCGGGACCGCGACCCAGCAGTTCACGATCGACGCGGCCGACTTCGGCACGGTGCTGCCGACGGATGTCGTGGCGCAGAACGCGCAGAAGCTGCAAAGCAATTACTCCGACGCGATCACCAACGGTCTGTTGGACAATGCCACGCAGGACGACGTCAAATCGGCTTTCGAGGACTCGAACGGCAATCTCGACACCGCGAAGCTGACCGACGCGATCGCCCAGGCGGAAGCCAAGGATCCGAGCATCGGCAAGGACAGCAACGGCGTCCAGATCAAGCCGGACCAGATGATCAGCGCCATCAACACGATCATCGGCGACGTCCGCAACAAGGTGAAGTTGCAGGACTCGCTCAATAAATTCGGCAAGACGCTCGATGGGGACAACAATCCCTTCAAAGCGCCGACGGGCGCGTACGCGGAGGGCTACAAGCGGGGCGCGCTGCACTTCATGGGCTCCATCCTCAACGCCGGGGTCCTGGCGGCGAAAGTCGGCTCCAACGGCGGCCACGCTTCTCCGACCGTCACGGCCAGTCAAATCGGGTCGGGGCTTCAGATGACCGGCGGCCTGCTGGAGGCGGGCTCCAAATATGCCAAGGGCACGAAGATAACGCCGCTCACGGAGACCCAGCTCAAGGGGATCGAGAGTTCCGGCAAGGCGCTCGGCGGCGCGGGCGGGATCATCGGCGGCGCGCTCGGCATCTTCAGCGGCATCCAATCACTGGCGAGCGGCGACCAGGCCGGGGCCGGCGTCGGCTTGGCCCAGGGGATCACCGGGACGCTCAGCGGGATCTCGTCGACAATCGAGGGCGGTGCCGGTGTCGCCGAGTCGCTCGGGGCCGAGGTGGCGCCCGAACTGCTGGCGGGGCTCGGCATCTCAAGTGCGGTGCTGGGGATCGTGGGCGGCGTCACGACCTTGTTCAGTTTGGTGGGGCTCGGCATCTACGGCATCGTGCAAGGCGTGCAGCACGTGAACGACTACACGAGCCAGATTGAACCCGAACTCTCGCAATACGGGATCACCGGCGGCACGGGCGTGTCCACAAACCCGCCGGTCGACCCGCAGCCACCCGTCGAACCCTGATCGAGGACTATCCTGATCTGGGCGCCTCCAGGCGGGAGCAGCGATAGCGACGGCGATCATCTTTCGGACGGAGAAGCATCATGCCAGTGACAGCCATTTCGCGTTCGCCGGACATCGGCATGAGGACCGGTGTCGCCCCGACGGACACTCCGGCATCCGCGTTCAGTGCGGCGGTCTCGGGCAACACGACCGGCCTCGTCCAGCAACTCGTATCCCTGCTCCAGCAGTTGCTGACGCAACTGTCGGGGTCGGGGGCGGGCGGTTCCACCAGCAGTTCGCATGGCGCCGGTTCGACCGGCGCGGATCTGGCGCCGCTCGCCACCCAACTCATACCCTTGCTTCAGCAAGTCGGCCAGACCGGCGGAACCTCCACCGTCCCTGCGGCCAAGAGCGCGCCGCAGCCCGGCGCCTCGAACGCGCCGGCGCCCACCCCAGCCGCGCCGAGCACCTCGGCCGGAGACGGGCCGAACACGATGGAGATCACCAACACGCAAAGCCGCGCCATCACGGTCGGCAAGTTCAAGAACGGCGATTCCACCACCGTGCCCTCGGCCGAAATCACCCTGCAGCCGGGCCAGACCGGCACGCTCCACTACGCCAATGGCGAGGCCGGCTTCGCGGCTCAGGCGGATGCCAGTGGCAAGTTCCAGTCGAATGCCAGCCGCCTCGAATACGAGGCCGACCCGGATGGCAAGATGAAATACCCGGACGTGAGCTATATCGACGGCCGCAACGCCTCGATCTCGCTCACCGACGGCGCGGGCCTGAACAAGGGCGACAGCAAGAGCATCGCGGCGGGCGCGCCCCAGAGCCTCGTGACCACGGACTCGGCCGGCAGCAAGACGATCGCCGGCTGGTACGACGGCTCGACCTCCCTGATGCAGGCGGGCGGCGCCTACATGCAAAGCCAGCTCGGCACAGCGGGCGCCTACCTGCATCCGAACGACGATACGTCGGCGAAGAATCAGAACCCGATGAGCGCCACCCAGAGCGCGACCCTCAAGGCCAGCTTCGGCAACGCGTAGACGACCGGGCCCGCATCCATCCACCCCATCGCGAGAGACTTCCTCCCCACCATCCAGGAGTGACCACCATGACCCACGCTGCTCTTCCCGCTCTCCTCACCCCCGAACACGCCCTGACGACAGTGCTGAGGCACGATTTGGGTGCACCGGCATCGAACTGCCTGGCGCAGGCCGTGCGCACGGCACGGGACGGCGTCGATGAGGTCGTCTTTATCGGTGCTCCGGCCGGCAGCGCGCAACCTGGTCATGTCGTGCTGCTCGATACGCAAACCCGGGCCGTGCGCGAACCCGATGAAGATCCCGATCAAGGCAGGCTCATGGCTGCCGAGGATTACGCCGCGGCGCGCGCGCAACGCGTTCTCTGCGCCGTCCCCGCGGCGCTCCTGCACAGCATCGTGGCGCTGCCCCGGCCGATGCGGCCGGCCGCGCTGGCCTGTCTTGGCGGACCGCTCCCGAGCATTGCTCACCTGGCTTTCGGGATCGTAGCGCCGGTCATGCCGCACACGCCTTCCCAAGGAGGCGGCGACAAGCCCCCGCCAACTGGGGCGTCGGCTCAGGACAAGAACGTCCACGCCTGGCTCGACGCCCTCGGCGATTCGGTCTCCGACAACGACAAGAAGGCACTGGCACAGACAGGCGACGACTCGACGACGTTGCTCAACTGGTTCGATGCGCATAAGCGCGGGGACCCCAAGCTCAATGACATGCCCAAAAACGTCGCCGACGCCGAAAACCGGCTTCTCTCGAACGACGCCGTCGCCAAGCAGTTCACCGTGGACGGCAAGGTGACGCGCGATGCCATCGGCGGCTTCCTCAAAAACCTCGACAGCGGCGCGGATTCGGCCAAGAGCAGCTTCCAATCGTTCAAGGATGACAACAAGACGCCCGACCCCGTCAGCAAGCAGCAGGCCGCGGATGCCTCGATCCTGCAGGCCAACACGGCGGTGCTCGATGCGGCGGGCAGCAAGAAGGCCAAGGTCGACCAAAAGGTCGACGTGAACGATCTCAAAGCCGTGGCGTCCAACTCCAGCGACGCCAAACTGCCCGACGCCTTGAAGAACGCGGCGGCCTTCTATTCCAATCCCGGTGAATTCAGCATGCTCAGCAACGCCGGTCTCGACGCAAGCGCCAAGAGCGACGGGACCGTTCAGAACAGCAATCTCGACGCCTTCGTCTCCAAAAGCACGAGCAAGACCGAAGACGACACGATCTCGGGCCTGAAGAGCGCCGCGGTCCAGCAGGCCGTGTCGGACGCCGGCGGCGACGCCAGCAACGTCAACAAGGATTTCTTCACCGGCGGGAAGTCCGACGCGAGCGGCGCCGACAAGGCGGCCGCGATGGTCCAGCTCAGCCAGACGATCGGCCGCTTAAATGCGGGCGAGAGCCAGTACCAGCAGAGCTCTCCGGCCGACCTCAGCAGCCCCGACCAATACCATCAATATTACGATGGTCCCACGCCCGGCGAACAGCGCAGCGATTTCATCAAGGATGTCCAAAGCAAGATCGACACTTTGGGCAAGGACAAGGATGTCCAATCCTTCCTGTCGGACAAGGAGCCCGGCGCCCTGCAAGGGATCGTGTCCAGCGATCCGGCGCTCAAGGCGGCCGTCCAGAAGCAATACGATGCGTCGTCGAGCACCAAGGCTCTCACGGATGCCTTCGGCCAGAACGACAGCAAAGGCAAACCGCTCAGCACCACGGACACGCTCGGCAGCTTCATCAGCAAGCCGAATTTCTACGCGCAGGCCCTGAACACGACTCCCGACCTGACCAAGGCCCTGGACGGCGCCCCCAAGGATATTAAAGACAAGGTCAAGCAGGGCTACGACGACATCACGTCGGGCAAGGAGATTGCTGACTTGACGAAGCAGGGGACAAAACAGGACGAGGCTATCATCAAATCGGCCACCAACAAGACGGTCTATGACAGCGTGCTGGACAAACAGACCGTTCAGGACGGCACCGACAAGTTCAATGACGCGACGGCCAAGCTCGGACGCGACCAGCTGACTGACGGAAAATCCGGCGACGATCTCCTGAAAGGTCTCGGCGCGACGGGGCTCGACGACCCCAAGCTGCTGAAGCTCATCGCCGATAACAAGGACAAGCTCGCGCCGGACACCAAGAACCAACCATCCGACAGCGGCATCATCCTAGGCGTTCGATACATCGTCGATACGATGCGCCACGGCACGAAATTCGATGATGCGGTCGCAAAATACACCGACGCATTGAACAAGCTCACGAAGAATGGAGACAATGCTGCGTCTATATTCCCAAATATGACGGCGCTAAATGAGCAGGACCCGAAGTTTGCTGGTGAATTGCAGAAGTGGAAGTCCAGTCTCCCGAGCCAAGTGACCGATACCTACAAGCAAGGATTGATGCACGCGACGTCGGGTTTGCTGCTTGGTGGGTCGATCATCGCGGGTTACGCAACCGGGACTAATGGCTCACCGGCGCAGACAACCGCGCAAGCGTTGTCTGCCGCGGGATTGCTCACGGAGGGCGGAGCGAAGTACTACAGTACTACCTTAGTTGGGCTCAAAAGTTCGGTCGATACAAATAAGAATGACTTCCAAAGTCTCAAGGACATGCTAGATCAAGGGAAAACCTTGTCTCCAGACCAACTGAAGCAGTACGGGCAATTCAAGGCTGAATCGGACAGCTTCAACAATCTTACAAATAGCAGCAAGGACGTAGAGAACGTCGGCAAGACGATGGGAGGGGTCGCCGGAAATGCCCTCGGCTTGGCGCTGGGTGCCATTGGCGCGAAGGATTCGGCTGCGAAGGGCGACATCGGCGGCGCGGCGGCCCAGGGTATTTTCGCGGGACTGAACGGGATCAGTTCGATCGCCGGCGGCACGGAGGTGGCGGCCTATGTCCTGCCGCGGATCGGCGCAGTCGCGGCGGACAGCGCACTGGCAGCGACGATCGGGGCTGCGGCTGGGGCGATCGGCGGCGCGGTCGGCGGTATCGCGGCGATCGGCGGCCTGATCTACGGCATCGTGAGCAGCATCAAGGCGGACGAGAAGAAGTCGCAGGACGAGAACACCTGGTACAAAGAATTGCAGACTGGGTTCGCCCCGTCCGGTGTCGCCCTGCCGGAGGAGGGTGTCCTGCTCGATCCCGCGAACGGGGCCGTTCCCGACGGGCCGGCGAATAATCCTGCGGCTTAGGACGCAGACGGAAAGGCAAACACGCTGGGAGGACGCATGCTGATCAGGAACTTCGGCCGTGAGGCGGGTGACGGGGGGCTGCGTGATGACGCGGCAGGCGACGCGGGCGCGGCGATCGCGTTCCGCAGGCTGGTCGAAGCGCCGGTCCCCCCGGCGAGCGCCGTTCCGTCGCCGCCGGCCAGGCCTGCCGCCGTTCGGCCCATCATCGATGGTCCTCGGCGGATAATCCCGCCGATCTCCCCCGCGGGGCCTGCCGCCACGCCCCCGCCCAGGCCTGTGCTAAGGCCCATCATCGGGGGTCCCCGGCGGATCGTATCGCCGCCCCCTCTGCGGGGCCTGCCGCCGCGACGTCCTACCAATCGCGGCTCGACGGCGCGTTGGCGGCCTTGAACCAAAGGTTCGGGGTCGATTACGGCGCCAAGGACTGCCTCCAGGTCGAGGACGACC